>Ga0265797_10003215_pt1 | contig 26413 bp, 15 predicted proteins | sample P2T30metagenome_FD_192433 | JGI IMG/M metagenome (GOLD analysis project Ga0265797, IMG submission 192433) | Plant litter microbial communities from East Loma Ridge, Irvine, California - P2 T30 | ecosystem: Environmental > Terrestrial > Plant litter > Unclassified | place: USA: California... | reverse complement strand
ACCATGACGAACGAGGCCGGGGTGGACAGCACGTTGACAAGAGTTGTGACGAGAGAGATGAGGAAGGGGTTGCTGATGGAGCCGAGCTGCTGGAAGAAGACTGGACCGAAGTAGAAGATGAAGTTGATGCCAGTTAGCTGCTGCATAGCCTGCATGAAGATGCCAATCGTAGTGCGACGGGCGTTGGATGAGGGCTGAGAGAGCTTTCCCTTGAAGCAAGCCATCCATGAGCCGAGATAGCTGCCCTGGGGAACAACGGACATCTCATATTCGTGGTTAGCAAGAATCTCAGCGAGTTCATCCTGTATATATTCGGAGTCAAGAGGTTGACCACGAACACGGCCGAGGGCGGCAGCAGCTTTATCAAGCTTGCCCTTCTTGACCCAGTAACGAGGTGACTCTGGGAGGAGAGCGAGACCGATAGCCAGAATTATAGCCCACAGGAACTGAACGGCGATCGGAATTCGATAGGAGCCAGTGTCGCGTCTGTTCTGAGTGGCATATACAACGCAGTTGGCGAGTAAAATACCGATGGTAATGCAGAACTGATAGCCTATAAAAGTCAGAATGTATCGCATGCAAATCGTGTGGATAGTACTTACCAGCGACTACAGCACCGCGGACCTTCTTGGGTGCGATCTCAGACATGTAGAGAATGACAATGGACGAGATGAAACCCACACCGAAACCGGCGATAAGTCGACCAGCAACCATGACACCAAGTCCAGTAGAGGCTGTCTCGAGGATACCTCCGACAATGAAGATACCACATCCCATGATGATTGTGAAACGACGTCCGATAAAGTCAGCAATATCACCAGCCATGATGGCGCCGAAGAAGGTACTGTGTTCTGTTAGCATTCACTGATAACACTATTGGTCTTTTCTCACATACCCGGCAGAGAGGATGGATGTGACGAGTGATTGCTGCCATGGTAAGACCACGAATGTAGAGTTGCGATAGTCTTTGATGGTCTGGCTGGTGGAGTCAAGGCCGGGATATACGACGTCGGGGTATTCAGCTCCAGTGTATTGCTTTATGAAGTAGTCCATATTGAGGACACCACCCATCCAGCCAGTGTCATATCCAAAAAATATACCTCCAAACGCAGCGAATGCGACGATCAGATAGGCTCGGACGGTGACAGGAGCCTCGACCCGGTTGAGGTCATGCGTCCCAGTGAGGGCAACACCACCTCCTGGCATTGTCGCTATTTACTCCAAGATTACTTGAACAAGAGGTAGTTATGATGAAAGGCTCTTTGCGTAGCGATGAGGAAGCAGAAGCTGGAGAATTATGTGGGGCGCAATCAACAGTGGGATACCCCGGCTTTTAACATCGCATCCTGAGCAGCGGTGATGCTGCAGTGCGGTGCGTGTGTGGCTTTCTATGGTAGCATTGCAATTTCTTACACTAGGCCTGACCAGGTGACTACTCCGCACTTAACACTTCTGGAAGGATTGGTCCCATTCTTCATGGTCTGTTTGTGTCTGCGAACGGCTAGTGAGGATGCGTATGTCCTCATGTACTGTTGGCATGCGACCGTGTGACCTGTCATCGATCAAGCCACGCTATTGCAGAATTTCCGTAAAGACAGCTGCGCTTAAGCTCTAGACAACTATCGATCCGATGTAGACGACCGGATATGTCGCTAGTTCAGGCAGTACAGCAGTTGACCCGGGATATAGATCGCCTGGTAGAGGCGCCAAAACCTGGGGGCCAAGCTCACTCAAGCTTGCTGTGAAGCCTGTCTTGGCGGTCAAGCCCTGCATATTCATCCCGGTAGGCGCTGGCTATCACTTACATGGGGAAGGAACAGGGTGCGAAATGCATGTGAATGTACACTAGTGGACGTCTCTTCGGCCAAGAGCTCTCATCGTCCCATCGATCTGGGGTAATGTTTGGTGCCCTATACACCCTGTTGATCTCCACAAACAGTACCAGCAATGCACGATTGTGTACATCGAATCAACTTGTCCTTGTGATGGCTGTGGTTTGTCGGCGAAGCCATTGCCCGTCGACACCTGATCGTCTCTTTATTCTTTGTCCAACAGACGGCGATCTACAGTATCTCGCTTACGCGACTTCGTGCATGTTAATGTCCATCAGAGACGTTTTGGTAAGTATCCGGGCGTAGCAGACGTGTCCCGCTTCAACGGTCACCCCTTGGGATGGGTCGAGAACCTCCTCGAGCATATGCATGAGCATGTTGATTCGTTCGCGTAGACGAAGGAATGGTAACGATTCGAAAGTCACCAATGAAGAGGACGGGCCCGAAAGTTGGTGTGCCTCGTACATATCGTATGCCTGTCTTGCCGCCCATAGGTCAGCTCTCGGAACATCAAAGGCAACTGAAGGATCACGCTCACTCCCCAAGTGTGTTTATCCAGGAGATTGGGATAATCAGAGATACTGGTGGCGCGTCTCGCTCTGTTGTCACATTACCTATTTGCTAGCCACACCCGTGCGGCGGATCTGGAGAACCCTGTCGCAGGTAAGCAGCCACAGACTGTATAGACCGGATAGGAAATGAGCGAATAAGCAAAGAACGGCTGGTATCCCTCAGGCGTGCTGTCGGATACCTTCCTAAATAACATCGCAGTGGCACCCCTCTCGAAGGCGTTCACGGATCCCGTGAAGCGATGCTACTTTGCGACGCCTCCTGGTATCACCCAACAACGGATGTCACCAATCGTCCCGCGAGCCACTAGCATCATCAAACGCTTTACGTCTATTCCATGACCAGAGACGACCTGAAAGTTGGGCGCATCGGAGTGGAGACTGGTAGGCAACGGTCCAACAAGAAGCAACGGCGGAAGAGCTTCTCGACAACGGCGCGCTGTGCCGGACAGGTGGTGTGCATGGACTATGTGCAGGTCGAGTTGCGAAGGACGACGTGCATGCGGGCTGTGCACGTGGATGTGCTTCTCATAGAAATGTAGCCGGAAGCAGGTATCCTTGAACCGCTTTTCTGCCTCCGCGGGCACTTCAGTCAAAGGCCGAGCAGCTCCCGCGCGCAACTATTCCTAGCGGCGACTAGCGTGGTGTGCCTGCCCAGTTGATTCAGCCGGGCGTACTTCGATCCCACTCTACTGCTTCTATGTACAAAGCCAACAGGCCTTAAAAGACTTAATGTACGCGGTAACATTTTTTTTTGGAAATCGTAACGGCAGCAATTCATTGATAGTTATGGAAAGCTTGGTGATGAACTTCGAAGGCAGTTCACCTAGCGAGGCCTTATGCGCCCAGAAAAGTGTTGAGTAAACCGCGCTGTAGGTGCTGTATGCACCACTTCGAGAGACATCACAGAACAAGAGCCATCCTGGTTCGGTATCTGTGCCAAGCGCTGTGTTCGACGAACTCTTTTGTGTGAAGCTTCAGAATTTTCACCACGATCTAGTAGTTTGCTCCTCCCATCGTTTTCATGTGCTATTGTGGTTTCGTACGCTCGAGTGAAACCGCAACTGCATTAAAAAAACAGTAGGTATAATGAACAGTTTCTATTGAAATGCTTATGTTGTAAAAGTTTGTATGTGTTGTTTTACGCATGATTGCAGCACACTATTTGGAGTCAGGGTGTTTGGAAATTGCACTCTGCCAAGTGTGACCTTTACCAGATCCTCAGGATTAACAGATATTTTCCCCTCAGTGACTGTCCCAAATAATCGTGTTCTTTACGTATACATTCGAGCTACCTGTTCAGAATTCTGCCCTTTGTAGACAATGAGACGGTGGTCCAGTCTCACTTCGGCTTCTCCTGGTACGCAGCAATTCCCTTCTTCTCTGCAATGTTTCCTATGGTTTGTAAAAGAATATTGTAACGGTCTCTTAGTGATTTTCCAAGGTCACTCCTCATATCTGTGTGGAGCTGGTTGAACTTCACGAGGATATTGTCGATGGGTAACGCTGTCCATGTGTCGGTGAGAAAAGATCTGGCGAGACTGCTTGCTGGTGTGCCATTGTACACCATGTTGGCTGTTCGCGCAGTCGGCGTTTGCCATCTCCCGGCTGGTCCTTGCAATTTGGTGGTGGCTAGTGCAGCTTCCATCATGGCATTCTTGGTCGAAAGGTCTTGAAGTTTCTCACCAAGAACAAAAACGCTGAAAACAGCGTGGTATTGTTCTGTAACAAGTATTGTGAAGTCGGCTGGTGTGAGTATCTTCAGTTCTTCCTTGGTTTTGGTTGTAATAGGCAGCTGTCCAGTATAGAGGTGGTTGAGATAGAGGGCGAAAATGCCGGGGTCATCGTCGGGGAAGTTTATAGTCCTTGTGTCTGCCTCCTGCCAGTTGCCATTCATGGCGCGGCGGAAGAACTCTGAACGGGAAGTGAGGAAGCTTTCGTGCGCGATGAAGTCCTCTGTGTTCGGATCCTTCCCTACGCGTATAGTGACTGCTGAGGTAGACTTGAAGCTACGAGTATAATGTTAGTTTCGCAATTGCTTGCAGAATGCTTTGTTATTGTCAGCTTACCTCATGGTGCTTGACTTGCTGCCTTGGGCAGTCTTCGGGCTCGGCATGGCGGGACGGACCACTCCAGCTGGTGATTTTTAGCTTGGAAGTAAGACGTCGAAGTCCAGGCGGAAGGATTCAGTGATGTTTATAGCCTGTGCGCGACGCTAGATTGAAGGTGAGAGTGAGCAGGAAGGTGCGACAGATGACAACGAGCAACTCATTCCCGCGGACCCAGCATCGACTGCGTGTCTACAAGGCTATGGAATACTGCAGCTTGAGTGGCGCGTTACACGCTTCAAAGTGTACATACTTTGTAATATTCCATCGATATCTGAGACTATCATCGTCAGCTCCCACCAGGTGTCGCTAGAAGTTTACAAGGTGCACCTCGCATGTACAAGACAACAGGTATTTCGTTATGACCGGTCGATACCTCCATTACGCTATCATGCGACAGCATCTTCGTCTCCGCCAATTCCAACGCCAGATCGCTCGCAGTGGCAGGCGTAACGGGCTCTCTCGGTTTCTCGCACGTGGAAGGCACAACCCTGGAAACCGCGTTCATCCCGTTGTAAGGAAATGTGCGGCGAGATGTGTTACCAAATTGAACGATAGAGAAGGGGTATACACATGCACTCTTTCAATAGAGTGTAATGGCAGTGATGGGTTCATGTGAGTAGCTGGGACAACACGCGTGTCCACTCCTCTTGAGAGCTGGCCCAGTGAAGGTGGCAAAAGTGTGCGAAGTCGCTCGTTTCCTCTTTTCAAATGCTCATAGTAATATCGCCGGCTCCTTCGGATACGTGCGAGACACGACCGGAGCTCTTTTGGGGCGGCGCAGGAAGTCGCAGGTCGGCGTTCCTGTAGAATTCGCCCGGTAGCCGGCACCCGGAAAGCATGAGAAGATCGGGCTGAGCCGGTTATCTTATCAGAGACCCACATGCCCCTCACATGACTCGCAACATTCACGCGTCAGATCAAAACAACGCGTCACATTCACCGAGTTCAGAGACGCGCAACGTTTGAAGTATGTGTTGATTTGAATTGCTTGAGACGATAGCATCACGTCGTAGCTAGCCTCCCATAACGCCAGATTGCGACGCTGAAGAGAACAATGACAGTAGAGTAGACATCCATCCGCAGTGACAGACACGCGCCAGAACGCCCGGCCAACATGATATATCCCAGGTAAGAAAATCAGGGACGAACACCGTAGGCCTGCCTTGCCATATCCGCCGGTGGCCGAACCACGCCCACCTGTAAAACCCATAGACTAGTAGTGTGACAAAGGGAATACGTGAAGAAGATGTCGTCTAGCGTACGCTCCGAAGCTAACGGATGGTAGCATGGTAAAATAAAAAAGGTCAACAAGAACGAACAAGCTTAAACTGGAACAGCTCATGCCTTGGCCTTTGGTGTTGCCTTCTTGGGCGTCGCCTTCTTCTTGGGTGTGGTGGCCTTCTTCGCTGCGGCGGTCTTCTTTGCTGCTGGTGCCTTCTTTGTTGCCTTGGTTGCGGCGGCGGGAGCCTTGGTCTTGGTGACGCGACCAGACTTGGTCTTTCCGAGCACGCGCGATACCTCCTCCTCGACAGCGGGGGCTGCAGTGGGGGCAGTCTTGCGGGGTTTGCTGGCGTTGGCCTTGGGCTTAGCGGCAGGGGCAGCCTTGGTAGCAGCAGCTGTGGCAGTGGACTTCTTCGGGCGGCCGACAGCCTTCTTGGGAGCAGCAGCCTTGGTGGTGGTGGCCTTGGCCTTCTGTAGAGGAAGTCAGACACGTAGGCTCATGACAGCAGGCAGATACTTACAGTGGTCGTGGCCTTCTTGGTGGCGGGGGCCTTCTTCTCAGTAGTCTTCTTCTCGACGGTCTTCTTCTCAGTGACCTTCTTCTCGGCCTTGGGCTCAGACTTCTTGGTAGCGGTGGCAGCGGCAGGCTTGGCCTCCTTCTTCGCAAGCTTTACTGGTCCAGACGTGCCTACATGACGCGTCAGTAAGGTTCAGATGACTCATGATACGTGCGTGTAGGATACACAGTAGCGACGTGTTGAAGATGTGTCGTCGCGCAGACTTGGTGGAGAGGCACTTACCCTTTGGACGCGCAAAGTCACCCTTCTCCTCGCCGGAAGTAATAGCACGGTTGACGTGACTCCTGAAGGCAGCATCGCTAAGGTTGCCGACCTTGTTGTTGGCTTGAATGTACTTCTGGATAGCTTGACGGCTGTTGGCGCAGAGTCAGCGTGAGTTCTGAGGTACGCGCGCTTTCAGACGAAAGCATGCCGCAACATATGAGCGACGACATGTGGGGATTAATTTTACTAACCTTGATCCATTTCGTTCCTTGAGCTGTAGCATGCATAGAGCTCGTCAGTAATCATGTTCACTTGGGGGAGTAATGTCATGGAGCGTTATTGTGATTCGCGCTGAAGTTGGCGTTGCGAGCTGTCGCAAGCTGTCGCAAACTCATGTGCAGGGCAACACGCATGGGATAGACTCACGTTGATGATAGCATCCTTGACCATGTCTAAAAGAGTCAGCATTGACCGGCGACAAAGACGCGACTATCGGGCAACCGACGCGACCGCGTTGGGCTGAGATATCATAGTACATACCGATGTAGGAGCCATGGGCAGGTGCGGCAGCGGCGGCCTTGGCCTTGGAAGGGGTGGTGTTCTTCTTGGGAGGCATTGTTGCTAGTGGTTTGGATGGGAAGATAGACGCGTTACTGATGCTTCGAAAGAGAGGGCGAACGTGAAAATCGATGGAAGAATGGTGGTGGTGGGAAGTCTGGAAGTCGCTGAGTTGGGGCAAGCACGCGGCGGGTGGGGTATGCGCCGTTCTTATACTTTTCAGGGATCAGAATCGGCGCCCCCAGATCACCAACTCGAAGGCGCTAATCTTCCAGGCCTGATCAAGATGCGCTTCAGTTTGATCTCATGTTGCAATACTGCCGCCTACGCTGACTAGGCGCCGTGCGGCTGCTGTCCGTTCGATTTGTTGGGGGTCTTTCCTGTCTCCCTGCTGGAAGCGCAGCCCTTCACCCCATCTCCTCTCCTTCGAGTCGCTCTTTTCAACTTGGTGACGCTTGACCATGGCCAACGCATGCCAGGAGCCTTACCGCAGGCACCTTTGGCCTCGAGCTTCAGTCGTGCCAATAGTCCCTGCTTGTTGTTTCGTCTGAGTCATCTCTGTCAATCCACGATAGCTGCAGCTTGCGTCTTGAAGGACTCGATTTTGCGCAAGCTTCCGCTCGAATCCTCGAAGCCTATTGACGAGACGCGTTGCTACATGCTTACTGTTTGCTTTTTCTCTATGCCAGTCTTGTATTCGATGGAATACTCTGTGATTTATATTAGCTTGATAGGCTCTCGGGACTCGAGTCTAGTCTTGATGGTTGTGGTTTTGGCGATACATGCGTCGCGTCATCTGCCTTCCATGGTGTTTCGCTCTGCGCGCCGACACCTCGAACACGACCCGCCTCCACGCGTACAAATTGGCAAAGCAAAGACATCCTCCTTGTCTTTGGGTATTGCGCAACGCGTACATAGATTTTCAGAGCATTCCCTCGAGCGTGTCGGCCAGCATGGTGTTGAATTGATGACGTGTTGCAGTGTGTCAGGCGGGGCGATCACGCGTACAATTCTATCGCTACAATCCTCTTCCGCACAACCTCTCTTGTTACAGCCTAACTGAGTGCCTTGAGAACGTAAAGCGCATACCCAAAGGCCGTTTCTCTGGGTAGCAGATCCATCCAACCTATATACAACGCGTTGTGGCTGGCATGCGAACGCGGCGTCGTTTCGCGGCTCTTGGCTGGACAGTGTGGGACAGTCCAACACTGATTGCCAGCAGCCAACATACGGAAAGCCGACATTGGCCACTCGTGGGACATGTCCTAGGGCAGACGTGAACTGACGTTTAGTATAGGCTCATATCTATATATCTGGTCTTCCGAGTATCCTACAATGCGCGGATGTCTTACCTGGGCACGCTGCATGATCCTGCTAGTAGAGAAATTACCTACAATAACTTCTACGACTAGGGCCGGTTCTTGTGCTCCTACAAATTCATCTCTCATATTAAAGGACATAGCTCTCATTCATACTAAGCTGTAGTTATTGGGGACTTTGGGTCCGTGTGGCTGTCGGGTTTTTGAATGTTCCAATATTGTGTTCGGGTTGTGGGATATTGCAGCATTAAAACCGCGCATGATAGAAACTCAAAAAATCATAACGCCATCACTTACGCCATGGTAGCCGAAAGATACCCAGAAAACTAAATCACCACAGCGACAGAATACCGTTGTCTTTTCACAGGTTGCAGGAGGCTACCTAAGTAGTTCTGAATATACCAAAAGAGTGGACTTGTGCACACCTTCTTTGGAGATGCCAGCATTATACCTACAACCCCAGCGCAGTCAAACTACACTGACAAGCCTTACACGAAGAAAACGGCAATATGAGAAGGGACATTGGAAGGATAGAGCTTAGTACGCAGAATCATGTACATCACACAACATTCAATACCTAGGTATGCCAGAGCCATCGAGAGGCTAGCATCAACCACCATTCCGGGTAGTGATGCATTACTATGTCGGAGCTCAAGGCTTACAGTCAATTCACGAGAAACACAGTGAAATGGAAGGAGCGTACACAGCAACATCGCGAGGAAGTTCGAGCCGTATTGAAGCGAGCCGTCTGCTTCAAAGTTACACTCGTTAATGTCGGGAAGAGCGAAACGATAAGCCGTTTGTCACGTACAGTGAGGTCGTGAAGACATAGTAGAGTGATGTAAGTAGGAGATTCGATGAGCAGACAAAAGTCGCGGACGTAAAAGGGTGGTGTGGGACGCGCTCGATATCGTGTCATTTGGGCTGGTTCGTTTCGGAATCCGCGGGCAGATGGGTTGACGTCTTTGACGCGGAAAGTGATGTGGCAATAGTCTAGATGCGCATCTTGATAAATGAACACGAAGTTCAGTAATTGCCTCATCACTCCGGATTTGTGGGGTACGACCTGTGCTCTTGTTTGAGAGCGATGCTCACCTTTGTGCCCTATGTGCCATCTCAGTATTAGGTACGCTTGTGAGTCTGATGTGCAGCTCTCGCCAAACTCGAACCGATTTTTGAGCTGGCACTGTGATACGGTCTCATTACTTTGAGTACATTGGAATGGCATTTTCCGAAGACGCGTGGACTGTTGTGTTCAGCTTGATGCACAAATCGCCGTCAGTACCGAGGACTGCTTCGTCGCGAACCCCTTTTCGCTACACCGCCATGCAACGATGCAAGCCGAACAGAACACGAGCAACGACGATTGTCGCCCATCCCAATGTTGTTTCGACCGTGAAGGTCGGTCAAGGAGCCTTCGGTCATGCGATCTATTCTTGTGTCTCGCCTGTCGGCCGGCCAATAGGATCACCTCGGGCTGTTAGCCCGGGTTCAAAATTGGCAGCAGCTAGCCAGCCTCCGTTAATTCATTGCTGGCATCGGCCCGTCGACGTGTCCACCGCTGCGTCACTCACCACACATTCCATTCGACGTTTTGCGCACACGCCACGTTTGCTTGCCGGCATTTCGGAGAATAGGCCTCGCACGACCCTGAGTAGCAGAGACCATCGTGGCGCATGCATTATGCGAGACCAAAATATGGAGCATACGGAAGATTCTATGGGCCAGTGCTCGTGTTCGGATCGAATGTGACCTCATGTTGCTGTATTGTTGGGGTTACTCTCGTACGGCCGCGAGGAGACTGTATACGAGGTCGCTGTGTATATAAGAGCTGGAGGTCTTGCTCTATAGATCATCATCCAACACAAACACATTCAAACATCAAGACTACATCCACCAACCAGCTTACCATCTTCACCCTACACTACTTCCACACCCAACTACAATCAAGATGAAGTTCACCACCGCTGCCATTGCTGCCACCGCCGCCAGCCTCGTCACTGCTCTCCCCACCGACTCCAAGATCAAGGACGGCGATGTCTTCACAATCCAAACCATCCGCTCAGGCAGCGACTTCCAGTACAGCACCTTCCAGGCTGTCCAGAACTCCCTCGTGATCAACGCAGGCCAGCAGAACGCTTCCTGCGGTCCAGAACCCCACAACTACGCTTCGTTCCAGCTCAGCAACGGCAGCCTCTACCTCTACACTGCCAACCCTCCTCAGCAGTTCTTCGTTGACAGGTCCGGCATGGGTCAGGGCGTTATCCAGTACACCACCGGTGCTCAACCCATGGTGAAGAACGGAGAAAGGACTACCTTCGCCATCAACGACGACGGAAACCTTGTCTTCCGTGACCAGACTGGTGAGGACATCGAGTTCCAGGCTTGCCAGCCTTCTCTCGGTGGCGGCTACTCCGTCTGGTTGGGCGGTGTTACCCGTCCCGCTGGAGCCGACGAGTGCTACGGCTTCATCGCAAGGGCGATCAAGGAAGAGAACCCCACCAAGTGCCTCTACACCCAGTACCCATAAGGGAACTGCAACAAACACCTTGGCTTGGTCCAACCTGGATTGTAAAGCCTACACTGTAAATATTTGAGCAACCTTCTTTTCTTGTAAATACAATACGTAAATAGACAATCATTTCAACCCAAACAACCCAGACCTTGATGAAAATGATATTGTTTGCAGTATACAGGTTGACCTGCCGCTTCCTGTGGTATGGTGTTGTGACAGTTTTCCTACAAACCCATCACACAGCTGGATGAGATAAATGAACCGGTATTGAGAGTGAGAGATAGAGATCCAGCTCATGAACGAAGACTGCGTCATGCTAGGAACTCATCGCCACACTGGACGAACAGAAACCATTGAAGAAGAAAGAGAGAGGATGACGCCCATGTCAAAAGCAAAACGAATATGGTGTGGACTTGGATGGGAAAGTGGTGAGGTTCGGACTACGCCGAGCGATCTTCTGCTGGCTAGCGCGCCATGCTGATAAGCCGCAGGGTCCGCTCGTCCCTGGGCTAACGCAATCGTCGTCTTATCGCCAGGCACGCGTTACACGTGCACCCGTCACATTCGCCCTGAGACGCCATCTGACTGGTTCCCGAGCAGCAGATCACCATCATGCCCCAAACGCGGCCCTGCGTGACCTCGCCCGGCGTGATGGCTGGTACTGCGCCTTGAGTGGCTATGTCCTCTGGCCCTTTCATCCCCCATAAACACCCATCCCCAGCGCCATCGTCGGGGTGGCCATAGTACACCTACGCACTACCCTACCTCGCCCCGAACCTGTTGCACCAGTCGAATCGTCGAGAAGACATCTCGGGCTCTCCGTTGACGCACCTACGGAAAGCAACCCGGCGGCGACAGACTAGACTAGAGGACCGACCTTCCGCATCGAGGAGCAGTGTATTCGCTGCCTGCGAATCAGCGACAGCAACGTGAAGGCGTGTAATCTGAGCTGCCGTTACGGGAGGGATCGATCCGCGAAAGCTTGTGTAGTCTTGTTGCACAGCGCCAAATTATCTCCTCCGTCCTTGCAGTAGTACGAGGCAAGCGGGAACATGCCGGCCATGCTAGACTCCCTGGTGGGAGCCGCGAGGGAGAAGGTACATAACGCCGCGGCTTCCACTGCAGAGATGTTGGCAGCAGAATCAACAGCCATGCCTTCTCTCAAGACCCTCAGCAAGATCGCCCTTGGTGGTGCGCAAGTCATCCTCGGCCATGGAGGACGCGTCATGGGCGACTTTACCCAAAGCTGCCCCAATGCTCAATTGAGCTGCCACAACACTACCGCCGTGGAGAACCTGTGCTGCTTCAATGCGCCGGGCGGACAGATCCTACAGACGCAGTTCTGGGATGCTTCGCCTGCCACTGGACCAGAGGATAGCTGGACCATCCACGGTCTATGGTAACTTTGCCCTTCACCTGCAGCTACCTACTCAGGCTAATCATACTGTCCAGGCCCGACCGATGCGACGGCACCTACGATGCCAACTGCGACTCCTCGCGCGCTTACTCCAACATCACCGCCATCCTCAACTCCTTCGGCGCAACCGACCTCCTTTCCTACATGTCCACGTACTGGAAAGACTACAAGGGTGATGATGAGTCCTTCTGGTACCACGAGTGGGCCAAGCACGGCACCTGCATCTCGACGCTCGAGCCCGAATGCTATGACGACCACAAAGCCACAGAGGAGGTGGTTGACTTCTTTCAAAAGACTGTCGACCTTTTCAAGACTCTGCCAAGTTACGAGTGGTTGAGCGCAGCGGGCATCACACCCAGCACAAGCAAGACATACACTTTTGCTGCCATTCAGAGCGCCATCCAGGCCAAGCGCCCCGGTGTCGAAGTCACGCTAGGCTGCAAGTCCGGCGCGCTCAATGAAATCTGGTACCACTACGATGTTCGTGGTAGCGTACAGACTGGCGAGTTTGTTGCTTCAGACCCCGATGGCACGAAGTCGACATGCCCCCAGACGGGCATCAAGTACCTTCCCAAGAACGCTGGATCCTCCCCTCCGTCTACCACCACGACTGCCGGTGGACCCGCACCCACCTCTGCGCCTGGAACGCCTTTCAGCGGTAAGGGCTACCTTAACGTTGTCGTCAATGGCGCGAAGAAGGGATGTATCATTTCCAAGGGCACCTGGTACACGACCGGTACCTGTGCGACTTTCACCGCTACCGAGGCAGACAACGGCTTCACTTTGTCGAGCTCCAAGGGCAAGTGCGGCATCGTCGGTGGAGCGCTAGCTTGCGACGGCTCTGCCAGCGTGACCGGGTTCACAAACGCGGACGGTAACTTGGCTGCTGGCGGCAACGCGCAATGGAGTGCAGACAAAGTTGCGTCGGGCAGTACACAGCAAACTGTGTACGCTGGCGGAGATCACTCCGCTACCTTTTCGATTACCTGGCAGTCGGCGTAAATGCGACAGCCCTTAGCATAGACTTATTAGCATCCAATCCATGACATCATCACCTGTGAATACTGTGGCAGCCAAGCTTCGTGAAGTTGTGATTGACATCGTCTCTCTCGACTGTGGCTGCTTTGAGTGAAGAATGTCTTCGATCAACGGCACAGCTGCTGCGCGGACCCTAGAAGTTCACATTTGTGTAGAGCTTCATACCTAAAATAAATGGTCATTACATAATCCGCAGGGCGCAATAGTCTTGAAAGTTCAAGTCATTTGTTTTACATTTGATGATCGAGACATGCTGGTTAAGCAGCGTATCCCATCAAGAGTGCAGGGCACGCTAAGAGCATTTCATCGCGTGGAATCCTCATCTCCAGGTATCTAGTTTTTGTCGCCCTAATCATGTCATTCCTCGTAAATCCGATGGTGTGAGCTGTTGAATATGCCAGTCCAAATTTGCCTTTTTGTTGAAACACCGTAACCCGCTTGGACAAAGAAACGCCTGTGTACGCCGCCTACTCTGCAAGAAAATTGTGTGTAGACTTAGATGGGAAGAGGGAAGGTAACAGCCCAGGCCGCGATCTCCTTCTTGAGGTCGTTGATCTCCTGTACCTCGCCACTGGCAACCCTGCTCTTGAAGTCCTTGAGCTTGTTGTTCTCCTTGGGGAGCTCGCTCTGGATCTTCTTGCAGAGCTTGATGCACTGGTCGATGTAGTTGGCGATCTTCTTGAAGTCCTCCTCACCCAGGCCACGCGATGTCATGGCTGGGGCTCCGATACGGATACCCATGGGTGTGAGAGCTGACTTGTCACCAGGAGTGGTGTTCTTGTTGCAGGCAATGTTGACTTGCTCGAGAACAGCCTCAACACGGGCACCGTCAAGGGCGAAAGGCTTCAGGTCGAGAAGGACCATGTGGTTGTCGGTACCGTCAGTGACAAGCTTGTAGTCCATGCCCTTGAAGGCAACCTCAAGTGCCTTGGCGTTCTTGATGACTTGCTGCTGGTAAAGCTTGAAGTCCTCAGTCTGCGCTTGCTTGAGCGCAACCGCGAGCGCGGTGATGGTGTGGTTGTGGGGGCCACCCTGGTGACCAGGGAAGACGGAGAAGTTGATGGGTCCCTCGAGGTCGTAGAGTGTCTCCTTGCCGGTCTTGGGGTCAGTCTTGCGAACGCCCTTGCGGAAGAAGATCATAGCACCACGGGGTCCGCGAAGGGACTTGTGGGTGGTGGTAGTGACAATGTCGCAGTATTGGAAGGGCGACTTGTTGACACCAGCAGCGACCAGACCGGAGATATGAGCCATATCCATCAGTAGGTAGCAGCCGACCTTGTCAGCGATCTCGCGCATGCGGGCGTAGTCGATCTCACGGCAGTAAGCGGAGGTACCGGCGACGAGTACCTTGGGGCGGTACATGAGGGCGTTTTGCTCGAGCTGGTCGTAGTCGATGAGGCCGGTGTCGAGGTTTACGCGGTAGGGGAAAGTCTCGAAGTATGTGGAAACAGCAGAGATCCTACTTATGGTCAGCATGTCATCCCAATACATATCGCTCGATCTGTACGCACTTCCTCTGCGGTGTTTGGTAGCCGTGGCTCAAATGTCCACCGTGTGGCAGGTCAAGACCCATCAGCCTGTCGTGTGGCCTCATGATGGCCTGGTAGGCCTGGAGGTTTGCCGGGCTACCACTCAAGCACTGTACGTTGACACCCCACTTCTCTGAGTCGAGGCCGAAAGTCTCAAGGGCGCGCTTCTGGCAGAGCAACTCGATTGAGTCGATGTGCTCGTTGCCACCGTAGTAGCGGGCACCAGGGTAACCCTCGGAGTACTTGTTGGACATGGGCGAGCCGAGCGCATCGAAGACAGCGCGGGAAGTGACATTCTCGGAGGCGATGAGGAGGATGGATTCGCGCTGACGCTGGATTTCCTTCTCCTGCGGTGTTTGTTAGTACAAGTATAAAGTAAGCAGGTAATGGCATAGTCATACCATGATCTGGGCGACCTCTTGGTCGGTGTCCACCAGGGACTTTTCCATGAGCTGTGCCGCGTTAGCATTGCGCATCTTCTCTTTGACGCGGGGCAACATACGTCCTGGTGGGACTTGGGGAGTGCGTAGCTAGACATGACAGGCAATCAAATGAGGATGTGGTTTGAGGAGAGGGGGATTGAAAGAAAAAGATCGGAAGATAGCAGTAAGACTACAGCGCCTTTAAGCAGTCAGAGCACTAAATGTCCCTCTCATGCCAACCCCACCAATTTTTCTGGACGCGACAAAATGCCCTAGGCTCGCTTAGGTATGGCGCCATCGATAATTGCACTCTGCGGCCGGTCGTCGGAGGGACTCGGGCAGGCTTTGCGAGAGTGTGCAGTCAGACCTGTTCTTACAAGTTGTGTAGATGTAGCATATGAGTGCGCATTTCATGGTAAGACGAATCTTTCCCGTTTCGGGTCAAAAAGGCAGGTCGACTGGCGGCTCCGCTACTGCATTTCCCCGCGTTATGCGAGAATACCCCGGATGTCAATCGGGAGATATGAGCTATGGCGGAATTCCATCGCCCAGCGGCCATGGTTCCATTGCTACTGGACGAAAGGAGGCATTGCATTTAACTTCTTTGACTGTCACCCGTCGGGAAAGCATCGCTCAAGTTGGGGTAAAAGTTTTTGACGTATCCAATTCTCATTCTTTCATTTACTACATGAATACAGCCCATCCAAGCGTTGCTTTCAGTCGAGTCATTCCTCCTTCGTCTAACCATCGTTGGTGAAAACCAACACTCGCTCATGGATCAAATTGATCTGATGCAAACAGAATCTCCAAACGCCGGGTATGCCAGAAGAATTGTGAGCAGCAAGCTGCCACCGCGTCGCCCAAAATAAAAGGGTATGTAACTGAGCTGAAGAAGTGAAGGCCGAGTAAGCTCGGCGCCAAATTACACAATCGCGCCAACAAAATGCTCATCCTTTCGTAATTATGTTTAGAATGTATTCGCAGCCGGTTCGGTCCTCTTAGTCGTTGTCGGTGAGACGGTCGAGAACAATGATGCTGAGAATCATAACGAGCAACCCGATGGTTACTATTATGAGGAGTACGAAGCCGAACCAACCAAGGACCATGGCCGATGTACCGACACCAGACTTGACGCTGCCGTTGCCCAGATCTTGCACGATGGTTGCTGCTGCGACGGATGCTGTGTGTTGCCACAAGACTGACACCAGGACGAAGATGGATGAGATGAAGATGAGCGCAAGGGCGACTTGGGAGACGGGCCGCGACGGGAAAGGCTTGACGTCGACGTCAGATCCGGTTCGCTCGTCTCGCTCCTCGTGCCATCCGGGGAAGGTGGCGAGGAGGATGAAGGTGAAGAAGGCGAGGATGATGGCGACAATGAGCAGGTATGGGAAGACAACCGCGTCCTTGAACGTGGCGGCAACCCAGACAAGGTTGAGGGGGTCCTGGTCGACTGAAACGTTGTCGACAAGCGCAGTGGCGTTGTTGGAGCAAATGAAGCCACCACCGTCTCTGTTGATGCAGATGCCGAAGTAGCCAACGCGCACACCGAGCTGTGCGTTGCCGACAATGTTGGCAATGGCGGCTGTGACACCGGGGTCGACTTGTTCAGGTGCGTAGGTGGGTGTGAACTTTTCGTACCACATGGAGATGAGGAAGATGCCGGGGATGAGCGGTGATGTGGATGAGCATCCTGCGAGTAGCAATGCTGCGAGAATGTTAGCTGTGCCCGTCTGCTGTGGTTTCGTCCCAACTTACATAGCAATATTATCGCAATTGCAATGAGAATCATGAGAACATGGTGAAAGCCAAGAAACGGTATTAGCCCTGGGCATTGTTAGTCGTGATCGTTCTCCTGGAAGCTGCGGTGTACTTACGTTGCATGCTAACCGCGAACCGTAAGTTCGCCATTGTGAATGTGTCTCTCCTTCAACTGCCTCTTATGGGCCTGTGTTCTCCCTGCGCCCCCAGAGGGCCGGGTGAGATGAGCGGGGAAGTGCACTCAGACTGCGGCTGGTGGTGGTCTCTCTCCTATCAGGGTACGAGAGGGGAAGCGATGGCGTCTTGTCCCAAGTGTACTGCGTCGAATGCGGGATGCGGGTCGATGTTGGTACGCTCGGCTGGATGGCTCTACAGCGGCGGTGGATGCACTGCGACGACGATGGTCAGATGTCTCCTGTGTGGAAGAATATTCAAAGTGTGGGTGGTAGCGTGGAATGTGACTTCTCTCTTTGCCTGCAGCGACGGATAGTTTTGCTGTTGCGAAAATGGTGATGGCTGGTCTGAAGTGGCTGGAGGTGGTTGGCTTAGTCCATCAACAAAGCGGGTTGTCGAGGGGACCGAACACGAGCATCCTGCCCCGGCCGCCCCCAACCGCCAATCGCACGCCGCGCTACTGCTGATCCGAGCGCGTTCCTGCGTTAGAGCCTCCTGGCAATGTCCCCGTCCAGCCTCTGCATTTCCTGCGACGACGTGGCGCCTTGCGTACGGTACCGCCTAGAGCCCTGCCGCGACCGCTCTTTCGCGTGCGCCATCGCTGTCACCGCAGAACGCGTCGTAGCGCGATGCACTGGAAGATACCCGCTTCGACAGCGCATACCGCCATGTACCGTATATAGCAGTCGGTGTGCCGCCGACAGTGCGCGGCCGGAGATTCAACAATAAAAAGCATCACGCACCTCTATGTATCTGAGCATCCTACCATGCCACTTGGTCAACATGTCGTTCTGCGCACTCCTGTATGTTGAGTCCAGGCACATGAGAAGGCGGTCGTCGACACCATCACGTGACGCTTTCTGGGAATATGTAGGCATGGAGTCAACGCGACAGCTTCAAGGCGACCTCAACTCAGGGCTGCATGTTTCCATGGCTCGGCATCGGGCCCTGAAGTATTATCCGGTGGCCCTGCAGCGACGTCTCCCAAACATGCACACGGCGGAAGCTTGCGCTGCACCCTGTTTACATGGCGGCAGACCACCTCCTTCATAGTCCCTAGACCTGCCCGTCGAGATCGCTGATCAAGTTATAGTGATTGCGCATCCAGAATCTCAACGTACGTCAGTGATCAGCAGAGTCATTTCGTGATCATGACAACGCGAGGCTAGGTGCTAAATAGAGGCAAGCATGGGGCTCCGTTGACCTGGCGATCGGACTTGAAGCTTGATTGTTACACCCTGTGCCCTTGGAAAGACGGGATGATGTCACCGCTACTACACGTGGGGTCGCGCGTCCGGCGCAGGGACGCAGGGACCTGTAGTGCCCTGCCCCACCACCCACCAGGCATCAAACTTCACCCAGCGGTTCACGATACGCATGCTCGACTACACACGACTAATCTTGATACCCACTTGATCAATAATCGCAACCTGGCAATCGCGCTCAAGGCGCAGTATAACGTCCGCAACATCAGTTGGCTAGCTCTTGTCAACACGGGTCAGCCACCGTGGAAAGCTTGCTTTCATCGTTGATCCATTCTTCCATCCCTGCTCATTCGCCTCTTATAGTGATATGCAAACAAGCGAACAAGGACGGCCTATCACGAAAGTAGATGAAATCTAGACCTACTCGGATTGCCAACTGAATGACGTCCTCGACGTGCTGGGCATACGCCGTGGTTTGTGGCTGCGCTGTTTCATTCTGGGCACATGTCAGTCAGCACTCCTGCTGAGACTGCGAACGGCAGTCACGAACCATGACGTAGCTGCTTGGGTCCGGGGAGCATATAAGCAGTGCTCACCCTGCACTGAAGATAGACCTCATCAACATCCACACCTGCAACTTCAACCAACTCGAATCATCAACCACCTACATCACACTACCTCAAACTAAACCAAACTACCACCTTCAAAATGGCCGACGCATTCCGCAAAGACACCCACACCAAGCTTGGTGAGAAGATGGTACGCCACCTTCACCTTCCATTCTCCACCACCTTCACTAACACCCCCCTCAGCAACCCCAATCTTCCAAGTCCACCGGCACCAAGATTAAGGAGTCCCTGACTGGCACCGGCGACAAGGTTGCCCGCGAGCTCCAGCCCGACTCCTCCAAGACCAACACCCAGTCCACCATGGACAAGGTCGGACGCAGCAAGGACAACAACGTTCACGGCTCCACCGGTGGTAGCATCGTCGACAAGGCCAAGAACACACTTGGAATGGGTCACCACACTACGGGAACCCATACCACCCACACCCACGGCAGCGGCTTGTAAGCGTTGTGCTTGCTGTTGACGGTGGACGAAGGAATGAGATACCCAACTGAGGCATTATGAGATACCTTGCCTACGGGCTAACGAATTAATATCCTATTACACTATGACTTGATGCCTGCGTCTATGTTCGACTGTGCCGCGTATGCTTGATCCTGGTGACCCCCTGGTGTTATGAACTTTTCACTGTCTATCAGCGCAGCGTAGCCACTGTGCAGTTCCTGAAAATCGAACGTGGTATGAGAACGAAGATGATTGAAACAATCGATGGCGTCAAGCCAAAGGGTATGCGTGATGATAGACAAACTCTCGTACAGCTTATGGGTAATCTATAATTTGCATAACATCGTAATAGTTGCGTAAGCGGCGCATATACGTGCGCAATTGCTTGCCATAGGTGTGAACATGGAGCTCGCGATCAAGTAGGCATCGCCATCACGCCATTCCACCCGCCTGATGCGCCTGCCCCTCCGCCTCTGCCACCACGCCCAGAAGGCCTCCCTGCCGTTGCGCCTCCCGATGCTCTGCTGCTACTACCCTTCGATGCCCGCTTCTTGACACCCGCAGAACCCTTACCAAAGCTCGCCCTCTTGCGAAAAGGGCCCTTCTTGTACCCTGACCCAGAGGCTTTCGATCTACCTCTTGCTGCTGGTGCCTTCGTTGCTTTGGACGTAGAAGGGGCTGCGCCGCCACCGAGCTGCGTGTATTTACTGTTGAACTCCGCCACGGCTTGGTTTGGGAATTGGCTGAAGTGATGACTCGTGTGAACTGCATCATCGTCGTCCTCGTCCTCGTCGCCAAACTCGCCATAGAAGGATTCTTCTTCAGATTCTTCTGCAATGGGTACCTCCTCTTCGTCCTCACTACACAGGTCCACGACGAGCCGATGGTTTTGGTCGACAACTTCTTCTTCGTCATCATCGTCAATCTCGTGAATGACTCTGGATTGCTGGGGTCGGCGATTGCGAAGCTGTGGATTCCGAGGTACTGGTGTGTCGTCCCCGTAGAAGTTTCTTGTGTTGTCTACCAAGGCCAAAAATTGCCTGCCATATAGATCCACCATTTCCGGCCTGATACCCGGGATAGTCTTCATCTCATCCAGATCCATAGGTAGATCAAGACCCATTTCACGTAGTACTGTGTCTGTGAAGATGGCTTCACGGTGGTTTTTCTTGTCTTCTATGCCCTTCCTCAACTGCTTGGCTCCGTTCATGAAGTCTCGCAGAACATCGGACTGGAATTCGCTGAGTCCTTCGGTGCGTTGATCTGTAGTAATTGGAGCTCCGACACCCTTTGCTTTCGTGCTTCTTGATGGCTTGGCGACACGTATTGGCGCAAAATCGTCATCAACCACGAAATCGTCCGCCTCGTACCCGCGGGCGGTCTTACTGCGGGCGGGGTGTCGTGGAGCTTCGAATGCATCGTCATCGTCGTCGTCCTCTTCATTATAGGCAAACGATCGGATCTTCTGCTTCGGTGCGCGTACGGGGGAGGGAACATTGGTAGACGGAATCTGAGTTTGGGTTTTCTTTGCCTTCTTGACAGCGGGTGCTTTCGCGCGCGCTTTCTGTGGCGAAGAACGAACTTGAAGCTTGAGCTGCTTTCGTTTGCTCTCGTAGTCGTTGCGTGCCGAAGCAGGCTACAATCGTCAGTATGTAGAATACAGTCAGGGCAGTAAATACATACGTGTAAGTAGTTCGTCGCGAAGCCAACTTTGTTCACCTTGCTTCTTTCCTTGAAGGCCCCAGCGTCGAGCAGGTGTTGGAAGATGCGTTCGTTGTCACCGCGTTCCAAGTCCTTGCCGTAGCCCCATCCATACTCTTCTAATCCAGAGCGTTTGATCTTCGCACTGCCCGCGCCACGGAAAGCGTCCACGCACTGGTGCATCGTTACGTTGTCCTCGTGTACCTGGCTCACAAGTTTGATGGCCATGGCAGCGTAGTCCGTAAGGTCTTTAGTAACAAACGTCGCATCTGAGCGACAGTTGTCGCACGTCGAGTTGCACTTAGAGGCATCGAATGCTTCACTAAAGTATCCGAGTACTTGAGCGCGGCGACAGTCTGCTTTGTTTTCGCAGTACTGGATAACAGTTCTCAGCATATCGCTCAGTCGCTGTTTCTGCTCCCAGCTACCTTCGCCTTCCTCGATCATCTTGCGCAATATTCTCGAGTCGGCATATTGATAGTACAGGTAGCACTCTGAACGTTTGCCATCACGGCCAGCTCGACCGGTCTCTTGGTAGTAGCCTTCTAAACTCTTGGGCAGCGAGTGGTGGATCACATATCGTACATCAGGCTTGTCGATTCCCATACCAAAGGCGATGGTAGCCACTATGACATGATATTCGTTCTTCTGCCATTTGCGTTGGACTTCGGATCGGTCTGCGGATTCCATTCCTGCGTGGTAGTGATACGCACGGATGCCCACATCGGATAGCTTCTGGGCCACTTGCTCACAGCTCTTTCGTGACAAGCAGTATATGATGCCGGATTTCCCAACATATCTCTCTTTGATTAGATCAGCGATGCTGTCGATGACGCCTTTGGCTTTTGGCACAACCTCGTAAGACAAGTTGGGGCGGTTGAAACTCTGGGAGAATTGACGGCAACCCTGGATACCGAGGTTTGCTACTACGTCAGTGCGGACAAGCTGGGTCGCAGTCGCGGTCAGTGCAATAACGGGTACTCCTGGAAACTGACGAACGACGTCTCCAAGTGCCTTGTAATCTGGCCGGAAGTCGTGGCCCCACTGACTGACACAATGCGCTTCATCGATGACGATGCGGGCAAGATTGCCCCCAGAATGCAATTGCTGGAAAGCACTGATCATTCTCTGGTTCTTGCTGAGCATCTCGGGTGTTAGATAGAGGATCTGTATGAACTGTTGGGGATCCCGCTGACGTAGCCCATCCATTATCATGTTCTTTTGTGCTGCGGTCGATTCTCCGTTGATCAGAAAGGCCTGCATCCCAAAGCGCTGTTTGCAGGCCTCCACTTGATCCTCCATCAAACTCAGGAGCGGAGATACTACGATGGTGACTCCTCTCGTCTTGCCTGAGGTAATTACTGATGGAAGTTGGTAACAAAGAGATTTGCCACCTCCCGTAGGCATGAGCACAAAACAGTGTTCGCCAGACAGCGTCGTGTTTATAGCTTCCAACTGTCCTGGACGGAATCCTCGCAGACCGAAGCGGCGAATAAGGGCGGTCCTTAGATCTTGTGACCAAGGGAAGTTCATACCAGGATGATTCTTAGCAGGCATATCCAGCTGCTGCTTCTTCGGTGAAGCTTGCTGGGCTGGTTTAGGCTTGGCTTTATTGGTAGAAGTTTCGCGGAACACCTCACGAGATTGTGTAGTGACGTGATTCCCAGCCCGCTCGCCCTTCCAATCAAAACCACCTGGTGCCTGATTCTCAATGTTGGTGATCTCGTGAAGGAAGTCATCATCGTCGTCCGGTCCAAATGCCCCACCAAAATCATCGTCGTCATTGATCTCAATGGGTTGGTGAAGTTCGCCCATGTTGTTGCTGAACAGGGTTTCGTTCTCTTCAAAGTCAAGCTCGCCAAACTCATCTGGTGTGTGTTGCGGAGCTACTGGCCTTGATCGCTTTGGAGAACGTCGGCGCTCTGGCGTCTCAGGCACTCTATGGGATCGCTCTTTTGACTTCGCTTTTTGCTTTCCTGCCATGTCATCATTCGCACGGGCACGGGAGCCTAGGTTTGGAGGCGGTAGTGGGGACGCAGCTACTTGCTCTTCTGCGAAACGGATATGCCGAGTAGGCGTCCACAGTTCCTGAGCGGGAGCCTCGGGTGGCCTACCGTATTGTGTCTGGGGGATGCGATGTGAGCCTGCATCCCTTGACGCTTTTGGGTGTGGGCGGACCGGGCTCGCTTGGGTTGATTGTATGACCACATTACGGCTGATTTTCGTTTCAGTCTTCACAAGAGGTGTTGACTGCTGCTTGATGGCTGCCGCATCCAGTAGGTAAAACATCTGGATCAGAACATCCTCGTTCATCTTGAACAGTCTGCTGAGGGTTTCACCGTCCGCTGCATCAAATTGACCGATGTTCAAGTCATCCTCTAGCTTCTGTTTGACCCTCTGCCGCTGCCCGATTAGTTCCTCGTGTTTGGATTTCAAGGTTATCAATTGCTCGACTGCCTCCTTTCGTGAACGAGCGCGTTCCATCCTTTCTTGTTCGCTTGGATCAGGCTTGCCAAACTCGGAAAGATGTGCTACAAACGCAGCCCTGGCATTATCCCATGCCGAGCTTGCAGCGTTGAGGTGTTTCTGCAATCTTTGGCCTTCAGTGCCCAGGAAGGTATCCATGGATTCTCTGATGGCATCTCTCCTTTCCTTTGGAAGTTCGGAAGAGCTTGGTACGCGTTTTGTGGATGCAGGCACTGGTGTGGGTGTAGGCCTTGCAGCCTTCTTTGGAGACTGAGACTTCGCTGGAGTGGGCATAGAGTCCTGTTCCGGCTGATATGGGCTTGGACTTCTTACGGTCTTCGAAGGCGATCGTATGGGAAGCTGCGTTTGACTGGCACCTCTGGTGAACTCGGTCATCGGTGTTTTCTCGCGTAGTTTCTTCCCCGTTCGAGTGGGTGATTTCGTCCGGGATTGGGTATCGATATCCATCTCATCCAGTGCACCAAATTCTTCATCCTCCGAGTCCAAGACCGCATGCCCAACCCTCTTAGTGCCAGGTGTGTCCAACCGTCGATCATTTCTAGCCATAGCCCCGGTCTTAGCGAGATCGTTCTTCCGGGGCGAAGGACTACGCGTTTGCTTCCCCATTTTGCGAGCGGGCGCATTTTCCGAGGGTGCGCGGCTCAGTGACTTGCGTTTACGGGGTTGTGAGGCTATCGCATTCTCTGCGTTCGCCATTTGTCTCTCCTCCTCTTCTAATTGCAACATAGCTTCCAGGTCGTCGTCTTCTGCTGTCGCGATATGCTTTGACTGTTTACCTACACCGTCTACGATGGTTGAGTATGGTGGAGGAGGGCTGTCGGGGGCCATGACCATATCGTCAATATCGGGGAAGTCATCATCGTCGACGAGCTCTGGACTGAGCGCATGAGCCTTGCGAACAGGTCTGGGAGACTTGGTGCGACGTAGGTCTGCCTCGTACTCGTCGCTCTTTCGTTTCCGACCCTTAGAGGTGCGCGTTGGAACTGGAGAGGAGCGACCCGCGTCGTCACCAGTGAGATCGATTGAGTCGACATCAACTGGCTCGCGGTACTTCGTTCTCGCGGTAGCATGTTGGGAGGCAGGTGTGCCAGTATTCCCAGTGATACTCCTCACATTCGCTGATAGATCTTGTATGTTGTTCTTGAAACTTCCAACATCACTCGGTTCCTTTCGTTCCCTGCCTGCTGATTTGGAAGAGGATACATGTTCAGGCAACCCCGCTAAGATGAGTCTAGGCTTTCCACTCGCTGGAGTGTGCCTCAATCTTGCCATATCCAAGGTCGCGTCTTCCGTGCCTGGCGGGTTGTGTATATCAATAGTCCGTGTTCGAGCGAGAGCGCGGGGTGGAGCGGGACGTTCGGCCGGTAGTGCTGGTGGGGGTGGTGGCGCGGAGGCAGCTTCAGGCTCATCGTATCCTGCGTGGTCGTCCAAGAAGGAAGAATGCTGTTGAGAAATCGTAGCTGAACTCGTCGGAACTGCGTCGGGATCGTATGCAACGAGCGAAGCCGCGGGCGGAATGAAAGGCTTCTCTGCGATCAACCACTTGAGATGTTTGCTAAGATTGTTCTGAGGCATGAGAGCGTCGCATCGTCGGTGTGAGTCCGCATGAATATTTTACGCGTCAGTCCGTGTAGGCATCGCGATTTTGCAGGCGTGATGGTGGCGATGTCATCGATAGCATCGTTGACCGTGTTGTGCTAACTCCGGAACGCGCCGCGCTAGCACCAAGTCACGTGCTGGGTGGATGCCGAAGAACCTCGAGTGGACCTGCCGCTTTGGAGCCAAACGTGCCGCTTGCTTCACGAACCCGCTCAAGACAGCCAATCGCGAAAGTGGCCCGCTCGATAGATCAAAATATGGCGCAGGTTGCGAAGGCACATGTCGCTTCCGGCCATCCTAGGTAATCATCGCGAAATCTAGGCTCTTCATAGAGTCAGACGCGTCCCGTCACTCGTACAAACACTTCTCGCGCCAACATTTATATGCTGCACTTCTTTACGTTCCAGCATCCACCACGGAAACGAGCTGTGAACGTTCCCAGTTCTACTTCTTTACGCATCAATTTAATCCATCATGGAGGTCCCAGCTCACGACCTGTTCCAAAGACTGTCGACGTCGATCTCAAAGCTATACTTAAGCCCACCGCCTGAGAATGTCCTTCCCTCAACGAATACGTTGAGTGCTGCTCGCTCTATGCTTCATCCCCACCTCCAGAGCCAGGGCGTGGGTCTCGAAGAAAGCATACGGCACATACAAGAGGACCTCGCCCCAGCCTTCAACAGTAGTTCCCGCTCTCCTAATTACTACGGCTTTGTGACCGGTGGTGCGACACCAGTAGCACTGCTTGCTGACAACCTGGTCACAGCCTATGACCAAAACGTGCAAGTTCACCTACCAAATGAGACCATCGCCACAGACGTTGAGGATCGAGCTCTTTCTCTATTGTGCGAGTTGCTCAATTTCGAACCAGAACAATGGCCACATCGCATATTTACCACAGGTGCGACGGCAGCCAATATCCTGGGGCTGGCGTGTGGACGAGAGTATGTGATTGCTGAAGCCTCAGCACATCGTACAGACGTCGAGATTAGCGTTGGCGAACTTGGTATCACGGAAGCTATGCGGAAAGCTGGTATCGACGAGATCCAAATCTTGACCACGGTACCGCACTCATCGCTGAGCAAGGCGGCAAGCATACT
>Ga0265797_10003214_pt1 | contig 26422 bp, 20 predicted proteins | sample P2T30metagenome_FD_192433 | JGI IMG/M metagenome (GOLD analysis project Ga0265797, IMG submission 192433) | Plant litter microbial communities from East Loma Ridge, Irvine, California - P2 T30 | ecosystem: Environmental > Terrestrial > Plant litter > Unclassified | place: USA: California... | reverse complement strand
TGACTTGAAAATTGTATCTTCGACGTCTGGAATCTTCTCGTTTTTTCCTTTTGCTTACAAGTCGACGTCTGGAAGCACACTACACGACTGCCTGGAACCGAGACCCAACACCAACATGAAGTTCACATCGTCCGTCTTAGCACTGGCTGTCGGCATCGCGTCAGCGAATACCCTGGAGGGAGACTGCTCGTCATCGCAACGCACCGCTATTGTCAATGCAAATCAAGGATGTGCAAGCATGGCCAGCGCGGCCGCTGATGCAGCCGAATCTGGCTCAGCAGAGACTTTTGAAACGTTCTTCAAGGATACTTCGCAATCCACCCGCCAAGCTGTTGCTGCTAGCTTCCGCAAGGTTGCAGAAGAGTGCTCATCGACGCCCGGCGGGACCGGCAAAACGTACTGCTCTGATCAGCGTGGCAACTGCGGAGGAGGCCTTCTAGGCTACACATACTGGCAGAACACTTATTCTGGATCTGTGGGCGAAACTTATTACTGCCCGGTCTACTACTCTACGCTACCTGCAAAGAGTGTCGTCTGTGATGATCAGTCGCAAGCCTCAAACACACTGCACGAGACTACACACGCCGTGCTTGCGACGAGGGACATTGCCTATGGCCTCCAAAAAGTCAAGGCACTGTCCAGTAGCGATGCTCTGCATAATGCTGATTCTTACACCTACTACGCAATCGGTACGTGTTATGGCAGAAAGCCTCGATGCATGCGGAACACTGACGAAAGTTTACAGCGATCGAATTGAAATGTGACCAGAGTAGTTCAGGACAGTCTTATTCGCCCGTCGGTGGCGGCTCGCAGATACGTCGACCCTACCGCAGTCCATGGTGGTGGACCAGATAAACACAAAGAACTTAACAAGGAGTGTTGACCACCCTACTTACCGCCCCAAGCTGTCTTTTTTCGCAACCTGCAACGTGAACACGCTACTAAAGCAACTACCAACGGCACCGCTTTTAGCGCCCGTTCCTTCCATCGAGAGGTCTTCGCAACTCCTCCGGGTTGTTATGATCACCCTGACAACTCCATGCTCACACAATGCAGACGGATGCTGTTGAGCCAACGCAACTTCCCAGTCCTCTCGAAGACGTCAAGCATCTCAAGGTCAGCGACAGCAATCTTCCGACAAGCTCTCCGGAGGGTCTCGATTTCGATCGCTGCAGTGCACTTCACAATGCCATCGTCAAGCATCAGTGGCAGGCCGGCGGGAATGACCCAGATACACTTCCTGCGACGACTTGGTGGCAGTCCCCCCGATTCGCAGCCCACTTAAACAATTTGAGCAAACACCTACCTGATTCTCTTGTTAAGTTCCTCCAACGGACCTTGCATCCAAATGGCAACCTCGCTGCCGACGAACCTGCGGGCAACATGTTCTACCTCATTCGAGGGCTCGCTACTCCAGACACACTGTGGAGCGAACTTGGCGAAGATATGGGCGATGGTGATCGCATCGCATTATACCTTACCGACTACGAGATCAGCGACCCATCTATCGACGGTATTGTGTACGACTTCAGCGCTCATTGCTGCGTGTTCAACAGTTATCCATACAACGAATTTGTTGACGAAGACAAAACTCCGATATGGCAGTATCTTGAAACAGTTCTGACCGCCTGGATCAACATGATCGAGCGTCAGAAAGCGGTTGTTGTGCATGGTCCGTTTACCAACTGTGGACCGGATCCTGTGACTGGTGTCATTTGCGATGGCCTCCGACATCCTTGGGGCTGGGCATCGTACACTAGAGCAGACCTTGATGAGACTGTCGAGACCTGGCACGGGCTCATCAGCGCCATCAACGAGCGACTTCCAGAGCCTCACCCAGATCCTTTGTCAAACTGTCCAGGCTTGTTCGAAGCCAGCGATCTCGCCACAGCTGGTATTGCAGAAGACAGCTTTGCATGGCAGTTCTACCGGAAAGCCCGCAGACCTCATTTCCGGTTTTTGGGTCCTGGCGGTTTACAGCTACCGTCTACAGATCAGCTGGTGAATCATCCCTTCGAGACAGCTTGGGAGACGTTCTCCTCTGATCGACCGAGTTGGATTCATGACTACAAGCCAGGCCGTCCGCTGCCTATTCTCTTGGGACATTCACGTGCGAAATTTTGGTCGGATGTATACGGACCTGAGGCCTTGTCACTTCCCTGGGGCTTGTACATTGACCTACAACTCAGGCCGAGCGAGCCGTGTCCATACGAGGATGGCTCACGTCTTGTACTTCCTGCACTTCGGGAAGGTACACCTCTTCGCAGGTTCGATGGGCAACGAGCCGGGCATGCAGATTTGTACCAAGTCGGCCAGAATCCTTTCGAGCCAGATCACTCCACGCAATTGCGACATGTGCTGGCCATATTCACTGCAAATGTCGAAGACAAGGCCTGGCGAATTGACGAGAACGGCGTGAGCGAGCCGGTATCAGTGTTTGAGGACGTTGCGGCGCAAGTAGATCCTGATGGCGAAGAAGCGGAGAACATGCGGTTTGAGATTGTGTATCATATGTACATAAATTGAGACACATCGAGAGCGCATTGAAGATCAGGTCGCATGTCCATACCTTAAGCCAGTGATACAAATGCTGCTAAGACTGATACCCGCCGCTCCCGGCGGTGCATGATTGCTTTTAGACGCTCATGTCAGACTGCAAGAGCAAGGAGAGCTTGTGGGAGACGGATTAGCCCCCAGAGATGAACCTTCTCGACACTGAACTGATGTTGTCTGGCGTCACGATTTATCCTAGGTTCTACTACTTGCTGCGCTAATCTCAATTTCCCTCGGCCATGAAGACACTGCTAACATACGGCGCTTACATTCAACTCTGGTCTTCGCCTAATCTCCATACGCTGCAGTAGCAGCAGCAATCTTATCATAAATAGCCGCGACACTACGATCCGGCCTATTATCGGTGCAGTCATATTCATCGTTGTTCCTTCCGAGCAAAGTCAGCATGTGTATCGCAAAGGAAGTCGGACTCAAAACTTACGTGCTGCATACGGCGGAACCACCGCCAGCGGAGTAGTGACTGTAGAGTACAAAGAGGCAATCACTCAGCGAAGCGCATTTATCAATGCATTGCTGCCTCGTTGAGTCCGCGTCTCCACTGAGGAGATTGAACAAGGGCCCGGCGGCGTTTGGGCAAACGCTAGGTCGGGCTGCGTAGGTTGCTAGCACACGATCAGTGGCCGTGTATGCGGTTTCTGTAAACGTTGCTGAGCTTCATGTTAGCGCACAGTGCGAATAGAACGAAGGAGAAGTTTCGTTTGATACTTGTGGTTACAATGGTCACTGTCACGCTAGATCGGCGCGCTGATGTCAATGCGATGGTAGAAGTGATCTGTTGACGTTAGAGACCTCCACATGTATGGACATGGCATACTTGCAGTCTCGTATTCTAGAACAGTACCGATCACCGATGATGCTAAGGTCGTCGTTGCTGTGATCGCAGCTTCTCACCAGTCAGCGAATACTTTGATCAAACAGTGTCTTGTCTTACCCGGGGTCGTAGCGGAAGTGACAATGATCGTAGTCGTTGTCGAAGAGGCCGCCAGTATGGTTGATGTAGATGTCGCTACAGTGCTGACGTTCCCTGTCGCTACGCACGAACAGACCGAGGACACTACGCTACTTGGCTGGCCTAAAATAGCTACAAAGTGTCAGCAATGCACGATGGGATTTGTTTGGGAGAACCTACCAGGGAGATCGACTGGAAGCAGACCACCAAGTAGCTGGGCATTCCTGCGGAATCGACCAATCAACGGCGAGCTTGTTTGCTCCTCTCTTTTTCCAAAAAAGTTGGGGATGGTTCCTGTGTATAGAGTCGAGGTCAGTACCTGGGTGGCTGTGATGACGCTGATTGAAGTCAAGGTTGCAACCGTATCGACAACGCTAAAACTCATCAGCATGTATTCCGACAAGAAGCGGACCGAACTGTACCAACGTTGTATATGCAGTAGCGGTTGTTGTCATGCGGGTGCTAGTCTCAAGCTCAAAATCAATCGTGGTTCTCGTCGCAGTGACGGTTGGGGTTGGAGCCTACCAATGTCAGTGGCACAACAAAGCATATGCGCAAATCGCTATCAAAACTAACCGTTGAGACCGTGTATGTCGTCTCCGTGATGTTCGAAGTGGTGGTATATCGCGTAGATGTTGCTGTTTTTCTCTCAGCGCCGACCACCTAACATGTCTAAGCGCTCGACACCTACCTGTAGCTGTCACATATTTCTTGTTAAATGATGAGCAAGCCAGTAAGCCAGAAACGGGAGGGAGGAGGTTGACGACGTTAACGAGGCCGCGAATGGGTTCTTGTGTGCATGTTGCTAAAGGGCCAGCTGATAAAGTCACCCCGACCCCTATCCCAACACCAATTTGAGCGACAGCCAGATCGCAGACGAGCAGGCTTGTGATCAAGAACAAGGACTTCATATCAAAGTTGTGAGTGGAAGTTCGTAGCTCGACTGTTCGGAGAATCGAGGTTATTGGTCGTCAGATGCCATTTATATATACGAATTCCAAGGGCCCTTTGGAATGTGTCTTCTCGTTTCCCGAGTTCTTTCTCGGAATTGACCAATACTGTAAAATTTCGCGACACCCATCGAAGTGTCAATCGAAATCGCGCGAGACCCTGTCGTGATGGCTTCGTCGAGAATATCATTGCTCAGGTAGAGTTGTAAACAGGCTAGTGTTGACAGAGTCGGCGGCGCGTGTAAACTGATCGTGGACAGCAATACAGTGTCATCGACGCATCTTATGGCACCACTGCATTCAGGCCGAGTTCCGTGATGTAGCTAGGCTCCGGCTCTCCGGTATGTAATCATTCTTCGGCCCTTGGCACGCATCGGCCGGCCGGTACACTGCGATCTGTTCCTTGCAATCGATGGCAAGGACATCGGGCCGATCATGTTGCCGGTGTTTAGACTGTACACATCGATGCATTTCCAGCGCATCTGCCGGGATCTCTGTACGTAGATCCAGGTGCAGCGATTGTACGTCAGTCGCCTATGCGCTTTCCGCAGCGAGTATTGATGACTCGCTTCATTTTCTCAAATAGCAAGAAAGTGCATCTCGCCGGACCAAGACTTCCACAAAAGCACCCGTTGGCTCTAGTAGCACCTGAGATCAAGCCGACAGGGCCACAGTCTTTGCCCACAAGCCTTCGCATGACTGAGTGCTTTCCACACCTGTACTGTAGGATTCATCCACCGAATCCCGGGGGCGCGTAGATCGCATATCGATTGCTCTAGCACAAGCTAATAAACTCAACTACTGAGCTCCACCCTCCTCTCGAGCACACTCCTCGCATCACCCTCGCTCAAACTCTCCAACCCAATCAACTCAAGCGCATGTCTCGCACTCTCGTTGTCCATGAAAACAAGTCTCTCGACTTCGAACAACCCCATCGTCTTGCCCTGCTCATCCGTACCATCTGCATCGCCTCCATCCTCGTCCCATGCCGCGCCGTCATCATCGCCCTCAGCAGTCGAGACTTGTATACGAGGGATCTCGGACTTGACCGGTAGCGCAAGCAAAGCAATGCCGTCGTGGAGTCGACGCATGCCACGCTCAGCCTGACCAGTGCCGACGTAGCGGTCAATGGCGGCGTAGATGGCGTTGACATCGGTTTGGAGCTGGGTGGCGCCTGCGGTTGAGAAAGAGCTGCGGACGAGCAGCTGGTCCCACAGGAAGTTCTGGATCGCATGGCAGAGCTGTCTGGTGATACGACGGAGCGGGACCTTGCCGAGCGCTGAGTGCAGGAAAGTAAGGTAGTCTGTCAGGAGGCGCAGGACGGGATCGAGTTCAGCGGAAACGGAGCCGCCGGCGGAGCCAGTGGAGAGCGAAGCCCAGGTGCTGACTCGGGTGTACGGACGCAGGGCTTCGCGGATGTTGTATGTCAGGGTTTCGACGATGATGCCTTCGCTCCTTACGCGGAGACGTCGGTAAGCTTCGGCAGTCTCGTCGAAGAGAGCGCCGCTTTGATCAGATGCAAGGCCATCATCTTGACCAACAGAAGCGGAGGTCTTGCTTTGGATTTCTTGCAAGCTGCCGAGGTTTCGTGAGATGGTGTCGCGGTTGTTTGCTCGATCTTGCAGCTCTGACCACAATTCGAGGAAAAAGATGTCGTCGCTCCAGTCACGCATAGCCCTCTCGAGATACTCTGCCGAACCGAAAACGCGGCAGAGTCTATCAAGTCCTTTCACGCCTTGTAACTGGGACTGGTCCTCTTTGCTAATGCCATGCACAGTGCGGGCCAGAGCAGAAGTCATGGTGATATAAGCTTCCAAGCTGGAATGCAGGCGTGCGTGGAATTGGTCAAAGATAGCGATCTGAATGTCAATCAAGAATCGCAACTTCTGGCTGAAGCTTGAGAGTGGCCTGTATCTGTCTGTGACTGTTTCAAGAAGGTCGTTGACACGAATGGCCGCCTTCGTCGGCTTTGTGGCATCACTTGCGACCGAGTCCCAGTCTAACTCACCGCCTTCGGAGTTCTCAATAATCGAGGCGTAGCGGGCGTGCGCGAAGTCACGCTCAACGTCCAGCCAACGCTGGAAGTAGCCGCTAGTGTCCAGGAGGAAGTACGCCAATCCGCGCCATGGTGTCGAGGGTGAATTCGGTGTGTACGCGTGGTTCTCCTCGATCATCTTGTCAAAATCAAGGACTTGATGAACCAAGTGGCTAAGCAGATTTGGCTGAGATGTGACTTGTGACGCAAAAGACAATATCTTGCGCTGTACCATGGGAAGCAAGGCAGTAATAAATGCAGAAATGGCATCAATGTAGGCTGGCGTGAGGGAAAGATTTGAGCCACGGTAATGCTGGATCAACAACGGCTGAAGAGAGTTTTGCACAAACTCGCTATAGCCCTCAATGATCTTCTCGGTGTGAGATAGGAAGTACTCCGGCTTGTCCAGGCGGTTCGTTGGCTTGTTTCCTGAGAAGTGGTATGCGAAGCGCTGTTCCAGTGGGTGCACGAGTACCTCCAGAGGCAGCAATGCAGGAGGATCTTCAACTCTCTGCTGTGAGACACTTGTTCTGTCGCGCGCTTCCAGATCTGGCCTCTGCAGATCAAGCAGTCGTCCAACGTTCCTGTCCCACTCCTCTTGTAATGCCATTGGAACCATGCTTGTCGCCTTGGGCCAGTTCATCTTCTTCAAAGTCGATTCCAGATCATCAGAGAACGACTTCTGGATTTGTGCCTTCACTTTTGCGACCTGCTGGACGATGTGGTCCAGCAAGTGTGGAGCAGCGCCATCCGCGGCGTCTTGTAAAGGTTTCAGGCTCGTGGTAAGTTGCTGGAGCTTACGATATGGCTGTAGAGCGGCCTCATCTGAGGTGCCCAGTGCAGAGGTACATTCGACACTGTGTTCCTGTCAACCTTTGTTCATGCGTCCCTTTGTGTGTCAAGTTCACCCACCTAAGTGCATCCACCTCTTTCAACAACTCCACGTATCCCGCAGCGACCTCCAGCTTCTTCAACCTCCCCATGCTCGCCTCGAATGTCTGCGCGGCTTCATCGCTAGTTTCGGATTGGGTCGCAACGAGCAACCGTCGGTCTATGCTGGCCTGCTCTTGCTGGAAATCATGGGCCTTTTTTCGGATAGCGGCATCGTGATTGTCGGACTCGGACCGCGACTCTTCGTGTGCTCGTCGGGCGTCTTCAAGCTGGATTATTCTTAGCTCATGTCCAGTTGGTGGTAATCCGAATACTCAGTGCCGAGATACCTGTTTCTTGAGTAGGTCTTGTTGTTCCTTGACATTTTCGATCAATGAATCGAGCGCGTCAAAGTCCGAGGATGTTGCCAGTCGGTCATCTATGTAGTCTAGCACTCGGACGTCCATATTTGGTTCGAATGCGAGAATGAAGCTCTGGAAAGCAAGATATCCTTTAATTCACATGCTGTCATCTCCAGACGGGACCCTCACCCACGTTTCGATTGGGTCCGGCCGGGTGACGTCTGGCCATGCTCAAAGCTACGCACGGGCCGAGTAGTACGCCAAAACTCCATTCGTGCTTTCAGGTTCCTCTCACCACGCGAAGCTCAGATATTGGACTTCCAAACGTTTCGTCTTTCTATACATGTAAGCTCACTCAACTTGAGTGAAGCATGAAAGCACAAACTTGAGCTCCGCCTGACGAACACGCTATTCGAGAGCGCATGAGACTGTAATGACTACAAAATCTCACAAACATGGCCGCCCAACGCCAAATGTCCGCGACAGCCTCGAACCCTGATGTCGCCCAAGCATTAACAAACTATCTCGCCTCGAAAGACCTTCCACCAAAACAAGAATGGATGCGAGCCTTCATTCCAAGCATAAGATCTACTACGCCCATTCTTGCCCTGCAAAAAACGGCTCTTTTTCGGCTTCTCGCGGCAGATATCACAACAGCAGTGCAGTCTTCGCCATCCACGACTTTCTCGCCTGGTATAGCAGACCCGGCGATCAAAGATCAGCGGCTTCCTGGACCGATTGCTGTGCAAGTGCTCGACATTGAAGACATCGGACGAAGCCGCTGGAGCCAAGTCGAGGCTCTCGAGGCACAAGAACGTGGCGAGACGACTAAAGGACGCGAGGTCATACGAGTCGTGCCCGAAGAGGGCACTGCCGGACCCGACGCACCGCAAGCTCTTGGTGGTCAGATCACGTCTGCTGGACCCCACAGATTACTCTTGCAAGACGCCAAGGGAACGAAGGCTTATGCTTTGGAGCTCAAGAATGTGCAGGGTGTCGACGTGGGAATGTCGATTGGAGCTAAGCTTGTGCTTAAAGACGTCTCGGTGGCAAGAGGAGTCATCATGCTCGAACCGAGATGCGTTGAAGTGCTTGGTGGGAAGGTCGACGCATGGGACCGCAAGTGGCGGGAGGAGCGCAAGAAAGTGCTCAAGGAGAAGGCAGGGATGCAGGGTTGATGGCGATACGATAGCCATCACGTGAAGGCGAACAATCCAATGTTCATACTGGCTTGACTGATCAAGATAATTGCAAGCTCAGCAGTGAATTGAGCAGTTCAATCCACTCTGGTCTCGAGAAGCGCACAGATTTGGCTGGCATTGCCCAAATTCTCATACATAAGGAGACCTTCACAAGACGCCGTACTCCGCAAAATCCTCAGACTCCTTATCGCTGCCGTCGACAGCATTCATGTCTCAAAACCTCGCTATCCTGTCTTCATCTTGCAGGTAGTGGGTCAGAGTTGGCCCGACAGCAATTCTCCCCAGCTTGCCACGGCACTTCACAAAGCCTTTGTCTGCCGGTATGGCGGCCTTGTTCGGTGCTCAGAACACAAAGCAGCTGCAAGTATATTTGGCACCGAACAAAGCCCTCACACTCGAGCATCAAGACAATGCCTTGATATGCTTAAGATGTACTCGACGGTCGGTGGGTTTGGCATGGACCAGATACTCAGACACCCAATCGCACACCCATTCCAACGCCATCATGTCTGTGCTCAAGCTGAACACCTGCCATGTCGGTGACTGGGAGTGTACCACGTGCGCCGGAGACTACAACACCACCGATGACCAGCCCTGGCAGACCAAAAATGCTGACATGGTCTGCACCGTCTGCATTGCACGCGTATTCGAGCTGGCACTCGAAAATGACTACACTTGGCCTCCTCGATTTGGCCCTGATGTTCTCCACACACAGGACTTTGCATCCATTCTCCCGGCCGAACTTCTTGACCGCATCACGAAGAGGTTGGCCAAGGGTGAACCGCGCATCGATCCAGAGGAAGTAGCCGCTGCCGTAAAAGGTCAGGTCAGGGGCAAAGACTTCCAAATCTGCCCAGGATGTTGCAACGTGATCAACCTCAAAGAGGCTTGCAACCACATCCTCTGCGTGTGTTTTGCACAGTTTTGTTATCTCTGCGGGCAGGTCGCGACGCACGATGGCGATCACTTCAAGGAGGGCGGCTGTCCTCGTTGGGGTCAGCCTAAGTCCGAGCAAGCCATGTTCGACCAGCCAGATCCCATGGCTGAGATGCGGGCTGCGCACAACAATCGCATCTTACAAGACTTTGCACAACACCGTCTCGAATTCCATGCCGATATTTGGACGTGGAACGTTGCGATTCAGACCACGACTGACACCGATTTGAGCTTCGTGATGGGCAATTTGCTGCGCGGTAACCCCAAGCAACCCGGCTGGTCTCCTACTCGCGGTGAGTATGCTCAAGTTCTCAATGCCATGCGCGCTCAAAATCCACTCCACCGCGTCTCCGATGAGCAATGGGATCTTATCGTCACTGACTCCGCTGACCAGATCAAGCGTCTCGCAGCCAAAGGCCCCAAGCATGCCCAGCGACACCTCACTCCTCATCCGACCGTCGTTAGGGGCTTGCTCCGACAGCCAGTGGGAGGGTTGTTCAACATGGCCACCCAGAGCGGCCGCGTCGCCGCTTTCATGTGGATGCACGACAGCGTCCGCGCCTACCCGCCCAACAGCAGATACCGCTCTATCAAGAACGTCGCCGTCTTCGACGTGGGCCCCACCGACGAACCTCGCCTCGTCGGCGCAACGCTCATGGCCTACCTCTTCCTGTTCGGCGATTCGCACACGATGAACCGCTTCTCGTTCAAGCGCATGGCGGGCCACGCGCTGCTGGTCGAACTCCACCAGCCTCTTGCGGTTCGTGATAGACCTGATGCGCTCTACTCCGAGGCATTCTGGCGCCAGGAGCTGCTGACGAAGCTGTGGCACCGCATGGCATACCCGGACCAGCAACCTGTCGCCGGAGACGCGGAGTGGACTAGGTTGTGGAGTGAGGCCAGCCGCGCTTGGCATGAGCAGACTGGTATCTCCGTCCACGCTGCTTTGTAAGTTGTTAGTATCTTTGTACGATGATCGATGGAGGCCTTGGGCTGTCTTTATAGTTTGCTCAGGCCAAAAATAATGAAATGGAACACAACGAAATTTTGACTCAATTCGTGCCAGTGAGTGAGAACCATGTTTTGCCACTATCCTTTCTCTTTTTTTCCAGAAACGTCTATGTTTAAGTTGCTGATATCTTTTAGCATAGACAACACAATGTAAGCACGCAATTTCGGCTTCCTTCGCGTCACTGGCGGCGAACCTTTTCGGCCACCGTAAGGTAGTGAGTGAGCTTCTTCCGGGACCGATCACCGTACTGCACGCGTCTCTCATAAAAAATAATGTCAAACGAACGTCTGGACCGTTTTGGTCAGAAATCACGCTTAACTTCCAATCATTAATAGCCCTATCCATCTTATCACTGATGGCCACACTCCCGTCGTCAAACATGGCGATACATATAAATGAAGCCAACAACGCACACATCGGCAGTGGTTCCGAGTTCCTTCGACGAGCTATGCAAAACCGCACCGTGGCAAAGAACGTCCCTCACCTGACGCCGATTCTAGACTCGCTACCAGCGTCTGCAGTTGTGCTGGAGGTCGGCTGCGGGCCAGGCGGTATTACTCTGGACATTGCGAAACGCTACCCACATCTGCAAGTCTTTGGAGTTGATATCGACGAAGCGTCAATTGAGGTAAAGAACGGCGCAATAACATTGCCTTTGACAGAGCTGACGATATCGTGATAGTTGGCGCACGACGCTCAAATAGCAGCTGACGTTCGAAACTTGAAGTACACAAGAGGCGATGCAGTCGACCTTTCTGCACTCCATCGGGCGTCTGAGTTTGAGATAGTCGATGCGGCATGCGACCTAGTTTTCACTCACGCGGTACGTGACGAATCGTTAACTTTGAGAGACACCTTTTCAAGATCCTGACGGTCCATCTGCACTCTGCAGTCCATTTGCCACATGCCCAACCAGATACAGGTAGTCAGAAATCTCCGCAACGCCTGTAAGCCTGGCGGCATACTATCCATGGCCGAAGGCGACGCAGAGCTGTTCTTCTCATGGCCCCCGATGCCCTCGATGTTCCGCGCCTTTACACTCCTAGGAACTGGGAAAGGCGCAGATCTCGGTGTTGGGAGAAAGCTTCTCGCTCACTCCCTCGCAGCTGGGTTTACAATGGATGATGTTCGCCGGGTGTCTATGGGTGAATCGATCTCGTACAAATCGCAGGACAAAGCTGGGGTGTTGTGTGGTTTCTCTGAGATGTTTCGCGATCTTTGGCGAGATTCTGGGCTTCTCCGGCGAGCAGGGGTGGCTGATGTTAGTCTTGATACGATTCTGCGGAATTTGGAAGATTGGGGTCGTGTTGGAGGTGCGATGGTCTCTTTCCCGAGCGTCATAGTCACCGTGGAGAAGGCGAGGCGTTGAGAGCAAGTAATTGTATGGATCGGGTTTTGGGACAATGGAATGAAGTTGAAAGAATTTACACTCCACAGGAGCTTGTGCCAATGGATCAATCTCCTTTCTAGTATTCTTTCCCGTTTTGTGAATCCTCTTCAGCAATGTTGAGGAATGCCTCATCCAACTCAGCAATCCGAGAGCAAGGCAGGAGGAACAGAAAGAGGAAATGAGAGGTTTCATGCTCCTTCTACGATCAACTTATCACTACACGCTTTTCCAGTGCTCTGCCTATGCATTTTGCCCTTTGCCTTTAAGTGATCCATCTTCAACTCTGATCTTATAATACAAATATGCAGCCGCTCCCTCCTCTCCATACGTGTACGAGTGTATCAACCCAGCAAAACAAATCTGCCGCAGCAAGCCCGTCCTCGTCGTACAGGTCTCATAATCTTCGCCACTCATTGGGATCTCAAGGACCCTCTCCAGATAGACGTCGCCAAGTCGCTTCTCCTTTGCCGCCTCTTTGGAGCGCGAAACATGGACGGTTGATGACGTCTCGTCGTAGGCGTGTGAGTCGGGTTTTTTCGCATGCAGAAGCTGTTGCAGCAGAGGTGTGCAGGTTTTGTAATCTTCGGCACTCATGGGGACTGAGATATTCATTTCCTTGTACCCAAGGGAGTTCGATATTGTCGAGTGGCTGGCCTTGGTGGACATTGTGAAACGTAGTTAGAGATTGTTAGGCTGAAGATGACTTGCGTGAGTTTTCTGAGCGTTTGAAAGAAGAAGATGAGTTATGTAGTCTATACCATCGAGACGTGCGGCTTAGCCCATGTGTGCGTGGCATCTCTTGCGCTAGTGGTGGCACATCATTGTTCCACTTCCCAGTTTCCTATCGAAGTCTAGCTGCGCAAGTCGACTTTCATTTGCTTTAAGCTGTCCCCTGTTATCAGTGGTTTTGGAATTGCATCTGCTCGAAAGGAACGACGACGAGCGCCGCGGAGCGCGAATCTCGTTGTATACTGATGCTACTGCATCAAGATGATCTTTCACCAACACTACTTCTGAGCGTACGGAGGTACTATAATCTCGTTCACACTCCACAAGCCCGCTTGTGGCAACATCCTCACTTTTTCTCCCAAACACCGACCACTTCAACTAAAGATCCCTTTAACAGCCTTCTTCGCCCACCCACCCTTAACCTCCGCATCCTCCACCTCCTGACTCTTATAAAACCTCCTCCCAGCATCAAGATCAATAGTCCTCGTATCAACCCACTTCCCATTCCTATAATAAATCTTCGCGCCAATATACAAAATCAACACCGCAACAACAGAGCAATAAACCGAGAAGAAGTGCTCCGCCGAGGGTTTCTCGCCCAGCGGCCAGACGGCGAGGTAGAATTCCGCGATGATCAGGATGATGCACCAGGACAGGCCCCAGTAGGCGCCCCAGGGCCAGGTCCAGGACTTCCAGGGCAGGTCGTCGACGGAGCGGCCTTGGACTTTCCAGGCGTGGCGCATGCGGATGTTGGAGAGGCAGATCATGCCCCAGCCGAATAGGGTGAGGAGTGAGGTGAGATTGGAGAACCAACCGAAGACTTCGGCGCCGCCTAGGAGGTATCAGTCTGTGCCACAGCCCGTGAAAGACTGTAAGGTGATTGTTGACTTACCGTAAGAGACGTTGAGGTAGGCGAGGCCGCCACCGATGACGAGGGTTGGGACGAGGCCGTACCACGGACGACCACTCTTGTCTGCCTTTTGCATTTGCTGATTGTTGCGTTAGTAGATGTGGATGGAGTTGAAACAAGTTCTGCATTAGACTTACACGCGGCGCCATGCCAATCTGTGAGAGGCCTAGCAGAGTCCTCGCGCCTGCGAACCCAGAGATTGTGCCCGTCGAGAGCACAGAGATAAAGATAACGGCATTCATCATGTGAGCCAAAGGCTGTATGCCTGCCTGGCGGTACATGATGACAAACGGACTGGCGTTAGTACCACTGCCGCCAAAGATGTCCTCGTTCCGCGGGCTGACGTTGATGGTGATAATCAAACTACCAAGAATGTAGAACAAACTCAGGCGAATCCAGATAGAAGCCACCGCTTTCGGGACCGAGCGACGGGGATTCTTGGTCTCAGCTGCGACAAGACCAGCGTTCTCGCTGCCTGACATGGCGAAGATACAAGTTGGCATAACGCTGAGGAAGCCCTTGAAGCCGTTGATGAAGGGTGTTTCGGTCCAGTAGCGGAAGCCGATGGGTTCGGTTGCTGCGCCGCCGGCGGAGATGACAATACCAGAGATAATGACCACGAAGATCCATCCAAATTTGATCAAAGAGCAGACAACTTCGATCTCGCCGAACCAGTTGACAGCACCTTGAGTCCATGTCAGCTTTGACAATCAGATTCACCGCCACTGAGAGATACTCACCGACGTTGACCAAGATGATAACAAACCAGAAGATAGTCATCCACGCAGCAATAGGGACAGCATCAGTCCAGAACTTCAGCACAGTGTTGACAGCCTGCAGCTCGTTCGCAATCGTGATGAAGTAGCTGAACCAGTACGCCCAACCGACAGCGAAACCAGCAGCGGGATCGACGAACTTGTTCGACCACTGCACAAAAGCAGATGGCAAAGGGTACCTGTGTTACACGTTCAGCCTCTCTTCCATTACCTATCAGTGAGCGCAAGCAAACTGACATCACAGCCATCTCGCCAATACTCTGCGACACAGTCCAGATCATAGATCCCGACAGCAGGTAACCCACGAAAATCGCAGCCGGGCCACCAGAAGCCAGACTCGTGCCCGAGCCGAGCCAGAGACCCATACCGATGGACGAGCCGAGAGCAATCATCGTGATGTGTCGGGTGCTGAGACGTCTCTGCAGCTCGGACTCGGCGCCGTGGTCGTCGGCGAAGAGGACTTCACCATGGCCGTGCTGGTCGCCGCTGTTGCTGCCATCGAAGGCTTGCTCCGTGGAGTGGTGAGGGATCTTCTCGGCGTCCGAGGCAGACATTACGATGGGTGTGGATTGGAAGGAGTAGCACAGGTATCACAACTATGAGCTGCAGATGTACCTGGCTGGGGAGTCCTTCTAGAAGGCCATTTTATGCCCACCAACCCATGCCCTCCAACCCATGCCCTCTTCCATTACAAGAGGATCAATCCGATTCCCAAAAGGGAAGGTTGTAAGCTCATCGCGCAATGTAGGGAGGAGCAAGCAGTTTGGTGGAGGTATGGCATGCTACCATGTCCGGACATGCCTAAGGCGCCAAGAGATAGACATGCTGCTCTTATCGCCCGCGACGCTGCAAGCGATATCTTGGAGGGGCCAGTTAGAGTGGCCTTGGAAGCGTTGCCCCCTCATGCTTGTCGGGTTTGGAGGCCTGGCGCTCGCGTGCTTAGGTGTCTTTGCCTATCAAGATAGGCGTCTAAGGCGTTGATCTTGGTAGTGTGGTCTAGGCCAGAGTTCCTTGGTGTGGCTGTTCGGACATGTTGCGTGAGGGGGAGCTTGGGAGAGTTCGGTCTACGATGGTCTTGTGCTCCGTGGTGTGTCGCTATTCGCGCTTGTTATAACACGATAGATGTGATCGGTAAACCTTAGGACTGTGGCAGTGTGGCATCTAAAAGATCGATGCTTTGTTAGGCAAGAGTCGTAGCACAGCAGGTGTGCATGTCGACCCCACAGTTTGCGATTCGTCAATCCTGTTTGAGCACCGGCTCAGCTCCTCGCACCTCACGGAGAAATAGATAGTGGCCGTAGTCTCGTCCCCTCCGAGCATTGAAAGTCGCGTACTTGGTACCATAGTGAGGCGGAAAGAGGCGGAAAGAAACAACAGAAGTTGAGCTGGAAGTCAGCAGCAAGGTTTGAGTACATATAAACATGCAGCACGTGTGGTAGGGCGTGAGCGTGATAGACGGGCTGAGAAGCGTCGAAAACTTTGATGATTAATAAATAGAGAATTGTGCTATAACGTAGTGATCTCGAGCACACTCAAAGCACCTTCCTCTCTTCAGTGCGGTTTATCGTCTGGTAAAGCAGTTGCGCCAGAGATCTACGTACGGGCTCTCAATGGCAACGGCAAGCAACATCACTTTATAAACTGATGCTTCAGTGATATATAGACTTATGCATACGTACCGCTCCTTCCCTCGCTTCGGCCTCAATGCATGCACCCACATCATAGTCAGCACGTCACATGTACATGTACAGTTGCCATCTCGGGCCATCTCGTAGAAACATATACATCGTCTACGTCGCACGTTTGTGACTACGTCTGATGTCTGGATTAAAAATGAATCTCATCCAAATCTTCAATCTTCATTTCTCTCATTAACACATCTCCCATCACCCATCCATCATCTAAAGCCACATGTATCGACTACCCACCCACCCTAATCAACAACATCATCCCTCAAATTAAACGCCTGCCTAACAACCTCATCCATCCGACTCCGAATCGCATCATGAAACATGACATTCGTCGAGAAAACCTTACACCCCCTAATCGCCCTCGCAGTCTCCAAACTCAAATCATAATCCACATACATATCCTCCGTGTACGCCGCCGCAAAAACCGGCACTTCGTTCTTCGCCAATTGTGCCTCGTCGAAGAGGGCAGGCCAGTCCGTGTCGGCGGCCACGCGGTTTGCGACATCGGCGACTTTGCGCAGCTCGGAGTAGTCTTCGAACATCCAGGGGTAGATCATCTCGCCGGTGAAGAAGACCGGGCCGTCCTCGCGGTCGGCGTGGAATTGAGGGTGTTCGGCGAGCATGCGCTGCGCGGACCAGTTGGGCGCGGAGCCTTCGCAGTAGATGGGCTCGTGCAGGATGGAGTAGAGCAGGTTTTCGTCGAAGCCGAGAGCGCGGTCGATGGCGCTGAGGGAGCCGCGGGTCAGATGCCCGAAAGACTCGACGTCGTAGGCGGCGCGGAGCACGATGTCGTGGATGGCGTCCAGGCCGCCGTGGAAACCTAGGTTGATGCCGAGCTGCTGGAAGCGGCGGCGGGTGAGGGTGCCTTCGGAGGGGAGTTTGATCTTGCCGTCGCCGAAGCGGGAGAGGTAGTTGAGGATGGTTTTCACGCGGGCGGCGTCTTCGGGGAATTTGGCGTAGTAGGCTTCGTTGCGCTGGATGAGTTTCTTGTACAGACGGCGGTAGACTTCGTCGGGGGATTTGACGAGGGCTTGCAGGCCGCCGAAGAGGAAGGCTTCGCGCAGGCCTTGCGGGTAGAAGGACAGGTAGCTGACGATGCAGAAGCCGCCGAAGCTCTGACCCATGACGGACCATTTTTTCTTGTCTTCTGGGTAGTCGGCTGTGAGGGTCTGGCGAATGGCTTCGCAGTCACGGACGATGCTGTCGGCGCGGTAGAGTTTGAGGTACTTGGCCTGGACGTCGTTGTCGCCACGCATTTGCAGGGTGCTGGCGGTGATGGGCGTGCTGAAGCCGGTGCCTCGTTGGTCGAGATATAGCACTTGATAGCCCTTGTCCAGCAGTGTGGTGGTGAATGGGTAGTGCTGTGGAGGCCGGCACTCATTTCCAGGGCCACCGTTGAGGAAGACGATCCAGGGTAATTGTTCGTCATTTTTGGCCTCGTTTGGGAACGTCTCGTGTTTTCGCGCACTGCGGGCAAAGACTTTAATAGTGCCGGCTTCGGGCTTGTTGTAGTCTTTTGGCACGTCGAAGAAGTGCTCAGTGATCTTCAGCTTTCCTGTGGTGAACGTGAGCTGAGGCTGGCGGGGAGACGTGTGGGCGTCTGGTGGTCGGTGGCACTGTACCGGTGACGAGGTAGGAGGACTGGCTCAAGGCCTTTGCCGGGGCTACACTTATGCTGGACATTTTGCGGGCCAGGCTGAGCATTGCCAGAATCTTGTTTTGTCGTCTCTGCTGTTGAGGGCGACGAGCTGGTGCTTGCTCTCTGCTCCCGTGTCGTTGGGTGAGACCCACTCTATCTACCGACGAGCCGGGCGCCGCGATCCTCCTATACAAGCGTCTGTGTTACGGACCTTTGCTCCCACCCTGCTATCTTCACTCCTGAACTGCCCCTCTTAGATAGTCAGGCCTCGAGGCGTTATCGGCAGGGTACAGTATCGAAGTGTGATGACCATCCAGGCCTCTGTACGTCTCTTCACGATTACGTGTCCAGAAGGGCGAGAACAGCGGAGCTTACCTTAAATACCTCGCCTGCAACGGCGGAGTGCGATGAAGCATTTCGATATATCATTGTCTTGCTCAATACGGCTTGCTCACAATTTTCGTAAGCAACATGTGCTGAGAGATGTAAATATTGCCAAAGCAGATTTTGGATGAGACAGAGAAGTGATGACTCTCGTCTTGAATCGCAAGCTTTGATTGTGCAGGCACCGTCAAGTCTTGTTTCGTTGGAAGGTTTTGCAATAGAAGACACTTTTCACTAGCATGTATATATGCCTTCTGTCTCCTTCTTAAATAGGCGATACAGCTTACGAGAAGCAAGAGTCATTATTTCATCATACGAACGTGCCCTTGAGATGAAGCCTCCAAGACGCATGTTTGGGCTGAAAGTCGCGCAAGAAAGATAACGCTAATGAGTCTTCTGGCTTCGAAGGCGGTGACCTGTCAATAACACTGTTCACACCGAGGTGGTTTTTTCATGTCTCATTGAGAAACGTGATCTTCAGGTTCCAGTGGTCAGTGACGATAGAGTAGACCAAAGCTCACCTGGGCAAATCGAACAGCGAAACTAAGCCTTTTTCCCCCTCCAACAAAGTTGCACGCTTACAAGCAACGGACCAAGGGCCGAAATCGCAGTCTAACGCCAGGGTTAGTTAAGTTGTTCTGCGCGATTTCGACGTGTTTGGCGAATCAAAACCGCGCAGGCTGAAAGTGCCTGGAGCCGGACGGTCTTTGATGGCGCCATGGCGTTCGAACAGTGTCGCGTGAGCTCCTACTCTTCCTTGCCTAGACTATATAACTAGATCATGCCATCCGCGCCCGTCGATATGCGCAAACTCTGTTGTCACATATGTAAAAATCACTTTCGCCTCTCGCTTACAGTGCCGTAGACATGCGCACTACTGCTCTTGCATATCACCTTCAACTCTGCCGTCAAGCGCCACCCTGCCGAACAAGCCTATGATACGAAACGACTCATTACCACACACACACCCCGAATGAAGCCCGCCTGCCGACACGATGAAGTTCGGGCAGGAGTACGCCGCCGCTCTGGCTAGGGAGGATTTCCCGCAGCACTGGCTGGATTCGGCCATCGAGTACAAGCAGCTGAAGAAGTGCATCAAGAAGGTGCAGCGCGAGCTAGACAGCATCGGCCTTGATGCGCCTACTATCGACAAGCTGGCGCAGTGGCTCAAAGTCCCCGATGAATACCATCCAGAATCAGAGAAGAGCAAGGATGGCGCCGCATCTGCTGCTGCGACCGAGCTGAGCAGCATACCTGAGGAATTCACACCACAACTACGAGTGCTTGTCGACAGCAGGACCGGCACACCACTGGATGCGACGCTCGCTCCAGAGACTCGAGCGAACCTGGAAAAACTTGCGCGCAGCGAGTTGCTCATTGCCGGTCGCCGCGCAGAGCTGGGTCATATTTCAGACAGAGTCACAGCACTCCAGACCCAAGGCGAGGGAGACTCAGCCTCAGAAGAGTCGGACAGAGAAACACCCGCAGAAACAAAATGGATCCAAATACCTCTCGTCTCCGCGAAAAACTTCTTCGACACACTCGAGCCAAAATTGAACGAGCTGGAAGCCCTGAACGAAGCAGAAGAAAAGAAGCTAGAAATGGACATCCTAGATCTCGGCGACATGGTTGAAGACGTGACCGAGCCTGTCCGCGAAGGCTTCGAGGCAAAGCGCAAGATCAGCTACCGCGACCTTTACTTCTGGCGCGAAATGTTCAGGCTCTACCTGGAAAAGCCCATCTTCTACTCCGAGACCGAGCGCAACCGCGGCGCCCTCAGCTTTGACGAGGCAAAGCGTAACCTTCAGGCCTACGACGAACAACTACGATCCACCGGCCTTCTGGCCAAAATGAAGACTCCGCTTGCCAAACGCGCGGCCCAGCGCTTCCTGGACCTCAACGTCGACATCCTCAAGATCATGCACTTCCAGGAAATGAACGGCCGCGCCATGCGCAAGATCCTCAAGAAATTCGACAAGCGCACGCACCTTGAAGGACAGATGTTCATGGCCGCCTTACGCAAGCGCCACCCAGCCCTACTCACTTCTGGCACCAACATCAGCAGCGGCTTCGCCAACGCCATCGCGCGAGACTTGCAAGCAGAGTTGGCTACCAAAGTCCTTGCTATCGTACCGCAGTTGGAAGACTGGACGTGTCCCGTATGTCTGGGTATGGCCTGGCGGCCGGTGAGTCTGGGATGCTGCCGCTCGGTCTTCTGTATCCGCTGCATCATCCAGCTGCAAGATCAGAAAATGATGCGCTGCCCGTGCTGCAATACAGAGACTGTCATGGCGGCAGACGGTCGCAATCTGGACTTTGAGACTATGGATTTCCTAGAAAAGTACTTCCCGCTCGAAGTCAAGAAGCGACAGAAAGAAAATGAAAGGGCGTTGCTGGAGAGAAACTACGGAGAGGAGTTTGTCCGGCCGCCACAATGCACGGTCATGTGATTTCTATCACACTGATTTGAAACACGACGATGTTGAAGAGGGATGTTTCCAGCAGCATGGGAGATTTGTTTGTACAGGGCTTCCTTTTAAGAGCCAGGCGTTTTTCTTTTCCTGGACGGATATTTGATGGATGAATGGGCATTTGGTGGGCACGCAAGATGACGATCGATGATACCCCGCGCGCCTTGCACACCAGGTACATGTAACGATCACGTCAAGCATGGATTGATAGACATGACGATTAGTAATGGCATAGCATTTGAATATATTGGCAGATAATCCTTCTTCCTCTACTCTTCATCAAAACGCGCAATTTGACCGTTCTCAAGACAACGTCGAACATCGAACACAATACTAAGAAATCTATCATCAACATGGGCGCCCATCCAGACGCTGACCTCCACCCCGTCGCCACCGGCCCAGCAAAAGCCATCGTCGACGCCCACCAAGACGAACAGCCTCTCAAGCTCTACTCTGGCTGGTTGTAAGTCCAAGTCTCCTCCCCTTTCTCCCTCCCCACCCCCAAAAAACAGGACCCTAACACCCAAAAAGCTGCCCCTTCGTCCAACGCACCTGGTCCGTCCTCCAAGAAAAGTCCATCCCCTACCAATACATCGAAGTAAACCCCTACAACAAGCCCCAATCCCTCCTAACCCTCAACCCCCGCGGCCTCGTTCCGACGCTGCAATACGACTCCAAACCATTATACGAAAGCACCGTGATTTGCGAATTCCTCGAAGAAGCCTTCCCCAACCACGGCCCTCGCCTGCTGCCGAGCGATCCGTACGAGAGGGCGAGGACGAGGATTTGGACGGATTTCTGCACGAGCAGGATCATCCCCGCCTGGCATCGGTTTCTGCAGTTTCAGCCTGTCAGCAACGAGAGTGGACTGGAAGCTGTGAGGGAGGAGTTCCTGTCCACGCTCAAAGAATTCGCATCCGAAATGCACCCTACCGGACCGTTCTTCCTCGGTTCCGAGCCGAGTCTAATCGACTTCGTCGTCGCGCCGTGGGTGGTGCGGTTGTGGGTTTTTGACCATTTCAAGGGTGGGGTGGGGATTCCGGAGGAGGGGCAGGGAGGGGAAGATGAGGGTGTTTGGGCTAGGTTGAGGGTGTGGAAGAAGGCGGTGGAGGAGAGGCCTAGTATCAGGGATACGACGAGCGAGAGGGAGAGGTATTTGCCGATTTATCAGAGGTATGCGGATGATACGGCGCAGAGCGAGATGGCGAAGGCTAGTAGGGCTGGGAGGGGGGTTCCTTGAGTTTGTGTGAGGTTTGTTTTGGGTTGCTTGCTGGCACGAGACTTATTTTTTTGATCAAGATCAGGCGGGACAAAAGAGAACGCCAATGGAGCTTCTCTGATTTGGGGCGCTGTTTAAGTTCATGTCATGATCGATCATCGTCGCAATGCTCACTCCTTCCAGACCAACAGGCCATTATCATAAAGCCCACTGACAATCCCGACTCCCTTACCAACATCTCTCACCGCAGTCGAGCCCGTGGCGAACTCCTCGCTCATCCACAGCACCTTCAAACCCCCCTTCTCAGTCCACTCCGCTGCACCTGTAGCAGCCTTCAGAGCACAGGCCTTGTCTTTCTCTGCTCCAACACCACTACGGCACGCATCGCGACTCTTCGCGTATGCTACCATGCTGAACGGGTGCGGGTGGCCAGAGATGAGTAATTTGCCATTGCTGTCGACACTTAGATTGTCGGGTAAGAAGGGCACGGCGATTGTATGCTTGAGGTACAATTTCGGCGGGTCGTCGTTAGGAGCATGGTAGATGTAGACTTTGAGGTTTGAGCTCGAGGCGACTGCTAGGGTCTTCTCGTTGATAAGGGCGACGCCATTGGTGAATGCGATATGATCCAGGACAGTCGCGGAGTTAGTCTGTGTGTTGAAGTGGATCACATTGCCAGTCGAAGGTCCGAGCCAGGTTTCGAGTTGGGCGAGCCAGGGGTGGTAGCGGGAGAGGAAGAAGTGATCGTTGGTGATGTAAAGGCTGTGTTCGTCGATGACGGCGAGAGAGTTGGGGCTGTGGATGTGAGGGTGGATGATAGTCTTGAGATGCGTGGCAGCGTGGTCGTTGGGCCAGAGACGGAACAGTTCCAGGCGAGTGCCGGCTTGGGCGTGGTTGATGACATAGAGGGTTTTGCTTGCGGCGTGGTATTCGATGCCGAGTGGGTGAAAATCTGTGTGGCTGGCTGGGAAGTCGAGGAGTTGGAGAGGTTCGGGGACTGTGCTTGTGGATGTGTAGTCATAGAGGTAGAGCTGGCCTTGGTGCTCCGGGTTCCTATAGATGCCCTTCCGGATATGTTAGATGGTTCTACTCAAGACAGCGCAACGCTCCAAATTCGAAGCAGTCATTAGAAGACATAAAAAGTGCTGGTACTATCCATGGACAGCTTCTACTAACCATCACAGTGTTCCAGCGATCTCTCGCCTCATCACAGCTCAGCAGTGCGACTCCATCGATACCATCGAGCAGAATAACATCCTCGCAGTTGCGGACACGATCGGCGAACTTCACTTCATAGCTTGAGAAAGCACTGCGGCTCTGAAGCTTTCCAGGCGCGTTTTCCTTCACAGATTGGATCAAGCTGACACGCTGGTAGAGATAAGGGCCTGTGACGAGCGCGAGGGTGATCAACTGTTTACGATCAGTATCACTATGCGACGTCGTTCGAAATCGAGACTCACAAGATTGATACCGAGCCCCATGTTGACGGCCACTTAGACGTTGTGGGGACTTGTTGGATTTGTCGTGTTGTGGTGTTCAGAGTGATGGTTATCTCAGCTACGCTGCTGTCGTGTTTGGAGTGCCCCACCAAGGAAGGAGCGTAAGCGAGGTGGTGCTTCGGCCGTAGCAAAAGTGACTACACGGACTCATGGTGAGTGAAAGCAGCATATGTATCGCTGAGTGATCTCGCCTCCGTCAATAAAGCGACACTTTCAAGTTATCTTTACAGATCGAGGCAAGACGAAAATGTTGCCACGCGTGGGCATGCAGAACGACAAGCGTATCACTTCGATCATCAAGAATCGCTGAGCACGATGCCAGCTTGAATTACATGTGCATTTCAAAGGTCAATCGAGCCAGATCAAAGACCAGAGCAATCAACACTAGTCTACCTCAACAGGTAGTACATGTACAAGATTATGGATCACCTGAAGGTACAAATCACGTGCATGTACATGCTCACAGCGGAGGGTTAGGGCCAGACCTCAGCGTTTGAAACATTGAAGCCTGGCCTCACAAGAGACCCGACCACATTCCTCTTCACATTCACGGACTCCAGCTCTTTCTCGCCAGTCATGTGCACAGGAATGAGAATACTTCTCGCATTGCCACGGAGTGTCTTGATGCCCGTTAAGATGATGAGATTGCAAGGAAGCCCCCGTCTGCAACTCGCGCGAAGGAATAGCCCGAAACACATCGTTGCGGTTGCCTGATTCGCGCCGCCGGGACCCAGTTTTGCTGGATTTATATAAAGGAAGAGGTACAGATGTCTTCACTCACTTCTACTTTCAAGCACAGCTCCGAAAATCCACCTCACGCAACCTACGGCGCTTTCGCCTCGCCACAGGCTCGCAGATACGTCGCCAAGATAGAATGGGCTACCATGAAGTATCTGACTCGCATTCATGATGTAGCACCGGGATCACTAATATCTTACAGACTCCATGGTATTTCCGTCTCTTCATGAGTGCCACGCAGATGAATGCTAATGCGGCAAAAGTGCACTTTGCGGTGTCTCCTTCGATATTGGCCGCATGAGAACAGAGTCTGAGCCACAGAGCGCGGCATGGAACTACAGCGAATACGTCAGCGCACCCATGGACCATGACCATAGTTGCTGGGAGGCCGGGTGCAAAACTGCCGTCAGGCGAACACCTCGCCGTCGTCGCCGCGCGCGACCGCAGGAAGAACCAACAGCAGGACCCTCGGAGGCTGCGCCAACCAAAGAGCCGATGTGGGACATCATGTTTGCTGGCTACGACTCGCACGGGAGTGAGGTCAGCTTTGCGAAATTCTTGCATTCACATCTCCCGGAAGACTACCCACACGACCCCAAGGACCTCGAGGCTTGCATACGAACATACGGACCAGTCATAACCACGGGCGATCTTGAGGACCAAGCCATGCAATTGTACGAAGAGTACTGCGAATGGTACAAGAAAGAAGTCCCTATAGCCGACCAGCTAGAGTCGCACACGGCTCAAGAGCCCGGTTCCTCTGTAATCGAAGAACACATTGCTGGACCGACTTGTCGCGCCGGCCTTGTCGCTCACGCGTACAGTGGCTATGAGTTATCCTTTGAGGAAATGAAGGCTTGCACTACGGTACAATGCCTCGGACCCAAGACCAGCGAATTTATGCTCGGCCGCGGCGACCAAGCCTGGAAGTCTTCGCGAGATGATGAGGACTTCGAGCGCACCACTGACTACTGCCTGTCTGGCCTCGGAGACAGACCGGGATCGATCGAGGAGCCTGCACCTTGCTATCCGAGCCGTCACGGAGCCAAATACATATGGCCCATATCCTACGTCGATTTCTCACGTGGTTCTCTCCCTTTCCATCCTTATTGCCTCGAGGTCTACAAGCGTGTCTCCTTATTTCACCAAGGAAGCATCGGCATCACGGAGCTCGCTGAGAAGGTCAATCGGAGGGCACGGTGGCAGGCTCCAATGCACCCAGCGGTAGAATCTGCACAAGACCAATGGTGGGACCACGAGCGCGGCAGCGAATTCCTAGTCGCGAACCCAGTGCACATTCCCGCCCTCCGCGACATCCTCGAACGCGCCACCCTGACAGAAGACCACTCTGTCCCTCAAAACAAACTCTCCAACCTCAACCTCACCAGCACCGCGTCGCCCTCGCGCAAAAACAAAGCCAAAGACCCCTTCGCCACCCTCCCCCAAGAACTCCTCGACTCAATCGCCTCCCACCTCCCCTACACCGCCCTAACCGCCCTCCGCCTCGCAACCCCCAGCTTCCAGCACCTTCCCAACTCGCTCTGGCACCGCCTCGTCCGCTCCGACATGCCCTGGCTCTGGGAAGCCTGGAGCGACCTCCCCTACTCCTTCTGGTCCTGCACAACCGCGCGCGAGCTCCAAGCCCACGACAAACCCCTGACCCCAACAGCCAAAACCCTCCTCGACCTCTCCGAAGAGCAGAAAAAGAAGCTCCGCGCGAAGAACAGCCGCGCGCGCAGGAAGTTTCGCAAGCCCCGGCCGGCGCAGCGGTTGGATTTGCTAAGCACGGATTGGGAATGGGTTTATTGTCGGCTTGAGCAAGAGGGGAAGAGTATTAAGGGTTTAAGGAATCGCGAGCGGATATGGTATGCTCTTGCGCATGTTGTGCAGGGGACTGCGGAGAGTAGGGAGGTTCTTGAGAAGCTGCACGCGGATTATGAGAAAGATGATGGTATGAGATGAGTTGAAATTGAGCTCTTTCAGTCGCTCGACATAAGGTGTAAACGGGCGTTTGAGAAGGAGGTAGATTGCTTCTCGACTGGGTTTATGTATTCGTGAGACACCGCGATCTATTTTATTTCCCACG
>Ga0265797_10003212_pt1 | contig 26425 bp, 21 predicted proteins | sample P2T30metagenome_FD_192433 | JGI IMG/M metagenome (GOLD analysis project Ga0265797, IMG submission 192433) | Plant litter microbial communities from East Loma Ridge, Irvine, California - P2 T30 | ecosystem: Environmental > Terrestrial > Plant litter > Unclassified | place: USA: California... | reverse complement strand
CATCACGCGGCGCTACAGCACGTCGTTCTCCTTGGGAATCCGCACGTTGGATAAGGAGCTGCACCGGGCTATCTACGCGGTGTATGGCTTTGTGCGCTGGGCCGACGAGATAGTAGACACCTTCCACGACTACGATAAGGCGGCATTGCTGGCCACCTTCGAGCGAGATACCTACGAGGCTATCGCGGCGGGCTTTAGCCTAAACCCAGTGCTGCACGCCTTTCAGTGGGCAGTGAACGAGTATGGTATTGACCATGAGTTCATTGATGCCTTTTTGCGCAGTATGGAGATGGACCTGGAAGACCATAACTATCGCCAGGAACTGTATGAGAAGTACATCTATGGCTCGGCCGAGGTAGTGGGGCTAATGTGTCTGCGGGTATTTTGCCACCAGCAGCCAGCGCTTTTTGAGCGGTTGCAGGGGCCAGCACGGCGGCTAGGTGCAGCGTTCCAAAAGGTTAATTTTCTGCGTGATATTCGTTCCGACTATGAGGACCGCGGTCGAGTTTATTTTCCAGGCTTAAGCTACGAGCAATTCGACAACGAGGCCAAGCGCCATATTGAAGCTGATATCCGGACCGATTTTGAGGCGGCTTACGTGGGTATTCAGCAGCTGCCGCGGGCGTCGCGGTTGGGCGTTTATTTGGCCTACGTATATTATCTGAAGCTTTTTTACAAGCTGCGCCAAGCCCCGGCATCTAAGGTGCTGGCCGAGCGCGTGCGGCTGCCCGACAATACTAAACTGCTGCTACTGCTAGGTACCTGGCTACGATATCGGCTGCGGGCAGTGTAAACCATAAGTATTTCATTGAAAACTCACAAAAGGCTTCGTTCGTAACTTTACAGTTATGAAAAAGCCCTTGTTATGCATTGCACTGGCCCTTGCGGCACCTGCTCTGGCGTGTCCGGTGCGGGCTCTTTTTTCGGTTACGTTCCCCATGTCTTCTTATCCTCCCGCCACCCTCCGCCGCCACTACGAGCAGGCCGCTGCCAGCAAAGAAGCCGGCGAAAAATTCTACGACCTGCTGCACAACTACCACGACCAAAATGCCTTAGTATTAGGCTATAAGGCTGCCTCAGAGGCTATTAAGGCTCGCGATGCGTCGATGCTCAACAAGCTCACCTATGTGCAGCAGGCGGCCCGCACCTTTGAGCAAGCCGTAGCCTTGGAGCCGGCGAATGCCGAAATCCGCTTCTTGCGCTTTTCAGTGGAGAGCAACTTACCCCCCTTTTTAGGGCTAAGCAAGCATGTGGAGGAAGACAAAAGCTTCCTGCTTGGGGCGGCCTTGCAGCACCCGCACTCGGGGTTAGATGATGAGGCGTTCCGTACGGTACGCGGCTTTTTGGTGGGGCGTAAGCACGTATCGGAGGCCGAAGCGCACCAATTGGCGCAGGTAAAGAGTAGCTAGCGGCCCAGCTCAGCTTGCAAACTCACTACTGCACCAATCTTATTAGAAATTCAGCCCGTTTTTAATTAATAACTAGTGGCGTAGGGCAACCTTCAGCCCACCTTTATAGTTAGTTGGACGATATGCAGTCAGGCTTGCACCTTAGCGTCCGTATCGACTCGAACTCCGGCTTTTGCTTTGGCGTGATTTACGCCATTCAGATGGCCGAAGACCTGCTCGATGAGCAAGGCTACCTCTATTGCCTGGGCGATATCGTGCACAACGATGAGGAGGTGCAGCGCCTGCAAGCCAAGGGCTTACGCATTATCGACTACGAACAGCTGGCCGCCTTGCGCGATGAAGCAGTGCTCATCCGAGCGCACGGCGAGCCGCCAAGCACCTACCAGCAGGCGCTCGAAAACAACTTGACGCTTATCGACGCCAGCTGCCCGGTGGTACTCAAGCTGCAAAATCGTATCAAGGCGAGCTTTGACCGCCGCGAAAAGCTTTATATCTACGGCAAGCACGGCCACGCCGAGGTGCGCGGCTTGTTGGGCCAAACGCACGGCGAGGCCATCGTATTTGAAAATCTAGAGGAGCTGCTGCACCACGAGCTACCACCCAGCCTCACGCTATATAGCCAGACTACCAAGGGCACTACCTCTTTCTATAATATTAAGAATGAGCTGGAAAGCCGCGGCTACCAAGTAAACGCGCACGACACTATTTGCCGACAGGTGAGCAACCGAGACCTCGATTTGCGGCGTTTTGCGGCGCAATTCGACCAAGTACTCTTCGTGTCGGGCACCAAAAGCTCTAATGGCAAGGTGCTGTACCAAGTGTGCAAGGACACCAATCCACGCACGCATTTTATTTCCAAAACCGAGGATATTTGCCCGTCGTGGTTCGAGCCGGGGCAGTCGGTGGGCATCTGCGGAGCCACCAGCACACCGATGTGGTTGATGGAGGAAGTTCGCGACGCGTTGGCGCGTCTGTAAAAAAAGGAGGTTGTATGCACCTGATTAGCACGGCCGTTCCGAAAGTAAAAGTGGCTCCCCAGCCCTTAGCTGGCAAAGGCGTGCTCGCGGCCGGACTAATTATCGGCGCGTGGACTGGCTTGCTAACGTACTTACTGGCCTTTTACCGTCCCGACTGGCATTCGCCCGCGCCGTACTTGCTGCTGCTACTGCAAACGCATTTATATACTGGCCTTTACATAACCGGCCATGACGCTATGCACGGTGTGGTGAGCCCCGATAAGCGCCTGAATAATGCCCTCGGTACAGTAGCTACGCTGCTGTTTGCCTACAATTGGTTTCCGGGCCAGTTAGCTAAGCATCACGCGCATCATCGCCACGTCGGCACCTCCGACGACCCTGATTATCACCCCGAAGGTCATCCCGGTTTTCTGCCCTGGCTCCTCCGCTTCGCCTGGAACTACGTGACTTGGTGGCAAGTAGCCCTGATGGCGATAACCTACAACGTGCTCAAACTCTGGTTTCCGCAGGTCAATGTAATTGCTTTTTGGATGGTGCCGGCCGTGCTGGCCACGCTCCAGTTATTCATATTCGGTACCTACTTACCGCACCGCGGCGAACACGAAGAAGATAATCACCACAAATCACGTAGCCAGCGCCAATGGCCTCTGCACGTCTGGGCGTTCGTGAGCTGCTATTTTTTCGGCTACCACTACGAGCACCACGACCAGCCCTACCTGCCGTGGTGGCGCCTGTGGCGCGCTAAGACCATAGATTGACCGCAGATTCAAACGGATTTTTAGGATTGAACGGATACGCTTGGCTGCGCCAAGCTGACTAATCGGGCGACATCCTAAACGACTTGTAAAATCAAAAGGGTCACCCAGTTGGGTGGCCCTTTTGATTTTCGTGCGCAGGAATAAGCTAAGGTAGTTAGCTTGGCGCAGCCAAGCGTATCCGTTAAATCCTAAAAATCCGTTTGAATCTGCGGTCTAGTGGGTTTCGTTCGTCTTTTTGCAGCACTCGGGCAGGCGGTCGTAGGCGCGGGCGTCGGCAGTGGCTTGGTCGGCGTCGTAGCCGGTTTTCTGCACGGCGGTGCGCAGGGCAGCGGGGGTGGTTTTGGCCGGGTTGTAGGTCACGGTCAATACTTTGCTAGGCACGTCAAGGTGCGCGGCCTGCACGCCTTTTTCGTAGGCCAAGCTCTTTTCAAGGCGCGACTTGCACATATCGCACACGGCCGAAGTCTTGAACTGTATCTGTTCGGCACCTTTCGTCTTAGTGGTAGTAGTGGCAGTAGCTACCGGAGCAGTTTGGGCAAAGGTGGCCGAACCGCTGATGCTCAGCAAAGTGAGCAAGGAGAATGCAAAAGCTTTCATTTAATTAAAAAGTGTTGAATGGATAAAGTGTTGAATGGCTGCGTAACTGAACTATTGAATTAAGGGAACAACTAGTTTAGCCATTCAACAATTCAGCCGTTCAGCCATTTATTCCAAACGGTACCGTAGCCCCGCATAAGTCAGGCGCCCGTATACCGGCCCCCACACCATAGCCGCGTCGAAGCCCGCGCTGAAGGGCGTGGCCGCGTTCTGAATCGGGTCGGGTTGGCGGTAATTGGTAAGGTTTTCGACGCCCACGTACACCTCTAGGCGCTTGAAAGCACGGGTAACCTGCGCATTGAGCGCGGCGTAGCGCGGGGCATATTCGAGGCCAGCAGTGCCGGTGCCGTGCGCGTGGCCCATGTTGCTGCCGTCGGCAGGTAGGTGAGCTAGTGGGCGCTCGCCGTACCACTGCACCGTAAAATCACCGCGCCACTTGTCAAAAGCCGAAGCGTAGCCCAGATTCAAAAAGGCCCGATTTTGGGGCGTCAGGGGCTTGGGCAGTAGCTGGTCGGCGTAGGTGCTCTGCACGTCGAGCCACTTGTAAGCAGCTTTCACTTGCAGGCCCTTGGCGGGCTCGGCCTGAATTTCGGCCTGTGCGCTGCGGGCGTAGGAGCGTGCCCCCGGCGTTAGGTTGTCCAGAATGATGTACTGCGGGCTGGTGTACATGTCCGCCACCAATTGGTTTTGGAAGATAGTCTGGTAATAATCAGCCACAAACGTGGCCTGCCGCCCCAGCAGCTGGAAATACTGCGTGAACGAGCCGCCCAGGTTCCAGGCCGTTTCGGGGCGCAGATTGGGCGCGATGTAAAACTCGCGGGCGCTGGCCAGCATGGCCGCGTTGTCGGCAATGGGGTTGGGCACGCGCAGGCCGCGCCCGGCCGACAGGCGCAGCGCGGTGGCGGGCCGCAGGTCGTACTTCAGGTTGAAGCGCGGCGTTACCTGCCAGCCGTAGAGATTGTGGTAGTCGGTGCGCAGGCCGAGCACGGCCGTCAGGTTGCGCGAGTTGTTGTAGGTGTATTCGGCAAATGCGCCGGGCACGCGTTCGGTGCGGGCGCGGTTTTCGCGGGCCGCTACTAGTGCGGGCGTGTCAGTCGAGTAGGTGCGGCCAGTGCCTAGGTGCTCGCGGTAGTCGTCGTACAAGAAGCTCAAACCCGCCCGGTACACGTGCATAGTATTCTGGATAACGCTCTGAAACAGCAGCGTAGCCTGCCCGGTATTCTGGTGGCCGTTGTAGACGCTCGGGCCAGAATCCTGCTTAAACGAGTAGGTCGAGTTAAAATCGTGGCTAGTGCCGTTCACCAGCAAGCCCAGGCTCTGAAACGGCCGCCCCGGCCATGTGTAAGAGGTGCGCGCCTGCGCCGTGTAGCGCGTGGTGGCCTGCGTGGTGCCGTAGGCGGCGCGGTAGGCATCGGGGGCACTTTCGCGGAAGCCCATTTGCCCGCCCTGCCGGGTTTCGCGCAGCGCGCCCACACCCAGTTCGAGTACTAAGCCATCGCCCGAGAGGTATTTCACCTTATCGTAGCCGTTGAACTGCGTGGCCAGCGGCAGGTCCAAAAAGCCGTCGTTGTTACGGTCCACGTGGTTGCCGAGGTGGTCGTTGTGCAGCAGTAGCACGTTGCTCCACTTCTTGTTGAAGCGCTGCGACGCAATGGCGTTCAGGTCAAATTTGCCCAGGTCGTTGACATAGGCGTTGAGCAGTAGTTGGTCGGTTTTGTCGGGCTCTTTGAGTTGGATATTGACCTGCCCCGAAATGCCTTCGTAGCCGTTCACCACCGAGCCAGTGCCCTTGATGATATCAATTGAGCCAATCCACGGCCCCGCCAGATAACCCAGGCGGTACGGGGCCGACAGCCCGCGCAAGGCCGGCTGGTTGTCGATGGTTAATAAGGAGTAAGCCCCGTCTAGCCCCAGCAGCTGAATTTGCTTGGCCCCGCTCACCGCGTCGGCGGTGCTTACCTCCACGGCGGCATTGGTTTCGAAGCTTTCGGCCAGGTTGCAGCACGCCGATTTGGTGAGGTCGCGGGAGCTAATAGTCTGCATGTTGCCCACCGCCTTGGCCGAGTAGGCGGTAGCGCGGCCGGTCACGGTGACCTCGCCCAGCGCCGCGCCGCCGCGCAAATTCACCCGCAGGTAGGGCGCGGTGGTGTTGGCGGGCACGGCCACGGTATCGGCCGAGTAGCCCACGGCACCGACGATAAGGCGGTGGCTGGCTTGCGCCGGAAAAGGCAGCACGAAAGTGCCCGTCGCATCGGTGGCGGTGGTAGGGCCGGTCGCCCCGGCTGGCAGTAGCCAACGCACCACGGCGCCGGGTAGCGGCCCAGCCGCGCCGCCCGTTTCGCGGACTTCGCCGCGCACGGCCGTGCCGCTTTGGGCCTGAGCTAGTAGCGGCAAGCCGCACAAAGAAAGCAGTAAGAAACGCGGAAACAATCCGCTGATAGCTAGCATATACGTCGCAAATTAGTGATTTCTAGAAAATAAACGGCCATCCCAGTCCAGCTGGATTGGCCTTTTTTCAGAAATCGACTAAACGACGAGCGTACAAACGAGCGTGAGCAGTACCCGTCCCGCCTTGGGTACCCCCGGCGGCGACGAATTGGCGGCCGTGCCGATGGCTACGGCAGCGGCTAGCAGGCATCCACCGGGTAGCCCGGCCCACACGGGCGCTGGCAGTAGGGCCGGGGGCAAAAAGTGCGGCGCATCGGGCAGCCAGTTGGCTACGCCGTGGTCCGCGCTTTGGGCGTTGAGCTTGTGGTGCGCGTGGCTTACATCGCAGCAGCCGTTGGTACGGCGCTTGCCGCAGGGGCGGCCCGGCTTGCCCGCATCCGTCTTCGCATCGTCGGGCTGCGTGAGACCCGGCAAACTCAGCGTGATGCTGCTGCGCCCGCTAATACGGCACCGATGGCGCTCGGCCGTGAGCCCCACCGAGGTGGCGAGCACCAGCAGCGCCAGCAAAGCACTAAGCAAACGGTGGGGGAGGGGGCGTGGCATCTTGCCTACAAAAGTACGCCTTTTTGGCTGCTTACGCAGTGCAGAATGCGGCGGCAAAGGTGTACTATTCAGTCGACTCTGTTTGTCCTTGCGAGCGTAGCGAAGCAATCGCACCAGCGCGGCAGCGCTCAACAGGTACGATTACTTTGCTATGCTCGCAAGGACGGTATTAAGCATTGACTGCTACCTTCTGCTGCTCGTAGGCTTCTTTTTTGCCTTGCTGGCGGGTGCCTTGCCCGCTTGCACCTGCTCATACGCCAGTCGCTGAAGCTGCACGGCCACGGGTGGCGCGATACCCAGCGCCACGGCCGCTTGCTCCTGCGCGCCGAGGCGGCGCGGGTCGTAGCCCGTGATTTCGGCGAGCAGCACGCAGGCGTTCAGGTAGGCGCCGTAGCTGCTGGGGTGGTAGTGGTCGCGGCCCCAAAGGTCGATTTTGCCCGCCGCAAGTCCGTCGTAGGGATTGGGGTCGGCCACGCTGGTTTGCACGGCGCGCAGCCAGGCATCGCCAGCCGGGGCCACGCCCGCGAAGTGGCCATTTTGGGCTGCCTCCTGGTAGTAGGCCGCGTGCAGGTCGCGGGTCATCGAGTCGAGCGGCAAGCCGCTGTAGCCTTTATCGGCAGGGTAGGTGAGGTCGGCCCGTGCCCACGTTTGGTACAGGTATACTTGGGCGGCGGGGTTGGCGGTGTGCACGGCTTGCTCAAGCCGGGTGGCGTACTCGTAGAAGCGCGCCGGCTGGCCGCCGTGGCGCGTGGGTACCGGGCCGGTGCTGTAGTCGTGCAGCACCATTTTATCCCACTTCGGCTGCTGAATTACGGCCAGCGCGCTGTCATAATGAAACTTTAAGGTCTGCCCACTGATGGCTTCGAGGTGCACCTCATAGTGTAAACCCGCCTCGTCGGTAAGCTTCTTGAAGATGCCCGGAATACCGCCCCACGGTCCTTCCTCGTGCTCGTACTGGCGGCGGCGCTGCCCAGCGCGGTTTGGCTTATAATTCTCGTCGGTAACGTTCTCTTTGTTGTAGCTCAGCACCGGCTGAAAGGCGCCGTGAAAGAAGCTGTTGCCCACAAAAAGTATCGTCTGGGGCTTGGCCGGGTTGGCGGCTTTTTGGGCCAGCGTGGGTAAGCTGAGCAAGGTGCCAGCCAAGGCCAGCACACAAGGAAAAGGGCGGGAAAGATTCATAAAGCAAGTATAAGTGCGGAATCAAAAAGTGCGGGGCATCAGCGTTTCTAGATGGTAAATGCAACCTTGTTTCGCTGCAAAAATGCCCGAATTATTTTTCACCAGCTGCCTAAATCGTGCCTTTTCCTCTGACAGAATAAGGCTTTTAGCATAGCAACAATGTTGCATTTTATGTTAAAAGTGCATTTTTAGCTCGGTAGAGCCATTTCGAGATAGGGGTAAGAACGTGGTAAGAAGTGGTAGAAAGTGGTGGCCTTTTTAAAAGCAACCGTACTTTTGTTATTCAGCCCGCGTCCTGACCGGTCGCTTCCTTTCCTTCCTATGGCTACCTCTCTCACCGGTGAATACGACTGCAAGCTCGACCCCAAGGGTCGGCTTGTGCTGCCGGCGAAGGTGAAGGCAGCCCTGCCCGACGCCTATGCCAACCAGCTGGTGCTGGTGCGTGGCCTCGAGCCCTGCCTGGTGCTATACCCGCGCGCGGCCTGGGATGTCATTCAGGCCAAGGTGATGGCGCTGGATGAGTTCAACGAAGAATACCGGCAGTTCCAGCGCAATTTTATGCGGGGCATGACCGATGTAGAATTGGATAGCATCGGCCGGTTTTTGCTGCCCGGCTCGATGCGCCGCTACGCCGGTCTGGAAAAGGACGCCGTGATAGTGGGCATCGGCAACCGCTGCGAAATCTGGAACCCCGAGCGCTACGACGACTACCTGATTAAAGACTCGGCCGCCTTCTCGAAGCTGGCGCAGAAGTTTCTTTCCGTTTCACCCGACACGCCGGGCGCGCCGGCCCCCGCCGCCCCATGAGCCAGCTCGCCGCCCGCCCCAACGATACCGCCTACCATCGCCCCGTAATGCTGGCCGAGTGCCTCGACGCGCTCGACCTTCAGCCCGGCGGCCGCTACGTCGATGTTACCTTCGGCGGCGGCGGCCACTCGGCGCGCATTCTGGAGCACTTGGCTGACGGCCATTTATATAGCTTCGATCAAGACGATGCCGCTGAGCGCGAAGCGCAGGTGCTGGCCCGGCCGCAGTTCACCTTCGTGCGGGCCAATTTCCGGCACCTCACCGCCGAGCTAGCCCAGCTCGATGCGCTGCCCGTGGACGGCCTACTGGCCGATTTGGGCGTGTCGTCGCATCAGTTCGATACGGCCGACCGGGGCTTCAGCACCCGTTTCGACGGGCCACTCGACATGCGCATGAACCCCGAAGACGCCACCGCGCCCACCGCCGCCGACGTGCTCAACGACTACGAAGAGGCCGCGCTCCACCGCATTTTTGGTATGTACGGCGAGGTGACCAACGCCCGCACCCTGGCCGCCACCGTGGTGCAGGCCCGGCGGCAGCGCCCACTGCGCACCATTCAGGAGCTAAAACAAGCCATTCAGCCCGTGGTGGCGCGGGGCAAAGAGAATAAGTATTTAGCGCAAGTATTTCAGGCGCTACGCATTGAGGTGAACGATGAGCTGACGGCTTTGCAGGAAATGCTGGTGCAAACGGCCCAGGTGCTGCGCCCCGGCGGCCGGCTGGTCGTGATGAGCTACCACTCGCTGGAAGACCGGCTGGTGAAGAATTTTCTGAGTCAGGGTAAGTTTTTCGGGCAGGCCGAAAAGGACTTGTACGGGCGCACTAGCCTGCCTTTCGAGGCGCTCACGCGCAAGCCCATCGAAGCCTCGGCCGACGAAATTGCCCTCAATAGCCGGGCCCGCAGCGCCAAGCTGCGCATCGGCGTTCGCACCTCCATTCCCGCGTAAGCTCATGGCTGCCAATACGCTCCGCCCCACTTCCGGTCCGCCGCCCCGCGGTAATGTAGCCCGGCCCGTTGCGCCCCCGCCGCCTCCCGCACCAGAGGAGGTGCCCGCTGCTGCGGCCCCTGCGCCTCCTCCGCCAGTGGCCCCTGCGCCCGCGCCCACCCCCGCCGTTGCTCCGAAGCCGGCCGCCGCGCCGCGCCGCAAGCCCGCGCCCGAACCCTACGACGATGGGCAACCGCTGTCCTCGCCGGGCTCGACGTGGAGCCTGTTTTCCCTGCTCGACCGTTTCACGGGACTCGACAGCTTATTTGAGGAAGGCTTGCCCGTCAGGTACTTACCGAAGCTGTTGTTTGTGATGCTGCTCACGCTGCTCTACATCGGCAATACGCACTACGGCAACCGCATGAACCGTAATATCCAGCGCCTCAAGCTGGAAACCGAAGACCTGCGCGCCGATTATACCACGCTGTCGTCGGACTATATGGAGGCCAGCAAACAGAGTGAAGTAGCCCGCAAAGTGGCCGCCATCGGGCTGATTGAAAGCTCGTCGCCGCCTTTCCGCATCGTGGTGCCAGCCGGCCGCCTCGACGAAGCCGAGCTCGAAACTATGCCCGTGCTCACGGCCGATACGCTGGCCGCCCGTGCGTTGCGCGACTCACTATCCGCCCAGCGCGCCGATTCGTTGCGGGGCCGCATTCGGCAGCAGGCTACCAATGCCAGCGCTGCCGATAAGGATGTGCATGAAGTGGGTCCGCCGCCACCTGGCTTAGAAGAAGATATTGATAATGAGGCTGCTAATTCGAGCAAGCCGGTGGAGCTGGCCGCCCGGCATTCAGCTACTGTTCCCGCAAAGAGTTTAAAAAAGTCTAAGTCGGTACAAAATAAGAAAGAGCCTAAGCGCGCTACCCGAACCAAGTCAGCATCAGCGCCTACCAATTCTAAAAAGCCTGCAACCCATGAAAGGAAGCGTTAAGAAATCCATCGTCACGCGGGTACGACTGGCATTTCTGGGCGTGGCCATTTTTTCGGGTGCCATTGCCTGGAAAATCTCGCACATCCAGTACCAAGAGGGCGCCAAGTGGCGTGCTTTAGAGCAGGAGCGCCGCATTACCTACCAGGCAGTGCCCGCCACGCGGGGAAATATTTTCGCCAATGATGGCAAAAGTATCATGGCAACTTCGCTGCCCTTTTACCGGGTGGCGTGGGACCCCGGCGTGGTTGATAAGGCGATGTTCAAGAGCGGCGTAGACTCGCTGGCGGGCAACCTAGCGCACTTTTTTGGCGACCGTAGCAAAGAGGAATACAAGATTAAATTACTCAACGCCTACAACGCTAAGGAGCCAGCCGTGCGCTATATCCGGCTGAATTCGAGGCAGATTAACTTTCAGGAAAAGAAGGAGTTTGCTAGCTGGCCTATCTTTCGGGCCAAGCGCAAGGGCGGCGTTATTTTTGAGAAAGTCGACAAACGTTTCCGGCCGTTTGGCGGGCTGGCGCAGCGCACGGTGGGCTTCGTGAACGAGGACAACAACGGCGCAGGGCTGGAATTTACCTTCCAGCAAAAGCTGGCCGGCCGGCCCGGCGAAGCGCTCTACGAGCGCGTGCCGGGCGGTATGAAACCGGTGTACGATGGGTCCGAAATCAAGCCTCAGCCAGGTTATGACATCAAGACGACGCTCGACATCAACTTGCAGGATGGTGCTGAAGATGCGCTGTACAAAGCGCTCGTATCCAACGATGCGCAGTACGGCTGCGCTATTTTGATGGAGGTACAGACTGGCGAAATCAAGGCAGTGGCCAACTTGGGTAAGGCCAGCGATGGCACCTACAAGGAGGATTACAACTACGCCTTTGCCGACCAGGGCCGCACCGAGCCGGGCTCGACGTTTAAGCTGGCCTCGATGATGGCGCTGCTCGAAGCACATCCTGAGATTCAGCTCGACGACATCGTGGACACTGGCAACGGCCGCATGCTCATTGGCGGGGCCGTGAAAACGGACACCCACGGCTACGGCCGCGTGACGGTGCAGCAGGTATTCGAAAAATCGTCGAATATCGGCGTGGCCAAGCTGATAAATGAGTATTTCAGCGGCAACCCGTCGGCCTACACCGACTACCTCAAGAAGTTTGGCCTGCCCAAGCCGCTGGGCTTCCAGATGGCCGGCGAAGCGCTGCCTTACATCAAAGACCCCAAAGACCGCACCTGGAGCCGCACCTCGCTCACCACGATGTGCATCGGCTACGAGCTGAAAATTGCGCCCCTGCAAACGCTGGCTTTCTACAACGCCGTGGCGAATGATGGCGTGAAAGTGCAGCCCATTATTGTCAAGGAAATCAGGCAAGCCGACCAGGTGCTGGAGCAGTTTGAGGCCCCGGTGCTGAACGAGAAAATCTGCTCGAAAGAGACGCTGCGCAAGCTGCGCTCGATGATGGAAGGCGTGGTGGTAAACGGCACGGCGCGGGCCATTCGGCCCAAAGACTACAGCATTGCCGGCAAAACCGGCACCGCCTGGAAGTTTAAAAACGGCCGTTATACTAGAACATATTCAACCAGTTTCTGCGGCTTCTTTCCGGCCGACAAACCCAAATACAGCTGCATCGTGGTGATTGACTCGCCGAGCAAAGGCGGCTGGTCGGGTGCCGAAGTGGCGGCCCCGGTTTTCCGTGATATTGCCGACCGATGCATGGCGCGCGACCAAGCCAGCCAGCGGCCCATGCTGGCGCGGGTGCCCGCCCGCCGCACACCCGTGCCGCTGGTGCGGGCCGGCGTGCAAGACGAAATAGCGCTTGTCTGCCAGCGCATCGGTCTGCCCGCCAGCACCCAGGCCACCGGCGGCGAAGAGTGGGTGCGCGCCACCCGCGCCGTAGACACGGCCTCGGTAACGCGCCACGTGGAGGTAACGCCTAACAAGACTGTGAGCCGCGCTGGCCGCATGCCCGACGCCCACGGCCTGACCTTGCGCGACGCGCTTTTCCTGCTCGAAAACCGGGGCCTGCGCGTGCAAACCAGCGGTACCGGGCGCGTTCGCGAGCAGTCCATCACGCCCAATGAGCGCGTGAAGCGCGGCACGCTGGTGCGCCTGGCGCTACTGCCCACCGCCACTACGGCCGCCGCCCCCATGCCGCTGCCCGAGCCCGAGCACACCGAAATAGCCGAGAACACCCTGCTCGTACCCGCCGAAATGGACGGCCGCAATGCCAAGCCAGCCAAAGCAACGGCGAAGCCAGCAAAAACGGGAGAGCGAAATAAGTCTACCGCCAAGTCGGCTTCCGATAAAGCAAAAACGGGTAGTGCCAAAACTGCGACCAAGTCGGCGTCTGACAAAGGCAAGCCCGCAAAATCAAACGAACCCAAAAAGCCGGCTTCCAAGCCTCGCAAAACCCCGCCGGCTGATACCCGCACCACGCAACGTGGCGAGGCCAAGCCCGCCGACAAACCCCGCCGCGTTTCCTAAGCTGTTTTGATGAATCTACCGCTCTTTTCCCTACTCACTGAGGTGAACGTGCTCGCCCAGCACGGCAACCCCGACGTGCCCATTAGCGGCCTTACACTCGACTCGCGGCAGGCGGGGCCGGGCCAGTTGTTTTGTGCCCTGCGCGGCACCGCTACCGATGGGCACAAGTTCATCAACATAGCCGTGAGTCAGGGCGTGGCTGTAATCGTGTGCGAGGAACTGCCCGCCGAGCTAAACCCCGCCACGACCTACGTGCAGGTGGCTGACTCGGCCGCCGCGCTCGGGCCGATTGCCAGTGCGTTCTACGGGCATCCGTCGCGCCAACTCAAGCTGGTGGGCGTGACCGGCACCAACGGTAAAACCACCTGCGCAACGCTCTTGCACAAGCTATTGCGTGAGCTGGGCTACCACTGCGGCCTGCTGAGCACGGTGCAGAATCAGATTGACGAAACCGTAATTCCGAGCACTCACACCACACCCGACGCCATTCGGCTCAACGAGCTGCTGGCGCAGATGGTGGCCGCTGGCTGCACCCACGCCTGCATGGAAGTGAGCAGCCACGCCGTGGCGCAGCATCGTATTGGGGGCCTACGCTTTGCAGGTGGCGTGTTTACCAATCTCACCCACGACCACCTCGACTACCACGGCACGTTTGATAATTACCTGAAGGCTAAAAAAGGCTTCTTTGACGCGCTGCCCAAAGCGGCCTTTGCCCTCACCAATGCCGACGACAAGCGCGGCCCGGTGATGCTGCAAAATACCGCCGCCCAGCGCGCCACTTACTCGTTACGCACGGCCGCTTCGTTTCGCGCCCGGCTGGTTGATAACGAGTTGCACGGCCTTCACCTTGAAATAGATGGCCGCGAGGTGCAATTTCGGCTCATCGGTATTTTCAACGCTTACAACCTGCTGGCCGTGTACGGCGCGGCCGTGTTGCTGGGCGAAGACCCGACCGAGGTGCTCACTATCCTCTCGGGCTTGACCACCGCGCCCGGCCGCTTCGAGCCCGTCACGGTGCCGGGCAGCGCCGTTATCGGCCTCGTGGACTACGCCCACACGCCCGACGCGCTCGAAAACGTACTCCAAACCCTGCAACAGACGCGGCGGCCCGAGCAGCGCATCATTACGGTAGTGGGCTGCGGCGGTAACCGCGATGCGGCCAAGCGCCCCATCATGGCCCGGCTCGCCGCCCAGCTTTCCAACCAGGTTATCCTCACCGCCGATAACCCCCGCGACGAAGACCCGCAGGAAATAATCAATCAAATGCAGGCCGGCCTCACCCCGCCCGCTGATGCCCACGTGCAGCAATTGCCCGACCGCCGGGCCGCCATTCAGGCTGCCGTGGCGCTGGCCCGCCCCGGCGACCTCGTGCTGGTGGCCGGCAAAGGCCACGAAACCTACCAGGAAATTAAAGGTGTGAAATCGCCTTTCGACGACCGCGAAGAACTGCGCGCTGCCCTTTCAGTAATTAAAAATTAAAAATTATGAATTAAAAATTGTGAGTTCGCAAGCAGTACTCATTGAGGTTTTGCCAGCAGATAATTCATAATTCACAACTCATAGTTCATAATTCAAAAATGCTTTATTACCTCTTTCGCTACCTCCACGAGCATTACCACATTCCCGGCGTGGGCGTGTTTCAGTACACGACCTTTCGCGCCGCGTTGGCGGTCGTGACGTCGCTGCTTATTGCCCAGATTTTTGGCGGTAAGCTCATTGCCGTATTGCAACGCAAGCAACTGGGCGAAACCATTCGCGACCTCGGCTTGCAAGGGCAGAGCGAGAAAAAGGGTACGCCTACGATGGGCGGCCTCATCATTTTGCTGGCCATTTTAGTGCCCGTGTTACTGTTTGCGCGTCTGCGCAATATCTACATTATTCTCATGCTGCTCAGCACGGTTTGGCTTGGGCTAATTGGGTTTCTAGACGATTACATTAAGATTTTTCGCAAGAATAAAGAAGGGCTAAGCGGACGCTTTAAAATACTAGGTCAGATAGGTTTAGGTATTACGGTGGGCTGGGTGCTGTTTTATAGCAACGAGATAACGGTGCGCGAGTATTTGCTGCCCAATGGTCAGTATTCCGCCGTCGACGCGAGTAAGGTATTTAAGGACGTGCATCTGGCTATTACCACCGTGCCGTTTATGAAAAACAACGAGCTGAATTACGGCGACTTATTCGCGCAGGCTGGCACGGCTTTCAAGGGGCTGTACGGCTTGTTTTACATCCCTATCGTAGTATTTCTAGTTACGGCTATCAGCAACGGCGCCAACCTTACGGACGGCCTCGATGGGCTGGCCGCCGGTACATCGGCCATTATCGGGGTTACGCTAGCCATTTTTGCTTTCGTAAGTGGCAATGCTTTTTTGGCTGACTATCTGGATGTTATGTTTATTCCGGATTCGGGCGAGTTGGTTATTTTCTGTACTGCTTTTGTCGGGGCCTGCATTGGCTTTTTGTGGTACAACTCGTACCCCGCGCAGGTATTTATGGGCGATACCGGCTCGCTGGCTCTGGGCGGCATTATTACAGTGCTGGCGCTGGCCGTGCGTAAAGAGTTGCTTATTCCGATTCTGTGCGGCGTATTTATCATCGAAAACCTGTCGGTAGTCGTGCAGGTGAGCTGGTTTAAATACACCAAGCGCAAGTATGGCGAAGGCCGCCGCCTGTTGCGCATGTCGCCGCTTCACCACCACTACCAGAAGCTCGGCTATCACGAATCCAAGATTGTATCGCGATTCTGGATTGTCGGTATTATGCTGGCCGTCATTACGTTGGTTACGCTGAAACTGCGCTAATATATCGTAGGGTAAGCTTTAGCTTGCCGGTTGATTACAAAGTAAATAATTGCAAAAGGTAAGCTAAAGCTTATCCTACACTCCCATGAATATTGTCATCCTCGGAGCAGCTGAAAGCGGCGTAGGTGCCGCCCTCCTGGCGCAGGCTAAAGGCCACACCGTATTCGTATCCGACCGGAGCGCTATTCAGCCCGATTACCGGGAAACGCTAATTCAGCATGGTATCGAGTTTGAAGAAAATCAGCATACGCTCGACCGTATTCTACAAGCCGATGAAGTAATTAAAAGCCCTGGAATACCTGAAAAAGCGCTGGTAATTAAAGCTTTGCGAGAGAAGAGTATTTTGGTTGTTTCCGAAATCGAATTCGCCAGCCGCTACACGCAGGCGCGCTTCATCGCTATTACCGGCACCAACGGTAAAACCACGACCACGCTGCTCACCTACCACCTGCTGAAAGAAGCCGGCTACAACGTGGGCTTGGCCGGGAATATCGGGTATTCGTTGGCCGAGCAAGTAATTAAAGATAAGTTTGATTACTATGTGCTGGAGCTGAGTAGCTTCCAACTCGACGATATTTACCATTTTCAGCCTTGGGTGGCGGTGTTGCTGAATATTACGCCCGACCACCTCGACCGTTATAACTACTCACTGGATGAGTATGCGCAGGCCAAATTGCGTCTGGTGCGCAAACAAGATAGCAACGGGTATTTTATTTATAACGCCGACGACGAGGCTATTGAGCGGAATTTTATGGCGGCGCTGCGGCCCATGCAACAATTGCCATTCAGTCTGAACCACCGCCCTGATTTTCAGCTCGGTGGTTACTATGAAGAAGAAAACATGCTGTGCGTAGACCTGCTACCTGGCTACTACAGCAAAACCGAGAAAATAAGCACCGCTAACTCACCACTCATCGGTGAGCATAACCGCCAAAATGTGCTCGCTGCTGTGCTCGCCGCGCGCGTGGCGGGTGTTAGCATCGCGCAGATTGAGCAGGCGCTCGGTACCTTTCATAATGCCGACCACCGCTTGCAATTGGTGCGAGAGATAAATGAGGTAGCGTATATAAATGATAGCAAAGCGACCAACGTTGAAGCTGCTTGGTACGCCCTCGACGGCGTGAAGCGTCCCATTGTGTGGATAGCTGGTGGCACCGATAAGGGCAACGATTATGCGCCTTTGCAACCCCTGGTCCAGCAAAAAGTAAAAGCCCTAGTGTGCCTCGGCGTTGACAATGCCAAACTGCGCGCCGCGTTTGGCGACTATGTGCCGCACCTCGAAGAAACCCACAGCATGGCCAACGCCGTGCAGCGCGCCGCTGCTCTTGCCACCCCTGGTGATGTGGTGCTGTTATCGCCCTGCTGCGCCAGCTTCGATTTATTCAAGAATTATGAAGACCGCGGCAGGCAATTCATGGAGCAAGTGGAGGCATTAAAATGATAGTGACAAAGGAGGTGAAAGCCGAGGCCAAAGCGATGCACCAGAATGGAGCTAGCTTAGAAGATATTATGCAGCACTTACACGACCAAGGAATTACCCTTCTCGGAACGATAGCAGTGGTGCATAGTCTTCTGCCTAAACCTTCATTAACTGACGCTAGGAAAACAGTCTTAAATTCAACTGCCTGGAGTAATTATAAAGAGTCATTCTACGAGTTTCAGGACATATTCTGGAACGCAATGAATAAGACTGATGACGAAACAGAAATATCTGCCTAACCAGTAAAATCTGCGATTTTATGGAATCTACTATTCGACTTGGCTGGCTTCAGCGCAACCTCAAAGGTGACCCTATTTTGTGGGCCATCGTGATTTTGTTTTCGCTCATTAGTGTGGCCGTAGTGTACTCAGCTACTGGCACCCTAGCTTACCGGCAAGAACTGCATGGTCGTGGTGGTTCGGTCGAGTTTATTGCCCTGAAGCACACTAGTTTGATACTGGCGGGATTAGGGCTGATGTGGCTGGCACACCGCATTGACTACCGCCATTATTCGCGGTTGTCGCTGTATGCGCTATTGCTCTCCGTGCCGTTGCTATTGTACACCTATTTCTTTGGCGGTACTACGTTCAACGATGCTTCACGTTGGCTTACAATTCCAATTATTAATCAAACGTTTCAGCCTTCCGACCTAGCTAAGCTGGCACTAATCACGCACTTGGCGAGTATGCTGAGCCGCCGCCAGCAGCACATTAACGACTTCTGGAATACGCTATTTCCAGTAATGCTCTGGATTGGTGTTATCTGTGGGCTCATTATTTTATCTAACGCATCGACGGCGGTTTTACTATTTCTGACGTGCCTTCTGCTCATGTTTATCGGCCGCGTACCGATGAAGCACATGGTGCTAATGGTCGCCATTGGCGTTACGCTAGGCGGCGTTGGGTTATGGGCCGGGCAGCGGCTGGGTACAGTTATTTCGCGGGTTTCTAATTTCACTGATGCTAAGAAAAAACCGCAGTTTCAGTTGGAGCACTCGTTCATTGCCATTGCTACGGGTGGTGTGAGTGGCAAAGGGCCTGGCAAAAGCACGGAACGCAATATTATGCCGCATCCGTATTCCGACTTTATTTATGCCATTATTATCGAGGAATACGGCATGATTGGCGGGCTATTCGTGCTATTCCTCTACCTCGCGTTTTTATATCGCGGGCTAAAAACCGTGATGAATAGTCACGGGGCATTTGGGGGCCTATTATCGGCAGGACTATGTTTTAGTTTAGTCTTGCAGGCAATGGTAAATATGGGCGTGGCTGTGGGCTTGGGCCCAGTAACCGGTCTGCCGCTGCCGCTGCTGAGCATGGGTGGTACTTCGCTCATTTTTACGGGCTTGAGTATTGGGATTATCTTAGCGGTGAGCCGGGGCGAGCGTGAATTGCGCCCGATGGTGGGCGAGCCCGCCGATACGGCCCGAATCCCCAGCCAGCGCACGGCTTACGCTTAACTGTCAACTGCTATCTTTTTGTAGTAAGTAAATAAATTAAAAAGCTAACAGCCAATAGCTAACACTCAAAATCATGAAATTCATCATCTCCGGTGGCGGTACGGGCGGGCACATTTTCCCGGCCGTAGCTATTGCCAACGAAATTCGCCGCCGCGAGCCGACTGCTGAAATCCTTTTTGTAGGAGCCAGCGGCCGAATGGAGATGACGCGCGTGCCGGAAGCTGGATACGAGATAGTTGGCTTGGACATTACGGGTTTGCAGCGCCGCTTGACGCCGCAGAATTTAATGTTCCCAGTGCGGGTATTTCGGTCGGTGCGTAAGGCTGGAAAATTACTGGAGCAATTTCGGCCCGACGCCGTGGTGGGCGTGGGCGGCTATGCCTCTGCGCCGGTGCTGCTGGCGGCTACGTCGCGCGGTATTCCGAGTCTGATTCAGGAGCAGAATTCCTACGCTGGCTTGGTCAATAAATTGTTGGCCCGCCGCGTAAGTAAAATATGCGTCGCCTACGACGGTATGGAAAAGTTTTTTCCAGCCGACAAATTGGTACTGACCGGTAACCCCGTGCGTACTGAAATCACCACTGGCAGCCGTGCCGAAGCGCGGCAGTTTTTCAACCTCGACCCAAGCAAAAAAACGCTGCTCGTTATCGGTGGCAGCCTGGGAGCGCGTACCCTCAACTTGGCTACTGCGGCTGCCTTGCCGCGCCTGCGCGAAGCCGGCGTGCAACTGCTCTGGCAAACCGGCAAATTATATTACCCTGAAGCGCAGCAGCAAGCTGCCGCGTATGCTACCGACCACCTCCACGCGCTGGAATTTATTCAGCGCATGGACCTCGCCTACGCGGCGGTCGATGTGGTAATCAGTCGGGCGGGGGCGCTCTCAGTGTCAGAACTTTGTCTCACCGCTAAAGCGGCGGTGCTGGTGCCGTCGCCCAACGTGGCTGAAGACCACCAAACCAAAAACGCACTAGCTCTGGTGAGTAAAGGCGCGGCCGTGCTCATTACCGACGAGCACGCCGCCGAGCGCCTCTACGACGAAACCCTGCGCCTGCTCGCCGACCCCGACCGCCAGCAACAGCTTAGCAAGCGCGTGCATGAATTGGGCCGGCCCGATGCGACCAAGACTATCGTGGACGAATTATTTAGCTTGCTAAAAAAGTAAAATTCAGCTACTGCGAAACCCTGCGTGAAATTTCCGCCGTCCTTCACACCTTATGCAGCAATTTCCTTACATATTTTTTCTCGGTATTGGCGGCATTGGTATGTCGGCGCTGGCGCGTTGGTTTAGGGCTAACGGGCACAGTGTGAGTGGCTACGATAAAACCGAAACGCCACTGACGCAGGCACTGCAAGCGGAAGGGATTGTTGTGCATTACGCCGATGCGGTTGACAATATTCCGACCGAAATCAGGAAAAATCCGGCGCAAACGTTGGTGGTGCTCACGCCCGCTATTCCAGCTGATAGCCGCGAGTGGGCGTGGCTGCGGGCACAGGGTTACGACATCCGCAAGCGCAGCCAAGTGCTGGGAGTGCTTACGCAGGGCCGGCCGACTATCGCGGTGGCAGGCACTCACGGCAAGACCACGACCAGCAGTATGGTGGCGCATTTGCTGCATCACGCGGGGCTGGATGCGGGAGCCTTTTTGGGCGGTATTTCGGTGAATTTGGGAAGTAATTTATTGCTGCCCAAAAGCCCTCAATCGCCCGTTGTAGTAGAGGCCGACGAGTACGACCGCAGCTTCCTGACGCTTCACCCTGACGTGGCTATCGTGACTAGTACCGACGCCGACCACCTCGATATTTATGGTAACAAAGAGGCGCTGATAGAGTCTTTTTGTCAGTTTGTGGGGCAACTGAAGCCGGGCGGTACGCTGCTACTCAACCATACGGCCGATGTCCGCGTGGCCGCTGCCGCGCCGGCCGGTACGCGGGTGCTGCGCTACGGCCTGACGGCCGAGCAAGGCCCCGAGCTATTTGCCGAGAATATTACGCCCGAAGGTCACAAATTTTACTTCGATTTTCACGGTCCTCAACGTGTTGTAAAAGGCTTGGAGCTGGCCGTGCCGGGCTTCCACAACGTGGAAAACATGCTGGCCGCCGCCGCTGTGGCGCAGCTGTATGGCGTGGGGGAGGAGGCGTTGCGTGAGGCCGTGGTTGACTACCGAGGCGTGAAGCGCCGTTTCGAATTTATCGTCACGAATGCCGATAAAGTGTACGTAGATGACTACGCCCACCACCCCCGCGAAATAGAAGCTTTTTTGCGTTCGTTGAGAGCTCTGTATCCAGCTAAAAAACTGCGGGTTATCTTCCAGCCGCATCTATTCACACGCACCCGCGATTTTGCCAAAGGCTTTTCGCAAAGCCTGAGCCTGGCCGATGAAGTGGTACTGCTAGATATTTATCCGGCCCGCGAATTGCCGCTGCCCGGCGTCACGTCGGCTATGCTACTCGATGGTATTACCGCGCCGCGCAAGTCGATTCAAACAAAAGAGCAGGTGCTCGAAAACGCTCAAAACGACGTTAATTTCGCGGTTTTGGCCACGGTTGGGGCAGGGGATATTGATACGTTGGTGCCTAAATTAAAAGCTATTTTGCTGTAAATCAGGCTTCGGTTTTTGCGTGCGCGGGCATACTGACCCGACTGCCACGCAAGCCAAAGCCTACGCTACATTCTCTGCATGGAAAAATCCGTTCGCAATTTAATCGTCGTACTAGCTTGCCTTTTGGGCTTGTTGGGGATTGGCGCGTTCGCGATATTCCGGCAGGCGCACCGGCCGGTGGTGGAAATTGTGGTGAATGTGGCCAATGAGGCTGATAATTATTTTATCAGCGAACGGGGCGTCACGGCCCTGCTCACCAACGGCGGCAAGGAGCCCGTAATTGGTACCGTGCCGGAGGGCGACCGTCTGCGTGTGCTCGAAACGCGGCTTAAAGCGCACCCTTTTGTGCGCGATGCGCAAGTGTACCGCGACTTGGCTGGTAATCTGCACGCCGACATTCACCAAAACCACCCGATTGCGCGCTTGGTGCACACCGACGACCGCTTGGATAGTTACGTCGATGCGGCAGGCAAGCGCCTGCCACTGTCGCCACTTTACACGGCGCGGGTAGCCACGGTGAGCCGGGCAGGTGGCGGCGCACTGTCCCCAACTTTTTTTCAAGATAGTACCGCCAGAGGGTATCTAGATTTTCTGCGTTACGTAGACGAACACCCGTTTTGGCGTGCGCAGGTAGCAGAAGTATTCGTGGAGCCAGGCGGCAAACTGAGCTTTACGCAGCAGGTGGGCGACCAGCGAATTGAGTTTGGTCCGCCGGAAGATATTTCAGAGAAATTCGCCAAATTGATGGTATTTTACCGTCAGATTCCATCAGTTTTAGGTTGGGATACCTACCACCGCGTAAACGTGGAATACCAAAATCAAATCATTTGTGAATGACAAGTGATTGTTAATTAAGATTCTAATTTTCGATACTTTAGCTAACTAGCTTAGCCTCCGCTCTTTCACGCTTGCCCTACCCCCATGCAACAAGATAAAATCGTCGTCGGTCTCGACATTGGTACCACTAAAATTTGTGCCTTGGTGGGGCGTAAAAACGAGTATGGCAAACTCGAAATTATGGGCATGGGCACGGCCGTTTCCGACGGCGTGCAGCGGGGCATTGTGCTCAATATCGACAAGACTGTGGAGGCAATCAAGCGCGCCATTCGGCAAGCTGAGGAGCAGTCCGGAATCGATATCGGCGTGGTGAACGTGGGCATTGCGGGGCAGCACATCAAGTCGCTACAACATAATGGCTCCATCACGCGGCCTAGTGGTGACAACGAGATTACCCAGGACGATGTAAACCGCCTCACGGCTGACATGTACCGTTTGGTAACGCCGCCCGGCTCACAGATTATCCACGTGATGCCGCAGGACTATAAAGTCGATTTTGAGGGTGGCGTAACTGACCCAGTCGGTATGGCGGGCGTGCGTCTGGAGGGTAACTTCCACATTATCACGGCGCAAAGCTCGGCTATTAATAATATCAACAAGTGCGTAACTAAGGCGGGCCTGGCTATTTCGGACCTCATTCTGGAGCCGCTGGCATCGAGCGTATCGGTGCTGAGCGATGAGGAGAAAGAGGCTGGCGTGGCGCTGGTGGACATCGGCGGCGGTACCACCGATTTGGCGGTATTTAAGGACGGTATTATTCGCCATGCGGCGGTGCTGCCGTTTGGCGGCAACATCATTACCCAGGACATCAAGCAGGGCTGCAACGTGACGCCCAACCAGGCCGAGCAGTTGAAGGTGAAATTTGGTAAGGCCATTGCCGAGGAAGCCAGCGATTACGAAATCGTGAGCATTCCGGGTCTGCCTAACCGCCCGCCGAAAGAGGTATCGCTCAAGAATCTGGCGTACATCATTGAGGCCCGAATGTCGGAGATTATTGAGCTAGTCTATGCCGAAATCTACCGCATGGGCCTGCACGAGCACCTGTCGGCTGGCATCGTGCTCACGGGTGGTGGCTCGCAGCTTCAAAACCTGGAGCAGCTGACCGAATACCTAACCGGCCTTGATACGCGCATTGGCTATCCCAACCAGCACTTGGGCAAAAGCAAGATTGAAACCGTTAAATCGCCGATGCACGCCACGGGCGTAGGCCTCGTGCTGGCGGGTTACCAAGCGCAGGATGAACGAAGCGTTGCCCGTCCCGGCTACGCCGAGGAAGAATTGAGCAGCTACAGCTATCAGCCCGCCCCGGCCGCCCCGGCTCCGGTGGCTGCTCCAATCATTCCCAGCTTCACGGCGGTGCCTGCCGCACCGGCCCCCACGCCCGCGCCAACTCCCGAAGAGCCCAAGACGCCGAAAGGCCCCAGCAAGTTTGGCTCTTACTTGGGCGATATTACGCGCAAGCTCAAGGGTATTCTAATTGACGATTTTGACGATAAACAATATTAGTTGAGTTATGAGTTATGAGTTATGAGTTTTGAGTCAGCAGGCCTGACTAGCAACTCATAACTCATAACTCATAATTCATAACTCATCCAGTTATGAACTTTACTTTCGATATACCTTCCCAGAGCCGCTCCATCATTAAGGTGATTGGGGTAGGGGGCGGGGGCTCCAATGCCGTGAAGCACATGCATAAGCAGGGCATCAAGGACGTGGAGTTTATTATTTGCAATACTGACCGGCAGGCGCTTGAAAGCTCCAGCGTGCCCAATAAGCTTCAAATTGGCATCGACCTGACCGAAGGCTTGGGCGCGGGTGCCAAGCCCGAGCGCGGACGCCAGGCGGCGCTCGAATCGCGCGAGCAAATCCGAGAGCTGCTGAGCAACGGCACCAAAATGCTGTTTATCACGGCTGGCATGGGTGGTGGCACGGGCACGGGCGCGGCCCCGGTTATTGCGCAGGTGGCGCAAGAGCTGGGTATCCTGACGGTGGGCATCGTGACGGCACCCTTCATGTTTGAAGGTAAAAAGAAGCGTGAGCAGGCTGAGCAAGGCATCAAGGAGCTGAGCGAGAGCTGCGATACGGTGCTCGTGATTCTCAACGACAAGCTGCGCCAACTCTACGGAAACCTGACGATGGGCTTGGCTTTTGCCAAGGCCGATACGGTGCTGACGACGGCCGCCAAGTCGATTGCCGAGATAATCACGGTAACCAGCGACGTGAACGTGGACTTTGAAGACGTAAAAACGGTCATGAAGGACTCGGGTGCGGCCGTGATGGGTAGCTCCATCACGGAGGGCGAAAACCGGGCGAAGCGGGCCGCCGAAGAGGCGCTAAACTCACCGCTGCTCAACAATACTGACATTCAGGGCGCACAGCGGATTCTGCTCAGCATCATGTCGGGCGAGCAGGCCGAACTGGAGATGGATGAGCTTTCGGAAATCACCGAATATATTCAGGGCAAGGCGGGCGAGGACGCCGAAATGATTTTTGGTCACGGCATCGACGAGACGCTGGGCCAGAGTATTCGAGTGACGGTAATTGCCACGGGCTTTGCCCGTGAGGCGCACACTATTAATGCAAATGGCCGCACGCCGAGCGCCGTATCGGAAACCGTACCTGAGCCGGTGGCTGCTCCCCCGGTGCCGGTAGCCGATAAGGAGCGCCCTGCAGCGCCCGCCCCGCTGGTGCCTAGCTTCACGACGCCGGCGGCCCCCGAGCCTGCCCGCGTGACCTTCGACCTGAACGGCCCGGTATCGTCCAACACGCACGCCCCGTTGACGGGCGCGCCCATTACGGCACCCGGCGAGCCCGTGCTCATTACAAATAACCCGCCCGCGCCCAACCCGCAGCCGTTGCCGCGCCCCCGCCCGGCGGCGCTCGAAGCGCAGGCCCTGGAGCGTCGCAACCGTCTGCAGCAGTTGAGCCAAAACCAGGGCTTGTCGCCCGAGGCCACGGCCCATCTCGACACACCTGCCTACCTGCGGCGCGGCCAAAAGCTGGAACCCGTGACGCCGAGCAATGCGCAGAACATCTCTCGGTTTAATCTGTCAGATGACAACGAGTTACTGGGCGATAATCGGTTTCTGCACGACAACGTGGATTAGTCAGGCGTTGATTATTGAAGCCAAAAGGCCCGTCTGACAACTCAGACGGGCCTTTCTTTTGCTCTCATACCGGTGGTTGGCTCAACATAAGACCTAAATACTCTTCGCTCTACCGGCTGGGGGGCTTGGCGAATTGTTGTAGGCAAAACGCGTTTTTAACGTAGCCAGCGGTACTTCCAGCCAGCGCCACGAAATGGCGCACATGGCCAGCACCAACGGCGTAAGTACTAGTACGGTAGGTATCGGCTCTAGCCACCACTGCCGCCATGGCGAAGAAGCTGGCAGCACATGATAAACCAGCCGCTGATAGAATACGGGTAGCATAAGATGGTAGAGGTAAACTCCGTAGCTGCGTGTGCCTAGCCACTGAACGGCCGGATGGTTGAGCCAGCGAGCCTGCGGGGGCGACTGAAGTAACCAGCGCAATGTCTGGTAGCTAGCTACGGCCCCCAGACTGGGGTAAAGTATAAACCACAGTTGCTCTGGCAGTGTGGTGAGGCGCGTGAATCCCCAGGCTATCCACCAAATGCCCCAGGCAACTAGAGCGGGCCAGCCAGGCCAGGGCTTGGCTGGCTGGCCCGCACGAATGATGTGTAGCCGCAGCAGCGTGCCCGCCGCAAACAGGTCGAGGCAGCCTGGCAGCAGCACTGTGGCATATACTGGCGCAGTAGCGGTGAGATAAAAAACGCTGTAGGCCCGGTAGACTACGGCACTGAGGGCAATCAGCCAGAGAAAAATTGCCCGGCCGCGAATTAGCGTTAGTACCAGCGGCCACAGCAGGTAAAACTGCTCTTCGAGGCCTACCGACCAGTAATGGCCCACGCCCTCGGGCCAGCGCTGTAGGCGATAGCACAGGATGTTAGAAGAAAGTAGCAAAAACCAGCCCGGATGCTGATAGAGCGTAGCAAGTGGCAGCAGGAACCCCAGCGCCAGCGACGCATAGTAAGGTGGCATAATGCGCAGTGCTCGTCGCGCATAGAATTTGCCCAACTGCCGTACCCAAGAGCCAGATGCCCCCCAATACAGG
>Ga0265797_10003211_pt1 | contig 26426 bp, 33 predicted proteins | sample P2T30metagenome_FD_192433 | JGI IMG/M metagenome (GOLD analysis project Ga0265797, IMG submission 192433) | Plant litter microbial communities from East Loma Ridge, Irvine, California - P2 T30 | ecosystem: Environmental > Terrestrial > Plant litter > Unclassified | place: USA: California... | reverse complement strand
CCAAGAGGGCGGGACCCAAGTGCGAGAGGATACAGCAGGACGGACATCAGCCCGCAATCCTTCGCCAGCCACTTCTCTCCGACACCATGGCCACGGTGTGCCGACAATCCAAATCAGGACAGACCTCGACCCAGGCGCAGCAGTCTTCACACCACGTGTACGCTTCGGGTCTACTACCTTTGCTCCAGATACTGCAACGACTCCGAGCGAGACCACAGAGCCCTCTACCTTACGCCTTCGCACACCTTCGGAGCAGAACGCCAGTCCAGACAATGAGCGTCGCTCGCAAGGCGATACTCCTGTCTCTGAGACCAGACATCGCCGTCCGCGTTCGAATGCGATCGTCTCACGAGCTCGTCGCTCGAGTGAGAATAGTGCCTTGCCTCTACCGAATCTAGATCGGTATCCGCTCCTCTTGCCGAATAATCGCAATGCTTCCGAGCATGAGAGGCGCGAACCTTCGACTTCTGCAGCGCCTGCACCACAGACGGCTCCCGCCACATCGTCGCCAAATGAACAAGCTGTCGACCCATCTAGCACGCCAGAAGCGCCTGCCAGCCGCATCCCCAGCATCGTCAGCGCTGCGAGTGGCATTTCAGCTTTGAGCATCTCTGACGATGCGGCGGCCGAGTTCCTGAGATTCCGATCATCGCCACTAGACGGCCTCACAGCAGAGCTTAGCAGATTGTCGACTGCGCTGGGTCCAGCGACTAAGCCTACAGAGAAGCGTGTCAGCCTGCTCAATGGCAACCCTTTTGAGAGCACCAACACAACGATTCAAGAAGAGCTTTCCCAGCGAGAACTCCCATCGAATATTCACACTTCAAGCAGAGATGCAGTGTCGCCGCGACTGCTGGCTTCGCCGTCTCACATTACATTGCCTAGTCCGCCCCTGCAGCCAAGCACACCTTCAGCACATATCAGTGCATCTCCAGCACCAGCAGCATCGCCGCTTTCTCGCTCCACCATACGTCTCGTGGACTCTAAGGACAGCACATCGCCTCCCGCTCCGCCGACCACGACAGGAGCAACGCCAAAGATGTCCGTCTACAAGGACGCAACCCCAGCCCGTCTCCAGCCTCAAACGCCAGCAGCTATCGCCCGCTCGTCTCGACGCAGCCGCAACCGCTCAGACTCGAGCGCACATCGAGAAGCATTCTGCGTCGGACAAGTCCTCGTCGCGCCGAGGCCTGCGGTTCCGGAGAGGCGAGCATATCGCAATACGTACCCGACGAATGCCCCTGGAAGTGTTGTTCCGCTGGCTGGCACACCTGCGAGACCTGAGCGCAACATTTCTGGGAGCAACGAGACGGAGAACGAGACGGAAAGGCAGTTGGCTGGGCTCGAGAGAGACAGAGCGGTGTGGACGCGGAGAAGGCAGGGCGGAAGTTTGGATGTGACGCCGCCGGGCCATGGGCGTTTCGAGAGGTTCTTGCATTAGTGAGGTGTTGTTTTATTGTCCTTGGATTACCTAACTATGGCCTGATATTCGGCAGTTTCACCGAACGATAGACTTTGGTAAATACAACTATGTACACAGTATATCTTAACACCTTTTCTTTACCTCTAAAGTTTGCATTCGCCAACACCTCAGCTTCACGGAGTGTTTGCCCGGCTAAACGTGGCAACCCTAAACCCTTTCATCATCAACCACATCATCGAAACTCTACACAACACACAGAACCCGACTTATTAACTGGACCTATCCATCGGGACCTGATGATGACTTTATCCAACTCCACGCAAAACCTCTCCGAAGATGTGAACTCAATCGCCACTTTCCTCGCCCACAACCAAATCCCGTCGCTTTCGACCCGCGAACCGGTAGATTGCATCATAATTTGTGCATCCTCTGTCCTTTATCAAGCCTCTTATGTCTTCCAAGCAATACAAGATCGGCCTTCGCTTACCAAAACCCTCGTCTTGGTCGGCGGAATTGGCCATTCGACAGATCTGATTTACGACGCTGTGGCCCGCCACTCAGAATACCGCAAAATCGAGGACGATGGCGATGTCGTTGGCTTGCCGGAATCACACGTACTGCAACGAATCCTCAACCATTTCTTCGATATCCCTAAGCCCGACCACGGCGGTCCGAAGATCTTCATAGAAGACCGCTCAACAAATTGCGGCGCTAACGCCGTCGAGACGCGCAAAGTCCTCGAGGAGCATGGCATTGTCGGCCCGCTGTCATGTATCGTCGTCCAAGACTCGACGATGTCTTTACGCACGATCGCCAGTTTCGACAAAGCGTACGAGAATGTGCCTGCGGCTGAGAGGCCGAATTTCAGGGCTTGTCCGGTGTTTGTGCCCGAGACGCGGATGCAGGGTGGGCAGCTTGAGTATGTGGTTGAGGGGAAAGATGGGGTGCGAGATGAGTTAAGGTTGAGACGCGAGGATCTGTGGGAGAAGCAGAGGTTTTGCGAGTTGTTGGTTGGAGAGGTTGCGAGGCTGAGAGATGATGAGAATGGTTATGGGCCGAACGGGAAAGGATTCATTGGGCATGTTGATGTGCCGGACGAGGTTGTGCAAGCGGCGAGAACGGTTAAGGAAGCATTTGGCACTGACAGATAGTCGAATATGGAAGCCTTCGGAGGTCTTCGCGGACCATATTGGCATTGAGAGATACGCTATTTTTGACGCCAATCTATGTCCGAGCCAACCACGCCATTGTTGCAAGATATCAACATCATCAACGATCGCACTCGCTTGCGAAATATTCAGTCGTGAGCATTACTCAACAAGGCTGGCACGCCGGAGTCTTGATCGCCTTCGCCGCCTTGTTCAGGTAATTCGCAAGTTTACTCTTCCCACCACAGCGACACTTCACAGCTTGCACAAAAGTCTGCGTGTTCAACTTCGCACCCTCGGGGTTCGTGTGCGTGTTGTCATTCGGGAAGTAAGTCTTCGCCTTCGTCGGTCCGAAACTCTGGAACAGCGCGACCGAGTACGCAGTATGATCGATGTACTCAACTTTCCTCGCCTCGGCGACTTGTTGAGCGTAATCTGCGAACGCCCACTTGCTCTGCAGCGTGTTGCCGGTCCAGTAGTTGCGAGGGACCATGCCTGAGAGGATGGGTGTGGCTTTCTTGGCTTTGACGTCGGAGATCATCTTGTTGAGATACCAGCCGAAAGTGTGCACGGTTTCGTTGACGCCAGCTTGAGTGAGGACAGTGACTGTCTCGTCGCCAATGCCGGGCAGAGTTCCCCTGTCTTTGACGTCGGTGGTTGGATCGACGTCGTCGTTGTGGCCCATTTCGATAAGCACGTAGTCTCCTGCTTTGGTAGCGGAGAGTAAAGCTGACCAGAGACCTTCATTGATGAAGGAACGGGTGGAGCGACCGTTTTTGGCGAGGTTGGTTACTGTTAGGGTGGTGTAGTTATTGAGGTAATAACCCCATCTATACGGCTGTTCAGCTTGCTGCTTACGATTCCTAGGAGGTAAAAGGGCAGACATACCCTTGCAGTGGATCGCTCAGCGCATAATTCGCTGTCGTGCTGTCTGAACAGATCAACAGCTGGGTCGCAGACGCAGCTTCTGCTATAGCCGCAATCGTTAAGGCAAATGAAGCGAGCTGCATCTTCGATCAACTGCTCGTTCTGCGAGTTTGTACCCTCGGAGCGATCACTAGGAGGTACCACTCCAAGAGCCTTTATATCATCGAAGCCATGACACGTCGCTGTTGTGAAACCGGACCATATCATCCCGAAAGACGGAACACCCAATGTAACACCCGGAGCTTTGTACACGATCTTTCCGCCAATCGTATCAAAGCCTACCTATTAACGAAGTATATGTGCGAGAGATCGACAGAGGAGCAATAGGGCTTGCCGGTACTTGTTGCAGACAATAGTGCTAGCCTATAGTGCATGTGGAGGGGTACCGAGGTCTAATAATTTGTGCCGTGATGTCAGACTTGGAGCCAACCTCACATTGTAAGAAGTTTCTAAAAAGCCTGATACATACCACGGCTCAAGGGAAGGACGGTGTTAAACATGAAGGAAGTCGGCCGATCTGCTTGAACGCGAAATGTAAGTTCACATTGATTACTGATACAATCGAGATGGCAGTGCCCCTCAAAGTCAGTTCAGGCCACCAGACGACTCCCTCTTTACAAATCCCCTTAGCCCACTCAATGTGTCCTGGTTCTTGTGTCCTGGTTCTATAAGTGCGAGCTTTCCTCAGCATTAGCTTCATCATATTCTAATACTGACCATCTGCCAAATACCGAGAATATAAATACTGCAAAAAGGCACTTCCGCGTCCAACAGACAACCAACCACACAGTCGACTGGTTCTTGATAAGACCGCCTCTTCAGGAACGAGTTAGACCGCCCGAATCACATCCGTCGATCAGTCGCAATCGCTGCAATGGCATCCTCAATCCCCACCATCCTGAAGGGCTGCGCTCTCTTCAATCTAACAATGGGCACCATCAACCTCACCCTCGGCCAAAACATGCTCGCTGACTCCACCGTCTTCACCCCCGGAAGCCCAAGCAGTGCACTCGCCGACAGTCAAATCCGGTACCTTGGAGGCATATTGGCCAGCTCCGGCGCTATAGTCTGGTGGGCCAGCAACAACGTAGCACATAGACGGGTGCCGCTGGCCAGTGTTGGCTTGGGAATCTTTGCTGGAGGGTTGGGGAGGTGGGTGGCGGGGATTAAGCATGGGTTTGGGCCGAAGACGAAACTCGTGATGTGGGTCGAGTTGGTAGCGCCGGTAGTGTTGTATGTCTCTGGGAGGGTTGGCGGGCATTGGTGAAGTTTCGGTAGCACGAGATGAATGGCAGTCGATAGCATGGAGCTAGTCAAGGGCGGTTTTGATACTCTGCTGTAGGGGGAGCGGACCATGCCATGCTGGCGATCGTGTTTCATGGCTTAAGGCTAGTCATGGCTTATGGAATCTTGCATCTCGCTGCACACAGAGACACGGCGAACATCAACCGGAATCGCGGAAATGAGGGAGTACGACACCAGATTTCGGAGCTTTGCCCACGTTCATTATTCGCTTTCCTGTGTAGTTCTGAAAACGAATTGCATGGTTCGAAGCAACGATATCTGACGAGTGAATCGCATTCGTGTGGGTTGATCTTCGGATTCATGTTCCATGTTGTACAGCCACTCGTAAACATCCCACAACGGGCATGTTGAACTCGCAATACGTGTAACAAACAAGAAGTCGAGGGCCTCCGCAATCTCCTGTCGAGCGTGCGCTGTGAGATATTGGATTGGGGTTTCGTAAGTGGCACCGTAGCAATATAGGGGATTTGGCTTTTTGAACCACAAAACCGTGGGATGTACTGACGTGACTTGGTCCGCATCGATGGTCTCGCTGAACAAGGCCGCGACAGGAGAGCCTGCAGAGTCGTGAAGAGGCTGAGCGTACAAAATTGAGCATATTTGGTCGTAGTATGGGTGCAATGTCTCTTCCGAGTTGGTGATTAGCGAGAGTTGCCAATTTCCGGTACTGACATGATATTCTCTGCGGTTCTCCTCTGACAGCAGTGTCATTTGGTTAAGTGGGAATGTTTCGTTGACTTTGATGAAGTTCGTGCGCTCCAGTTGGTGCGACAGGTCTTCTATTCGGGACTTGATGTTCTCTGGCAGAACTAGGCAGCTTCCAGCCCGTTGCATGGCTCCCAGAATCGTAGACAGGAACGCGGCCATCTTCCTGGCACCCTCGGCCTTTTCCACGTACTTCGCGATTTCCCGAAAGTCTCCCAAACTGGTCAAGGCGATCTCTAGAGATCTTTGGTTGTTGCTAGCACCTTTGCGCGCAACCTCTCCGATGTCATCTAGAGCTCTTTTGCGTTTCAGCTCAAAGAAAGCCTGCGCAGAATTGTCGGAGGATGCATCTAGGAGTAGCTGATCAGTGGACAATGGCATGAAGTCGTGGCCCGAAGACGTATTGTAAGTGACATTGTAAGTGACGTAGATCCGATCGCCATTATGAACATTGCTGTTGATACTGGCAGCCACATTCTGGTAGAGGTGGCCTCGTCGGAGGATCGTTTCCAGGCGCTGTCCTAGATCTGCAGCGTAGTCGATGCCGGTGTCTAGTGCCATGTCCATCGTGGCGGGTTGACGCAAAGTTGCGGGCGGGACATCTTACGCTGTCGCTCTCCAGTTGGTATAATGTGACGGGAAGAAAATCCTGTTCGAGATGAAGAGCAGAGAGTGAGGCTGTGCTGACGCTGCAAAGTTGGGCTTTCGAGGCTCCAGGTGCTGCTTGAGCGCCGGGCTTGTGCATGTACATGCAGGCTGTGAGCCACGCATGTGGCGGAAGAGTGCCACAGGCTCCCTTACAACTGGTATCAGCCGGATCAGTGCGCATGGTCCAAAATATGACTCTGATATAGTGAGAAATGGAAAACTAATCATTCAAAAAGCGAAATAACATTCCCGACCTAGTCTATAGTGGTATCATATCTGACTCCAGGGTTAAAGTCAAAACAAGAAAACAAAAGCAAAGATCCTCGATCCAGGTATGTGGTTGCGACGAGCCCAGCTCTTTCTGCGCTGTAAAACTCATTTGGCCAGCTGGTCTGCGATCATAAACACCATTAACTCCACGACGGCCTTGCGATGCGAACATTAAACAATGAAAACTCAGTTCTGTGGAGCATTGGTCCTGTTCCACCTCTCAAACCAGTCCAGAACAACAGAAGTGAAGTCCAGACCTCTGAAGCTGCAACCGTTCTCTCTAGCACCAGAGTCAGAGTTGTTACCGTCCGCGCTGGGCCAGCAGTGGTTGAGGTCAGGAACATAGTAGCCCTGCACAACATCATCGAAGCCGCCGCACGAGTAAGAGGTGATGTTGTAGCCTTCGTGGTTGTTGTCGACGGTGGGCTCCTCGCCCTTCTCGCACCCATCGCGACGCGCCCACCAGCTCAGCCAGTCCTGGATGTCGGGTGATTCGCCACCGGTGCCCTTCTTGGCGGACTGGCCTTTGTAGGGCACTGTGGTGTCTTTGCCGCCGTGGGACTCCAGGATGGCGCGGCTCTTGATGCACTTGTTGACGGCCTTGTCTCTGAATGAGGTGTCGCTGTAAAGAGCAGCGGAGGCCATGGCGAAAGCGGCGAAAGAGTCACCCAAGTCAGAGCAAGCCATCATGTCGACGAAGCCGCCGCCGTTGGATTTGCCACTTGCGTAGACACGGTCCGAGTTGATGCAGTAGTTTTTGTCCATTTGGTCCAGAAGGTCGCTGATGAACGTGATGTCGTCGGCACCCTTTTCGGCATAGCTGGCGCTCTCCCATTTGCCTCCCAGGCCTTCCGGGTAGACGACGATATATTCCTCGCCACGGGGTTCGGCGAAATACTGCGAGTTGTTATATTGGTTGGCGGCATCCTTGTTGGCACCGTGGAAGTCGACGATTAAAGGCCAGGGTTCGTTCCTCTTGTCGTTGTAGTTCTCGGGGACGTCGATGGTGTAGTAGCGTGTGTTGCCAGCGACTTCAAGGTTGTGAGTAGACTTTCCATTGCTGTAGCCTCCGGCGTGAGGTGTGCCACAACCAGCTCTCATGGTAGGCCTATGAGGAGCTGCAGATGATGTTGATGAAGGGTTGCCAGAGGAGCCGCCACCATTGGATCCAGAAGAGTTGCCAGAATTTGAGCCATCGTCGTTGTTGCCAGTCAACGCCACAGGCAATGCAATGGCCAATACAATGGCTATTATTATGGAAGCGATGATCGCCAGACTGGTAAGGGGTCTGTTTCGCATTCTGGTCAGGAGCGACGGTTTGCTTGAGACCTCTGCGGCGGCCCCGCCGGCTTTGAGATCATCGTCTGACAACATTTGAAAGTTGGACGCTCTGAGGGAGTGGTTAGTAGTCTGGGCAGAGGAGGTATGACCAGTTTATATCTCCACGGACCTTGACACCGAAGTAGGTCTCGGCATGGTGACGCCGTATGAGGGCTGTAGCTTGAAAGAGTGTCTTTGGTGATGTGCCGGATCGGCTTGTAGGAAGGGCCGATGCTAGGGGCGTAATTATTGGACAAAGCGGGTGGAAGCGAATGTGATGCGTCGAAGCTGGTGAAGATCGTGATGAATATATGTGTGGAGAGATGTTGTTGATTATCTCAGTAATAGCAGTAACGGCAGCACCAGGCTATAGAGAAGGGGGGGACTGCAGAAGCCAGGCGATAATAATTTGATGATGTATGAAACAAAACGGGCGATGGCAGCAGCGGGCGTTTGCGCGTCGCCATGCAAAACGTTGAACTCTGTGATGCGTGGATCAGCAAGAACACAGCCCGCGCATCCCTTGGCGCTTTTTTTGCTTTGACAGGCCTGACGTTGCTTGCACACGCGCTTTGAATAACGCCAATGTGCGTTGTGTCAGTGCAATTCTGGTTAGTCGTGGAATTCGTGACTACTGCTCTTCGGTTTCTCGCGGACACGGAAACCGTTGCGCGCGTACGCTGAGCGCTGACAGCCGGTAGGGGTGAGATTGCGAACGGTCTCCAGATTGGCTGGTGCTGCCAATGTTTACGTCGATGCCGCTGGCAATCTACATCTTACACCAAGGAGTCTACATGGTATTCCTCCTCCACGTCACGACATACCGTCATTTGCAGCTGAATCCTCGTCACCGGCCCTAGATGCTCCGACCGACGGTTCCTCACTGCCGAACAAACTACACACTTCACGCGAAGAAGATCTCGTGCTTTTGCAGATCTCGCAGAAAACTCCACTGCCGCATTCCAAGATCCACCCTGTCAGGTACCCGCCCGGCCCGCCCTTAGCTCACAGGCACCAGTGTGGTTTCACATCTCCTGTTCAAGGACTCTGCATCCCCTTGGCGTTTTGATAGCAGATATCTCAGACATATAACACCTCCTGGTTTTTCCTTACGCCCTAAGGTCTTCCACCCCGGCAGGATTGAAACTGCCAGAGTCTGGCTGCCCCTGTGGTAAGGAGAAGTCGGAGCAGAACGCTCTATCTATCACGTTCAATTCAATACGGAGGCAACTCCTGCTTTTGTTGCGCGTACTCCGTGCATGTTATGAACTTGTGCCGCCAAGATAGCGCACGCGGAGTACGAAGAATTGGCCCGCAATACCCAACTCGCCAGAAATACATTCTCCATTCCTCTCGCTTGTTTGTCGGCGCCATCGCTTAGCAGATCCTGCCAATTTGCACGCTTTGTTTTGACCTCACTTCTATCGGCGCGCCTCAACGATCCGAGCGATCCTCCTTCCTTCTCTCCGTCTCTCCCCACGGCACATCCTCCTTCCTGCCGCCGTCGGTCCGTTGCGGTGTTGTAGATCTTGACAGTCAGCGTAGTCCTTTCTTGTCGGATGTTGTACTTTAAAATTGCTCATGACAACCTGATTGAGCGCTTTAATCATTTAGATCATGTTGCTTACTTGATGTTTCCGGGCGCCTCGGGACTCGTGGAACCAGCTCCGTGTTGTTCTCCATGCGCAAGGATGTATGAAGCAACGGCGTGTTCTTGAAGCGGGACTTCACGCAAAGCCATCGAGGATGCAAAGCCACTCATAGCTCTCTTGGAAAAGAGTATCCTTTCGACACGCCACGATTGACCATCCGTAGGTTCCACGCCAACGGAACTACCGAAGACACTGGCTAGATCTCCAATATTGTCAGCCACGAAATGCTGGGACGAAAGCCGAACGAATCGTACTATCCGGCAAGTCCCGCTGCCCCGCCAATGAGCTTCAAGTGTTCCACATCTTCACATGCTTCGAACATCGTCCTCTTATTTACATGAAGAACTACTCACATCCAGGAAATGCCCTCCTCACAGCGCCTTGAGGCGGCGACATCAATACAGTCACTTCCAGAAAAACCATGGCACGCCTACATAACCATTGACCTGCTCGCGCACGTACTCGCCCGCTCCGTCTTCCATCCATACATCGCCTGGCTTGTCCCGCTCTGCCTGCGCTCACTCTCATACTCGTACTCGCATCCTCACTTCAGGTACGCATGTGTCTACGCGACCTGCATCTCTGTCCTCGCTCTGCTGCGCATATTGGACAAAAGACTGGCATGGGGTCCTCCGCGAAAGCTCAACTGGGATGAGGAAGTGGTGGTAATAACCGGCGGCTCTGGAGGACTGGGAAAAGTACTGGCAGAGACGTACGGCATGCGAGGCGTCAGTGTTGCTGTCTTGGACATCCGCGAGCCAGAAGACCAGAGCGAAGCGCTGGAGAATGTTCGCTTCTACAAGTGCGACGTATCCAGCATTGAGGACGTACAAAAAGCCAAGCTAGCAATAGAAAGAGACGTACGTAGAGACAAATACCACAATTCTCCTTTTCACAACATATCACAACTAACACACCGCCTCCCAGCTCGGTACCTGCACAATCCTCATCAACAACGCCGGCACCGTCTCCGGTCTTCCCATCCTCTCCCTAACACCCCGCCAAATCAACACAACCCTCCAAACAAACCTCCACTCCCACTTCCACACCCTCCAAACTTTCCTTCCCTCCCTCCTTGCCTCTCCATCAGGTGGCACAATCGTCACCGTAGCCTCAGTCCTAGGCCGTCTCGGCGCCGCCCACCTGACAGACTACGCCGCTGCCAAAGCCGGTCTAATCGCCTTGCACGCTTCCCTACGCGCAGAACTCATGTCGGGTACTGCGCCGGCAGGCGCGGAGAACGTGAGGATGGTGCTTGTGACGCCGGGACAGCTTGGTACGAGGTTGTTTGAGGGTGTGAAGACTCCGAGTGCGTTTTTGGGGCCGGTGGTTGAGGCGGTGGAGTTGGCGAGGGAGATTGTGAGGATCGTGGATGAGGGGTGCAGTGGGGAGGTTAGTTTGCCGTTGTATGCGAAGTGGGTGGGCATACTGCAGGTGCTGCCGTGGAGTTTGCAGAGGGTGGCGAGGTGGGCTTCTGGGGTTGATGGGGCGATGAGCGGGTTTAGGAGAGGCGGGAAGAAAGAGGAGTAGAAAGTCGATCGGAGAGATACCAAGCTGTGTGTGAGTGTCGTGGTCTTGGGCATGGACTTGCTCTCTGGGACTAATAAGGTAGTATCTGCCGAAGCGGTGCAGAAACAATCGCTGAACACCATCGAGATATCATGATACACCCCGCTATGCTCTGATTTCTTTCGCAGTGCTATCACAACTCACTTCGAATGACATCCGAGGCAGATCCCTCGAAGATCCACTCCTCGACAAGACTTTCCTCTGAACTGGTAGCACGTGGTCCGAGCCCATTGTCGCTGGAGCGTAGCTGGGGCCGCTTCAGCTACTGTACAGCTACGCTCCAGCGACGATGGGACTGGATCATGTGTCAAGTGATAAGATTGATCCTTCGAGGATCGACATGTGATAGACCTTAATTCTTCCTGGGGAGGTCTGGAGAAGAACTGGGTTGGATCACATGTCAAACAGCAAAATTCATCCGATAGGTATGAAGCGGACCACACGCTCGCCGCTGAGATGCTAGACAGTATGGCGTCTTTTGCTATGGGCTCGTAGGCTGACATCAACAGACATAAGCACTGACGTGGCTATGTCGTCTATTGACATACATGTCTTCTCCCGGAGCAGATCGATCAGTATGGGAGGCTTCCCAGGCTGAGCATCAAGTGATACTGGCTTCATCACTACAGGGGTTCACTATCGCAGGAGTGAAGTGTGATGGTCCAGCTTCCATGGCCTTCGATGGTGTAACCTCAGCTGACTCACTTGCTCGTTGTGGTGGCTCGTGCTGCCTCTGCTGGTGGATATAAGAAGCGCTTTTCGACCGCACCACTTCTTACAGCGCGCGCCCGCGCCACTCGCGATATCTGATGTCGCATTTGCACCCAGCCACACTACTCGCAATACCCGGTATTGCATTGATCATACCCCTTCCCTCTCTTTCCTCAGCATGTGCATCCATTAGCTTGTGATTGCACGCGTTGCCTTGTTACTGGATCGCAGCAATAAAGCAGACGCTCCCTGCTCTTCCGGCATCATTCTTCGACGCTCTCCTTCGGCGCCATCCTTTTCATTGTACAACGCCGCTTTCTTGCAGCTTGTCTTTATTTGACACTCTTCTTTACGACACCACCCCCTTCAGCTTCTCCTTCTTCGACACGCTGCTCGCCATCACGCACGTACTAGTTTACGACACAAAGGTCGGCGTACCAGCTATCAACACAGCCTACTTTTCCTCAGCTTTACGCAACGTGGGTGGTCTACCGCCGGATCCCTCGGCCATCGGATCCGATCATGTGCAAAGTAAGCCTGTCTCAGCTCACTCTCCAGCTAGTCAAGAAGATAGCCAAGCCCACTTCAAGGCCTTCGTCAAAGATGTCTGTGCGACGTTGCCAGGCGACGGCGAAGACGCCATACAGCGGGTTGGACGGCCAAGATTCTCCGGAGCCGCCGTCATTTCTCCCTCTAACAATAACAATTTCGACTGCCGGCTCAAAAATCTCATCACTCGCTTTGGCTTCATGGTAAACCAGCACAACTACGCTCGTGCAAGCAAGCGCCTGTGGTTACGGGAACCGTTCCCAGCGGGTCAGAGTGAGGTCTTCCGAGGGTGGTGTGGACGCTTTCAAAGGGCCATGGAGTTCGGGAACATGTGGTACGATGCCTTACGACGACTTGATGTCATGTTCGAGACCCTCAGAAATGGAATGTGCGGACACAGCAAAGGTGGCGAGGTCACGGAAGAAATGCGGAGGTTTCGATACAGTTCACCAGAAACTACAGCACAAGCCCGATTTCGTTGCGCAACCGATCGACTTCACATTCGGACTTCCTCTACAAAAGCTGTACCTTTCTGAACTGTGCGACGAAGCACGGTATGTGAGCTATATCTCCGCCACTTCATTCCCATCTCCAGCACAGCTCACCATCGATATACACTCCCGCTCTCGCCTCTGGCCTGCCAACCGTAGGCGCACACATTCCCTCCTAGCTCATTTCATGTGCTAACATACCACTCGGATGCAGCATGAGTTCTCCGGGCCTAGCGAAGGTCTTAACCTCCGTCTTCGTAGTCGCTGGAATCGTCTCCTCTACGGAGAGATCGGTGAGAAGATCACTGTCGACGTCCCATGCGAGTAATGCGAAAAGGCATAGTGTCACCGCCTTGGACAGTGAATTCTAAGCATCGCCAGCCTGACAGGGGCACCTCTTCCTGGGCTCACGCTCAACCGGACACGGCCCTACCAGCCTTCACACGCGCTCCTAGGCCTCCTTCATTAGACCGCGTACCCCAGTGGCCCATCCGCGCAGCAGTCGTTTGGGCCGCAAAGTTCCTGGACGACACAGACAACAAGCGCCCAGTCCCCAGCCTACCCTCCGTCTGTCGAGCCATCGGGCGAGGTTCACCTGGCAATTCTCTGGAATCCCTTCCGAGACCTTGGACATCAAGTCAGCCTTTCAAAATCCCGACATGTGCTGTGTGGGCCGGGAAGCTTCCGGTCGCCAGGTAGAGTCCGCAAGCTGTGTCCGGGATACGTAGCTGGACCAGAGGACAAAACAGCCTACTGGTGATCAGCTTCAATTGAGGAGGATGATCTCGCGGCGCTGAATCACGCTACTCTGAGCGATCTTGAGGAAAGTAGAAAGTTCGAGACCTTTTGGGTAATGCCGGTGTATACATGGAAGCCAGAGCAGGACTTTGGGTACGTTATCGTTCTTTCTGGTCGCAGCCAGTGAGACCTCAAGCGCTTCGAGTAGGAGAATACAATATCCTCTTGAATCTGCGCCATTTCTTTCATTTTCAACAGAGGCCGCATTAACGAGGTGGCTCTCAAGTTTGTAAATAGAAGGATTGTCGTCGGACAAAAGGACTTCGGGAACATATGGATCGATGCAGATGCAAGAGCTTGGGTCACACGAGCTATGTACACCCAACAAACATCTGATTAAACACCTCTCATCAGCCAATACTTCCACTTTGTGCATGCCGAAGAGAAGAGCATGATCTTGGTCAATTTGTGCAGCACGTGGGGTGAGATCGACAAAGATGTAGCGTGGAATGATGGCCGTTGCTAGGCTGGGAGGTAGAAACTCTCGACCAGTTGTCGTATCATCGTAAATCTAGTATCTAGAAGAAAAAAGCCGCCCACACACACCTTGACCCAAACCGAATGGTAAGGGACAAAAAAGCAAGAACCCGGGATTAACTTTTCTTTTTCAGCCGCGCATCATGATCCAACAAGATTTTCAGCCCCGTCTCAAAATTCGAGTAGATAGCCAGATGCGTCGGCGTCTTCCCTTTCGAGTCTTTCACGTTCGTCGAGGCTCCACGATCTAGCAGTAGCCGGATGATAGCGTCTTGCCGCTTGTGCACCGCAAGGTGCAACGCTGTGCTGCCGTCGCGGTCGCGCTCGTTGATGTCCACGTCCGAGTCGAGGAGCATTGTTACGACGCCCTCGTGGCCACTGTCGATGGAAACGTGGAGCAGAGGCTTGCTGTCGCCACTTTCGGACGAGTTGTACGTTTGCGTGGGCGATGGAGTGTGTTTGCGGGACAAGGCGGGGGTGGGAGGGACGGCAGTGTTGGAGCGACTGGGCCGTGATGATGCACTTCGTTTGTCGTCCGGATGTGACCGGAGACCTGGCAAGATGTTGGAGGGTGTTGGGTGGCTTTCTGCAGCACCTGTGGACGGCCTGGGCGTGGGAAGAGATTCTTCGAGCACAGGGCGAGAGGGCGTAAGCGAGCTGTGCGGGTTCCATCCGAAAGTATGGTCGCTCATGGAATGGCCGCGAGAATGCCTTCCAAACAGTGCATCCAAGCTGAAGCTTTCGCCCACTGTGCTGTTGCAATCCAGGCCGGAAAGTGAAGAGTAAGAAGGATGCTGCAGGGCGTCGAAATGAGGGTAAGATTCGGGAGGGCTGACTATGCTGCTGGCGGCTGTGAATAGATTGCTCTCATCGCCGGTGCCGGGATGATATGGAGCGAGTAGAGAGTCGACTTCGGGGAAGGAGCCATGGCCGAAGTAGTCGTGGGTGTCGTGGTTTGGAGCTGCAGAAGTGTAGGCCAGTGCGGAGTAGAAGTCGACATCGGCAGCAGGCGGGAATGGGTCGTTAGGGACTGCTATGGGTAGCGAGAGTGGATCTTGTGGCGATACGTGCGGCCCAGTTGGGCGTTGCGGCACAGCATTGGAAGGGTGTTGCGGCACAACAGGGCCGAAGGGAGTCTTCCTGGTGACCCCAGTTGGGCGAGAGGGAATAGATGTAGAAGTGGGCGTGGAAACAGCATCAGGGAATGCAGCATTGGAGGCAGCAGTATTGAAGGCGGTGGTAGAAGCGGCGGCAGCGGCAGCAGCAGCAGCTTCACGTTCCTTGATCTTCTTATCTGGAAAGAGGCATGCTGTTAGAGAGGCATATCATTATCGCTAGTGTGGTCATGGTGTGACGAGAAGGCAAGCGACGTGACATTGCCAAGGCAGAAGAATTGGAGACGAGGAATTGCAGAATACTCACTTCGAAAGCGGCGTTGTGCCTCACGGTTCTGCTGGCGGCGCCGTTCACAGAGGTCGTCGTCGTGTGTGACGACTACTGTGGTGCTAGAGCGAGACGGTGCAGCAGAAGCGGGGGACGGGTCTGCAGTGTTGCATGAAGAGGTCGAAGTAGAGGCGGAGGTAACGGTAGAGGGGTCTTCGGCATCGGACATGATTGACAGTGGTGGAGATGATAAGGTGTTTTATGGCGATCGCTCATCAAATTGTTCTCTTCTCTTCCCACGGCTTCATCACTTGGTAAGAGACAAGCAAGGACAAGGCTGGTCCGAGGACGACTTTTAGAGAGGCTGACTGGCCGTGCCGCTAGCCTTTATTCAGGATGCGCAGGATGGCGATTGCTGTAGCTGAAGGAGTCGACGAGCCGAGCTGCACATAAACGCCTTCAGCCGGCCCTGAGTTTGAGGTACAGCGAGCGATTGTGGCTGACTGGGGAGAGGAAACACGCCATCAACCGGCCATACACCACGTCTCGTGCTATCCGGTGAAGCATATCACGTACTCACGTACTACTGCCACTGCGCCTGCTACAACTTCTACCAACCAAAACTTCTAGTACTACTGGAAACTCCTCGTACTACCACTGCAGTCTCCCACCGCCTACACCACCTCGCTTAGGTCCGGCTGCGTGTATTGCGTACATATCAGCTACACTGCCGACACGTACATTTCAGCTACAATATGCGTGGTATGTCTGGTTCATACCTGATTCTATCTAGTAACCTACTACTACTGCTGCTACTGCTTTTACCTCCTACTACTGCCGCCTACTCGCTTATTTTTACTTTTGCTATTCCTTTGTACCCACTTTCACGGCACGGCATCCCGTACCCGCCGCTGCAGGCCGCCTCAGCCGAATCCTTTTCGGCCACTAACTCTTCTGCTACTTATCAATTGTGTCATCTTCAAGCTTCACACCTGCTTTGTTCATACATATCGACTTCACACGTGCTTCACTAGTAATGCTTCTACTCGCTTACCAACTATGCATGTTGCCTTCCCGAACTTTCGATCCTCAGTCAATTTATTCCCACCTGCTCTTCTATCCTGGTACCGTTCGACTGACCCAAGGCCTGCTCAGGCATCCAACCAACCAACTTGGTTGTTTCGTAGTGATTACGACCTCCGTTAAGCGACAAGATTCCAACACATTCAGCCTTGAGTATGGGAAGACGTGTTGCAATTCTCTAGCTAACGAACGAGGGAAGTTTTCGGCACTTGACTGAGATGCTGTTCGAATGCCACGTGGGCTGAGAATTGACGTGATACCAGCGCGATTTATACACCCATGCTTTCTGACCAAAAACATCTTCTATGCCTTCTTACCCTAATCTACCACCACCACCACCACCACCACCATCATCTCCAACCAAAAAACCGCCCTACTTCACCACCACACGCACGCCCTTACTATCATAAGGCGGCTGCGGGGTGACCATGTCGTGATGAAACGACACCGCTTCCGGACCCGTCTCGTACAGCTCGAAACTAAACCGCCGGAACAACGTGGCTAGCGCAATGTAGATCTCGCAATACGCCATCGGAAGGCCCAGGCACGCGCGCGCTCCACGCCCGAAAGCGACGTTGTAGCGACTCAGGAGCTTTCCCGTCGTCGGCGCTCGTGGTTCGCCCAGCCAGCGCTCTGGTTTGAAGGTGAAACTGTCGGGGAATATGTCTTCGTGGTGGTGCATGTGGTAGGCGTCTGAGGAGACGCCGGTGCCTGGTGGTAAGGTGTATTTCTTGTATTGGAAGGCTGAGTAGCGCGATACTCGGGGTGAGCGCTGGACGATGCCGTAGCCGACGCGCAAGGCTGCCCGATGAGGATGATTAGCCCTGTTCCATCTTCCTTAGTTGTCAGCCACTCGGAACTACTCACATTCTTCAATACAAGCCGTCAAATAGGGAAGCTGCGAGAGTTGACTCCATTCCAGGATGTTGTCAGGATCGGGCATGGCTTCTTCCAGCTCTGCACGCAACCGCTTAAGCACATAAGGGTTGGCCAAGATGTGGTAGGAAGCAACGGTCAAAGCCCATCTGGTTGTCTCGAATCCTGCTCCAATCACCGACACCGCCTCGTTCTGCAGCCTGATCTCGGTGGCGTGAGCGGCGGGGATTTTGGAGTCCAGGATCTCCATGAATACGGTTTTGTGCGACACCTCCTTGACATCGACATTTCGACCGGTGAGGATTTCTCGGATCTGCTGCTCCATCTCCTGCCAAGCTGGTCAGCTCACTCCACACACACCATACACCCACAGGCATTGTACGGTCATTCCACTTACCAGGCGGAAATCGATGATAGGCGCCATAATCGGCGCGAGAACCTTGACAAGCTTGTCTGGCAGCATATTCATCGCCGGTAGCAGCCACTCAAACTGAGTAGCCCAATGCGAAGTGTGGACCAAGTTGCTCACTGCAATCGTAAAAGGAGACTCCCACTTGTCACTCTCAACGAGATGATAGGAACGCGCAAAAGCAAGGTTGGTGATTACATCTCCAGACAAGCAACCGAAAACATCGTTCAGCGTCAGTACTTTGCCTCTGCCGGCATACTCGGTCGTCAGTCGGCGTGAGATTGTATCCAGGAGCTCCTGCATAAATTTGCCGTGGCCGCGGATCTTGGCTGGGGTGAAGAAGGGAGCCAAGGCTGTGCGGCGGATCTTGTGATCTTCGGCGTTGGACGTCATGAATGTCGCGCGTGGCATGTTGAACCTGTTCTGGAACGAGACGAGTTTGTCGTAGGGCTGGGATGGGGCGTAGATCGTTTCGTAATACTCCGGGTCGTCTATGTGGACCTCATTTGGGTTGATGCGAACGATTGGTCCTGTATAGGTGATCAGGCAAATGTCAAAGACTTTTTGATCTCGTTGGTTGTACCATATTGTTCGTGCATTTTCTTGATGCGCTTGGTGAATGTGCCGCCTCCATTGGGCACAAGCTCGTAGTAAGTCTCGTACCATTGAGTTGCCCCAGCAAGCCAGGGGCCAGGCACTTTGGCTAGAGGATGGAAATACACTCGATAGATGGCCAGACCAATGTTGTAGAGTACAAGTGCACCCAAGAGGGTGACAGCCACAACTCCGACACTGATGCCGGCCGGCTTAGACAGAACAATGTCGCCAAGAGCCATGGCGATGGAAAATGAAGTTGTTGAAGGCTACTCGCTTCAAGTGAGGGAAGAGAGCCCAGTCGCAAAGACAGGAAGATGCGTCAAAGCATTGTACGAGCATGTTTGTATGGCATATGAGGACTCGATACATGTACTCAAGCATGGGATGAGCATTTCGGATATGCTCGCTGGTAATGGTATGCATGTAGCATAATAATGCGTATAGCATAAAGCAAAGTATAGCGCTTACCGTGAAAACCTGCCTCGCATACGTCCTTGAGCTCGTATACGCCTCAGGTGATTCCTGGCGTTGTCGGTACTACACCGCACGCGCGTAACCGCGTGCGAAGGTACATGGATACATCGGCCAATAATACTGATGATGATGAACCCATGCAGGGTGTAAGGCAGCAAACGAAGGATTGAGCAGGACAAGGGTGGTGAGAGCATATGCAGGCCATGTTGCGTGCTTCACGGCGAGATAAGGTAGTCATTGCAGGTGCAGGTACCTCGGCACGGCAGAACGATTAGGCTCACTAGCGCTTACTCTCGTGCATGAAGACGCTTGAACTAATTGCGCCTAGCGTAAGAGACAAGGTGGACCCTGGCTTCCTGAGGCTTCTATTAAACAATTGATGTGACGACAGATTATCATTGAGCACGAGCGGTGGTAGCACTTTTGGCAGTAGCGACGCAGGAATGGATTTCAAAGCAAGTCTTCACGTTGAACAAAGGGAGGCTCTGATGCAAGGCAGTCATCCACTCTCGCCACTCTACCGCACCGTGCCATAAGTAAAGTGTCTTCCTCTTTGACATTGAACCAACATCATCCTCTCCGACAACAAAACAAACAACGCCACAAATCCACCCTCTGCTCCCTCACTCGTACCACCACGAACACTCAATCAGCTCACCAAGCTTACCACACACCCTCGCATTCACCATGACTACCACCGTCCTCATCACTGGCGCCAACAAGGTAAGCAATCACAAGCCTGCAAACACAAGTCTGCAAGGTCCACAAAGCCTAATCGTGCATCTGTAGGGTCTCGGCCGTGGCTTTGTCGAGAAGTACCTCTCCAGGCCCAACACCACCGTCGTGGCCGCTGCTCGTAACCCGGCGGGCCAAGACGCCAAAGACCTTGTCAACATCCCCCAGGCTGAGGGCGCGAAGCTCATCACAGTCAAGATCGACAGCACCTCCGAGACCGACGCAGCGAATGCCATCGCAAGCATCAAGGACCAAGGCGTCACCCACCTCGACGTTGTCATCGCCAACGCCGGCATCTTCAAGTCCGAAGCCTTCCTCGAGGTCTCCAAGGCCAAGACCTCCGACTTGACCGAGCACGTCGACGTCAACGTCAACGGTCCCATCAGGCTCTTCCAAGCCGTCCTGCCGCTGTTGCAGGCCGCAAAACAGCCCAAGTTCGCCGTCATCTCCTCTGGCGTTGCCACCATCTCCGGCGCCGAGCACATTCCGTGGGCCGTCAGCTCCTACGGTGCCTCCAAGGCCGCCCTCAACTTCATCCTCCGTCGCATTCACATCGAGAACAAGGACCTCATCGCCATCGCCTTCCACCCTGGGTAATGCTTGCTCCCTCATCAATCATACTGAACACCGCTGACCTGACATACTCTAGTGCGGTCCGTACTGACGAGGGTAACAAAGCCGCTCAGTTCTTCGGGTTCGAAGAGGCTTTCACTGACGTTCCCGATGCCGTCAACGGTGTTGTTGGCAAGGTAATTTCGACCCTTCCTGTGACCTTGTGCGACGTTTTTGTACTGACATTACGACTTCAGATCGACCACGCCACCCGCGAGGAAACTTCGGGCAAGTTCCTCGCCTTCGACGATACCCCTCTTGCCTGGTAGATCATGTCAGAGCTTACCACTGGACTCACAAGAGTCCGATGATAGTATAATGATTATGGAGCATAGCATAGCATAGCCATGGCCTCAGTGGCCTCTAAATGTATCGGCTCTCAGAGCAAATTCCTACCAGCAGAATGATTCGCATACCTGCAGCTTCTGGTGTGATGCTTCGAAGTAATGTTTGTTGATGCTTACTTTTATGATTGATGGTGAACATCATTCCCCATGAGTCTGCGTGCACCGTCCATGTCAGGTTTCACGTCCTCGACAGCGTAAACGCGCAAATGTAAATTGTCCCCTTTGTATCAGCTGGACTATACATAAAGCCGGATCGTAAATCCACTACTGAAGTCAGACATGCATATGTAGCCAAATGGATGTACATTGTACATACATGCACTCCCAAATGCATTTCAGCGAACCTTTTCATAAGCATAACTCTAACCCTAAAGAATGCCTCTTCCTCTGACATTGTGCATGTACATGTAATGTGCATATCGACGGGCTGCAGGATTTACATGTACATGTATGCATATGGTCTGAGACATTCTCAAGTGTTTGTTAAGTACCTCACTGTGACAAATGCAAGATTAACATCATGTTCTATTATCCAGACATGCAGCAAACTACAGCGGGTTTGATTAGATCACCTGGACTCTTCCCGGAATAAGCGATGTCGGTTTACATCAGAACTTAACCTTTCTACGGCGCAACGATACGTAGCTCTGATACCGGGACGGCAAACTCGAGTGCTCCCTTATATACAACACTCGCGGCTATCACCAACCATAGCTTCACAAAGGCAACACTCAATTGCCAGTCCGGCAAAGTCTAGCATCGCCATCCTCAGCCCACGCCTCGCTCCCAACCGCAGTACGAGCATAAAGCAAACCATGCGGATCATACTTCCGCTTGATCGCAAGCAGCTTGTCATAGTTCTCCCCGTAACAAGCCTCCTGCCAATCGAGTTGATTGAAATTCGCCTCGTTCAGGTACGTGCCCGACCCCGGTGTCAGGCTTTCCACAAGCGGAGCGATGTTGTACGTGAGATGATCTTCTCTGCTTTCGATCGTGGCCTGAGAAGCCTCCCAATCCCAAGGAGAGTAGAATAGAGTGTGAATTAGGGCGTCGCGCCAGGCGGGGAGAACGGCGTTCGCGCCTGGTACGTTGCCGGCTGTGGCGTGGGAGGCGTTCATTGCGAGGCCGGCGGCGATCCAATCGGGGTCTGAGGTTATGTTTCGGTATGCTGCGATTACTCCGGCGTTGTTGTCGCGGATCACGGAGCGGGGGAAGAGTCGGCTGCTGACGAGGTGTGAGGTCTCCCAGATGCCAGCTGGCAATGGACCGTAGTAGCGGACGAAGTGGTCGAAGTAGGTATCGTCATCGGACGTGGTGAAGGTGTAACTGATGTTGTGCTTTGCTAGAGAAGTTGTGAAGAACTCCAACTTCTGCTTCAGCTGCGATGCGGAAAGGCCGGGTGCGGTGTAGATGCTGAGGAAGTTGGTGTTGGTGATTTGGTAGAGAGCGACCGCACCACTATCGACAAGTGGCTCTAATCCACCCTGGAAATCTTCAATGACATCCCAGAATGCCGAGACACCAGAGCTTGTATTGAATGAGAGAATGCCTCCGCTCGTAGGACCATCCTTGTGGAGTTTGGTAGTCATAGATACAACTACTCCAAACGTGCCGCCGCCACCACCTGATAGAGCCCAATGCAGGTCACTATGGTTGTGCGGACTGGTAACGATCAGCTCGCCTTTTGGGGTCACAACTTCCCATTCAAGGACATTGTCGGCGCCTAGTCCATGCAAAGAACTAAGAGCGCCGTGGCCGCCGCCTTGGGTATAACCGCCGGCGAGTCCCACGGTCGGGCAAGTCCCACCGATGACTCTATATCCTACCGAGTGGGCGGCTTCGTATGCTTGATATGCTTGAACGCCGGCTCCAAGTTTGATTGCTGGTCCGGAGTATGATGGGCTGGTGTAGTTTGTGATCACTTCTGTTGAGTTGAGAAAGTGCGTCCAGAGACCGAGACCGCCTTTCCCTGTGCTCTTCCCAATGAAACTGTCGCGGATTATTAGACCAGCACTGCCTCAAACGACCGGTTTGGTGACTTACTCATGCCCAGTGTTCTTGATGACCACTCGTAGATTCTTCTTCTCCGCAAATTTGAGCGACGCTTGCACATCTGCCGCACTGCTGAGGTTCACGGAGTAGGAAACGAGATTGCCCAATTCGCATTTTTGAGAAACTGGTTTGAACGGGTCGCATGTGCCGTTCTGGAACCAGGGCTGATCGATTGATGAAGGATCTTGTGAACTAGGAATGGGTTAGTCAGTCGCCGGTTGTTGCGAGTTTCTCGAGGCTTTGGCATACTGGATCCATGGCAAATCCCACTGCGACTTTAAATTGTCGCATGTTTCAGCATCGTAGAAATCGTCGTGGCAGGGCTGTGCCAATGGAGTGGTCGCAATGAGCCGCCCATGGACGGTGGCATTGAATGCTTGCCAGGATTTTGCACTTGGCCAGTTGGTATCGCCAGGAAGAGCGCGACAAGCATGTTGTGTACCATTATTCCTGCGTGGAAGAGCGAATGAGGTGCATGCAAGACCCAAAAAGATCGCCGCGATGTAGTGAGAATGCATCTCGCTGAAAAGATTGAATGACTTTGATCCAGCGATTGACTGCAGTAGCAACCCGATCAGATGGTACCTAGCTTCATCCGTCCTTTATCAAAGACCTGCGTAGCTGCATGGCCGCCATGCGACAGACTGCTTCTGCTCTTCATGCCTGCTGCTGTCACGCCGATAATCGATGTAGACTGCGGTCAAGCTTACGGCTCCAGAGCCAGCCCGAAGCTCAGGTACCAATACTTTACCGAATCTCTCGATATTCAGGGTCACGCAGGTGAAGCCGGATCAAGCATAACGTTCCTTGCTGACATGCATTCGGGCCGTTCAGCCGCAGTGAAGCATAACAGAAAGTAAGCATATCAAACTAGGGCATGAGCGAAATTCCCGGTGCCGGACACGGCCGCAGCCTAAGCACGTTATGGCTAATCTGACGACAGCTTATATACTAGTCTCAGCCACAGTTCCACCAGCGCTGCGTGTCTTGTCACGCAGACCAGTCTGTCACACTTTCGCTTGGGTAAGCTTGCAGCAAGCAGACATGGCCGCTCAGGACTTGTCGACGCGCTCTGCGTCCGCTCCCGCTCCTTAGATGGAATGCACTGGCCGTGGCCAAATCACGAGACTCGTGGGGCAGGCACGCTTCCTACCCGACCCTGTCGACTCTAGACACCATTGGTAGCTGTGCCGATAGCCACACCACACTCCCATCACGACACTGAACTTCGTACTGCCTGCTCGCCAACCATGGCCGATCTCAGTGAGAAAACCGTGCCCAATTCGAGCATTCCCGCCACAGAAGCGTCCGACCGCGATGCTGCACTCATTGGATCAGGCGACAGCGACGCATCCGATGCTCCGGGCTATACCAATGGTATCACTTTGGCCATAGTCCTCATTGCCGACCTGTTGGCCGTATTTTTGGTAGTTACGACCCAATTTGAAGATTGGCCGAAGCACAACGCTGATGAAACTTACACAGGTTGCCCTCGACATGACGATTGTCACGACAGCAATCCCAAAAATTACCGATCAATTCCGCAGTCTCGAGCAAGTTGGCTGGTACGGCTCGGCGTTCTTCCTCACGCTCGCATGTTTCCAGTCATTCTGGGGAAAACTCTACACTTTCCTGCCAGTAAAGAGGGTTTTTTTCACCTGCACTGCGATATTCGAAATTGGCAGTGTACTCTGTGGTGTGTAACTGTTCTTGCCATTGCATATATTTGGAATTGGGCTGATGAGACTTCAACAGGTGCTTCGCAAAATAGTCCTATGCTGATTGTGGGAAGAGCCATTCAAGGATGGGGAGCAGCCGGAGTTCTTGGAGGATGCTACGTGATCATATCACTGGTAGTCAGACCCAAACTGAAGGCCGCCGCGACTGGAATGGTCGGTGTTGTCTTCGGCTTGGCTTCCGTCGCTGGACCGTTAATCGGAGGAGCGTTTACCGACTACGTCTCCTGGAGATGGTGGTAAGTAGGACACGCACTTCTTGTCAAAAAGCTCCGTCTGACATCATCGCAGCTTCTACATCAATCTTCCAATTGGAGGTGTCGCCTTGGCCATGATCTTGGCTTTCTTACGCATGCCTAAGTCAATTCAACAGACCACGCTCAAAGACCTACTCCGCCGACTTGATCTACCAGGACTGTGTTTGATACTAGGAAGCTTGATCTGTTTTCTTCTGGCAACCGAAACTGCAGGAGCTAAGCAAGGCTGGAATTCCTCAATGGTCATCGGCGAGTTGATAGGGTTCATTCTACTCGCAGTCGCCTTTGGTGCTGTAGAGTGGTATTCTCAAGAGCAAGCCGCCCTGGTACCTCGCATCTTGGGACAGAGGACTATTCTGGTCAGCGCTGTCTACGTCTTCTTGTAAGTTTCGACCACCTTCCGGGCGGATCGTATCACTAATTCCATCACAGCCAATCGGGTGCAAACTTTCTGTTCACCTGTAAGTCAACCAAACCCGAACGCTCTCTAAACGCATCTGACCTTTTATCTCAGACTACATACCGATTTTCTTCCAATCTGTTGACGGAGTTTCTGCTGCTACAAGTGGTATCAGAAACCTCCCACTGATTGTCGGCTCTTGTAAGCATGAATTTTTTTTCCAGATCTACATCGTGCACTACTGACCAAGAAAAGCCGTCTTTGCAGCTATCAGTGGGATCTCGATCGGCTTCATCGGCTATTATACTCCCTTTTTGGCAATTGGCAGTGCCATCTTCACCATTGGAGGTGCTCTCTTCTCTACCATGGGCTTCAACAGCAGTGCTGGACAGTATATCGGCTACCAGCTGCTTCTCGGTATCGGTCAGGGCATATGCATTCAGGTCCCAGTCATCACTGCACAAGCATTCTCAGCTCCTGAGGACATACCCACCGCTACGTCCGCAGTCCTTTGTAAGTCGTTGTTCGATTCACACAGGCAGTAGCAAGAGTCTGAGCTAACAAGCCACAGTCTTCCAAATGATGGGCGGCGCTGTTTTCGTGGCTGCCGGCCAATGCGTTTACAACAACCGTCTAGTCCAAGGAGTTATTCACTCATCAACCCCGCTCGACCCCAGGACCGTGCTGGAAACCGGAGCGAGTGATCTCCGCAATGCTTTCGCGGGAGAAGCCTTGAACGTCGTCTTGAGTGCCTACCTTGACGGACTACAGGTCTGCTTCATTTTCGGTGTCGTGGTTTCTGGCATAGCGATAGTCATCAGTGTCTTTGCGCCGTTCCGCAGCATCAAGGAGGGCGGTGCCGTCACAGCCGCCGTGGCTTAGCTTGATTGCGACTTCTTGCGGAGTCTGGCCAAGCTTGATTCTCAAAGAATGGAATCAGACTTGTAATGAGTATACAGTGTGGAGATAGACGTATGGACATGATCAACATGGATATTCTTGTGTCTTAAAGATGATTCCAAATCTTTGTTTGTCGAAACCGATCACGAACGAGATTTATCTTGTAAGACATTTATACCGTTTTATCCTATGCGGAATTCTAGTTGAAACCAAACAATCGCTAATACGAAATAGACCTCCGCCACTACAGAATGTTGGCTCTCATCGTCAAATCCTCAATAAGATCGCAAATCTCTTCGCTTGCGCCTTGAGGAATCTCGTGTCTGCCATCGTGTTGGAAACCTCTGGCGTTTGCACAGAGCTTCAGAAGATCGAGACTGTGCCCTTTCCAAGAATCTGCTGCCCCGTAGACGTGCGCAGTGGGCAGATCTAAGCGCACGGAATCGCAACTTGGATGGAACATGTTGTAGTAAGGTGCATTCGGTTCCGGACTGGGCTTTTCGCTAAAGTCTTCTGCGAGAGAGATACCGCTGTCGGTACGAGGAAGATGACCTCTTTCTTTTGCTTCACTC
>Ga0265797_10003210_pt1 | contig 26437 bp, 26 predicted proteins | sample P2T30metagenome_FD_192433 | JGI IMG/M metagenome (GOLD analysis project Ga0265797, IMG submission 192433) | Plant litter microbial communities from East Loma Ridge, Irvine, California - P2 T30 | ecosystem: Environmental > Terrestrial > Plant litter > Unclassified | place: USA: California... | reverse complement strand
AGAACGTGTTCAACGAATTCCGGACCTTGCCACTAGTCAATATGGACACCACCAACTATCAATCGTACGCCATCATAAGTCGCAGGCAAACAGAGGTAGCACTGTCGCAGCTAGCTATATTCTTACCGGCAAGCTACGAGAATATTATGGCTTTGGTCCTTGGCGCTGCGCAGGCGGTCGAGATGTGCAAGCCATCTCTTTGCTGGATTATGATATCCAGCGCTGCGGGCTTGTGTCAGAGCTTGGGCTATGTAAGCAATCATGTGCAAAATGCGTGTGAGACGACCGCTGACGTCCTGCATTTAGCATCGAATCAACACTATGATAGACGACAATCCCGAAGACAGACAGACGAAGATCCATATCTTCTGGATGATTTACATGCTTGACAAGACGCTTTCGCTACGTTTGGGTCGCTCAAGTATCCTCCAGGACTGGGACATATCGTTACCGTTTGTAGTATCCAGCGACCCTAACGACAAGCACGCCGAATCAAGCGCCTTCTTGTCTTACTGGATTAAGGTTGCGCGAGTCCAGGGCCTGACATACGAGAAGCTATTTTGCCCTGCCGCCTTTACAAGATCTACGGAAGAGCGCACGCGAATCGCGATTGAACTTGTCAACAGTCTTAACCAAGCCTGGTACGAGCGTGGGGATGCGTCGATCGTCGACTTTTCGCAACAAGGCCATACGTATCATCTCGGTACGCCGAGATCGAACAAAATAGGCAACAGCCCAAATGAGACACCACTCCCGTCTCAATACAAGCGCTATGTGCACAAATCTCAGGGCAAAGAATCAGAAGTCAACGAATACGTTCAGGGTAAGTTTCATCGGCGGCGAGATTTGAACTGCACTGACTCCCTTGGTTGAAGGCTCTTTCGAGAGAGTCCAAGACATCTTCTTCCACTCCGATGTCGTCATGCACTATTCCACCTGTGCACTCATACAGCGCGCGGTCAGTCCAGGAAATATGAGCTTTAATCAAGAGTGCCTCGAATCCTCGAGAGCGGCTCTTGTCGCCCATATGAGGGCTAGTGCACAGTTCAACAAAAAGGGCCAGGAAGACCTCTGGTCGGGATATGTACACTGGTCGGTTCTTCAGGCACCGTTCACACCGTAAGTCACTTGATACTTTCCAGCGCACGGTCGCAGCTAACTCATACCTGCAGTTTCATCGTGATATTCTGCCACTCCATCCAAAAGGCCGATACGTCCGACGTTGAGCCAGATCTAAACTCCCTTTCCGAATTTGTCGGTAGCCTGGAATCTTGCCGCACAATCTCCGAAGGTGCAGACAAGCTCTACAAGATGTGCCATCTTTTCCTACGAGTTGCGAGGCTCTACGTCACGGCTAAGAAACAAGATGCTGCGTCAAGGTCAAGGGGAGTTATGCAAAATAACCAGTCGGGGTATTACACGACCGTTGATGGCACGCAGCTGGACCTCAACGCAATGTCTCAGTTCGATCCGTATCTTAGTGCGCTTGGATTGATGCCTGATACCGCATGGCCCACGACATATCCCAATGCTTCGACTGCAGCCACAACGACCGCATTTGAGCAAGGCGAGGCGATGAATAACATGGATGCCGTTGGTTCGTCAGGCTTCGGTTTTGGAGCGTCTCAGGGAAATTCCAATCCCATGCAGGACTGGTTCTCAGGCTCACGCTATCTCATGAACCTTATGGAGCCAGGCGACGATCTACAAATGCCGGATCTAGACCTGTAATACACGTCATCAGGGAGGAAGACATGGTTTCCGGCGTTTAGAAGACGGGGGACTGCTTCGGCGGCTATTCTGCTTGTCACTGACATATACCCCACTCTTGACATTGCTAGATGTCCATTATTTGCATTCATACTGGGGTTTCATACTGAACTATTTCGCTCGAGAGTTTCTAATTTGCCTGATTTGTTGGCGTCATTGCATACAATTCTAGACTCATAAAAGCTTGTATTTCATAGCATCATGACGCCCGACCAACTGGTTTACCATAACATGAGTGCAAAAGCGAGTGGACGTCGCAGGTTTCCTTGCACCCACATACTGATTCGCTCTCATAACCTTGCCCATCTGAGCAAGGGCGTCATCGTTGCAGCCACCAACTGGAGCACTTCGACAGCGATTCATGTACCCTCTGCTCAAGCAGTTGGAAGAACAAAGCATGATGCTGCATAACAAAGATGCGTAAGCGGGGCGAAATACCCGGACTGTGATGCGAAACTGAAACAGCCTGTTTCATATGGGGAAGAGAAGCTTGAGTGAACAACATGCAGCATGCAACAATGGTAACAAGGGTGTTCGATCACTCATCATGAGCATTGAATTTGTCACGTGATCATGCTGCTCGACTCGCTGATGTATTGTTGGTGCTATTATTCTATTTACACACGCCATCTCCAACCGGCGAGAAAGCTAAGCCTACACGTCAAGGTCCGGCATCGCATTGTCGTTGGCCCAATCCTTGATCTTGTCAAAGTTCCTGCACACATGGTGACTCTCGTAGTCAGGCCAGTATCCCTCCTTACCCTCCTGCGGGTGGAAAGTAAAGACATTGACGTCAGAAAGACACATGAGGTTCATGCGGAGGATCTCGATGCAGTGATCTAGATGCGCCCTGACCTTTTCAGGCTTGTCGTTGGTGTCGCTCCACCAGAGCTTGGGGTAGTAGTCGGGGTAGGTTGACATGCGGAGGAGGTTGAGGCAGTGCAGTTGGTGGAAAACTTCTAGTCCGACTCGATAGCCTGTTTCGCCTGTTTTGGGGTCGGTGACTTGCAGGGCGTCGGCGGGCTTTTGTAGCTTGGGGAAGTCTTCCATGGAGACCATTTGGTCGGGCACTGTGCTGTGTTAGTGATGGGGTTTGAGTGGTGAGGGCGCGGGTGTAGAGGAGTAGGGATGGTGACTTACGATATGCGACGTCCATCCATGCGTTCTCTACATCATCGGTAATACCGACATACTTCGAAGAGTTCAAAGGGTTGGGTAGTTCAAACTTTGTGTGGCTATACTCGACGACGTGTTTTGCAGGCGCTAGGTCATATCAGCCAGTATTCATCAGGGGCACGATTAAGATCTAAGTACTTACAGAAGATGTCGAACTGATCCATTAGCTTAGCCGCTGAGTGGCCCGAGTAGTCTTTTTGCGACATAACCGAGCATAGCAACGACAGCATTGACACTGTGAAAAGGAACAGGTTGAAGAGTGTGAGATAGATGTAGCTTCTCCGCCGTTGCCTATCATCGCTTTGGTAGGGTGTTGTGATAAAAGCGGTATTCTCGGCATCGCCCTGCGATGAGCTGGAGTCGGTGTATTTTTCCATGATGTTTTTCGATAGCGCGAAGAATACAATGAATGGAGTGAAAGCACAATAAAGTGATATTGAAAGAAGAAGTATTAGTCGACCTGCGATAGAGAATAGAATGCTGCGCTCAACGCTTGAACAAGACGAAGGTGAATGGAGATGGAAGACCAGCGAGCGAGTAAGTGGGAGACGTTGGCGCGAAAGACTATGGTAGACCTGCTAACATCGACCCCCGATACGTTCTCGGTATCGCCATAGGTAGGTCACCGAAACACGGAACATCTCAAAGGGTGCCGCAATGCCGTGCAGGCCGCTTTCTCCAAGGCGTCTTGTTCCATCTGCCCAGGCAACATTAGCCTTGCTCCAAGGCATCAAGCTTTTACCAAGCCTTCTGAGACGCAGAAGGCGGGATCGTCGCCGCTTTTTCGTTGGTTCAACTGTTGCATGGGTTTCGAAGTGGACACTTAGCCAAGACTGGATGTTCATAATTCGGCACCATCGTTTCAGCTTGGCGCGCCAGCCAAAACGAGATTCTTACACTGACATGACACGCACATGGAACAAACGTCCCAACTGCATGATGACAGAACAACGGAAATAACGTCAAAAGTTGCCAGGGCTGGAACAACAGAACCGCGGCTGCGCGCCAATGGTTTCCAAGGTTAAACCCTTTCTGGACTAGTCTCGACCAAATGAGTGGTCAGTTCCCGAGGACCAACAGTCTCTATCAAAGCAAGCTCCAGATCGCATTGGCGATGCGCGAAAGGTACCCGGTGGGTGTTGTCGCGGAGCCTGAGGCAGAACCTCGTAGCCTGGCGGCTGGGTTGGACATGACCGTGTTCTCGAGACACCGACAGGCCTTGTCGACGGCTGGCGGTGTCGTTGGTGGAGACGCCAGGCCGTCAAGACTTTCTGTGTTTGGCTTCCCATGCAAACGCCTTCCATCGCCATCGCATCGAAGCGAGCACAGTGGCTTCCTGCAGGCGGCAGGTGGGGTGCCACCTCCGCTTCTGTGCCGTAGGCAATGCAACATGTCTCAGGAGTTGAAGGCGAGAGCGAGCAAGCATGCAACCGCCGTGCCTACCAGGAGTCGAGTTGACTTATAAAGCATCTCGAAGCTCCAGAAGTAAAAGGCATCAACGTTGAACGTGCTCATTCCTTCTCACATCCTGCTCAGTTCTGTTTCATCCATTCTTCTCTGCTGGCAGATCCATTCTTTCAACCGATTCCAGACTCAGTTAAACTTTATTCAATATGAGATTTACCGCACTTACTCTTTTGGCCCTGGGTGCCTCAACCTCTGCCTACGTTGTGCCAAACAACAAGCAAGCCGTTGACAATGCTGTCAAGGCACGCATGCCAGTAAGTTATGCGATGATCCTTGGCATGTCATATACTTACAGTTCTCCAGGGAAGCGGACCTGTCCACACATCCAACCTCGTTGCTGCCCTTGCAGACCGTGGAGTCGAAGCCCGTCACCACAAGGGCAAGGGTGGAAAGGCTGGCGGTGCCGGTGCTGGTGCCGGTGGCGCCGGCGCTGGTGGCTTAGCCAAGCTCTTCGGCCGTGATGCTGAAGAGTTGACCCAGGAAGAGGACGATGCTCATTGGGCCGACCTCCACACTCGCTCTCCTCATCACAAGGGCAAGGGCGGAAAAGCTGGAGGTGCTGGAGCCGGAGCCGGTGGCGCTGGCGGCTTGGCCAAGCTTTTCGGCCGTGACGCTGAGGAGTTGACCCAAGAAGAGGACGACGCTCACTGGGCCGACCTCCACACTCGCTCCCCTCACCACAAGGGCAAGGGCGGAAAAGCTGCTGGAGGTGCAGGTGCCGGTGGCCGAGGCAAACTCAACAACCGCCAGGCCGAAGAGCTCACCCAGGAGGAGGACGACGCTCACTGGGCCGACCTCCACACTCGCTCTCCCCACCACAAGGGCAAGGGCGGCAAGGCTGCCGGCGGAGCTGGTGGCCGAAAGGTCAACAACCGCGAAGCCGTGCCCGAGCCCCATCACAAGGGTAAGGGAGGCAAGGCTGGAGGTGCTGGCGGAGCCGGTGCTGGCGGTTTGGCCAAGCTCTTCGGACGTGAGCCTGAGCCACACCACAAGGGCAAGGGAGGCAAGGCCGCTGGTGGTGCTGGTGGAAAGGCCAAACTCAACAACCGCGAGGCTGTCCCCGAACCCCATCACAAGGGCAAGGGAGGTAAGGCTGCTGGTGGCGCTGGTGGTGCTGGTGGTGCTGGTGCTGGCGGTTTGGCCAAGCTCTTCGGACGCGAGCCTGAGCCGCACCACAAGGGCAAGGGAGGCAAGGCCGGAGGTGCTGGCGGTGCTGGCGGCAAGGCCAAGCTCAACAACCGTGAGGCTATGCCTGAGCCTCACCACAAGGGCAAGGGAGGAAAGGCTGGAGGTGCCGGCGGCAAGAACAAGCAGAACAACTAGACGGACATTGCACCCTTTGGACTTGCCACGATAGATGTTAGGGGGCAGAAGAGTTGGTGGCGCGAGTAACCTGGATGATTCCTTTAGTATATCTTTTTCCATATAATGTAGATACGGATGAAAACAATCTGATCAGTGATCAAAGAAAGACCGGCGTCTGGACGTACACATTGGTCTCTGTGATATGAGCGTGATTGTTCGTGAGCCATCCTGGAGGTACTCGAGCGACTTGAGAAACTTGTTCGTCGTGTATTAGTTGTTTGAATATATCCCCGCTCTTTCTGATGTGGAGTGACCGACAATCCCCGTGCACAGGTTCCCAGTGTCTGCTACTGTCGAGCGAGGTCAGCAGTAGCATCCCAAAGCGTCGAAAGCAAGGCCGCGCTAATGACAGCTATTGCATCGGCAAGATGGGAAAATGCTTGTAAAGAAATGTGTTAGTATATGTTTCTCCGAACGAGAATGAAAATATCTACCACACTTGTGTCTGCTCCGGTCCCTGTAGGACTAGACTTGTTGACAAAGTATAGTCTCAACATGTCCGCAGCATCTCCATCGATTCCGACTGCCGTTTTGGTGAACATGATTAGACCCCGATGGCCTACAGCTGTCGATGCGCATTGTTCAGTTGTCGTATGCAACCTGGAGCCGGTGGGCGCTGTGTGGTGAACCGGGCGATGGTAGAACTCGAACTTGCTTGAAGGTCCACAAAGAGCGACCGTGATGGATCTCATGGCCTCCTACATAGTGGTTATTGGAGGTTGCGCCGTGTGTACAAGTTTCTGGAGTCGTGGTTGCATAGTGCTGCGCACTCGCCGTCATATGCCAGTGGGCAGAAATGAGGGTACCGATAAGGAGCTGCACAGCCCACCGGGATGAAGTTATCGTGGGTGGTGTGTTTGCGAGAAGCAGGTAGATGGAGCAACGCACACCACCCAGAGCTTGCACTGCAATGTGGTCAACCGATCCTGTGGGTGACTTGAAGCGCGCGTCACAGCTCGGACACCATTTCGTCTCGTCGGGGTGAGTTCCGGCGTACGACTCCCGCCGCGATATCGCCGTCGATGGTTGGTGGCTCGTCCCAAGCTGGACGGCCTTGTTTGCATTTATTTCTTTCGCCGCCACATATAATGTATTCGCTGAACGATAACGCGATGTTGATATGCATCAAAGATTGGTCGAAGGTCATTCGATGCGAATTGATGGGGATTGATGGTTGTGCACGGGCGAAGACTCCCAGTGGCTTGGGAACGATCGTCGCATCCAAAGTCAAATCGCTTGCTCGTCTCATCGGGGCTAAGTCCGTCGTAGTATTCGCGCGCAATAAAGGAAGATACCGTGGCATTGACCTGACGCAATGTCGTCGTCTCAGTCCGTTCCCACTCCGTACATTAGACCATCACCTGTCAATTCAGGCGGCGCTTTGCTGCATGCCTTTCGCTCGTTGGTCCTCGCTCGCTTCTTGCCTCGCTGACCCACGCGCAGAATCGGGATATCTTTCCATTCACCGTAGCCGACATTGTATCCGAGGCCGTTGAAGAGTTGGCGGATATGCTGGAAGCACTCAAGGCTCCGGTCTAACCAACGGTGGTAGGCGGCCGCGCGGAGTGATGGATCTACCATTAACAATTCCCTACGAATGCCGAGCTGAGGGTCTGTTATGTGTCTGAGTACAAGATCGCAAGTGTTTGTCCATTGATTGAGGATCATCGACCAGAACTGGGGGATGCCGTGGATGTTGGAGTTCTCACCAAGCCAACTGAACAATGTTAGTTAAACTGAGCAATGCCACATGCTGAACCGGAATCGAACACTTACCGAATGTCCACGATGTTCATGATAGTGTTGTAATGAGATGCGACCATGTCTTTTGTGAAGTACCCCTCGTACGTCCTCAGACGATCAACCTTGGCCCGGTTCATGAACGGGACCAGCTTCTCCTGTTGGCACTCGCGTGCTGACACCCAGTACTGATCACCATTGGGTGGGTCAATGTCAAAGATTGGGGGCGCGCCTTTCATCGCCAGGTAGTGTTCGCGAGCGCGCTCCAGCCGCTTCTTGTCTAGACCGCGGGCACCAGTAGCAGACTTGAAAGCGTGAGCATACTCACGCTCCCATAGCTGCTCGAGGTCTTCGATACCTTGGAGATATACCTCGCAGTTTGCGTTTCGGATTTCTCTTGCTGCTTGGTCTTCACCTGGAACTGCAAACTGACACACAAGCGCCTCCAAGCTCCAATTGGTAGCAAGTGTCTTCACCTCGAGGGTACTGTACTTCCCGCGGAGGAACCTCTGAATGAATGACTTCGGACCGTACCGTAGTATGCAGACAGGAGTCTTCCCCCCGCGGTTACGGTATCTTGGGTAACTGGCCATACAGGGTCGTTGACGTTGAAGCCACTATTGGGTGACCTTGCTGGAACTGCAGAGGATACACAGTTAGCATTGTAAGATACACAGTATTGCCGGTCAACCTTACTGCGCTGCTGCTGCTCCACGAGCTCAGACCATAGAGTGAAGGCCGGGACCTCAGGGTAGATCTCCGGAGGAACGTTCACTAATACCGTGGCCATTGTGGCGAAGGGTGTGGTGAACGAAGAATGTGGTTAGAAGAAGAGTATTGTAATGATGCCGTTGAGAAAAGAGTGTAGAAGACTGGGAGTCAAGTCAGCAGCAGAACTGAAGTATACAACCCGCCCATCCAGCCCACTGCCTTTACCTGAGCACGGGAGGAAGCGGGGCCACGTGGTTCTCTTACTCCAATACTGTGAGCACAATGTCGGGATTTCCGGTTTGATCAACGGTTCTAGGCGCGGTGTTACTATGGAGCGGCAGGTCAACCTTGGCCCCGGGAAGGTCTGCTCGTCAGCTTGTACATGAGCTTGACCAATCTCACGATTAACATCGCGTGCAATTGAGCTGGGGCGGCCTGATCTTCATCGGTAATTTGAGTACCGCCAATGTGGGCGTCTAGTGAGTGAGCTCACCCGCTTCTCCGTGAGGCCGTGAGTGGTGTGAGCAAGCAGCAGCAGCAGCGGCGACGGCGGAGCTACACTGTGCGAGGAAGGAACTACTTTCTTCCTAGCTAACTCTTCGTTTTGCCTACTACAGCACAGCTCATCAGAGCATTACCAAAATACATCTGTGACCTGGGCGGCTACAACGGTCTAGGGACGTGAAGCATTTGTGATGATATATTGATGTAGACGCCAGAATAGCGCGTGGTTTCCTGACTTGTGAGGCGCGAGACGCGTTTCTATCTAGCACCGGCCATCCTTGGCACACATGTGACGTCATCCATCAGTCTAATCCACCGAACTCCTCACGGCAAATGCCAAGCAATGCAGTTTGCAACGTCTTCATCTTCCCGTCCGACAGCACCAAGGGCTCCCCTACAGGTCTAGTTGGTGTTCCGTCCATCTTCCTCAGGCGCTGAGCGCTTCTTGCCTCGAGTTTCCGGGACCAACACAGGGATATCCTTCCATGATCCGTTTCCTGCTGCCCCAAAGTCCAGAGAGTTGCGAAGACCGCGGATGAGATCGAAGCATTCGGGGGACAGGTCACCCGACATGTCGACGCTTGCCATTCGGAGCGAACGATCATTGAGCAGCAGCTGCAGACGCTTGCTGTCCTCCGGCGCGACGATAAGACGATGCAGAAGCTCGCAAGAGTACGAAAACACGTTCCCCACAATTGTGTGGAACGGAGGAATGACATCCGGAGGGTTCGCGACTTCGTCGATGCACATGCGCCTGTGGGAGGTTAGTAGTCTGCAAGAAGTCTCGATCATGTCCGTAAAGTAGGTACTCACCGAATGTCGACCACAGACATCGCTGCGCCAAGGTGAGACGCGATTGTGTCTTTGGTGACGTGATCGAACCAAAACCTGACGCGCTCGTCCATCGTACGGAGTAGCAACGGGATCATCTTTGCTTGTTCGCATGCTCGGCGATTCAGGAGCGTCGCAACGTCGACAGCGCAACGGGGCGGGTTAGCCATGAGCTCTTCGCAAAGGTCGCGTGTTCGTGCCAATCGGACTTTCCCAAGACCACGTGCTTTTTCGTGTGCCGCTTTAGCCACGTTGAATGCGACAGTGTATGTGTCGATCCAGACCTGCTCACTTGATGCTATTGCATCGAGTAATGCCTGGCGTTTGGTGGCGCGACGAGTGATGGCGGCCTCATCCTCATTTGCAACCGGGAACTCACAGATGCGCGCCTCGATGGCGAAGTTGTGTTGACTAGTCAAGAATTCCGACGTGCTAACCTTGCCGCGAGCGAACTTGTGGATGAAGGAGCCTGTGCCGAACTTCTCGACAAAGAGGTCGCTCTTCATCTTACGAAAGGTCTTTGCGGCGGTGGCTGTTTTGGCAGCGTCGACGTGCAATTCCACCACAGTGGCCAAGAAACCATCGGGAACAGTGCCATAGTACGCTGCAATGACTCTTCCGACCTTCTTGGCGTTGGCCATGCTGACTTCCACCTTTGGAATGCCCGTGCTAATGCCGCTGCCTGGAGTACCTGCAGTGACTGCGGGTATACAGTCAGTATTCGTAGATTGAACGGAGACGAAAGGATGCGTACCGCGTTGTTCCTGTTCGTCCAGCTCTGCGTAGAGTGTCGACATAGGAGCCTCGCAGTTTATCTCCATGACAGGTACTATACCGAAGTCGGCCATGTTGAGGATTGTGTTTTAGTCGATGCTGAGTTATGAACGATGTCGAGTGTGGTGTAGGAGACTGGGAGATAGGTCAGTAACGAGGTTGAGTATATACCCGTCGATCAGGCCTGCTACCTTTACCTGAAGGTGAGAGAAGGCGTCGTAGTGGTGGGCACGTGGTCGCACGTGCTGGTTTTACCTCGCCAACGAAATTCGAGTGTGGTCTGGAAACATATTGCGTTGTTTACATCTTCATCTTCATCAACAAAGAAGCTAACAGACGCCCGCATGTAACATGCGGGAGACTACATAACCTGCACTTCTTCAATTGATCACAGGCAGATGTGTCTCGGAAGTCTACTACGTTGTCGTCTACATGGATATGCTAACATCTGAAAAGACTACGAGGACCTCATGATGTCATAGTACTAGCGATATTGTACAGACAATGCTCTAAACGAGGAAATCAGTCGATGTTCCGCTAAAATCTTGACGATTCGAGTGAAGCCTCCTGTGGCCAGTCAAACGGTTTGAAATCTCCTTTGATCTGTCTGGGTCCAACGATAGTTCCATAAGTTTCCGGGCGGCCACAGTGACAGTCCATGAGATCCACTTCTGCGTCAGGATCATGAAACTCGATCCATTGATTCACGCAAAACTGTTTAAACTCCATGTTATCGATATTCCAGAGTAGGAATTCCGTAAAGACTTCGCTTGAAAAAAGACTCCACTTGCCGTGCTTGACGTAAGGATTGTAAATGCCCGGGGCGGGCTTGCCTTCTTCCAACGTCTTTTTGAGCGACGCGAACGCTGCACTGACTTGGGCGTCGCGCTCCATTACTTCTTTGATATGATGGACGTTTAGTTCGCGAATGATGTTTTCGGGGTCGCCGCGAGGGACACCACCAATCTTCCAATGCACCTCAAGTCGACGGCGGAGTGGCACTCGTTCCATCGCTTCAATGTACCTGGTAATCTCTGATCTGGCTTCTCTCAAGCCGTCGGGCACGGGATCAGGCGGCGGGTCTTCTGGTTCAATTCTGATCTTCTTGTGCGCTCGTACAGAGGCCTCAGTGGACCCCTCATGACGAGCAGTCGCGGTGCGCTTTGGTGGCATGTTTGTTGGCGATTTTGTGTTTTTAGAGAAGGGTTCCTACTTCTCCGCAACCGACGTGGAAGTGTTGGGCCTTATTTGTGCTGCGCGAGAGGAGTTGCAAGGATGTGCGCCGCCACCGACCCAGCAACCCTTGCAGTGCCTAGATAGTCGCTCTCTACGAGGACCGAAACTACTTGGGAATGCGAGAGATGTATTAGGGAAGCTGAATTGGGGTCTGTTGTTCTCTTCGCGTAGGTCCTGTGACGATGCAATTGCAGCTATTACGAGTTGAACGTCGCCAAGGTAGGGTAAGTTGAATACGTCACGGTCGCCAGTTTGATCTCTTGTGATCCGTGCTCCTCCCTACGAAAGGCATAGTTTGAGCTGGAGTATTCCTGGGCGAAAGTTACAGATCATCACATTCCAGCTTTGAATCATAACCGAAAAAACAAGCAATGGGTATTGTGATGCAGCGTTTCGTTTGTATTGTACACATTGCGGATCATCATGATATCCTCATGTCACATATGATACATGCGCAGTACTCGCAGGGCGCGCGGTCCTGAACCCTCGACGTAGCAAAACGTGGGGTAAGTCTTCCCCTCCTCTCCGGCCTTCTTCCGACACAGTTCTTTTTCCTGCCCCCCTGCGCTATCATGAATCTGTACAAGCGAAGAGTATGCCGTCCATCCATGCCATGCATGCCAAAAAGTATATCCCTACAACTCCAAAAGTGGGGTTGATGCCGCGTATCTTACACAATGACCTCTCCGTGGTCGACGTGGTTCGGCCGCCACTTGCTCGTATCCAATTCGCCCTCCATGCTGCTTGGGACGGTGACCTCGACCGGCTTGTATAGGTACCATGCCTTCAATGCTGCTGCCGCTGCTCTTGTCTTGGCCTCATCTAATGAACTGCCTGATCCCTCTCCTAGTTTGTCCTTTCCGCTGTATACGCCAACCACGAAGACAGGATGTCTGCTCAGACGACCGGTTTCTGAGATCAATCGGGCAACCGGTGGCTCGAAGCCTTCTCGTGCGCATAACCGTGAAAGATCGCGTGTCGGCATTCGGAAATCGAAAATTGTGCTGATGTCGAGATGTCGGCTGAGGAAGTGGTCGCGGAAGAAGCGCTTGACGAGCGGGGAGCCCAAGTGTACGTGCAATGCGCCGATGAGGGCTCGAACGAAAGACTGAGCTGCCTCTTCCAATGGTACCGGCGTGCTCTGTAGCGCGTGCGGACTGGGTGCTGCGTTGTCGGAGCCAAATTCGTCAGTCTTCATGATTTTGTGTGTGGTGGTGATGTTCCACTTCCAGGGTGCTTGCCGCCTCAACTCTGCTGGGAGAGCATCGCCCGACTGTATCCTCTTGAATTGCAATAATCCAGGGTCGACTTCACCACCCGGCTCCGCGGCCGCCTCAATACCCCATTCACTTGCAATTGTGGTCAACGCTCTTGGTCCGATGTATGCCTCTGTTGCGGCGAAAACGACGTCCATTGGCAGGCGTGGGTAGTTGCATAGAAGCCACTCGGAAGTGTAGTAGCCCAGCAGCTGGCGTCCAAGTATTGATAGCGAGGCATTATTGAAGGCGGGGTTTGGGTCGGCGGAGGGGTGGATGAGGGTTCGTGCGAGAACCGGGAGGGGGAAGCGAGGTGGGAGAGATAATCGACTGCGGAGGGCGTATAATTTTGTCGAACGTTCGGCGGCACTGGGATGTGGAGATGGGAGGCTCTCGAGCGGGAGACGCCTTCTTGGTCTGGGTGTCGACGTTGACGGTGTGGCAGAGTTTGCGGCAATCTCGAGTTCCAATTCACCGTCGTCCGGAATTGCTACTGTGCTCTGGAACCGAGTCTGTATCCGGTGGCTATGAGGTATAATGCTTCTCCGCACGTTCTTTGCCGCTGTGTATGGGCACGAGGGCCGGCGTGGCGAGGGTGCACCCAGCAGTTGCGAGGCGCATCGTGATATGGGTATCCGCTTCATTAAGACAAAATGTAGGAGAAGACGGCAGCAGGATCAGGAGAGGCGGAGTCGGCAGCAGCAGCAATTGGCCGGTCGTGTGTTCACACAGGTCATGATCGCGACTGCCAAAGAATTTCCGCCAAGCTTCGGGCCCGTGCTAGCCCTCCCATGCGACAGCGACCTCAGGGCAGCTCCGCAACAGCAACCCCACGAACCCGCACAACCACCTTTACAATGGGCGGAGGAGGAAAGATCCCGTATGAGAAGCCCGCCAATCGCTTGCCCGTGCAGTGTTGACGTCGACTAGATACCCCAAGCACGTCTGGTCGCCGGCCGGTGGTTGGTACGCCCAACCCGCCAACTGGAAAGCCAACACGGCCGTCGTTGGCCTCGCCCTCGGCAGCATCGTCGGCATGGCCTGGATGCTCAGCGCAAACCGCGAATACCGCGACAAGATGCCCGAACGCCACCGATTCTTCCCCAGCCGATAGTACGACATACATGGATATCCTCAGATCAGACTTGGAAGCTAACAACAGACAGCTGGACCAAACAGATTCGGGAACACGAGCGGAAACAAGACCAGAGCATCATCGAGAAGACTCTTGAGGGTTAGATTGGTTATGAGTGGGGAGGAGGAAACAGCGACCGCGACTATGGCTGTACATAACTAGCCAGGCGCTGCCTGAAATCTGAAAGCCTATCTTCGACACGAACCCCGTTCCACGTCTCTCCGTCTGCTGACTGTGAGAGAACGGGCATACCAACTTGCTCAATGGCGAAGCTCGCTGAAATGGATCCCCAGATCGCAGCCTCCTCGAGATACCCGGGTACCCGAACCAGGCCGACCGCCAGTCCGCCGAGAAAGCTGTTGCCTCCTCCTGTAGGGTCTTCCACTTTCTCTGCTGACTGGTGGTACGCAGGCATCCATTTGCGCAACCCTTTGCCTAACCCTTTGCGCATAACCAGGCAACCGTCTTTCCCACAACGCACGACGACCCCACCATTGTCATCACCGACCCCACTGTCTAGCCACTGACCGCATAGCTCTTCGATTGTTCGGAAATCCACATGATCCTTCCCGTCGGTGTTCTTGCCAAAGAAGCCGCCAAGTTCCCCGTGGTTTGGACTGACAATGTCGACATGTTTTAGCGCCTTCAGGCAATTATCGTACTCTTCGGGCGTACAAAGATCTGGAACAGGCTCCCAGATGAATATTGGCCGAGGAATATGAGCCGAGTTAGGGTGTTGCTTGCGCAATGCAATGATGTTCTCGACCAGGTCAATGCAACGTAACGGGGAACAGATCAGATGAAAGGACTTGGACCACAAGAGATCCGTATTGTTCAGATCCTCATGGTCAACGCGCAGCTTCGGCGTCAGGTATCGAAAAGCTTCACCAGAGTGATTAGACATGTGATCACTCACTAGTAACACATACACTCACCTCGATGCTCGTTTTCACCAGTATATCCATTCCAACCTCGCGTAGTCAGCCGGTTGGGCGTCTCACGTATCAGTGCACCAGTCTTCCATTGTGCAATAAAGTCGCGCAGTTCAGGTGGGAAGTCAGACCCACAGTCTACAATCCAACCCACAGACTCTGACTGTGGCGGCGGGGAGAAGATGCGTGCGCCTAATGCGGAATATGATCCAGCTCCGCCAACGATGTCTTTGACTGGCGGCTTTGGTGGGGGAAACTCGATCTCATCTTGACAAGTTCAGTGGCTTGCCTGTGTTGAATAATATCTGACGCATACCGATGATGAACATTCCCAGCGTGCAGAAGTCGATCTTGCCATAGTTGTCGTGTTCTGCGTCGGCCATGTTGGATGTTTCCATGTCGCCTTGTGTAGATCGCAAGGTTGATAGTCTGCCGCTGACGTGCATGTCTCGAACGGACCAGGCTTGGCTGCAGACGGCTAGCGCAACGTGGGCAGCCGTGGCCATGCGCCGGGGAGAGCTGACCCAGTGAGGTTCTGCCTGCAATTGTGCTTTTCCAATTAAATATCTCCGACAGTCCTCATATTCCTATCATCGAGAGCTTGGGTTGCTGGATCACAGCCTCTCTCTACTCCGAACCAGCCAAATCGCGTCGCACGAGCTGCAGGTTGCCGCGGCTGCCCCTTCCCCGAGCATTCAAGATACCTGTCCTACCTTGCAAACGCTGCGACGTGCCTTCTCCACATGGCGAACAACATGAACAACCTGACGACGCTGATCAAGCGGTAAGTACCTTCCGTCCGAGACTATCATCTACTAGCACCCGAACCTATCATCCTACCACACTCTGCGCATTCCGCATCCTCTATGAAACGACCCCACGATGGCTCCCAGGCCCGAACAAGCACACATCCTCGGTCGACAGGGGCAAATACAGCTTGCAGCAGACAATATACTGACGAACATGGTCCGCAGGCTCGAAGCTGCCACCTCGCGTCTCGAAGACATCGCGAGCACCTCTCTACCCAGCAGCGGCGATGGAGCTGCCAGCCTCAATGGAGCGTCCACCGAGGCCACCCCAGGCGTGACGGCGGCCAACACAAGTGCCAGCACCCCCAAACTCGTCGCAGAAAGCGCACCGCCGGCGATTGAGGCATTCGATGAGCTCGTCAGCTCGGACCTGAAGAACTGGCTGGACCTGAGCAGCAAGCTGGGCAGCGTCATTGAGGGCCAGTCCAAGGCAGTCGAGGGCGCATTCGCCGCCCAGCGCCAGTTCCTCTTCATCGCGAACAAGGCCAAGAAGCCCGACGACCGCACTCTCATGGAGCTGCTCAAGGACCTCCAGGCGAGCATGGAGAAGACGGACGAGTTCCGACAGAGCAACCGCGACCCTGCGCTCAAGGACTCCGTCTCCATGGTCGCCGATGGTGTCGGATCGCTTGGTTGGGTCACAATTGGTCAGGGCGGAGGCATGAAGCCCCATGAGCACATCAACGAGCTGTTCGGAGGAGCCCAGATGTACGGCAACAAAGTGCTTAAGGAGTACCGGGACAAGTAAGACACTCTAGCATTCATCCTGAGGCAGTGCTAACAGTTCAGGCCCGACGGTGAAGCCCACGTCAAGTGGGTGCAAGCCTACTACAAGCTGTTCAAGGCTCTCGCCGAATACGCAAAGAAGCACCACGCTACAGGTGTAGCCTGGAACAGCAACGGCATCGATGCCAAAGATGCCGCAAAGGAGATCTCCTCGGCACCTCTCTCTGGCGCGTCCAACATTCCTCCACCACCACCCGCTCCTCCAGCAGGAGGCGTCCCAGCACCGCCTGGTCCTCCACCACCACCGGGCCCACCGCCGCCACCAGGTGCCGCACCAGTGGCTAAGAAGGCCGCGCCCGACATGAATGCTGTCTTTGGCGATCTCAACAAGGGCTCAGATGTTACAAAGGGGCTTAAGAAGGTCGACCCAAGCCAGATGACGCATAAGAACCCATCATTGCGGGCAGGCGCATCGGTCCCTACACGAAGCGACAGCAACGACAGTCTCAGGAGTAAGAGTCCTGCGCCGCCCAAGGCGAAGAAGCCCGAGAGCATGCGGACGAAGAAGCCACCAAAGAAGGAGCTGGACGGAAATAAGTGGATAATAGTAAGTACTGCTAAGCACGATGGCGATGCAGTGGGACTTTCCACTAACTCTGCTTAGGACAACTTCGACTCCCCAGGCGAGACGCTCGAAATCGACGCCGAAATCAACCACTCCATCCTCATCTCGCGCTGCAAAAACACCACCATCCGCATCAACGGCAAAGCCAACGCGCTGTCGCTCGACAACTCCTCCCGCACATCCCTCATCATCGACTCGCTAGTCAGCTCCGTAGACGTCATCAAGTGCCCCAACTTTGCGCTCCAAGTCCTCGGCACCCTCCCCACCATCCTCCTCGACCAAGTCGACGGCGCGACCGTATACCTATCCAAGGACTCACTAGCAACTGAGGTCTTTACAAGCAAGTGCAGTAGTATCAACATCAACCTGCCGACCGAAGATGACTACGCTGAGAACCCGTTGCCCGAGCAAATCAGGAGCTATGTCAAGGATGGTAAGCTTGTTAGTGAGATTGTGGAACATGCTGGGTAGACGGTGTCTTTCAGTGTGCTGCGCTTTCGCGAAGAGACATCTTGGATAGTTGCTGCGTTGAGTGAGGGTGACTGCTTCTTGATTTGCATAGCTAGCTTGGCTGGTGCAGACGGAGTGGGTAGCTTCGCGTCTGTAGGATAGATCTGTATAGACCGTTATTACTACTCACGCAAGTGGAGTTCCTGATGATACGTGTAGTCCCAGCCAAATGTCTCCGCTGGCATCGTGTGATCAACATCTCAAATATTATTCTTGAATTTTGGCCGAGGTAACTGCTATCATGGCACTATGACCGGTGTTGGGTCCCAAACCGTTCAAAGGATGTCGGATATAATTATAGCACTTAAGGCTCTAGTTTAACTAATTATTATAGGCAGTTACGCAGAAAGATAGATCTACTATGCACAATACTCTACAAGAGCTAACCTAACTGTCTATAATATACCTAAGCATAAGATCGCAAGTGTTTGTCCGCCGGTTGACGATCAAGGCCCGCTCAAGTACCGTTGAGACCGGCGCCGAAGGCGGGGCGGCCTCTTCGACGACTGGCGCTGGTGCGATTCTGCAGCACGAATGTTGGCCGGCCATTTAGAGTAGTGTGTCCGGGTGTAACCTTCCACGGACAAGTCGTTCATGATCGCTTTCCCGAGGGCCTTTGCCTCAAGCTCAACGCGCACAGTCTGGTCCCGGCACCATAGATACATTGAATGCGGTCGAGGGCAGTACGGGTGGCTGGTGTGGATGTATTGCTGGTCGACGATCATGGAGCCTAGAGAGAAGTTAGTATTGTCTATTAGACTGACAAGAGGTTGAAGCCTTAGATGTCAGGCAAGGACTTACACCGGATCTGTTTGTGCCACTGGTCATAGGGCAAGTTTTCGACGTCGACTTAGCGGAGGTGCATCGTGCCCCATTCCGAGAGAAAGACGTTCCCTGGTACTGCTGCGCCCTCGGCATCGACGGCGGCGATGTGCCAGGGAGAGGTTGACAGTACGGGTGGTACCGCTTTCCAAGACATAGGCTGCCCATTGGAAGCGAGCGGCGCTGCGTCATAAGGCCACAACAAAAAAGGTCCATGGAAGGTGAATGCGGGTCGGTGCGCTCTTAAACACTGTTTGCTCCAGCGCAAAGAGCTGCAGCGGTCTCTGCCACTCGTTCGTTCGCCGGCGAGAGATGATAGTGACGACGTGTGTAGCCCTTAACAGAGAGATCACCTAGAATTGCCCCGCCCATCTCCTTTGTGTCGAGCTTTTTGATGACAGTCTGCTTGTCGAACCACAGGAATCGGGCGGGGGCCCGAGGGCAGTGGGAATTGTAGACGTTGGCCCACCTTTTGTCGATGAACTTAGTGCCTATGGAGAAGTTAGCATGGTTTCAAATCCTATACCAATTGGAGTCTAGGATATTGAGAGAACGAACACCTGAACTTAGTATGCCAAAGCCTATAGGGCAGCCGTTCGACATCCACAGACCGCAGATGGACGGTACTCCATTCGGACAGGACGGTCTTACGTGGGACGTTGGCGCCCTCCGCATCGACAGCGGCGATGTGCCATGGCGAGGTAGGCGTCACTGGTGGAGTCGAATCCCACGACATTGGCTTTCCGTCGCGGTCCAGTATGCCCTCATATGCTGCATGTTCGATCGCGCACTCGATCGCGTTGAGGAGTGTCATTGCGGCGTCATTCACCGGGTCGTGTGCACCGTCAAACACATCTTTGGGGTTGCGTCCAGAGTTGTCGACGTGGAAAGCGAGGTGTGGAAACCCGTTCGTTCCCACACGGTTCTTAGTAATGGTGCTGACCGACGCACCGTCAAGCTTGCGTTCCGCTTCAATGGTCCATTCATCATCCTCTTCGCGTTTGCGTGACAGTCAGTATAATGACTTTGCTGATATTACGCCGTTATAACCAAGTGCGTCGAACTCCTTGTCGCCGATGGCGGGAACGCCGTTCTCCGCTAGATAGGTCATCTCGGCGCTCCACGAGTCGGAGAGAAGGAAGTTCTGTACTGGCGGGGCCAGCACCAGATCTGGATGGCTTGAGATCGTGGATGGTCGGCATCGAATGGATGGGCAAAGCGAGACGACACTGGAAGCAAATATGGGGTCGTGTTGGATGGTGGAAGCGGAGACGTCTTTTGGTTGCGATGGGAGTGGATGTGAAGAGAAGAGGTATTGGAAGCTTCTGATGTACTTGAGTGCTTACTGCGGCCTTGGTGAGTGACCATTGTTTACCGACGCGTCGATGATGTCAGGTCCTGTGCGGCTGTCGCGTCTGTGTCCTGGGGAAGGAGCTACGGTCTGACCCCACCCACACACAAGAAAGCTCAGCGATACCTTTCCAATGCGTGCCAACATGACTAGACTCTCACACATGAATCCATGAATGTGACTAAGCTCTTCGCTCCTACCTGGGCAGGGCATTCGCGAGCTGTCTCCTCTTTCCTCCTAAAGTCACGCGTGCCATGCGTACACATTTGCTCTTTCCCCCCAAAGAGGAAAGAATTGATGACAATGCTGATGATTTTGACGATGAAACGACTGCCAGAGAGTACGCTAACATAGCTGAAACTTTACTTCACTGTTGCAAACCAAGTCCACATCGTTCAGCAGTTTAGCTATGATATTGCACTCCATTGATATATCGCCTGCCTCCGACTTTACTTAAGTCTGCGTGTACTTGCCCATGTTACTAGTAAACTTTCTCGATAGGTTCCTGACTGAGACTTGGGTCAGACTCATAGGTGAGCTCCACTCAAGCAGCGTTCAAGCCTCATCCGAGCCATGTTATAGCTCTAGTCAAGCGCCGGTAGAGTGGGCGCGACAGTCTCATTGCATTCCTTGTACTCTGCGAACTCGACACGGGTCTCCTCATCCACGAGGTCTTTCAACGGATCTGCGTAGCCAGCTTCGACCTTGTAGCTGTGGGTTCGTTAGCCGAGTAACTACGCTGTTGCTTTGTGATTGGTACCTGAAAAGTAGGGACATCTCGTCGTTGTGGTAGACTCTAGCGCCTTCGGCTGCGTTTACGGCGTCGACGAACTCTTTCTTCTTCGCAATGCCAATGTCCTCGTGTAAGATGTTGATCTACTCCAGTTAATCATGTGTGTTGTATACTGCTGAAAGACTTACCCTGTAGACCATACACAATACATTCCGGCCTTGCGCGTCTACGGCGATGGTAGTAGGCTTTGCAGTAGCGCGCTTTCGTGGTGCAGGTGTGCGGTCGGCCATTGCGGATGTGAATGGATTAAGGGTAGGATTGGTTTTAGGTGTTGGATTTTGATAGTGTTGCTATGGTGTCGTTGTCACTGCGCTTGATAAAGTGAGAGACAATTACTCTAAACTGCAACCGGTGTAGCGCCATGGAACACTATGACACCTCTTCAGAAGTGAGAGCTTCTCTGGTGATCTAGCGCTTTCCTCTTACGATATTTACCATCACCATTGTTCATCACGGCCGCAAAAGACTGAACTGTTTCCTGCCTCGACATGCGGCCAAGCTGGTAGCTGGGGGTCGCATTTCGTGGAGGTTATCGGGGATATGTGAGTATTCGACAGAGTCAGAAACAGGCGCATTACTGTCGTTCAAACTTGTGGTCACGGTTGCGTGAATGACCTCCTCTCAGTGTTAAAGTAGCTCATGATCATTGCTCTAAATGCTCGCTGGATGCCGCGTCGCTAATAAAGATGCTACGAAACGGGAAGCAAACGAAAAGAAAGAAGGAACCGAGATAATCATCCAAATAGGGTCGCAAGAAGGGGTATCAAAGGTCCGACCCAAATCCAGTACGGACAAGATATGAAGAAAGTAAGAAAGGCCTCCCTGCCTGTGGCCACCATACACACATCCTCGGCGTATTCTCGTCGATGTCGTGTCTGAGGCATTATAGGGCTCCGTCTCATCCCGAGCTGTCAAGTTTCACACTCAACGTTGGCTTCGGCATGCCAATTGCCCGACAACCATCAAAAGTCGATGTCTAACATGTTTCGCCAAGTATCACCTCAGCGTGAGTTCATGTTTGACACGCTGTCCAAAGTTTCCGATTACCAACCACCCGCTGGTTCTAACCTGCGGGTCTGTGTCTGGAAATAGCCATCGAAGACGCTTAGCTCCGGTTTTCGTGGCGCATGATGCTCCGATATGTCGACCAGCGTCGCGGTTGTTGCACCGTTGACGCCGAGCGATGCGGCCGCCTGTCCACTGTAGCCGCCGCCGTCCAGGCTACGACGTCTTCCGCCTGTAGCTTTTCCGCTGTTTAGGCTGGCCAGCACAAAGCGCATCTTAATCCTCTCTTTCGGTCCTGGTAGCAGCATCTTTTCAATAATGGTCAGCCAGTCGGCTTCCGCTTTCAACTGCCTCAGCTTCCTTCCAGACCCGATGAGCCCGTTCCGAAGGTTCGAGGTGGTGGCAGCGTGGAGCCGGTTTCGCCAACTTGCCACCCGGTCGAGATGGGCATGGTATGAGGCGTCTTGGGTGTTCGCAGCCCGGTATTGTGCAAACACCGATAGCGACTGACCTTGTGCGACTGTCATCATCGACAAGAAAACACAGCCCAGCGAGAAAACGTCTGCCATCCTCTTACCACGTGAGACAATAGCCTCTGGTGCAGCGTAGACGTATGACTGGTCTTGGAAGTATGTGTGTAGCTGGTCCAGGCGCTGGGAGTTCGCCATTGTCGGACTGAACGTGTCGATGCTCTGCCCAATGTCGAATGGAGCAAGCAGAATACGAGCACCATCAATCAAGATTTTGCGAGGCCGGATGCTACGATGACAAATGGACTGCGAATGGAGATATTCAAGAGCGGATGATAAGTCACCCATCCAGTCCACCAGCAACTTCGAGCGGTTTGGGTCGCTTCCAGGGAGCGCGAGGAAATCGTCCAAAGTGTATTGTGCTTTCTCTGTGAGAATGCCAACGTGGCTCGGCTGAGCATACGAGCAAAGCAACTTTGCAATGTTCTTGTGCTCATATTGCTTGAACTTGTTGATCTGGTCCAACAGCGCAGCTTTTTGAGCGGAGCGAGCAGTGACAAAGCGCTTTCGTACAAGCACACGATCCTCGCTGCTACCTTGCATCTTAACCCAGTCGACGCTCTTCTCAGAATTGCGCGACGATCGAATGAGACTGATGTGCTGTAATGGCACTGTTTCACGTGCGGTGTAGTCAATATGTGCTCCTGTCAACGGTAGTTCCTTGGATGTGGCACGCCATTGTTCGTCGACAACCTTCCGCGCATTTCCTACGATTCCTTGAAGACGGTCCTCTGGGAACGGCAGGCTCTCATCTCGAAGGTCGAAGAAGGAAGCTTGACGCCATGATGCGACATCGTCGCAAACGAACAAGAGGATTGCGAGCCTGGGGTTCGACAACGTCCACTGCCATATCTTCTTGACTAGGCCAGCATCCCATCCCTGCTTTCGCACGAGCTCGTAGAACCATCCGGAAAGAGACTGGCCCTGTGAAGATAAGATTGATGTGTTGATGTATCCGTTTACCAACGGAACAAGGGGAGCAGCAGGCTGTCGGTATGGGTTCATGGGTGAACCAGGATAATCGCCATTTCTGAACGACTCACCAGAAGCTGAGGGAGGCGGTGACATGGGCGCAAATCCTGCTACCGGATTAATGACCCTTATTGGCTGGGGAGCGATGGGCTGGGGCGTTGTCGATCGGCTGGTGTATTGCGGGGTATGTTTTGGGCTGCCTTTGGGCGACGATGAGTCGGACGACTTGTTGGAATATGTCGAAGCTGGGCTGACCATTACGTTCGACCACGGATTGTTGTTCGTTGTTGTGGGCGTTGTACTTCGGCTGGTTGCGGACGAGGCGGACGAGACTGTTGGAGATGCGGTCTCGCGGTTGTTGTACCACGATTGATCATCGTCTCGAAGGTTGACCATGGATATGGTGTGCTGGAGACTGTATTGGGGTTTGGGATATTGCATCGCAGGCGTCCGCCACGGCGAGTTCGAGGCGTGCTGCATTGCGTACAGGTGGTCGGCGCGTGACCAACGAAGAGCGTCCTCGAGGAATGTTAGATGTTTGCAGCGACTATGGACTTGCCTCGTGTAGGCTTGTGACGATGTGCAAAAACAACTAAAGAGAATGAGCGTAACAGAGCGAGAAACGTGAGAGCCTTGAAGGACGACTTGGGTCCAGGTGCCCTGGTCTGCAGATGAAGTACAGCGGGACCCTTCGGGCAGAATCGACCGCTTACACTGTGACAAGCCCAAATAAGGCTGCTCCAAGTAGAGGTCTAGAGGCTTTTGATGTGCTGGCACCTAGTGCCCGCATTTTGCAACACATTAGTGGAGGATGACAATATATGGGCATAGGCAGTGGGTGTATGTGTTGGGCGAATGCACGCTGGGCACAAGCGCACCCATGTGGATTAGTTGTATGCAGGCGAACGTGGCCACCTCAGAGTCGCCTTCGTCGTCAAAGGCGTATCGTGTGCATATGTTCGCAGCCCATACTTTCCCGTATGGTGCCAGATCATCGAGCATTCTGATATGGAGCGCGCGATCCGTCCCGTACCCAGTAAGTGTGGTCGGCAGTGTGCCGGACTATGCGTGCGTTGCGCGACGAGGCCGCTAAGTTGCTGCAGGACTAAGACCACACGATGAGCAACGGACGCAGGACGCAGGACCTCTGTGCTCTGGTACACAGTGAATAACTATGGGCATAAAGGGAGATACCGCGGATATGCGCGTTCGGGTATTGGCCGGGTGGAGGTTGGGACACGAGGTTTCACAGCTCACCGTCTCTTCTCGGCACACGCACCGGGAACAACTAATGTCCGTGTGGCTTCGGGAGTGACGTGCTTCGACAGCAGCGAGGCGGCTGGGTCCGTTGGGCGGTATTGAAGATGCGGTCGATGTTGTACAGTTGTCCAGGTGTTGCGCCCCGGCGACCCGCCTGTATCAGCGCGAGTGTCGCAGGTCCAAGATGACAGCGGCCGCTACCCGTGTCAACATCGCCCGTTTCTGAGGAAGCACGCGCCGGAAGCCACACCGCAGGAGATTTTGCGATGCACCGATGGCGCAGCGGAGGCTGGTGCGATGGGAAACTCAGGACATCGGCTTCTGCACGGCTCGAGGGTGAAACCGAAAAGCCGGGAAAGGCGGCATCAGATGATGCTATTGGCTCGGAGGAAAGCGTCACGTGCTCTACTAGCGCACACCTGAAGCGCCCCTAGTTTTAGCATCGTTCCCCGACTCCAGACCTCAACACCAATTGTCTCAAGGGGCCCAGCATCGTCATGCCCAGTGCGCCCCCACTCCCGAACGGTTCGATCTCCAGGCCACAGCTTGGTTGGCTCCCACCAAATGCGGCTCTACTATGCTAAATTAAGCTTCTTCTTAGTCGCCTCGGGATCAACGCATAGATATGTCTTGTGCCACCCGTCACAGCCTCAAGCAGAGTCCGTCTCAACTCTGTTATGGAGCCTCAAGCCAGTCTTGGTGCTGCTTTTCGAGTCTGGTGCCCGACCTGAGTCACGCCATTTGCGAGCCGTTCTCGTCCGATCCACCCATTGCCGTGATTCGCACACCGCGTTTCTTCATGCTCGCGTGTTCGACTTTTCTAATTCGCTTTTGCTAATGACACTTCTAATGCCCGTTTCTTTTCAGCAGTGATTAGCTTTTGCTTCGTCGTTCTTTCTTCGCTCGCCACTTTCTTTCTCGTAAGCTGCTGGGCAGCCCGGCCACCTTCGCACTACCGACTTTAATTTTCCGGCGTCGACTAATACTACCTCGACCATGTTTTTCAAGAGCGCTTTTGTAGGCACTCTGCTTGCTGCTGGACACGCAACTGCCTTCAAGGGCCCCCAAGTGAACGCGCTTCTCGAACCGGGCCAGGACGTGGAGGAGGTACTACGGAGGGACGCAGAGCTCATGGCGACCCTTACTCAAAGACAAGATGCCAACTCTGCCGATTCAGCACCGCTAGCATCGCTAACACCCGCGACTGGTGATGCGTCGGGTGTCGATCAAGCAAAGTGGGAGCAACAGACAAAGGAAGCATGTATGAGCACGCTCAGCAACCTCAACGGCCAAGCGTCGAACCCGAGTGGAATCGCCGTGTGCTACAACCTACCTTTCCTTGACAACAAGACGGGTGTCTTCCAGGCGGAGCTCCGAATGTATAATGTGTCAGCTCCCATCAACCCATGGGTTGGCGTTACCGCGGCCGATGTCAGCATGACACTTTCGTACCTCGGTGCGACTGTGCAAAACATGCGAGGCAACTTCACCAAGCGGGATCTTAGCTGGCCAGTTAGTGAGGGTATGCTGGTTGAGAGGCAAGACATCAACACCATGACGGAACTCAAGGTCCTCATGTATGTCGGAAGGATCAATGAGAACCTGATGGGCTCAGCCATGACCCAGTACGTATTCTTCTTCGTCATTCATACTTCTATCTCTAACATTTTTGCAGAGAATCTCTCCAGCCCCTTCTCATCCCGCAAATCGACCTCGCTGCGCGAAACCCTGCAACCGGCCAGGACGTCGAAACCACTCTCTCTTCCCAGGAGGCATCATTCGTCAATGGCATCTTCTCCAAGGCAGGCAACGCTCCCACCAACGCAGACCCCCAAGCCGCAGCATCCGCATCCGCTGCCGTCTCCTCTGCCGCACCGTTCATCATCCCCGGAACTGCCTTGGCTTTCTTCCCAATTGGTCTGGTTGTCACATCCGTATGGGCACTCTTCTTCTTCCTTGCCGTTGGATTCGGAACATACGGTCGCATCCAATACCGTGACCAATACAGGCGGCGTGTACGCGCCGAGTTGGCACGTGGCGTCCGCACCATCTAATACCCGACTTGGTGTCTCTGTTCATTGCTTCGCTATTTCTAAGAGCTAGTATCGGAAGTTTAGGCTACTATGAAGATTACGTT
>Ga0265797_10003209_pt1 | contig 26446 bp, 16 predicted proteins | sample P2T30metagenome_FD_192433 | JGI IMG/M metagenome (GOLD analysis project Ga0265797, IMG submission 192433) | Plant litter microbial communities from East Loma Ridge, Irvine, California - P2 T30 | ecosystem: Environmental > Terrestrial > Plant litter > Unclassified | place: USA: California... | reverse complement strand
ATCGCCGGCCTCGGGCTGTCGCTGTCGTCCACCGCCATCGCGCTGGCCTCGCTGGAAGAACGCAACCTGATGCCGACGCCGGCCGGCCAGGCCAGTTTTTCGATCCTGCTGTTCCAGGACATCGCCGCGATCCCGATGATCGCGATCGTGCCGCTGCTCGGCATTCCGGAAGAAGCCGGCGGCGGCGGCAACGCCTGGATCGCCGTGGTCAAGGTGATCGTGGTGCTGGCCGGCGTGGTCATCGGCGGGCGCTTCCTGGTGCGGCCGCTGCTGCGCTTCATCGCCAAGACCGATGCGCGCGAAATCTTCACCGCCTTCGCCCTGCTGCTGGTGATCGCGATTTCGCTGCTGATGCAGTCGGTCGGCATGTCGATGGCGCTGGGCGCCTTCATAGCCGGCGTGCTGCTGGCCGACTCCGAATACCGCCACGCGCTCGAGACCGACCTCGAACCGTTCAAGGGCCTGCTGCTCGGGCTGTTCTTCATCGCGGTCGGCATGTCGGTCGACTTCGGCGTATTCCTGGCGCGCCCCGCCATCGTGCTCGGCCTGGTGGCGGCCTTCCTGGTGCTGAAGATCGGCGTGCTGTATGGCCTGAGCCGCGCGTTCGACATGGCGCGCGGCCAGCACCTGCAGTTCGCGCTGATCCTGTCGCAGGGCGGCGAATTCGCCTTTGTCGTGTTCGGCGCGGCCGCCACCGCGCGCGTGTTCTCCGAGGAGGTGGCATCGACGCTGGTGGTGGTGGTCGCGCTGTCGATGGTGGTCACGCCCCTGGTGCTGATGGCTTACGACCGCCTGTTCGCGCGGCGCCAGGGCGCGCAAGGCAAGAAAGGCGCCGGCAAGGCCGACGACATCGAGCCGAACGAAGACCACGTGATCATCGCCGGTTTCGGCCGTTTCGGCCAGATCGTCGGCCGCTTCCTCAACGTGGCCGGCGTCAGGCTCACCGTACTCGATCACGACCCCGACCAGGTCGACGTGCTGCGCCGCTTCGGCTTCAAGGTGTTTTACGGCGACGCCACCCGCGCCGACCTGATGCGCGCCGCCGGCGCCGCTCGCGCCCGCGCGCTGGTGGTGGCCATCGACGACATCGAGGACAGCCTGGCGCTGGTCGAATCCGTCCGGCGCGACTATCCGGACCTGCCGATCTTCGCGCGCGCCCGCAACGTCACCCATTATTATCAGTTGATGGACCGCGGCGTGCACCTGATCGAACGCGAGACTTTCGAAGCCGCCGTCAAGCTGGGCCGCAGCGTGCTGACCGCCGGCCTGGGCCAGAGCGCCTACCGCACGCGCCAGACCGCCGACAAGTTCAGGAAATACAACCTGCAGAACATCCTGGCGGTCTACCCGTATTACAAGGACCGCGATACTTATGTGTCGATGGCCAAGCGCGGGCGCGACGAGCTGGAGACCATGATTGCGCGCGACCGCAAGGCGGTGGAAGACGAGACCGGGCAGGATTGGGACTGAGTTGCGGCCCAGCGACTGTTGGTTAAAAAGATTGCGAACATGAAACAAAGTCCTGTTATCATCGATGCGCCGCATGACGCGGCATCCTATCGATCTGGAGACAGCATGCATGTTCCGATGACCGCTTTCGCAATCAATTCGCGCCGTGGCTTCCTGGCTGCCGCGACCGCCCTGGCAACGCTGTTGCCGCTGAACGCAGCCTGGGCCGCACCCTTCACCTCGGACCGCATCACGGTCCGCACCGAGGGCAGCGGCCCGGACGTGGTGCTGATCCCCGGCCTGAACTCCTCGCCGCGCACCTGGACCACCACCGTGGCCGCCCTGCCCGGCTACCGCTACCACCTGGTGCAGGTGGCGGGCTTTGCCGGCCAGCCGGCGGGCGCCAACAAGGCCGGCCTGGTGGCGGCCCCGGTGGCCGAGGAGATCGCACGCTACATCAAGGAAGCCGGGATCAAGCCGGCCGTGGTCGGCCACTCGATGGGCGGCATCGTCGGCATGATGCTGGCCAGCCGCCATCCGGATGCGCTGTCGCGCCTGATGGTGGTCGACATTTTCCCCTACATGGGCATGCTGTTTGCCGGCCCCGGTGCGGCGCCCGCACAGGTCGCCCAGGTCGCCGACAAGATCGAGGCCGACATGCGCGCCGCCACACCCGAACAGCGCACCGCCCGGGCCACCGGCATCATCGCCGGTTACGCCAACAACCAGGCGATGCGGCCGATCGGCGTCGAGGATTCGCTCAAGAGCGATCCGGACGTGACCGCCCGCGCCTACCATGAGCTGATCGTCACCAACCTGATTCCGGAGCTGGGAAAGATCGCGGTGCCGGTGACGGTGCTGTATGTCCAGCCGAAGACCGTACCGATCCCGGCCGCGCAGTTCGACGGCGCCTACAAGGGGGCGTATTCGCCGGTGAAGCAGCTGACCCTGAAGCGCATCGAGGACAGTGCGCACTTCATCATGTGGGACCAGCCGGCGCGGTTCCAGGCGGAGTTGAAGGGGTTTCTGGACGCGAAATGAGGCGAGTGCGCTCGACGCTTGAACGCTTGCCTATGCACGTCGTTCCCGCGAAAGCGGGAACGACGGGGGTCAGGCGCCAGCCGGCCCTTCCTGCTCGGTCCACGTCGGCGCCGCTGTCACCGGCTTCCCATCCACCCAATCCAGCCGGTCGATGCACATCCGCCGCGCCGTCTGCGCCGGATCCCACGCGTGGTACACGATCCAGGCCTCACTGCCATCCGGCGACACGGTAAACGAATTGTGCCCCGGCCCCAGCAACTGGCCGCCCTGCGGCGTGCGCATCAGCAGTGCCTGTTCGCCGCCTTCGGGCCGCCTGTACGGCCCGAGCGGATGGTCGGCCACCACATAACTGACGCCATAATTGTCCTTCTCCCAGGCGCCGCCGCTGTAGAAGCAGTAGTAGCGGCCGTCGTGCACCTGCAGCGCCGCCCCTTCCACCGTGTGCCAGTCATACACACCGCCGTACATGCTGCGCCCCTTGCGGAACACGTGCCAGTCGTGGTGGGGACGGACCACCACGCGTGGCTCACCGGCGAGCGTGCGCATGTCGAGCAGGCGGTCGACCACGATGCCGGTGCCGGCGCGGTGGTCGTCGCCATCGATCGTGTCGAGGAAATCGACGCAGTAGAACAGGTACCACTGGCCATCGAGGTCGCGGAACGGGTGGGCGTCGATCGAGAACGGTTGATCCGGCACCAGCAGCTTGCCCGCATCGATGAAAGGGCCGGCGGGGTTGTCGGACACCGCCACCCGCAGCTTCTGGTCCGTGCCTTCGGCCGCGCCCTCGCCGGACGAGTAATACATATGGAAGCGGCCGTCATGGAAGGCCACTTCGGGTGCCCACACATGGATGTCGTCGGCCGCGCCGCCGGGCAGCACCAGCGCGTGGCCGAGCGATTGCCAGTCGACCAGGTCGGTCGAGCGCAGCACCGGCACCTGGCGTCCGTCGGCGCCGCCCGGCCCGGTGCCGTAGGCGTAGTAGACGCCCTCGTGGCGCAGGACGAAGGGGTCGGCGAACACCTCCGGCCAGACAGGATTACGGTAAGTCCTCATGGATCGGCTTTTAAAGCGAAAAGCGCAGGCCAAGGCCGTAGCTGGTCGGGTTGTAGCGGATGTCGCGCGGGCGGATCGGATCGTCAAGATAGCTCTCGTACTTCTCCTTGGTGATGTTGATCGCGTCGAATTGCAGCGACACGTTCTTGCTGATCGCGTACGAGATGCTGAGGTCGACGAAGGTATTGGGCGCGACGATGCGATCCTGGCCGAAGCGCGGCTCGGCGATCTGGTCGACGTAGGCGCCGCGGTGGGTGGCGCTCAGGCGGCCGGTGATGCCGTTGCCCTCGTACAGCAGCGCGACGTTGTAGTTCTTCTTGGCGACGTTGGTCAGCGCCGTGGTGGCGTACTGGCCGTTCGAGAGCAGGGTCTCGTTGTCGGCATCGATCCAGGTGTAGTTGGCCTGGGCGCCGAAGTTGCTCCAGATGCCGGGCAGGAAGTCGAAGAACTTCTGGATGCCGAGTTCGGCGCCGCGCAACGTGCCCTTGCCCGAGTTCTGCGGACGCGTCACGCGGTAGGTCTGGCCGCCGATGACTTCGCTCGACTCCAGGTTCTGCAGATAGCCGTCGATATCGCGGTGGAACAGCGCGACCTGGGCGAAACCGTTTTTCGGGAAGTAGTACTCGAGCGTGGCATCCAGGCTGGTCGACTTGGTCGGCCGCAGGCCCGGGTTGCCGGCACTGCCGGTGGCGGGGTTGTTGACCGTGCCCGGAATCAGGTTCAGCGCCGGGTTCAGGGCCGAGAATTCCGGCCGCGTGATGGTTTTGCCGGCCGTGATGTGCGACTGCAGGTTGTCGCGCCAGCCGATCACCGCCGCGGCACTGGGCAGGAAGTTGTTTTCGCGTGTGGTCTCGTTCAGCGGCGTGACGACATCGCCGGTGCGGACGTTGCCGCGCAGGTCGCGCGTGACGTGGACATAGCGTCCGCCCACGGTGCCGCTCAGGTCGATGCCCGACAGATCGGTCTTCCAGCGTGCCGCCAGGTAGATGGTGCTGCTGGCCTCGCGCTGGTCGAAGGCGCGGATCGGGTCGTCCGGCACGCGCCCGGCAGGCTGGCCGTAGGCCGCGCGCACGGCGTCGGCCTGGTCGATCAGGAAGTCGCGCGACGGCGTGACCCACTGGCCGCCAAGGCGGTCCAGGCCCGGCACCAGCGCTTCGAAGCCGGGACCGAAGGTGCCCACCGGCGTCGGACGGATGGCGCCGGTGAAGTCGCTCGCGCGCTCGGCGCTGTGGTAGCCGACGCGCCGCTGCGACAGGCGCAGGCCGGCATCGATCCCGCTGAAGAAGCCGTCGCCCAGGCGGTAGGAGGCGTCGTTGCGCCACTGGACCTGTTCGCCGCGCGAGACGCCCCAGTTCTGCACCATCCCGCGCAGCACGAACTGGCTCGGGTCGCGCAGGGCATTGGCGCTGGCCGGCGTCGTGACGGCGTTGTAGCCGCCGTGGCCGTCGCCGCCGCCGGCGTACCCATCGACGCTGGCGCCGGGCACCTGCTGGTCGACGATCACGGTGTCGTTGACGAAGGTCGACTTGGTCAGGGCAAGCGTCGAGTTCAGCTTCCACGGCCCCTCGCGGTACTGCAGGTTCAGGTCGGCGAAATGCTGGACCGTGTGTTCCTTCACGCCCCAGGTCGAGGTCGCGACGTAGGGGTCGTAGGCGTAGGGGCCGACATCGAAGGGCGCGGCCGCCGCGTAGGCCGACTGGATCGGGCAGATCACACCCTGCGGGGTGTTGCAGTAGCTGCCCTCCGGGGCCAGCACCACATTGGTCAGGCGCGGGGTCCAGGTGGTGTTGGCGATCATGTAGTCGACTTCGCTGCGGCCGCGGTAGCCGGTACCCAGGTACTGGGCGGTCAGTTCCAGCGTGGGGTTGACTTTCCACTGGAAGGCGCCGTGGACGCTGCCGCGGTCGCGGTCGCCGGCGTTGTAGATGCCGCCGATGTTCGGAAATTCGCCCAGGCGGTCGCCCGGATTCAGCGGCGCGATCGGCTGGTTGTCGTTCAGGCGGACCGCCGTGCCGTTCGGGCTGACCGAGAAGATGCGGTCGGGACGGTCGACCCACTGCACCGGATAACTCCAGTGCTCGCGGTGGAAGTCGACGTCGATCAGCGCCCCCATCTCGCCCATGCCGGTGTTCCAGCGGTTGCTGACCGAGAAGCCGCCGCCCGGATTGGTCTTGTCCTTGGTGGCGCTGGAACCGTCGACCTGCTGGCGCCGGCCTTCGACATAACCGGTGGCATTGAAGCCCTTGACGTCGAAGGGCGCGCGCAGGCGCACGTTGATGCTGCCGGCGATGCCGCCCTCGATCTGGCTGGGCGTCACCGACTTGTAGACGTCGAGGCCGCCGATGGCCTGCACCGGCAGGTCCTGGTAGGACAGGCGGCGCCCGGTACCTGTAAAGATTTCGTTGCCGTCCAGCGTGGTGCCGACGTCCGGCAAACCGCGGATGATGACCTGGCTGGTCTCGCCGCGGTCGCGTCCGACCTGTACGCCGGCGATGCGCTGCAGGGCGTCGCCGGCGGCGCGGTCGGGGAACTTGCCGATGTCGACGGCGTTGACCGAATCGACCACCTGCACCGAATCGCGCTTGATCGCTTCGGCGCTGCGGATGCTGGCGCGCAGGCCGCTGATTTGAACCTGCTGCATCTGCTGCACGCCGGCCTGGGTCTGGGCCGGCTGGGTCGGTGCGGCCGGGCCCGGGCTGCCGGCCGGTGCGTCGGCGGCTGCGGCCTGGCCAGCATTTTGCGTATCGATCTGCGTGCCAGGCGGGTCTTGCACGCCGGTCTGGGCAAATGCCGCCTGCGCGGCGAGGATCAGTACGGCGGCGCACACGGGCTTGAGTCGCAGGCAGGTTGAAGAAGAAGTCATCTCGGTCTCCAGATTGTTGTTTTATCCAGAAACTAAAACAAACCCGGCAGCGGCGGCGCCCGCTTGCACCGTGGTGATGCGTGCGCGCCACAGTGGCGCCCGCTTCCAGTGCGGTTCTTGACAGCGGGCGGCGCAACCCTTACTGGATGGCGGCGTGGGCGGCCTCGCGCCGGCGGCTGGGCGCGAATGCCTGGCCGGCCTCGTCGAACAGGTGGGCGTGGCCGGCATCGAACTGCAGCCCGACGCGCGCGCCGACCGCCGGCACCGCGGCGCCGGGGTTCACCTTGGCCGCCAGCGTGCCGTCGACGCCCGCCACCTGCAGGTGCACCAGCACCACGTCGCCCAGGTATTCGACCAGCGCCACGGTGGCGCCGATGCCGCCGCCGCTGCCGCCGCTGCCGCCGCCACTGGTCGCATCTTGCGACAGCCGCAGGTGCTCGGGCCGGATGCCAAGCGTCAGCACCGCGCCGACCCGGGCCCGCCCGACGTCCGCCGCCACCTCGGCGATGCTGTCATCCGGCAGGCGCACCGCCGCGGTGGCGCCCTCTTCGCCCGCCAGCACGGCCGGCATGAAGTTCATGCGCGGCGAGCCGAGGAAGCCGGCCACGAAGCGGTTGGCCGGCCGCTCGTACAGTTCGAGCGGGGTGCCGGTCTGCTCGATGTGGCCGCCGTTGAACACGACAATCTTCTGCCCCAGGGTCATGGCCTCGACCTGGTCATGGGTCACGTAGATCATGGTGCTGCCCAGTTCCCGGTGCAGGTGGGCCAGCTCGACCCGGGTCTGGGCGCGCAGCGCGGCGTCCAGGTTGGACAGCGGTTCGTCGAACAGGAATACCTCGGGTTTGCGCACGATGGCGCGCCCGATCGCCACGCGCTGGCGCTGGCCACCGGACAGCGCTTTCGGCTTGCGTTCCAGCAGGTGCCCGATCTGCAGGATGGCGGCGGCGCGCTGCACGCGCTCGGCAATCTCCGTCTTCGGCACCTTGGCCAGCTTGAGGGCGAAGCCCATGTTCTCGGCCACCGTCATGTGCGGGTACAGCGCGTAGCTCTGGAACACCATCGCGATGCCGCGCCGGGACGGCTCGACGTCGTTGCAGGGCTTGTCGCCGAGTTCCAGGGTGCCGGCGCTGATGTCTTCCAGGCCGGCGATCATGCGCAGCAGGGTCGACTTGCCGCAGCCGGACGGCCCGACGAAGACCACGAACTGGCCGTCTTCGACGTCGAGGTCGATGCCCTTGATGACCAGGTTGTCGCCGTAGCGCTTCTGGATGCCGCGCAATCTTACCGATGCCATTTGTTCTCCATATTCTTATCCTTTCAAGCCGCTGGCTGCGAGGAAACCTTGCGTGACTTTCCTCTGGAACGCAATGTAGGCCAGCGCCACCGGCGCCGCACCCAGCAGCGCCGCCGCCATCAGCTGGGCGTAGCGCACCCCGAAGGCGTCGTAGGTCTGGGTCAGGCCGAGCGGGACCGTCATCATGTCGTTCGAGGTGACGATGATGAAGGGCCACAGAAAATTGTTCCAGGCCGCGATGAAGGTCACGATCGCCATCGCCCACACGATATTCCCCGACAGCGGCAGGTAGACGCTCCACAGCACGCGCAGCGGGCCGGCGCCGTCCATGGTCGCGGCTTCGCGGAAGTCGGCCGGGATCTCGTCGAAGAAACCCTTGAAGACGTAGATCACCACCGGCGACACCACCTGCGGCAGGACGATGCCGGCATAGCTGTTGATCAGGCCCAGCGCGTTCATGGTGCGGAACAGCGGCACCAGCAGCGCCTCGAAGGGCACCAGGAAGGCCAGCATGGCCAGCGCGAAGATCAGGCCGCGGCCGCGGAAGCGCAGCTGCGAAAAGGCGTAGGCCGCCATCAGGCTGACCGCCATCGTCACCACCGTCACCGCCAGCGACACCAGGGCGCTGTTGAACAGCCAGCGCAGCAGGTTGCCGGCGGCCAGGGTCTTGTGGAAGGCATCCAGGGTCCAGGTCTGCGGCAGCCAGTGGAAGTCGCTGGACACAGTTTCCAGTTCCGGGCGCAGCGCCGTGCTCATGGCCCACAGCAGCGGCGCGGCCCACAAGGCAGCCAGCAGGACCGCGCTGATGGCGCCGATGGCGGTCCAGCCGAGGGTCGATTTCGTGTTCATTTCAAGCATCCCTCCGGTCCAGCCAGCTGACCACCCAGATCTGCAGCAGCGACAGCAGGATCACCACCGCCACGAAGGCCATCGCGATCGCCGCCGCATAGCCGGCGTCGCTCTGGGTGAAGGCGGTTTCGTACATATAGTGCAGGGTCACGCGGGTGGTGTTGAACGGCCCGCCGCTGGTGAGGATGTAGGTCTGGCCGAACACCTTGAGCGACGCGATGATCTGCAGGATCACGCAGGTGGTGGTGACCGGACGCAGCGCCGGCCAGGTAATGTTGCGGAACAGGGTCCAGCCGCGCGCGCCGTCCAGCGCCGCCGCTTCGTATTGCTCGGCCGGGATGTTGCGCAGCCCGGCCAGGAACAGCAGCATGTTGAAGCCGACCGTCCACCACACGGTGCCGATGGCGACCGCCGGCAAGGCCCAGTAAGGGTCGGCCAGCCAGGGGCGCTGGCCGCCCAGGATGTGGTTTATCACGCCCGACGAGGGCTGCAGCATCCAGTCGGCGATCAGGGTCATCACCGAGATCGGCAGCACGAAAGGCAGGAAGAACACGCCCTGCAGCCAGCCCTGGGCGCGCACGAAACGGTTGACCAGCAGCGCCATCACCAGCCCGAGCGCGGTCAGCGGCACCACGGTCAGCAATGCAAAATAAAAGGTGTTGCCGAGCGCATCCCAGAACGAGGCGTCGTGCAGCAGGGTCGCGTAGTTGTCGAGGCCGACGAAGGCGTTGGTGCGCGTCAGGCTGCTTTCGGTGAGGCTGAGCCAGAAGGTTTCGACCGTCGGCACCAGGAAGAACAGCAAAAAGGCCAGCAGGAACGGCGACAGCAGCGCCAGCGCGGGTAGCCCCTCACGCCGCGCCGACGCCCTGGCCACGGTAGCGGAAACGGAAAGTGCAGACTGGTCCATCATTCCCTTTCAATAGCGCGGCGGCGCCTTGCGCACCAGGCGCGCCGCCTCGGATTCGAAGCGGTGCATGGCCTGGGCCGGCGTCATGTAGCCGTACAAAGCGGCCGGCATGAACTTGGAGGCGATCGCTTCCAGCGGGCCGGCGGCGCCCATGTACCAGCCGTCCGGGTCGTAGATCACGTTGTTGGCCGCTTCCGCGTACATCGCATTCGGCATCAAGGCTTTGGCTTCGGGCGACTCCATCACCGCGCGGTAGGCCGGGATATGGCCACCCTCGGCCCAGCCCATCGAGTGTTTGCCGACATAGGCGACGAATTTGAGCACGGCCGCCACCTTTTGCGGCGTCGGCGCATGGCCGGTGTTGGCCGGCAGGGCAAAGGCGTGGGAATCGGCCCAGGCGCTGGCGTTCGCGTACATGCGCGGCAGCGGCACGATGCCGTAATCGAAGCCCAGCGTACCGGCTTTCGTCGCGCGCACCAGTTCCGGCACTTCCCACACGCCGTTCAGCATGAAGGTGGAACCGCCGCCCATGAACTGGCTGGTCGAGGCCGGGTAATCCAGCCCGACCTGGGCATAGCCGCGCTGGAACCATGCCGCGATGCCGGCCAGGGTCGATGTGCCGGCGCTGCCGTAGGTAAAGCGGCCGTCGCGGATGACCTGCACGTTCTGCTGGGCCAGCATCGAGGTCCACAGGCGCCAGATCGCGTACGAGCTCTGGCTGCTTTCCATGGTGAGTCCCGGCTTGCCGGTGCGCTCGGTGGCGACGCGGAAGGCGTCGGTCAGCGCCGCGATGCCGTCGATCGGTTTGAGTGTGCCGTCGGCTTGAAGCAGGCCGGCCCGGCCGGCCAGGGTCTTGTTGTAGTACAGGACCAGCGGGTGCATGTCGATCGGTACCGCGTAGGCGGCGCCCTGGTACTGCGACTTTTGCCACTGGCGCGGCAGGTAGTCGCCCCCGCGCAGGCCGGCATCGGCCATCTCGGCGGGGGCGATCGGGCGCAGCACACCGCCGCCGGCCAGGTTGACGATGCGCGACAGGTGCACGGTGGCCACGTCCGGCCCCTCGCCCACCACCGAGGCGGTAATCAGCTTGGTATAAAACGGTTCGCCCCACTTGAGCGTGGTGCTCACCACCCGTACGTCGCGCTGGCTGGCATTGAAGTCGTTCACAAGCGCGCGCATGCGCGCACCGTCGCCGCCGCTGAGCAGCGTCCACATCCTGACTTCAGTCTGCGCCCCGGCCGGTGCCGCCACCAGGGCGACGGTGAGGACGGCAGCGGTCTGCAACAGCGCGGCGGCGAGCGTCAGTTCTCGTCGTGCCACATCGTCTCCCTATTATTAGGAGTCCGCGCTGCGTTCAGCTCTCAGCCATCGATGGTCAAGCCACCCTTTTTCGCGCGCGCGGACCCGTCGCGCCCCGTCCACGGCGTTCGAATCCCGGCGGGTTGGCCGGTTCCGGACCCTGCGGCGGTTGGCGCTCACCGGTATAGGTTAACACTTCTGCGGTTTCTCCGACGCGCGTCCATTCAATCGGGAAATCCGGACCGCGCCGGGTGCGCCAGCGCTCGTCGTGGCCGAGGGGATCGAGGTGCCAGTTGTAACGCATCGCATCCGGTCCGCGGGTGGCTGCCGCCAGTGCCTCGATCGGCGCTTTCGGTACCCGGTCCTCGGTCAGCAGCCCGTTCTTTTCGAGGAAGGTGTCGGTCAGCTGGGTGTAGCAGAAGCCGGACAATGGACGGCAGCGGTGCAGCGCCGCCATCAGTTCCTGGTAGCGCGCCAGCAGTTCCTTGCCGTCCTTCGCGGTCGAGTAGCCCCAGCCGGGTGCCGCCCCGCCCGGGGTGCCGGCCGCCTGCAGGCAGGCGATGCCGCCGAACTCGGACAGGAACAGCGGCTTGCCCTGGCCGCTAAAACCGTCGATCACGATGCGGCGGCGATCCGGCTGCACGTGTTCGAGCGTGTACGCTACCCGTTCGCGGTTGCCGTAGCGCTCGATCAGCACGGCCGGGTCCTGCTCGTAGTCGTGCACACAGACGAAATCGCCGCAGGGCGCTTCCCAGCCGTCGTTGCCGATCACCGGGCGGGTGCCGTCGAGCGCGCGCGTCATGTGGTACAGGGCGCGCACGAAGTCGACCTGGCGCCGGTCGTGCATCAGTTCCGGCACGCCCCAGGATTCGTTGGTCGGCACCCAGGCCACCACGCAGGGGTGCGAGATGTCGCGCTCGACCAGTTCCTTCCACTCTTCCATCACCGTGTGCACGGTGGTGCTGGAAAAGCCGTAGGCGGAGGGCATCTCGGCCCACACGCACAGGCCGAGCACGTCGCACCAGTAAAGCCAGCGCGGGTCTTCGGACTTCTGGTGCTTGCGCGCGCCGTTGAAGCCGAGGCGCTTGATCAGCAGCACGTCGTGGAGCAGCTGGTCGCTCGAGGCCACCATCAGGCTGTCCGGCCAGTAGCCCTGGTCGAGCACCATGCGCAGATAATACGGACGGCTGTTCAGCACGAAGCGCTCGCCTTCCACGCTCACGGTGCGCAGCGCGGTGTAGCTCTGCACGGCGTCGAGCAGATTCCCGTCGGCAGTGCGGATCTCGATCTCGGCGTCGATCAGCTGCGGATGCTCGGGACTCCACATCCACTGGCCGCGGGCGTCGTCGATGCCGGGGTCGGGCAGCTGGAAGATGCGCGACAGGCGCGGCCCGGTCAGCAGGCAGCGGTCGTCGACCAGCAGGCGCTCGCCCATTTTCAGCCGCACGTTGGCGACCCCGCCCTCGGGCACGTGGGCGACGTCGGCGTCGAGCCGGATCTGCCAGGCGGCGACGTCGGCGGTCCAGCGCAGCTGGGTCACGTGGGCGCGCGCCACCTTTTCGATCCAGACCGTGCGCCAGATGCCACTGGTGCGCGGGTACCAGATCTTGTGCGGCTCGGCCTCCCAGTCCATCTTGCCGCGCGCCTTGTGCATGTCCTGGGGGTCGTCCTCGGCCTGCACCACCACCTCGAGGCCGGAACCGTCGAGATGGCGCGTGATGTCGACCGTGAACGGGCTGTGGCCGCCGCGGTGTTCCATCGCGAAGCGGCCGTTGACCCAGACCCGGGCGCGGTAGTTGACGGCGCCGAAGTGCAGCATCAGGCGCTCGTCCTGCCCCGGGGTGGTGGACGGGTCGAGCAGGATCTGGCGCCGGTACCAGACGCGGCGCCGGAAGCCGCGGTCGTGCACGCCGCTGGCACGCGCTTCGGGCGGATACGGCACGGTGATGGTGCGGTCGTAGGGCACCTCGAGCGGATCGGCGTACTGCGCGGCGTCGTCGAGCATCGCCTGCCACGGGCCGTCCAGGCTGCGCCAGGCGGCGCGCCGCAATTGGGGGCGGGGGTATTCCACGTTACAGCTCCTCGTTTTGACTTCTTGTCTCACACTGCCTGCAACCCACTTTACCGAGGCGCCTGCGGCGCTGGCAAGGCCTTTCGCTTGCCGTTATGCGGATCGTATATCTGGCGCGACAGCGTCGATACCGCGACCCGCGTAAATAACGCGCGGCCCGCGCCACTCATCGCGACCAGTCCCAGCCTGGCCTGGCCGCGCTTGCCTGCGGCCAGGCGGTGGGTCCACACCGCACCACCGACCCAGGCGCGACCATCCTGGCTCGAATATGCCGTATAACGTTCCTGCTCCCCATCCCGGTGGACATCGAGTCGTAACCAGGTGTGACGGCCCGGCGTGCCAGCCAGGGTATTGCCGTAGCGCGGCCAGTCGGCGTGGACCGGGGCCATCTCCTTGCCGAACTCCACCTGGCGCAGGCCGCCGCGCGCCAGCTCGACCAGCTTGACGTAGTTGTCGTCGTCGCGCATCACCACCAGCCCGGCCTGGGCGGCCCCGCCCTCCTTCACCTCGAGTTCGAGCTCGACCTCGATGCGGTAGTCGCCCGTCGGCAGCGCCGCCTGCAGCACGCTGGCGCTATTGGTGTCGACGTAGAGGTCGCCCGGCTCCACCGGCAGCGTCAGCCCGCGGGCGTCCGCGGTCGCCGCCAGGGCGTCACTGGTGCGCGGACGCAGCCATTGCCAGCGCTCGTCCAGCTGCGGGTTTTGCAGCGTATCGGTCCATAGCGGCGTGGCCTGCTCTTCCGGTAGCGGTGCCGGCGCCGTGACGGCGGATGGCTTGCTGCCGGCCGTGACGATGGGCGCCGCCATGGGGCCGTCGTTCGGCGCGCGCCCGCCGCCGGCCACCGGCCAGCCGTCGACCCAGTCGATCCGGTCCAGCATGGCCAGGCGCCGGGTCAGCTTGTCCTTGGCGCTGAAGAAGGGTTCGTTCAGGTCGATCGCATGGTAGATCGTCCACCACCCGCCGGCGGCGTCCGTGAACACCGTGTTGTGGCCGGGGCCGACCCAGCGGTTGCCGTTCTGGAGCAGGAAAGGCGTGCCGCCGGCGCGGCCCCTGGCCATGTCATTGCCGTAGCGGTCGAGGAAGGGGCCCTCCGGGGTGCGGGCGCGCCCGACGAAGACGCCGTAGCCGGTCAGCGGGCCGTTGCAGCAATTGGTGGCCGAGGCGAACATATACCACCAGCCGTCGTGCCTGACCACGTCGGTGCCTTCGTAGCGGCCGTCGGCCCCGACGCGGACGGCGTCTCCGTGCACCGCCATGCCATCGTCGTCCAGCTTGCGCACCCAGACGCCGCCGCCGTAGCTGCCGTAGTACAGGTACTTGCTGTCGCCGTCGACCACCACCTTGGGATCGTAGACCCAGTGGAAGGCGCAGCCGGGGCCGGCGCGCTGGGGCGCCACCACCGGCGCCGCACTGGCGCGCCATGGTCCGGCCGGACTGCTCGATGTGGCCACACCGATCGCGCTGTCGGTACCGCAGCCGGGTTCCGGGCTGTGGGCGTCGGCCACGTCGGTGACGGTGAAATACAGGTAGTAACGGCCGTTCATGTACACCGGCTCGGGCGCCCATAGGCCGGAAGTGGGGGCGGCCAGCCCTTGCGGGCGGTCGGTAAAGGCGTCGGCGACGAAGTCCCAGTGCACCAGGTCGCCCGAGCGGTAGACCGGCATCATGCGGAACTTCCAGCCGCCGTCGCCTTCGTGGCCGGAGCGTTCCTTCTTGCTGACCGGATCGCTGGTGCAGTACAGGTACCAGGTCGGCTGGCGCGCACGCGGGTCGCGCAGCACGGCGGGGTCGGCGCAATTCTGCGCGAGTTCGCCGCCGGCCAGGCGCACCGGCAAGGGATTTTGATAGGTGGCGGCCGTGGTGCCTGCGGCAGGTGCAGGTGCAGGTGCAGGTGCGGGTGCGGGTGCAGGTGCAGGTGCGGCAGCGGACGCGCACAGCGGCACGGCGCAGGCCAGCGCCGCCAGCCAGTGGCCGGGATGGGTCATGCTCGGTCTCCTTTGTTGTCGGCCGAGCTTACTGCAAGCGCCGTGCTCCGTGTTGCACGCTTGAAAAGCGCCCCAAGCGGATATTGAACACGGTTGACCGCCTTCGGCAAGGGCATGCGCGCTCTGGTATCATGGACCCCATTTCGATTCGCGCCGCTTCCCCCGATGCCGACAAGGATGACTTTCCGTCATGCACTGGCCGCTGCCCTGACGGTCGCCCTGACCACGCTGCTGCCCACCGCCAGCCAGGCCGCCGACGTGGTCTTGCGCCCGTGGCCGGCCGCCCAGCCGACGCCGGCGCTGAAGCTGGTCGGCCTGGACGGCCAGCCCTGGGACCTGGCCCAGCTGCGCGGCAAGGTCGTGGTGGTGAACTTCTGGGCCAGCTGGTGCGGTCCCTGCGTGGCCGAGCTGCCGATGCTGGGCGGCCTGGCCCAGCGCCCGGCCTGGCGCGGCAAGGTGGCCGTGGTCGGCGTGAATTACAAGGAATCGCTGGACACGATCAAGGACTTCAGCGGTACGCGCGGCATCGCCTATCCGGTCCTGCGCGACCGCTCGGGAGAGATGTTCAAGGCCTGGACCGCCGGCGTGATGCCGACCACGATCCTGGTCGACCGCCAGGGCCGGGCGCGCTGGCGCAGCGCCGGCGAAATCGGCGCCGCCGACACTGCCCTGCAGCGCGGCATCGACGCCCTGGTCGCGGAATCGTCGGACAAATAAGCGCGTACATCGGCGCACAAGACCGGCCGAACCGGCCTCGCATCACCCAACCATTGCACGACCCATACCAACAAGGAAAACACGCATGCAAGACACTAATCACCTCCGCCGCACCGTCCTGAAAGCCGCCGGCGGCCTGCTGCTGGCCAGCGCGCTGCCGCGCACCCTGCTGGCCCAGACCGCAGGCCAGGCCCAGGAACGCCATTTCGATCCGAAACCGGGCGACTGGAAGGGCTTCGAGGTGGTCACCCAGGTGAGCCTGCAGCGTGCCGAAGGGCCGTCGACCGTGTGGGTGCCGCTGCCGGCGCTCGACACCGAGTGGCAGCGCACCCTGTCCAACAACTGGACCGGCAATGCCAAGAGGGTCAAGGTCGGCAACGACAGCAAATACGGCGCCAAATACCTGGTGGCGCAATTCGACGGCTCGGCGCCGCCGATGCTGGAAGTGGTGTCGCGCGTGCAGACCCGCGACCGCGCCGAAAACTGGAAAAAACCGGTCGCCGGTGGCGAATCGGCTGAAGACCTGCGCCTGTGGCTGCGCCCGACCGACCTGCTGCCGCTGGACGGCATCGTGCTCAAGACCGCCAACCAGATCGTGGCGGGCGCCCGCACCGACGAAGACAAGGTCCAGCGCATCTACGACTGGATCCTGCTGAACACCTTCCGTGAGCCGAAGGTCAAGGGCTGCGGCATCGGCGACATCAAGACCATGCTGGAAACCGCCAACCTGAGCGGCAAGTGCGCCGACCTGAACGGCCTGTTCGTGGGCCTGTGCCGCGCGGTCGGCGTGCCGGCCCGTGACGCCTACGGCATCCGCATCGCCCCGAGCGCCTTCGGCTACCGCGAACTGGGCGGCAAGCCGGCCGCGCTGCAGGGCGCCCAGCACTGCCGCGCCGAGGTGTACCTGAAGCGCCACGGCTGGGTCGCGATGGACCCGGCAGACGTCACCAAGGTGATGCGCCAGGAAACCGCCGACTGGATCAAGGACCCGGATCACCCGATCGTGGCGCCGGTGCGCAAGGCCCTGTTCGGCGGCTGGGAAGGCAACTGGATGGGCTACAACTTCGGCCACGACGTGCATCTGCAGGACTCGAAGGTGATCGGCAAGGTCGGCTTCCTGATGTATCCGCAGGCCGAGAACCGCGGCGAAGCCTATGACTCGCTGAACCCGGACGCCTTCAAGTACGTCATCACCTCGCGCGCGCTCTGACCATGTCCGGCCCCGATTCCCTGACCGCCGGCAGCATCGCCGGCACCGAACGCAAGGCCGGCCGCCTGGTCGCCCTCGCCGTGGTCGCCTCGCTGCTGGCCTCGACCTGCTGCGTGCTGCCGCTGGTGCTGGTGCTGGTCGGGATCACCGGGGCCTGGATGTCGACGCTGGTGGCGATGAAGCCGATCACGCCCTATGCGATCGCGGTGACGGTGGCCGCGCTGGGCTGGGCGGGCTGGCTGCTGTTCAAGCCGGCCCGCGCTTGTGATATTGACGACGGCAACTGCGCCACCACGCGCCCGGCGACGCGCCGCCTGTTCATCGTCTGCGCCGTGTTCATCGCGCTGCTGCTGTCCTTCCCGCTGTTTGCGCCCCTGTTTTATTGACGCTACCTGATTCGATACCATGATGAAGAAAACCCTTATCGCCCTGCCCCTGCTCGCCACCCTGCTCGCCGCGCCGCAGTTCGTCTTTGCCAAACAGCAGACGGTGTCGCTGAACGTGCCGACCATGGACTGCGCCACCTGCCCGATCACGATCAAGGCGGCGCTGGTCAAGGTGCCGGGAGTGGCCAAGGTCAAGGTGAGCTACGAGAAGCGCGAAGCGGTGATCGTGTATGACGATGCGCAGGCGACCGTGGCCGACCTGAAGAAGGCGACCGAGGATGTCGGGTATCCGGCGATGCTGAAGATGGCGCGCTGAAGCTGAATCGCCGTCGCCCCTGCGCAGGCAGGGGCCCAAGCTGGACGCACAGCCGAAACGCATGAAAACTTGGGCCCCTGCCTTCGCAGGGGCGACGCGTTAACTTGCCTTCTTCCGCCGCGGCAGCAACTCCCGCACCACCGCATTCAAGCGCTCCACCGACACCGGCTTGCCCAGGTGCGCCGAAAATCCAGCCGCCCGTGCATCGGCGATGTCGGCATCGCGCCGCATGCCGGTAATCGCCACCGCCGGCAGCTGCGCATACTTGGGCAGCGCATGCGCCCGGCGCAGGAATTCGTAGCCGTCGATTTCCGGCATCGAGATATCCGAGATCAAGAGGTCGATTGTTTCCCGCCCGAGGACCTCCAGGCCCTGGCGCGCGCTGGTGGCCGCGAACACCGTGGCGCCGCTCATTTCCAGCAGCGACTGGAACACGTGCAGCATGTCTTCCATGTCGTCCACCAGCAGGATGCGCAGCCCGGCCATGCCCTCGTCTTCGCCCTCGATGTCGCCCGGCAGCGGCGCCGCCTTGCTGTCCAGCAGCGGCAGCCACAGCGTAAAGCGGGCGCCCTTGCCGATGCCTTCCGAGGCCGCCTCGACCCGCCCGCCATGCAGCGCCACGATCTCGCGCACCAGCGCCAGGCCGATGCCCAGTCCGCCCTTGGAACGGGTGGTCACCGACATGCTCTGGCCGTACATGTCGAACACGTGGGGCAGGAAGTGGGCGGCGATGCCCTGGCCGCTGTCGACGACGTCGACGCGCACGAAGCCATCCTCGCGGCCCAGGCGCGCCTCGATGCGGCCGCCCTTGGGCGTGAACTTGACCGCATTGCTCAGCAAATTCATGATCACCTGCTCGACCCGCACCACGTCGGCCAGCACCGTGGCGCCGTCGGCGCTGCCGCTCATCGTGATGCTCAGGTCGTGCGAAGCCGGGTCGCTGCGCGCCACGTCGATGATGCCCTGCACCACCGCGTCCATGCCGACCGGCGCCATGGTCAGCGACAGCTTGCCGGTGCGCACGCGCGAGATGTCCATCAGGTCGTCGATGATCTTGGCCTGGCTCATCACGGCGTTGCGGATGATCGAGGCGGCGCGCATGAAGGTCGGCGAGCCGCGCAACTCGGGCATGCGCGACAGCAGCTCGACGTTAATGTGGATCATGTTGAGCGGATGGCGCAGCTCGTGCGACATCACCGCCAGGAACTCGTCCTTCAGCGCCGACGCGTTTTCGGCATCGCAGCGCTCGGCCTGTTCGCGGTTGAAAGCCTGCTCGCGTTCCTTGCCCTGGCGTTCGCGCGCGGTTTCGTCGCGCGCAATCTTGGCGTAGCCGTACAGCTCGCCGCTACCGTTGCCGCCCCGGAGCGGGGTGGTCACGCCGCTGCAGAAGAAGCGCGACCCGTCCTTGCGCACGTGCCAGCGCTCGTCCTCGGCGCGGCCGTCCTCGCGCGCGCGGCGCAACTCGTCGGCCGGCACGCCACGGGCATTGTCTTCCGGCGTGAACAGGCGGTCCAGCACCTGGCCGAGCATGTCATTCTCGGTATAGCCGAACAGTTTTTCGGCGCCCTTGTTCCAGCTGGTAATGTGGCCGTGTTCGTCCTGGGTGATGATGGCGTAGTCGTTGGCGCTTTCGGCCACCATGCGCATGCGCGCCTCGCTGGCGCGTGCCTGTTCCTCGGCATGGCGGCGCAGCGTGATGTCGAAGAAGGTCATCACCGCGCCTTCGATGCGGTCTTCGTTGGTACGGTAAGGCAGCAGGCGCACGATGTAATAGCGGCCGTCGTTGCTGAGCACTTCGCGCTCGACCATGCGCAGGGTGTCGAAGGTGGCGCTGACGTCCCCGGCCAGCTGGTCGTAATCGAGCTTGTGGGTAAGATCCAGTAGCGAGCGCCCGACGTCGGAGGCAATGATCGAGAACAGGTCGGCCGCGCGCGGCGTGAAGCGCTTGATGCGCAGCGCGCTATCCACAAAAATGGTGGCGATGTCGGTGGAGGCGATCAGGTTGTTCAGGTCGTCGTTGGCCTTGCCGGTTTCCTCGACCTTCACCTTCAGCTCGTAATTGACGGTGACCAGTTCCTCGTTGACCGACTGCAGCTCTTCCTTGCTGGTTTCCAGCTCTTCAGTGGCCGAACGCAGCTCTTCGTTGATCGCCTGCAGTTCCTCGTTCGAGGCGCGCAGCTCCTCGGTCGAGATCTCGGAATTTTCCAGGGTCTCCTGCAACTGCTCGCGCTTGCGCTGCAATTCGGCCTCGAGCTGGTCCAGCACCACGTCGTGGCTGCCGTTGCTGCGCGCGGGCAGTGCGTTCTCGTGGGCGCTCTCGGTGCGCACGAACAGTACCAGCAGGAAGTCGTCCTCGGCCTCGGGGTCGCGGAACGGACGCACCGTCATCGCCACCGTGCCGAGCTCCGACGGTTCGCCCAGTTCGATCGGGCGGCAGTCGACGCTGGCCGCATGCTGGGACGCCTGGTACATGGCCGAGCGCAGCTCCAGGCGCAGTTCCGGCAGCACCAGCGACAGCAGGTTGCGCGACGGTTCGCCGCCGCCCATGCGCAGGAACCGGCCGGCCTGCTCCGACATGTGCACGATATTGCCTTCGCTGTCGATCACGGCCGACGGCGGCGCCGACTGGGCCAGCGCGCGCTGGTGCAGGTCGGCAAAGGAGAACTGGCGCTTGCCGGGCAGCTTGGGGCGGCTGATTTCCGGCAGGCGGGTACCGTACACCGCCGACGACGGATTCTGGTAATGCAGGGTACGGGCACCGCCGCGGGCGCGGTAGATGCGGTTCTTCTTGTCGACCGCCACGAAGAACTCGGACACCGACTCGGCCGACTCCGAGCTGCCCAGGAACAGGTAGCCGCCCGGTTTCAGCGCGAAGTGGAAGGTCTGCAGCACCCGCATTTGAACGTCGCGGTTCAGGTAGATCAGCAGGTTGCGGCAGGAAATCAGGTCGAGCCGCGAAAACGGCGGGTCGCGCAGCAGATTGTGCGAGGCGAACAGGATGCGGTCGCGCAGCGCCTTGCGGATGCAGTAGCGGTCGTCTTGCTTGGTGAAATACTGGCGCAGGCGCACCGGCGCCACATCGGTGATGATCGATGCCGGAAAATTGCCGGAGCGCGCGGCGGAGATGGCGCGGTCGTCGATGTCGGAAGCGAACACCTGGAACACCGGCGGCTGTTCCAGCGTGGCGGCCTGGTCGGCCAGCAGCATTGCCACCGAATACGCTTCCTCGCCGCTCGAGCAGGCCGCCACCCAGGCGCGCACCTCGTCGGCCGGGCCCTTGTCCTTGAACAGATCGGGCAGCACTTCGCGTTCGAGCGCTTCGAAGGCGTCGCGGTCGCGGAAGAAGTTGGTGACGCCGATCAGCATGTCGTCGAGCAGCGCCTTGTGCTCGGCCGCGTCGGACTCGAGCAGGTCACGGTATTCGGGCAGGGTCGGCATCTGGCGCACCTGCATGCGCCGCTCGATACGGCGCAGCACGGTGGCGCGCTTGTAATGGCGGAAATCGTGGCCGGTATGCCGCAGCAGCGAGGCGATGATGTCGCGCAGCGCGGTTTCGGCGCTGGCGGCGTCGGCCTCGATCGGCGGTTCGTCGACCTTGCCCAGGTCTTCACCCTGCAGCGGCAGCTGGATGGCCTTGGCGTTGTCCCACAACTCGATCAGCTTCTGCGGCATGTCGGTGACCGGCAGCACGAAGTCGACGGCGCCGGTGCGGATCGCCGCCGACGGCATGCCTTCGTGCTCGGCGTCGGCCGGCGCCTGCGCCAGCGTCACGCCGCCCTGCTCCTTGATGCGGGTGATGCCGACCGCGCCGTCGGAACCGGTGCCGGACAGCACGATCGCGATCGAACGCTCGCGGTGCACTTCGGCCAGCGTGCGGAAGAACAGATCGATCGCCACATGCTGGCCGCGCGGACGCTCCAGCTCGTCGACCAGCAGCAGCCCGTCCACCATCGACATGTGCTGGTTGGGCGCGATCACGTACACATGGCCAGCCTCGATCTCGACCTTCGAGGTAACCTGCACCACCGGCATGCGGGTGGCGCGCTGCAGGATCTGGGCCGCCGAACTCGGGTGCCGGGGCGACAGATGCATGATGACCACGAAGGCCATCTCGTTGACCGCCGGCATATTCTCGAACAACGTCTGCAGCGCCGTCAGGCCGCCGGCCGAGGCGCCGACGCCAACAACCGGAAACGGCAGCGTGCTGGGAACGACGTCAGGATCGTGGGGCAGCGCTACGGGCTCAGCAGTGGAATCGGACATCGTAATCGGATCGAATGAACAAAATATGAGTCTATTCGATCCACACTGCATTTTGGGGAGAATGTGAAGAAAATCATAACCTTTGTCGAAAATGTTCGCTTCAATTTCCCCACGTCAGCGCATTACGGGCTGCGCAATCGTTTGCGCAGCCTCAAGGCTGGCCGTAGGCGCTGTACTCCCACGACCATGGCATGTCGGTCTCGCCCAGCGCCAGGCGTGCCAGTTCCGGGTACAAGCCCTCGGCGCGCACGTCGTTCGAGAGGAACACCACGCAGCGCTGGCCGCGCTCCAGGCACAGGACCAGGTTGGCGGTCCACTCGTCGTGGCCGCCCTTGAACCAGGCCGGGCCGCTGCGGTCGCGGAAAGTCAGCACCCCGAGCCCCGCCGCCAGCGCCTGCGGCCAGGTCCCCACCGGGCCCTCGGCCAGGGTCGGGAACTGGTGCCGCGAGGTGACCGGCAGCCAGCCCTTGACCAGCGCCGTGCGGCTGTCCGGGCTCAAACCCTCGCCGCGCATGATGCCGGCCCACAGTCTGGCCTGGTCGGCGATGGTGGTGTCCATCGAACCGGCCACGCGTACCCGGTAGCGCCGCTCGTGCGCCTGCACGGTGCCGTCGAAGGCATAGCCCTCGGCCGCGTTTTCGGCGAATTCCGGGCGCCAGCGCATGCTGGTGCGGCTCATCTTGAAGCGGTCGAACACGCGCCGCTGCATCTCATAGCCGACGTCGAGCCCGAGGCCGGCCTCCAGCACCATCTGCAGCAGCAGGTAGCCTTCACTGGAATAGGCGTAGCGCGCGCCCGGCTCGAAGTGGATGCGCAGGCGCTCGTCCGGCTCCAGCCAGCGGAAGTTGGCGAAGCCGGCGCCGTGGGTCAGCAGCATGCGCGGGGTGATGGTCTTCCAGCGCGGCTCGTCGGCCAGGTCGGCATAGTCGAACGGGCGCTCACGGTAGAACGGCAAGGGGCGCGGCAGCAGCCGGGTCAGCGGGGCATCGAGGTCGATCTTGCCTTCGTCGGCCAGCTGCAGCACCATATAGGCAAATGCCGTCATGGTCAGCGCGGCGCCGACCATGACCGTGTCAGGGGCCAGCGGCTGGCCGAGCGCCACGTTGCGCTGGCCGAAGGCCTTGACCTTGTCGACCTTGCCGTTCTCGATGGTGGCAAAGGCCAGTCCCTGCACGCCCTCGCGCCGCATGACGCGCTGGATCTCGTTGTCGGCCAGCGAGCGCGCCGGGCGCTGCTGGGTGCTGCAGGCGGCCAGCAAGGCAAGCGGCAGGCAGGCCAGCGCCGCCGCCAGGCGCCGGTTCGGTGTTCTTTTTTTCATAGGGCGCCATGATGCCACGCCGGCAGGCACGGCGCAGCCCCTGCTCAACCGGGACGCCGGTATACCCGCACCCAGTCGACCAGCATGCGCTGCGGCAGCGGCGTCGTCGCATCCGCGTAGCCGGGCCAGTAACCGCCGACGGCCAGGTTGAGGATCACGAAGAACGGCTGCTCGAACACCCACTCGCCGCCGACCGTGTCCGGGCGCGCCGTGTGGTACAGGATGCCGTCGCGGTACCAGCGGATCACGCCCGGTTCCCACTCCAGCGCGAACACGTGGTAGTCGTCGGCATACGCGCCCCGCTCCAGCGCCTGCGGGCGGCCGCTGCCTTTTTCGCCGGAATAGCCCGGCCCGTGCAGGGTGCCGTGTACCAGCCCCGGCTCCTTGCCGATGTTTTCCATGATGTCGATCTCGCCGCAGCGCGGCCACTGCACCTTGCCGCAGCCGGCGCCGAGCAGCCAGAACGCCGGCCAGATGCCCTGCCCGCGCGGTATCTTGATGCGCGCTTCGTAACGGCCGTGGGTGCGTTCCACCAGCTTCCTGGTATTGATGCGCGCCGACGTGTAGTCCATGCCGCCGAACTGTTCGCGGCGCGCCTCGATCACCAGCTTGCCGTCCTCGATGCGCAGGTTGTCCGGGCGCGCCGTGTAGAACTGCTTTTCGTCGTTGCCGTTGTTGGGGTCGCCGTTTTCCTCGACCCATCTGGCGTGGTCGAGCGTGGGGCCGTCGAATTCGTCGTGCCAGTCCATGACCCAGCCCTGGGGCGCGGGTACCGTCCCGGCCGGTTGCGCCGGTGCCGGCGCCGCGGCGGCGAGCGCCAGCGCTGCCAAGGCGGAAGCCAGCGACCTCTTCGTGTCGATTTTCATCTTTATATGGTTGTGCATCGTGTCTCCGCTCTCCGATGGCTCTGGAAACGTTCCCAGAGGTGGCCCGAATATAGCATTCCCAGCCCAAGTGTTGCGTCCGCCCCGCGCCGCGGACGTCCGCGGCCAGCACCGGACAATATTCCGTTGACAATTTATTTTCTTGAACATAAGATTCCAGCGACTGATATGGAAACGTTTCCATATCGGCCAAGAAGGGCTGGAGAGAGGTCGGCAGTGACCCGACGGTCACCGATTCCAAGAAAAATACAGGAGACAGAAACGATGCATCATCCCAAGGCAACACCCAAACTGATCAGCCTCGCGGTGGCCGGCGCCTGCATGGCCTTCGCCCTGCCTGGCTTTGCCCAGGACGGCAACAGCCCTTCCGATACGGCGGTGCCGACCGGCGCGGTGCAGGCGGCCCCGGTCCAGCAGGTCGTGGTCAGCGGCATCCGCGCGTCGATGGCATCGTCGCTGAACCTGAAGCGCAATGCGGACGGCATCGTCGACGGCATCGTCGCCGAAGACATCGGCAAGTTCCCCGATACCAACCTGGCCGAGGCGCTGCAGCGCATCTCCGGCGTCTCGATCGACCGCTCGATCGGCGAAGGATCGAAAGTCACGGTGCGCGGCATCGGCCCCGACTTCAACATGGTGCTGCTGAACGGCCGCCAGATGCCGGCCTCGAACCTGGGCGACCGCAACGGCCGCGCCTTCGACTTCGCCAACCTGGCCTCGGAAGCGATCTCGCAGCTGCAGGTGTACAAGACCAGCCGCTCCGAAACGCCGGTGGGCGGCCTGGGCGCCACCATCAACGTGATCACCGCGCGCCCGTTCGACAAGATGGGCACCTGGTCCAGCATCGGCATCAAGGCGGTGCACGACACCACCAACAACAACCTGCCGGCCGACGACCGCGCCAGCCGCTCGACCACACCGGAATTCTCGGGCATCTACTCGACCACCTCGAAGGACGGCCGCTGGGGCATCGGCATCAGCGCCAGCTACCAGGAGCGCAACGCGGGCTACAACCAGGCCTCGGTATCGAGCGGCTGGAAAGGCCCGTACCGCGGCGACGAAAACAGCTGGGGTGCGATCCCGCCGGCCGGCACGCCCGGCATCGTCAATCACCCGAAACCGGGCGACGTGTACGAGGTGCCGCAGAACCTGAACTACAGCTTCAACGGCATCAAGCGCCAGCGCACCAACGGCCAGCTGACCCTGCAGTTCGCCCCGATCAAGGACCTGGTCACCACCCTCGACTACACCTATTCGGAAAACAAGATCCAGACCCGCCGCAACGACGTCTCGGCCTGGTTCAACTTCGGCCCTTCGACCTCGAGCTGGACCAACGGCCCGGTGGCGGCGCCGCTGGTCTACACCGAGCAGCTGGACGGCAAGGCCGACATCGCGATGGGCGCCGGCGACTTCGCCACCAAGAGCCAGAACAACTCGCTCGGCTTCAATGCCCAGTGGCGCGCCAGCGCCGACCTCAAGCTCGAACTGGACGCCCACCACTCGACCGCGGAGTCGAAGCCGGACAGCCCGCTCGGCTCCTCCAACACCCTCGGCACCGCCAGCTTCAGCCGCGGCACCACTTCGGTCGACTTTTCGCAGGAATTCCCGGTGCTGAGCATCCAGGGCGCCGACTTCGTGGGCGCACCGCAGCAGGTTACCGGTTCCAACTTCCAGAACACCTACGTCAAGAGCACCGTCGACCAGGTCCAGGCCAAGGGCCGCCTGCGCGTGCTGGAATCGTCGAACCTGAACTTCGGCCTGGGCGCCACCAAGATTTCCAACCGCTCGGCCGTGTCCAACAACCAGAGCGATACCTGGGGCGGCGTCACCCAGCCGTCGGACTACGCCAGCAGCCTGTGGCACCCGGCCACCGTGCGCGGCTACTTCGACCAGTTCGACGGCAGCGGCAACCCGAATCTGTTCAACAACTTCTACACCTTCAACTTCAACGAAGTGCGCGAAGCCGCGATCAAGGCCACCGGCAAGCCGGGGCAGTACACGGCCAACAGCAACTACAACACCTTCCAGCGCATCAACGAAAAGTCGAAGCACGTCTACCTGCAGCTCAACACCGACTGGGACACGGCGATGCCGATGCACACCGCGATCGGCGTCCGCTACGAAAAGACCGACGTGGTCTCGCCGGCCGACGTCCCGACCGCGACCGCCATCAGCTGGGGCTCGCAGAACGAATTCTCGGTGCTGCTCGGCCCGACGGTCAGCTCTTCGCTGGGCGGCAAGTACCATAACCTGCTGCCGAGCCTGGACTGGGACATGGACGTGCGTCCGGACATGAAGGTCCGCGCCAGCTACGGCGAGACCATCGGCCGGCCGCGCTACGACCAGATCGCCGGCGGCCTGGTGGTCGACCAGCTGGCGCGCGTCGAAGGCGGCACCGGTTCGCAGGGCAACCCCGGCCTGAAGCCGGTGCACTCGAAAAACCTCGATTTGTCCTTCGAGTGGTACTACGCCAAGCAGAGCTTCGCCTCGGTGAACGCCTTCTATAAAGACCTGGAAAACTACGCCGGCCAGTCGCAGATC
>Ga0265797_10003208_pt1 | contig 26473 bp, 28 predicted proteins | sample P2T30metagenome_FD_192433 | JGI IMG/M metagenome (GOLD analysis project Ga0265797, IMG submission 192433) | Plant litter microbial communities from East Loma Ridge, Irvine, California - P2 T30 | ecosystem: Environmental > Terrestrial > Plant litter > Unclassified | place: USA: California... | reverse complement strand
CTCTGCGCCGGCATCACCACCTACTCGCCCCTGCGCCACTGGAACGCGGGCCCCGGCACCAAGGTCGCCGTCGTCGGCATGGGCGGGCTCGGCCACATGGCCGTGAAGATCGCGCACGCCATGGGCGCCGAGGTCACCGTGCTCTCGCAGACGCTCTCCAAGAAGGAGGACGGCCTCCGCCTCGGCGCCGACCGCTACTTCGCCACCAGCGACGACGCCACGTTCGAGGAGCTCGCGAGCTCGTTCGACCTGATCATCAACACCGTCTCCGCGAAGCTCGACATGTCGAAGTACATCGGCCTGCTCGCGATCGACGGCACGCTGGTGAACGTCGGCGCCCCGTCGGAGCCGCTCGAGATCCCCGCGTTCGCGCTCATCCCCGCGCGCCGCAGCTGGGCCGGCTCCATGATCGGCGGCATCGCCGAGACGCAGGAGATGCTCGACTTCTGCGCCGAGCACGGCATCGTCCCGGAGACCGAGCTCATCTCGGCCGACCAGGTCAACGAGGCCTACGACCGCGTCCTCAAGTCGGACGTGCGCTACCGCTTCGTCATCGACGCGAAGACGTTCGCGTAAGCACGCCGCGCGTCACGCGCACGGGAAGGGCCCCGCGGATCCTCGGATCCGCGGGGCCCTTCCCGTGCGCAGGCGCGTGCCCTCAGCGGCCGCCGAACTCCTCGTCCGTGACGTGCTCGAGCCACGTCGTGGTGCTCGCCGGGTCGTCGCCGTGCTCGAGCATCGCGATGTGCTCCATGAACACGCCCGGCGCTGCTGCGTGCCAGTGCTCCTCGCCCGGGGGCGTGTAGAGCGTCTGCCCGGGGCGGACCTCGACGATGCCGCCGTCGCGGGTGCCGAAGCGGCCGACGCCCTGCGTCACGCGGAGGTACTGGCCCCTCGCGTGCGAGTGCCAGGCCGTGCTGGCGCCCGGGGCGAAGCGGACCGTCACCACGACCATGCGCTGACCCTCCTCGTGCGGCGTCGCGATCGGGTCGAGCCACACGTCGCCGGCGAACTGCTCGGGCGGGTTCCTGGTGGTGGGGACGTCGGGCTCGATGTTCACGGGGTCCCCTCCTCCGGGTCGGCGAGGACCTGCTGCGCGACGCCCATCGCGGCCATGCCGGAGGGCCAGCCGGCGTAGAGCGTCATGTGCGTGATCGCCTCGACCAGCTCGTCGCGCGCGAGGCCGTTCTCGACGGCCCGGCCGAGGTGGAAGCGCAGCTGGTCGGTGTGGCCGCCCGCGGCGAGGACCGCGACGGTGATCAGGCTGCGGTCGCGCGGGGACAGCTCGGGGCGGTTCCACACGTCGGCGAACAGCACGTCGTCGGTGAGCTCGGCGAGCTTCGGGGCGAAGCCGCCGAGCAGCGCCCGTCCGCCGCCGATCTGGCGGGGATGTCCGGTCATGGTGGTCCTTCTTCCTCTCGGTGGTGCGGGTGGTGGATGTCGTGGTGTGGCGTGGCGCCGTCTGGTGCGGCCCCTGGCTGCACTGCCGCGGCGGATCAGCCCTGCCGCTGGTACGTGGCCCGGAACCCCTCGGAGGGGTCGGTGGGCGTCAGCACCAGCGTGTCGCCGGTGACCGCGAAGTCCCGCGCGAGCGTCCGGCCGACGAGCGCCGGAGCGAGGGCGGAGTCGACCTCGACCGTGAGGGAGTCGTCGTCGACGGGCGCGACGGTCCCGTGGAAGGCCTCGTAGCCGCCCACCGTGTACAGCCCGTCCGGCGCGGCGGCGTCAGGGTTCCGGGCCTGGACCGACATCGTGCCCGCGTCGGTGAAGACCACCTGGCCGGAGTAGGGGACGGGGGCGAGGTCGCCCGCGGTGCCGACCTCGAGGCGGGTCATCTCCCAGGCACCCGCGAGCGCGGTGAGCGGCGCGGTGCCGGTCGCGGTCGCGGTCGCGGATCCGCTCGGCGTGGCCTCGGCGGACGGCGCCGTGCCCGGGGCCGGCGGCGGGGTGGAGCACCCCGCGAGCACCAGGGCGGCGGCGAGGGCGAGGGTTCCGGCGGCGGCGCCGAGGGCGAGGGTTCCGGCGGCGGTCCGGAGGTGGGGTGCGGTGTCGGCGGTGCGCATGCGGGGCCTCTCGTGGGGTGGTCCGGCCGGGGATCCGGTCGCGGGGGTCGGGGATGCGGTCGGGGATCCGGTCGCGGGGGTCGGGGATGCGGTCGGGGATGCGGACGGGGACGGGCACGAGCCGCGAGGGCTCACCCGACGACCTCGATCGTCACGTCGGCGTCGTCGAACGCCGCCAGCTGCGCGGGCGTCGCGTCGAAGCGGCCCAGGTGGATGGTCTCCGACGCGAAGCCGATGCCCGCGGCGTCGTAGTAGAAGCCGAGGTTCCCCCAGGGAGAGAAGTAGATGAGGTCGCCGTCCTCGGGGTCGGATCCGGGCGACCCCTCGATCGCGAGCGCGGGCGCGGGGTAGGCGATCTTCTCCCGCCCCGCGAACTCCTCGAAGCGCACCGTCGTGGGCAGTCGGCCGACGAGGTCGCGCGAGGTGGGGTTGTCCTCGTCGAGCGTCACGTCGACCACCTGCCCGCCGCCCGTGAAGCGGAGCACCGTGCCGACGACGGGCCGCTCGGCGGACGCGTCGCGGTCCGCGGCGGTCGTCTCCGGGGTCGTCTCCGGGGTGCCCGACGCGTCCGCGGCGGGGCCCGCCGGCGCGGACGCGGAGGCCGAGGCCGAGGCCGATGACGACCCCGCTCCCCCCGGGCCGCCCGCGGGCGCCCCGGCGCATCCGGCGAGGAGCGCGGCGACGACGACCCCCAGCGGCAGGGCGGCCCCCATCGGGAGGAGGAGCCGCCTCCGCGTCGCGGGCAGGGGCGCCGGCCGATGCGCTGGCCGGGGCGCGGACGCGGCGGTGGATGTGACGCTGGGTCGCATGCGGGGCTCCTGACTGCCGGCGGGTCCCGGTCGCTGCCCACTCCATCCGCTGCGCCCCACGTGAGGAAGGCCCTGCCCAGACGGGTCACGGCAGAGCCTGTCTCCGGCCGGGCGACGCCCGTAGCGTGGAGGGCATGGACAACCGAGCCGACGCACGCGAGTTCCTCTCGACGCGCCGCGCACGGCTCACGCCGGAGGCGGTGGGAATCGTGGGCGGCGGCCGCCGACGGGTCCCCGGCCTCCGCCGGGACGAGGTCGCGCTCCTCGCCGGCGTGAGCGTCGACTACTACACGCGCCTGGAGCGCGGGAACCTCGCCGGGGTGTCCGAGGGCGTGCTCGACGCGATCGCCCGCGCGCTCGAGATGGACCAGGCCGAGCGCGACCACCTGCACCACCTCGCCCGCGCGGCGGGGCCCGTCCGCCGCCGGACGCCGACGGGCGCGACGGCGCGATTCCCGTCGCCGCCCGTCCAGCGCATGCTCGACGCGATGGTCGGCGCGCCCGCGATGATCACGAACACGCGCATGGACCTCGTCGCCGCCAACCGCCTCGGCTACGCCCTCTACTCCGACATGTACCAGGGGTCCCTGCGCCCGGCCAACCACTCGCGCTTCATCTTCCTCGACCCGCGCGCCCACGACCTCTACCCGGACTGGGAGCGCGCCGCCAACGTGAACGTGGCGATCCTCCGCCGGGACGCCGGACGCGATCCCCACGACGCCGGCATCGCCGCGCTCGTCGGCGAGCTGTCCATCCGCAGCGACGAGTTCCGGTCCCGCTGGGCCGCCCATGACGTCCGCCGCCACTACACGGGCGCGAAGGAGTTCCGGCACCGCGCGGTCGGGATCCTCGAGCTCGACTTCCAGGCCATGGAGCTGCAGGACGCTCCCGGCCACACGATGACCGTCTACACCGCCGCCACCGGATCCGCGACCGACGAGGGCCTGCGCCTGCTCGCCACGTGGGCGGCGACGGAGGACGTCGTGTCCCGCGCCGCCGACGCCGTGACCTGACCGCGACCGACGCACGGCCGTCGTCACCGCCACCGTCACCGTCACCGTCACCGTCACCGTCACCGTCACCGTCACCGTCACCGTGGGCCTACGCGGCCCGACCGCATCCCGCCCCATCCCCGCATGCGCCGCCCTCGCGGGCTCCGCGCCGCGCTGCCCGAGAGGCCCGCCCATGACATCCCCCACCGCCCCTGTCCGCGGCGCCGCGCTGGCCGCCCCGGCCGCCCCGATCCGCCGGCTGCCGCTCGTCTCCCTCGTCGTCCTCGCGACGACGGGCTTCATCCTGGTCGCGATGGAGACGATGCCCGCCGGCCTCCTCCCCGTCATGGCCGGCGGCCTCGGCACCGACGAGGGCAGCGTCGGGCTGCTCATCAGCGCCTACGCGCTCGGCACGGTCATCGTCACCGTGCCGGCCATCACCCTGACGCGCGGCATCCGCCGTCGGCCGCTCCTGGCCGTCGCCCTCGTGGGCCTCGTCCTGGCGAACGCGGTCACCGCGCTGTCCCCCGGCATCGGCGTCGCGCTCGCCTCCCGGTTCGTCGCCGGCGCGTTCTCCGGCACCATCTGGGGCATGCTCGCCGCCTACGGGCGCCGCATCAGCCCGCCCGACCGGGCCGGCCTCTCCCTCGCGATCGTCTCGGCCGGCGCACCGGTCGGGTTCGCCTTCGGCACGCCGCTCGGGGCCTTCCTCGGCACGGCCCTCGACTGGCGCTGGTCCTTCGCGGGGCTCAGCCTCCTCGGCGTCGTGGTCCTCGCCCTGGTCCTCACCGTCGTGCCGGACGCGCCCGCGGTCCCCGCCACGGTGCGCCTGCCGCTCCGCCGGGTGATCCGCATCCCCGGCATCGCGATGATCCTCGCCGTCATCGCCGCGTGGATGGTCGGCCACAACACCCTCTACACCTACATCGCGCCCTACCTCCGCGCGGGCGGCTCCGGCCTGGGCGCCGACGTGACGCTCCTCGTCTACGGGGTCGCGTCCATCGGCGGCATCGCCCTCACCGGCGCTCTCCTCGACCGGCACCCGCGCCCGGTCGTGCACGGCAGCGTCGCCGTCTTCGTCCTCGCGGGCGTGGTCCTCCTGGTGGGCGGCGCCTCCGCCCCCGCGGTGCTCGCGGCGGCCGTGCTGTGGGGCCTCGCCTTCGGCGGCTCGTCGGCGCAGATGCAGGCTGCGCTGACGACCGCGGGCGGCGACGACGCGGACGTCGCGAACTCGTTCCTCCCCGTGGCCTTCAACGTCGCGATCTTCGCCGCCGGCATCCTGGGCGCGGGCCTCCTCTCCCGGACGGACGCGCTCGTGCTGCCCGGCGTGATGGTCGGCTTCGGCGTCGTGGCCCTCCTCCTCACGCTCCGCGGGCGCCGCGACGCGTTCCCCGTCCGGTTCTGACGCCCGGGCGCCACGCCGCCCCCGAGGCGAGCGGCGCCTCCCGGTAGCGTCGGGGTCATGCGCCTGATCCTGATCCGCCACGGCCAGACGAGCTCGAACGTCGCCGGCCTCCTCGACACCCGCATCCCCGGCCCCGGGCTCACCGAGCTCGGCCGCACCCAGGCGTCGCTGCTGCCGGGTGCGCTCCAGGGCGAGGACATCGGCCGGATCCACGTCTCCACCATGCGGCGCACGCACGAGACGGCCGCGCCGCTCGCGCGGGCGCTCGGCCTCACGCCGGTCGAGAGCGCGGGGATCCGCGAGATCTCCTCCGGCGACCTCGAGATGCGCGGCGACCGGGCGGCCGTCACGGAGTACGTCGAGACGATGGTCCGGTGGGTCGACGGCGAGCACGACCTGCGCCTGGCCGGCGGCGAGACGGGGCGCGGGTTCGCGGCCCGGTTCGACGCCGTCGTCGCCGAGGCGGAGGCCTCGGGGCACGGCACGGTCGCGCTCGTCAGCCACGGCGCCGCCATCCGCTCGTGGACGGGCCTGCGCGCGCACGGCGTCGACGGGGCCTTCGTCGCCGACCACCCGCTCGAGAACACGGGCGTCGTCGTCCTCGTCGGATCCGGCGCGGACTGGCAGCTCGAGTCCTGGGAGGGCGAGCCCGCGGCCGGCGTGGGAGCCGACGCGCCGTCCGGCCCGGCGGGCGAGCCCGCGCCCTAGCCGGCGCGCCGCCTCCGCGCGTCGCTCCGATCGCGAGCCGCGCACCGCCGTCACGGCCCTCGACCGCCCTCCTCCCCTTGCGCTCTGCGTCGCAGAGTGAAAGGCTCTGCATCACAGAGCGACCGACGGAGGAGCACCATGACGACCCGCACGATCGACCTCCACGAGCGCGTGCACGCCCTGCGACGCGTGTCCTCGATCCCCCTCATCGTCGTCGGCGCGGCCGTGGCGCTGGTCGCGCTCCTCGTCGGCAGCGCGCTGCCGGTCGCCGGCCCGGTGTCCGGATCCGTGGTCACGGTCCTCGCGGCGCTCGTCCTCTGGCTGGCCCTGCGGGTCGTCTCCGCCCGCCGGGGCCTCGGCATGGGCCGGGAGCGCCTCGGCGTCGTGGTGCTCGTCGCGTGCGGCGCGGCGACCCTCGTCATCGTGCCGCTCCTGCTCGGACCCGCGTTCCTCCTCGGCGTGCTGCTGTTCGCGGTCGGGTGGCGCCTGGAGGACCGGCGGCAGTGGATCACCGGCGCGGTCGTCGCCATCCCCCTCAGCCGCCCGCTCCTCGAGGACGCCATCGCGCCCTACGGCCGGTTCGTCACCGGCGACCCGCTCATCCGCGCGTCGGCGGACGACGTCGTGCTCCTGATCATCGGGTTCGCGGTGCTCGGCATGGGGCTCCTCGCCTGGCGCCGGGAGGACCGGATCACGCGGGCGCCACGTGCCTGACCAGACACCCGAGGAGGCGCCCGACCACGCCTCCGCCTTCCGGTCGCTGGACGACGCCGTGCACCAGCGCACCCGCCTCGGGATCCTGACCGTGCTGCTGGAGGCCGGCGAGGCCGACTTCCGGTTCCTCAAGGGCGCCCTCGACCTCACCGACGGGAACCTCGGGCGGCACCTCGAGGTCCTGTCGAGCGCCGGCTACGTGACCACGCGCCGCGGCTACGACGGCCGCCGCAGCAAGGCCTGGGTCGCCCTCACCTCCCGCGGCGCCGACGCCCTGCGCATCGAGGCGGACGCCCTCCGCGCCATCGTCGCCCGGCTCGATGGCGGCGGCCCGCTCGCGGGCGACGGCTCCTGAGCCGCTCCGCGCACCGACCTCAGCCGATGCGCTCCGCGAGCGCCACCGTGATGCCCTCGGGGCCGCGCACGTAGGCCATCCGCCAGACGCCCTCGTGCTCGCCGATCCCGCCGACCAGCCCGTATCCGTCCTCGGCGAGCGCCGCGACGCGCGCCGCCAGCCCGTCGACCTCGAAGGCCACGCTGCGGATCCCGAGCTCGTTGGCGAGCGCGCGCGGCGACCCGGGCACCGCGTCGGGCCGCGCGAACGAGGACAGCTCCACGGCCGTGCCGCCCTCGGGGGTCCGCAGCATCGCGATCTCCGACCGGGCGTCCGGGATGCCCGTCACCGTGTCGATGAAGCCGCCCTCCACGACCGTGCGCCCCTCGACCTCCAGGCCGAGCGACACGAAGAACGCGATCGCCCCCTCGAGGTCCCGGACCGTGATCCCCACGTGGTCGAACCGCACCGTGCGCGTCATCGTCGCCTCCTCCGGGCGGTCGGGGCCGCCTCGTCCGGAGCCTACGACCGCCTCGGCGCGCGGGGAAGCGCGCGGCCTCGCGGATCGCCGCACGGTCGACCGGGTGCACCGCGGGCAAGGCGACCCCGCAGGCGGCACTGGCGCCCCCGCCCGGAACCCGCTTGAGTGGCGTCATGGCGACGGCGGGCGGGAGCGGCTCGGACGGGGATCCCCCGCACCCGCCGCAGCGGCACCCGGGGCGGCTCCTGTGGCCGACGGCCGCGTGGTCCTGGGCGCTGCAGTTCGCCGTCCTCAACCCGCTCCTCGCCGTGCTCCTCGTCTCGCTCTACGGCGCCAGCCCCGCGCAGGTGGGGGTGGTCCTGGGCGTCTACAACGCGGGCGGCTTCGTGGCGTCGCTGCTGATCCCGACCTTCGCCGACCGCCGCGGCGACTACCTCCGTCCCCTCGTGGTCTGCGCGGTCACGGGGGTCGCCCTGGTGATCGTCCTCACGGTCACGACGGCGCTGCCCGTCGCGGTGATCGCCCTCGTCGTCCTGGGCGGGCCGCCCGGCGTGGGATCGACCCTCCTGTTCGCGCAGCTGCGCCACGAGGGGGCGCCGCCCGCCCGGATCATCCGCACGCGCGCGATCGTGTCGTCCGCCTGGGTGGTCGGGCCGCCGCTCGCGACGCTCGTGACCGGCGCGGCCGGGACGCCGTCGGCCCTCCTGCTCCTCCTCGGGATCAGCGGCGTCAACGTCGTCACCGCCCTGCTCCTCCTCCGCCGCCGCGGGCCGGTGCCCGCGCGCGACCCGGCCGAGGTCCGGCCGTCGCTCCTCGCGCAGTCGCGCGGCTGGTCCAGGTGGCGGGTCGTGACGGCGTTCACCCTGCTGCAGGCCACGAACAGCGCGACCGTCACCGTGCTGGCCCTCTTCGTCGCCGACGACCTGGGCGCGCCGATCGCCTGGGCCGGCATCGTGCTGGGCGCGGCGGCGCTCGTGGAGATCCCCGCGCTGCTGATCATGGGCCGGCTGCACGAGGGGACGTCGACCCGCGTGCTGCTCGGCACGGGCTGGGCCTGTGGGATCGCGTACTACGCGCTCGCGGCGGCCGCCCGGGAGCCGTGGCAGCTGCTCGCCCTCCAGCCGCTCAACGCGTGGTTCTTCGCGTCGGTGGCCGGCGTCGGCCTGACCGTCTTCCAGGACGCCTTCGCGAACCCCGGCCTCGCGTCCGGCCTGTTCACGAACACGCGGCGGGTCGGATCCGTGCTGGCCGGGCTGCTCATCGCCGGGCTCGGTGGCCTCCCCGCGCCGTATCGCGGGGTCTACGCGGCCTCGGCGGCGGTGGTGCTGCTCGTGCTCGTCGGCGCGGCCGTCGTGCAGGCGGTCGGCCGCGGTCCCGCGCGGGAGGGCGCGGCGTAGGCCGCGGTCCGCCGCCGCGTCCGCGACCGCGTCCGCGACCGCGACCGCGTCAGTCCGCGGGAGGCTCCTGCGCCGGCCGCCGCCCGATGGACGACTGGAAGCGCACCAGGTAGCCGTCGGGATCCTGCACGAGGAGCTGCCGGACGCCGGCCTCCTCGTCCCCGATCCGGTACCAGGTCGTCTCCGGCTCCAGGTAGAGCACGACGCCCGCCGCGGTGAGCGCCTCCGCGACGACGTCGGCGTCCTCGACGGCGACCTGGAGGTTGATCCCGCGCCCGAACGGCCGCTCCAGCGGCCCCGTCACCCAGTTCCGGCTGATGCCCGACTGCTCGAGCATGAGGTGCGCGCCGCCGCGCGCGATGTACGCGAAGCCCTCGGCCGGCCGGTCGTAGACCACGGCGAAGCCGCAGAGGTCGCGTCAGAAGGCGAGGCTCGCGGCGAGGTCGGTGACCAGCAGCTCGGGGACCAGGTCGGGCTCGGCGTGGGCATCCATGCGGCCATGCTCGCAGACGGCCCGCGCGTCGCGGCGGTCCCGCCTGCCCCGGTCCACCCCGGCCCTCACCCCGCGTCGCGGCAGCGGGCGGGGACGAAGCCGGGGAAGTCCTCGCCGATCCCGCCGGGCTCGGAGAAGCCGTCCACGAACGCGGTCGCCTCCGCGACCAGCTGCTCGCGCGTGAGCCGTCCTCCCCCGACGGTGAACCCGTACGCACCGCCGCCCGGCCCGCTCAGCCAGGTGAGGTCGTACGCCGGCGTCGCCTCGGCCGGCGCGCGCGCGGCGATCCGCCAGCGCTCCCCGCGCACCGACACCTCGAACGCCTCCACCCGACGAGCCTACGAGCGGGCTCCCGTTAGCGTGGACGGATGATCTCCACGCTCCCGCCCACCGCCGAGCTGCACCTGCACGTCGAGGGGACGCTCGAGCCCGAGCTGGTGTTCGAGCTCGCGGAGCGCAACGGCGTCGAGCTGCCGTACGCGGGCATCGAGGACCTCCGCTCCCGCTACGCGTTCACCGACCTGCAGTCCTTCCTCGACCTCTACTACGCGTGCACCGCCGTGCTCCGGACGCGCCGCGACTTCCACGACCTCGCGGCCGCGTACCTGGAGCGGGCGGCCGCGGACGGCGTCCGCCACGTGGAGATGTCGTTCGACCCGCAGGCGCACACGATGCGGGGCGTCCCGATCGACGACGTGATCGACGGCCTCCTCGACGCGCTCCGCGACGCGCGGGTGCGCCACGGCCTCTCGGGCGGCCTCATCCTCAGCTTCCTCCGCGACCGGCCCGTGGCGGAGGCGATGGCGACCCTCGAGTCCGTCGCGCACCGCGCGCACGACCTCCTCGCCGTCGGCCTCGACTCCGCCGAGGTCGGCTACCCGCCGTCCCTGTTCGTCGACGTGTTCGCGCGCGCCCGGGAGCTCGGCCTCCACGCCGTGGCGCACGCCGGCGAGGAGGGCCCGCCGGCCTACGTCCACGAGGCGCTCGACCTGCTGCACGTGGAGCGGGTGGACCACGGGGTGCGCTGCCTCGAGGACCCCGCGCTCGTGGACCGGCTCGTCGCCGAGCGGATCCCGCTCACGGTCTGCCCGCTCTCCAACGTGCGGCTCGGCGTCGTCGGGACCCTCGACGATCACGCCCTGCCGGAGCTCCTCGCCCGCGGCGTGCTCGCGACCGTCAACAGCGACGACCCCGCGTACTTCGGCGGCTACCTCGGCGAGAACCTCCGCCAGCTGCGCGCGGCGCACGCGTTCGACGACGACCGGCTCGCGCTGCTCGCCCGCAACTCCTTCGAGGCGTCGTTCCTGCCGGAGGACCGCCGGGCCGAGCTGCTCGCCGCGGTCGACGCCTGGCGCGCCACCGCCCTCTGATGCGCGCCGCGACCGCAGGGGCCGCGGTGAGCTACCCGCGCTGATCCCCCGGGTCGGCGTACCGGCGCGCGTACGCGCGGCGGCTCGTCTTGCCCGCGTCGTCGCGCACGGGCGAGGCGACGACGTGGACGGCCGCGGGCCTCCGGGACGCGTCGAGCCGGGACGCGATCCAGGCCAGGAGCCGCTCCTCGGTGACGTCCGAGCCGGTCGCGTCGACGACCGCCTCGATGCGCTGCCCGAGGTCGACGTCGGGGACGCCGAACGCGACGGCACCGCGCACGGCGGGATGCGCCTCGAGCACCCGCTCGATCTCGGTGGGATGCACGTTGGTGCCGGCGCGGAGGATCACGTCGTCGGCGCGCTCGGCGATGTGGAGGTACCCGTCGCCGTCCAGATGGCCGAGGTCGCCGATGGTGTCCCAGCCGTCCGCCGTGCGGGCCGAGTCGCCGCCGACGTACCGGTACGCCGCGTCCCCCTCGCGATGGAGCCAGATCCGCCCCACGGAACCGGTCGGGAGGTCGGTCCCGTCGGGGTCGCGGATGGCCACGGTGGTGCCGCCCGAGGGGCGCCCGACGCTGCCCGGGTGCGCGAGCCACTCGTCGCCGCGGATGCTGAGCACGCCGTTGGACTCGCTCCCGGCGTAGACCTCGGTGACGCGCTCCGGGCCGACCCACTCCATGAACCGCCGCTTGAGGTCCGGCGCGCACGGGGCGCCGAGGTGCAGGACGGTCTCGAGGCTGGTGAGGTCCGCCGCGTCGCGGACCTCGGCGGGGAGGCGGAGGAGGCGGTGCAGCATCGTCGGCACGAGGAGTGCCCAGGTCACCCGGTGCTCGGCGACGGCCTCCAGCACCCGCCGCTCGTCGAAGCGGGGCAGCAGGACGAGGCGGTGCCCGGTCATCAGCCCGCGGAACGCGTAGGTGAAGGCGGCGGAGTGGGTCAGCGGGCCGGAGACGAGCTGCACCTGGTCCCGGGGCAGGAACGACGCGACGGGGACGTCGGCGTCGAGGAGGGCGGGAGCCGTGGCGACCACGACCTTGGGGGGTCCGGTGGAGCCGGACGACGTGGGCGCCTTCCAGGACCGGGCCCAGGCGTCCGGGAGCCGGGCGTCGGAGAGGGCGGGATCCGGCGTCCAGGCGGCCGGGAGGGACGGGGTGCCGGGATCCGCCGACGGGATCCCGAGCACGAGGGCGGGCCGGACGAGGTCCTGGAGCGCGGCGCGTTCCTCGTCCGCGAGGCCGAGCCGGATCGGCTGCGGGGTCGCGCCGCACTTCCAGACGGCCGCGCAGGCGACGACCGTCTCGACGGTGTTGGGGAGCGCCAGGGTCACCATCGAGTCCCGGGTGACGCCCCGGGCGGTGTAGGCGCGGGCGAGCCGGTTCGAGTCGAGGTCGAGCTGCCGGGCGGTGAGGGCCCGGGTGTCGTCGACGGCGACGACGCGGTCGGGGTCGGCCTCAGCGAGCGCCGTGATGATCCGCGAGATCGATCGCCTGACCATGGTCGCCGCCCTCTCCCGCCGCCCGGTAGAACGCCTCGTGGAGGCGGGCCACGTCGTCCCAGTCGTGCGCGGCGGCGAGGGAGCGGCCGGCCTCGGGGCCGGGCCCTCCTCGAGCGAGCGCGGTCGCGAGCGCGTCCGCGATGGTGACCGGATCGCTCGCGTACGCGACCGTGGACCCGAACACCTCGTGCAGCACGGGCAGGTCGCGGGCGACGACCGGGACGCCGGCGGCGAGGGCCTCCATGGCGGCGAGGCCGAAGCCCTCCTTGGTGGACACGAAGGCGAGGGCGCCGGCCGCGGCGACGAGGGACGGGAGCGCCTCGTCGTCGACCACGCCGAGGATCACGGGGTCGAGGCCGAGCTCGGTGACGCGGGCGTCGAAGTCCGCGCGGTAGCCGCGGTAGTCGAAGAGCGTCTCGCCCCCGCCGAAGACGAGGCGGACGTCGGGCTGCGTCCGGTGCAGGTGCGCGAAGGCCTCGAGGAGGTCGATGCTGCCCTTGCGCGGCTCGATGCCGCCGAGGGCGAGCACGTACCGTCCGAACGTCCGCTGCCATGCGGCTCGCGCCTCCGTCCCGGCGCCCTCGGACGCGCGGCGGAAGCGGGCGGCGTCGACCCCGTTGGGGATGACGGTGGGGTGGAGGCCCCACCCGACGGCGACGTCGGCCGCGACGGCGGCGGAGACGCAGATCCGGGCGACGGGCTCGCGGACGGCGGCGTCGTGGCAGGCGACCAGCTCGGGCGTCGTGAACTCGTCGAGGTGGTGGATGGTGCGGATGCACGGGCCCACCGCGTTCGCGGAGATGCAGTCCTGCGCGTGCACGACGTCGTGCGCCTCCTCGGCGCGGGCGGCCGCGAAGGCGTCGCGCATGGTCGCGATCGATCGCTGGATGCGGCCGCCGACCCCCTCGTCGTCGCGCGGCTCGAACGGGACGACCCGCACGTCGACGGCGGGGTCGACGTCCCGGAAGAACGCCCGGTCGCCATCGCGGCCGAGGGTCCAGACGGTGACGTCGTGACCGCGCCGCGCGAGGGCCTCGGAGAGGGCGAGGGTGTGCACGACCCCGCCGCGGGGCTTGGTGGAGTAGGTCACCTGGGCGATCCGCATGCGGGCTCCCCGATCACTCGGCACCGGCGGGCGCGACGCCGGCGGCGTAGGCGTGCGGGGCGCGGTCCCGCAGGTGGTCCATGGTGCGACGGGCGCGGGCCACGTCGGCCCGCACGTCGGCGGTGGCGACGGCGAGGCCGCCCTTGGCCCAGGTCTTCGCGACGATCTCGCCGGCGGGGTCGACGACCTTGGCCTGGCCGAGGAATCGGAGCCCGCCGAGGACGCCGGTCTGGTTGGAGGACACCAGGTAGAGCTGGTTCTCGGCGGCGCGGGCGCAGTCGTAGAGGTCGAACAGGTGCGCCTGCCGGTCAAGCCGGAGGCGGTCGGAGCGGTCGGTGACGCTGGCCGGCCAGGCGCTGAGGCACGCGAGGATCTCGGCGCCGGCGAGGGCGAGCGTGCGGGAGGACTCGGGGAAGGTCTTGTCGAAGTCGATCATCATGCCGACCCTCCCGACGGGCGTGTCGAACGGCGTGAAGGAGCTGCCCGCCGCGTACGCCTCGGACTCGCCGAGCGGCAGGTGGACCTTGCGGTGCGTGCCGAGGACGCGTCCGCCGTGCACGCACACGGCGCTGTTGTAGCGCCTCTCCTCCCCGTCGACGACGACCCGCTCCGCGACGCCGAAGCAGACGGTCATGTCGCCGGCCATGTCGGCGACGGCGCGCACCTCCGGCCCGTCCATCTCCACGGCGGGCGGGAGCGCCTCCGGCCCGGGGTGGACCATGTCGAGGAGGTAGCCGCCGACGGTCGCGTCGGGAAGGACGAGGAGGTCGACGCCGCGGTCGCGTGCCTGCTCGATCATGCCGGGGAGCTTGGCGAGCGTGCGTCCGATGTCGCGGCCGAAGTGCGCGGCGACCGCTCCCATGGTGATCTCGGCCATCGGGTCAGGCTAGCCGGGAACAGCTGCGGCCACCTCTCGTCGGGCCCTCGCGGCGATGAGTCCCACCGTGTGCTCCGCGTCGCGGGCGATGGCCGCGAATCGGCCCGAGCCCCACGTGTGCAGCCAGGGGAGGCCGAGGAAGTGGAGCCCCGGGACCGACGTGCTGCCCCGCTGGTGCGTGGGGTGGCCGGCGCCGTCGAAGACGCCGACCTGCACCCACGAGTAGTCGGAGCGGAACCCGGCGGACCAGACGATGCTCGTGATGCCGGCCTCGTGCAGGTCGAGCCCGGTGACCTCGGTCTCGGGTCGCCAGACGGGCTCGTAGCGCGCCTCGACGGGGGCGTCGATGGCGTGCCGCTCGATGTGGCGGTCGATGTCCGTCTTGATGGACTCCATGACGGAGTCGGCGTGGTCGAGCGACGCCTCGGCGGTGGGGCTGAACGCGACCGACGTGCCGTCGGCGCCGGTGAGCCGTCCGTGGAGGCTCATGCCGTCGCGCGCGAAGGCGCGGAGGTCGATGTCGCGGCCTCCGCCCCGGCCGGTCATGTAGTGGTTGGTCGACTCGCGCTTGGTCAGCCCGCCGACCTGCGCGTGGACGGGGATGTCGTAGATGCCCATGTCGCTGAGCCAGGCGATGCAGTCGCGCCCGCGGTATGTGCGCGCACACCGGGGGGCGGAGCCGAGGGCGAGGTGCACCCGGCGTCCGGCGAGGAACAGGTCCTCGGCGATCTGCGCGCCGGACTGGCCGGATCCGACGACGAGGACGCCGCCGGAGGGCAGGGCCTCCGGGGAGCGGTAGTCGGCGGAGTGGAGCTGCACGATCGAGCTGGACACCCGCCCTGCCGCGGCCGGCAGGACCGGGCGGTGGTACCCCCCGGTGGCGATGACGACCTGGTCGGCGAGGAGGGTGCCCTGGTCGGTGACGACCTCGAAGCCGCCGGCGGGCGCCTCGCGGAGCCGGGTGACGAGGACGCCCTCGACGACCGGCGCGTCGAAGGTGCCGGCGTAGCGGCGGATCCAGGCGAGGACCTGGTCGCGTGTCATGAAGCCGTCCGGGTCGTCCCCGTCGTACGGGTAGCCCGGGAGCACGCACTGCCAGTTCGGCGTGACGAGGGTGAAGGCGTCCCAGCGCCGGTCGGCCCAGTCGTGGGCGATGCGGTCGCGCTCCAGCACGACGTGGTCGATGCCCCGGTCGGTGAGGTGCCAGCTGGCGGAGAGCCCGGCCTGGCCTCCGCCGATGACGGCGACCTCGACGTGCGTGCCGTCGACGACGCGGCGCGGGGCCGTCATGCGCATGCCCCCTCGGCGGGCAGCGGCGGGTGCATGGCCAGCACCCGCACCGTGCCCCCGTCGAAGGCGGCCGCGGCGTCGAGGATCTCGTCCCGCTGCTGCCGGGCGGAGGTGCACTCGAACCCGTAGCGGGCCTGGACGCGCTGGCCGGCGATCCCGAGGGCGGTGGTGGAGCGGCGGACGAAGTCGGCGAGCGGGTACTCGGCGCCCGTCTCGAGGTGGTCGTGCACGACCAGGCTCGGCGAGTAGCAGGAGGCCTCGGTGCCGTCGGGCCAGCGGACCCGGAACGTCATCTCAGGCATCGACCAGGACCCCTTCCCCGGTGCGGTAGGCATCCGGTCGGCGGTCGCGGAGGTGGAACATGCCCTTGCGCATGGCGGCGAAGGTGCCCTCGACGTCGATCTCGGCGATGGCGAGGCCCGCCTCGAGCAGCGTGGTGGCGAGGACGTTGCCGCCCGGGTCGACGACCTTGGCGTTGCCCACGTAGCGCAGGGAGCCGAAGGTGCCGGCCTGGTTGGAGGCGATCCAGAACACCTGGTTGTCGAGGGCGCGCGCGGTGTCGAAGAGGTTGAACCGGTACGTCCACCTGTCCTCCTGGAGGTCGTCGGCCGTGGCCGTCCGGGCGACGGGCCAGGCGGACAAGCTGACGATGATCTGGGCGCCGTCCACGGCCAGGGAGCGCGCCGCCTCGGGGAACGCCTTGTCGTAGCAGATCTGCAGACCGATGCGCCCGACGGGGGTGTCGAAGGCCTCGTAGGCGTCGCCGGCGGAGTACGACATGCTCTCGCCGAGCGGCTGGTGGACCTTCCGGTACGACCCGTACACGCGATCGCCGTCGAGGCAGACGGCGGCGTTGTACCGGGTCTCGCCGTCGTCGGCGAGCTCGCAGAAGCCGATGCAGACGACCATGTCGCCGACGATCTCCTGCACGCGCCGGATCTCCGGCCCGTCGAGGGCGATGGCGGGGGGCAGCGAGCGGGTGGTCGTCCTCAGGGTGTCCCCGTGGTCGCCGAGCGAGGACAGGTACCCGCCGATCGCCGCCTCGGGGAAGGCGAGCAGCTGGACGCCGCTCCCGCGCGCCTCGTCGACGAGGGTCGCGATGAGGTCGTAGTTCTGCTGGAGGTCTCGCGTGAAGTTCGCCGAGACGGCCGCGACGGTCGTCGTCATCGTGCCTCCTGAGGTGTGGGGAGCGGTCCGCGGCATCGCTGCGGTGCGCCCAGTCAATGTCACCGTGCGTTTCCGGTTGGTTACGCCGGGAATAAGAATGCATTTCGCAGCGCGGCCCCCCATCGACCGAATCCTCATTCAGCCAGGCCTTCCACCCGCATTCATCGAGGGCGGAAACAAAAGGGGCACATACGCGTAACGCGGCGGCAACAGAGGCGACTGAGACTCGGATCCACCGGCCGCCCCCCGGCTCTCGTCCGACCGCGAAGGAGCACCACCATGAGCGACACCGACATCGACCAGCAGATCCTCGACAACATCGAGAGGTCCCGGAACGAGATCTCCCACCCGTCCCTGCCGAAGGGCAGCAGCATCTACGGGTCGACGAAGATCTTCCCCGACTACACGGCCTCGAAGGACGAGCACTACTTCCAGCTGGTGCACGGCATCGCGCACGAGTCGTCGGTCAGCTTCGTCGCGGTCCTCCAGGCCACCCGCGCGCTGCGGAAGGGCTTCACGAGCGTCCTGTACTTCTACGGTCCGGGATCGCTGAACGCCATCGCGAACCGCGGGTTCCCCACGACCGGCGCCGACGGCTTCCCGGGCGAGAACAACATCAACAACGCGCTCGAGACGTTCATCGCCGAGGGCGGCACCGTCTTCTGCTGCCGCTTCGGCCTGGCCCTGCACGGCGCGCGCGAGGAGGACCTCATCGCGGGCGTCATCCCGTGCCACCCGCTCGACGTGCAGGACGCGGTCATCCACTACGCCCGCAAGGGCGCCATCATCAACAGCACCTACATGGTCTGACCGGTGCCCGGATGACCATCACGAGAGGGACCGTCACACCGACGCGTGGCCGACCGGCGGACGGTGACGCGCTCACGACGCGCGTCGACATCGCCATCCGCGGGATCCGCGTCGCCGCCCCCGTGCACCGCGAGGGCGGCGCGGGACCGAGCGACGACGGGCACGTGATGTTCGCCGGGCTCCAGTCGGCGATCCCCGCCGCCGCGGACAGCCCCTACCTCGTCGACGACGGGCGCCTCCTGCTCGACGGCGAGGACACCGGCTACGAGGTCACCGCCGTCGACCGGCCCCGCTTCTACGACCTGCGGACCGCGGAGGGCGTCTCCTACGAGAGGATCGCGCGGCTGCACGGCGCGAAGGTGCTCGCCACGACCGTCGTGCAGACCTGCGTGCGCTACGCCGAGTCCGAGCGGTGCCGGTTCTGCTCCATCGAGGAGAGCCTCGCCTCGGGAAGCACCATCGCGGTGAAGACCCCGGCCATGCTCGCCGAGGTGGCGGAGGCCGCGTGGCGGCTGGACGGCGTCGAGCAGATGGTCATGACGACGGGGACCAGCAACGGCCGCGACCGGGGCGCGACCCACCTGGCGCGCTGCGTCCGCGCGATCAAGGCCGTGGTGCCCGACCTCATGATCCAGGTGCAGTGCGAGCCGCCGGCGCAGCTGTCGACCATCACGGACCTCTACGAGGCCGGTGCGCGGTCCATCGGCATCCACGTCGAGTCGATGGACGACGACGTGCGACGACGGTGGATGCCGGGCAAGTCGCGGGTCTCGATGGACGAGTACCGCGCGGCCTGGCGCGAGGCGGTCCGCGTCTTCGGCCGCAACCAGGTGTCGACGTACCTGCTCGTGGGGCTCGGCGAGGATCCGGACGAGATGGTCGCGGGCGCCCAGGAGCTCATCAACATGGGCGTCTACCCGTTCATCGTCCCCTTCCGGCCCCTCCGCGGCACGCTCGCGACCGATGTGGACGGCGTCGGCGCCCCCGACGGCGCGGTGCTCCGCGACGTCACCTTCCGCGTCTCGCGTGCGCTGCAGGCGGCGGGGATGCGCGGCGCGGACCAGAAGGCGGGGTGCGCCGCCTGCGGCGCCTGCTCCGCGCTGCAGACGGCCGGCGGCTGACCGTGGCGCTCCTGGACGTGCCGGCCCTCATGGGGCCGCCCGTCGTCCGCCGACCGCCCGAGTTCATCGTGGGCATCGCGGAGGCCGACGAGCTCGATGCGCACCGCCGCCTGCGTCGCGCCGCGTTCGTTGAGGAGCAGGGGCTGTTCGCGGTCGACGACGCGGACGGCATCGACGACGACCCGAGGGCCGTCGTGCTGATCGCCCGCGCGGGCGGGACCGTCATCGGCGGCGTCCGCATCGCCCCGGTCGGCGCGCGCGACATCGGGTGGTGGACGGGCTCCCGGCTCGTGGTCGACGACGCCGCGCGCGGCGTGCGCGGCGTCGGATCCGCCCTCGTCCGGGCCGCCTGCGCCCTCGCGGAGCAGAGGGGCGCCATCCGGTTCGATGCGACCGTGCAGACGCGCAGCTCCGCGCTCTTCCGCCGGCTCGGGTGGACGACGACCGGATCCTGCCTGATCGGGGGCGTCGACCACCTGCGCATGCGCTGGCCGGTCGACCGGTACCAGCGCATCGTCGACGCCACGAAGTCGCACCTCGAGGCCCTCCTCGAGCCGCGCACGTCGTGGGCGCACGGACCCGCGGCCTCCCTCGGCGGACCGGGGTGGGTCGGGGACGACGGGGCCCCCGTCCCCGGCACGGACGTGATCGCCGCATGCGACGCCATCCTGCCCTCCATGGTGGAGCGGGATCCCGAGTGGGCGGGCTGGTGCAGCGTCCTCGTGAACGTGAACGACCTCAGCGCGATGGGCGCGACGCCGGTGGGCCTGCTCGATGCGGTCGCGGGCCGCGACACGGCCGCAGTGCGCCGCGTCATGGCCGGCATCCGCCGCGGCGCCGAGGCGTGGGGCGTCCCCCTCCTCGGCGGTCACACGCAGATCGGTGTCCCCGCGGCCCTGTCCGTGACCGCCCTGGGACGGACCGACCACCCGGTGCCCGGAGGTGGCGGCCGTCTCGGGCACGCGCTCAGCCTGACCGTGGATGTCTCCGGGACGTGGAAGGACGGGCACCACGGGAGCCAGTGGAACTCGACCGAGGGGCGTCGGCCGCACGAGCTGCGCGACCTCGCCGCGACGGTGGCCCGCGCCCGCCCGTCCGCGGCGAAGGACGTGAGCATGGCCGGCATCGTCGGGACGGTCGGCATGCTCGCGGAGGCGAGCGGCCTCGGGGCGGTCGTCGACGTCGCGGACGTCCCGGTCCCCGGAGCGGCCGGCGGCGGAGCCGTGTCGATGGGCGACTGGCTCGGCTGCTTCCCGGGCTTCGGGATGGTCACCGCCGACCCGCCGGGCGGATCGCGGATGGCGTCGCCGCACGCCGTGACCGCGGAGGTCGGGCGGCTGACGCCGGAGCGGGGCGTCGTGCTCCGGTGGCCGGACGGGGAGACGACGGGGGCCGTCGCGGGCGGCGTCACCGGGCTAGGTCCCGCCTGATCCGCGCCGTCCGCGCCCGCTCGCGGGCAGGTGCGGCGCTCGGCGCTCGGCCTCCGGCGGCGACGGTCAGCTCGCGCGGAGCCCCCGCGGATCCGCCGCCGAGTCCGCCTGCACCGCGAACTGGGTCCGGTGCAGCTCCTCGTAGCGGCCGCCCGCGGCCAGGAGCTCGTCGTGCGTGCCGCGTTCGACGATCGCGCCGTCCTCGACAACGAGGATCAGGTCCGCGCTGCGGATGGTGGAGAGGCGGTGCGCGATCACCATCGCCGTCCGTCCCTCGAGGGCCTCGCTGAGCGCCGCCTGCACGGCGGCCTCCGAGGTCGAGTCGAGGGCGGCCGTCGCCTCGTCGAGGATGACGACGCGAGGCTGGGCGAGCAGCAGCCGTGCGATGGTCATGCGCTGGCGCTCGCCGCCCGAGAGCCGGTAGCCGCGCTCCCCCACCATCGTGTCCAGCTGGTCCGGCAGCGACCGGATGAGCGGCTCGAGCCGCGCGCGGCGGACGGCGTCCCACACCTCGTCGTCGGTCGCCTCCGGCCGCGCGAGGCGCAGGTTGGACAGGATCGTCTCGTGGAACAGGTGGCCGTCCTGCGTCACCATGCCCAGGGTGCCCCGCATGGACGCGGAGGTGACGTCCCGCACGTCCGTCCCGGCGAGGCGCACGGCGCCGCCGTCCACGTCGTACAGGCGCGAGAGGAGCTGCGCGATCGTGGACTTGCCGGCGCCCGACGAGCCGACGAGGGCGACGGTCTGCCCCGGCTCGATGCGGAACGACACGCCGTGCAGCACCTCCTCGCCACCGCGGGTGTCCAGCGTGGCGACCTCCTCGAGGGAGGCGAGCGACACCTTGTCCGCGGACGGGTAGGCGAAGCGCACGTCGTCGAACTCCACGGCCACCGGGCCCGCCGGGACCTCGACGGCGTCCGGCGCCTCCTGGATGAGCGGCTCGAGGTCGAGCACCTCGAAGACGCGCTCGAAGCTGACCACCGCGCTCATGATCTCCACCCGCGCGTTCGCGAGGCTCGTCAGCGGCGCGTAGAGGCGCGTGAGGAGGAGCGCCAGGGTGACCACCTCGCCGGTGTCGAGCTGGCCGGCGAGCGCGAGGAAGCCGCCGAGCCCGTAGACCAGGGCGAGCGCGAGGGCGGAGACGAGCATCAGCGCGGTGAAGAAGACGAACTGCAGCATCGTGCTCCGCACCCCGATGTCGCGGACGCGGGCGGCGCGCACGCGGAACTCCTCGGACTCCTCGTCGGGCCGGCCGAACAGCTTGACCAGGGTGGCGCCGGGCGCCGAGAACCGCTCCGTCATCTGCGTGCTCATGGCCGAGTTGTGGTCGGCGGCCTCGCGCCGGAGCGCGGCGAGCCGGCCGCCCATCCGCCGCGCGGGGATGAGGAACACGGGGAGCATGACCACCGCGAGGACCGTCACGAGCCACGACGTGCTGAGCATGACGACGAGGGTGAGGATCAGCGCCACGAGGTTCGTGACCACGCCGGACAGCGTGCCGCTGAAGGCCTGCTGGGCGCCGATCACGTCGTTGTTGAGGCGGCTCACGAGTGCACCGGTGCGCGTGCGGGTGAAGAACGCGATCGGCATCCGCTGCACGTGGTCGAAGACCGCGGTGCGGAGGTCGAGGATCACGCCCTCGCCGATGCGCGACGAGTACCAGCGCGTCACGAGCGACACGGCGGCGTCGGCCACGGCCACGAGGGCGATGACGACGGCGAGCCGGACGATCGTCGCGACCTCGCCCCGCGCGACGATGACGTCGACCACCTGGCCGGCGAGCACGGGCGTCGCGACCGCGAGGAACGCGCCGACGACGGACAGCGAGATGAAGACCAGGAGCTGGGTCCGGTAGGGCACCGCGAACGTCATGATCCGCCGCACCGATGCGCGGGAGATGCTGCGCTTGCCGCCCTGCGTGCTCGAGATCTTGTAGAGCGAGCTCCAGGCCGCGCCTTCCATGCTCATCGCGGTTCCTCACGTGGGCATGCGCCCGGTCTGCGTGGCGGATCCCGGGCCCGGGATCCTCCCGTCGGCGGCGAGCCGGCGGACGGGCCCGGGAAGGGGCTCGGCCGGCGACGCCCGCGACGTCCTGTCCGGGCTCGAGAGGCGCGGCGCGCGTGGAGGTGCGCCTGCCGGCACCGGCACGTCCCATCATGCGCCACGGATCGCGGCGCGACCGTCCCGGCGGTCCCTCAGCGGATTCCCGAGGCCCGCTTGCCTAGGGCGCCGACGGCGACGCCGCCTCCGCGCCGAGGCGCACCGCCAGCTCCATGCAGCGCACGCGGGCCGGCGAGAGGTCGTAGGGCATGCTCCGGATGACGTCCGCCGCGCTGCGGGAGCGGGAGCCGTCCGTCGAGCGGGCGCGTGATGCGGTGGCCTCCTCCTCGGGCGGGTGCGCCGCGTCCCACGCCGCGAAGAGGGCGTCGTCCTCCTCCGGCTGGCCGGACTCCTCGATGACGCGCATCAGCTCGGTCTCGAAGGCGTGCCGCTCGGCCGCCACCTGCGCCACGCGCGGGTCGTCGACCGCGACCGCGTCGTCCAGGGCCTCCTCGGCGGCGTCGACCCGGTCGGACTCCGCGCGCAGCGCCGGATCGGCGGCCAGGGCGAGGAAGCGGCCGGCCTGCACCGCGGCGCCGAGCGGCCCGAAGACCCGCTCGGTGACGAGGAGCGCGTCCAGGTCGTCCTGCCGGAGCGAGCCCGCGGGCGCGCCTTCGAGGCGGCCGGAGACGAGGCCGTCGAGCAGTCCGAGCCGGTCGCCGAGGGTCCGCATGCGGTGCACCCGGGCCCGCTGCCGCTGCAGCTCGGCCTCCTGCGCGGCGAGGGCGTCCTCCAACCGCGCGAGGACGTCGGCGATCCCCTCCGCGGCGCCGTCGGACGCGGGACCGCCGGGTGCTCCGCCGTCGGACGCGGCGCCGTCGGACGCGGCGCCACCGGGTGCGCCGCCGTCGAAGGCGTCGCGGATGTCGTCGAGGGCGATCCCGGCGTCGGCCATGCGCCGGATCCAGAGCAGCCGGATGATCTCCCCGTAGCCGTACCGGCGCCGGCCGTCGGCGCCGCGCTCCCGCTCCGGCAGGAGGCCGATCTGGTGGTAGTGCCGGATCGACCGGGGGGTGATGCCGACGAACGCGGCGGCGTCGCCGATCTGGACCTTGCGGGGTGGGGCCGGGAACGGGTGCATGGCGGTCCTCTCGGGGTCAAGGGGGGATGTGCTCCCGAGCAGACCACATGACGCTGCGTCAGGAGCAAGCCCACTCGTCGCGGATCGGCGGACGCGTCAGTCGAGGACGGCCGCGACCGCCTCGACCTCCACGAGCTGGTCGTCGTAGCCGAGCACGGTGACGCCGAGGAGCGTGCTCGGCGGGTCGTGCGGCGCGAGCGCGTCGCGCACCACCTCCCATGCCGTCACGAGGTCGGCCTGCCTGCTCGACGCGACGAGGACGCGGGTGCTGACGAGGTCGGCCGTCGAGGCGCCCGCCGCCTCGAGGGCGGTGCGCAGGTTCTCGACGCAGCGGGCTGCCTGGGCGGCGTGGTCGCCGACGCCGACCGTGCGGCCGTCGGCGTCGAGGGGGCAGGATCCGGCGAGGAACACCAGCCGCGCGCCGGCCGGGGCGGTGGCGGCGTACGCGTACTCGGCGACGCCGGAGAGGGCGGCGGAGCGGATCAGGGTCACGGCGGTCATGGGTCTCCCGTCCCGGTGCGGCGGGTGCCGCCCGCCGCCAGCCTGCCAGAGCGGGCGGCACGGCCCGGACGGGGACTGGCCCCTGCGGCCCCGACGCCCTAGCGTGTGGGCATGGCGGCCGTGGGGGATCCGCGGCCGAGCGCGCGCGCCCCGACGGGCGCTCCCGCCCCCGGCCGCACCGGGGACGCGCCGGCGACGGCGCGCTCCGTCGATCACGCGCCCGCGGCGGGTGACGATGCGATGCCGCTGCGGACCGGCGTCGAGCGCGGCATGGTCCGGACGACGGCCGTGGTCGCGGCCCTGCTCGTCCTCCTGTCCCTCCCCCGGCTCCTGTCGGACGACCCCGGGTCCCGGATGGCGCTCACGGTCGTGGCGCTCCTGCTCGCGGCGCTCCTCGTGGCGCTGGTGCCGCTCGCCCTGCTCCGCCCGGGCATGCCCGCCCGCGGGTGGCTGCGCGCCGTCCCCGTCGTCTACGCCGCGCTGCTCCTGCTGGAGCCGCTCCGGCTCGGCGCGCCCGCCGTGCCCGGCCCGCTCCCCCTCCCGTGGCTCATCGGCCTGTCGCCCGTCGCCCTCAGCTGCATCGCGCTCGCGACGCGGCGCGCGCTGGCGGCCGGGCTCGGCTGCGCGGGGGTCCTCGTGCTGCTGGTCGCGGTCCACGTCGGCCGGATGCCGTCCGACCACCTGGCGGCGCAGGGCGTCTGGCTCGCGATCCTCTCGGCCGGCCTCGTCGTGGGCGTCCGGGAGCTGCGGGTCCGGGCGCGGAACGCCGACGAGGCCGGCCGGCGGGCGCAGGAGCAGTTCGAGACCAGCCGACGCGAGGTCGCGATCGCCGCGCAGCGCGTCCGCACGGACGCCCTGCTGCACGACACCGTGCTCGCCGCGTTCCTCGCCGCCGCGCAGGGCCTCGGCGACCGGGCGGTGCCCATGGCGCGCTCCGCGCTCGAGATCGTGTCCGACACCCAGGATCCGCTCGTCGGCCGCCCGGGAACGGTCCGGTTCGGAGAGGCGCTCGCGTCCGCGGAGCGGGAGCTCGCGCCGCTCGCCGGCCAGGCGCACCTCGACCTCGACGCCGCCCGGGCGGTCGAGCTGCCGTCCCCCGTGGCGGAGGCCGTCGTGTCCGCCATGCTGCAGGCGATCGCCAACAGCGTCCTGCACGCGGGGCCGGGTGCCGTGCGGACCGCGACCGCGACGGCGTCCGCCGGCGGCGGCCTGCGGATCCGGATCAGCGACGACGGCTGCGGGTTCGACCCGGACGGCCTCGCTCCCGCGCGCCTCGGGGTCCGGGTGTCGATCGTGGAGCGCCTGCTGCGCGTCGGCGCGTCGGCGGACGTGCGCTCGACCCCGGGCCGCGGCACCTCCGTGGTCATCGCGTGGCACCCCGCGCCGCCGGCCCCGACGCCGGACGCCGGAGGCGCCGCGACCCGCGTCACGCTCATCCCGCGGCACGCGCTCTCCGGGGTGCTGACGGCGCTCGTCATGGTCGCGGTCCTCGTCGCGACGGCCGAGGCCGCGTTCTTCTTCCAGGCGGTCGGTCCGCTCCTCGCGGCGATCCTCGGGACCGCGATCCTGCCCTCGATCGTGCGGGGTGCCCGCCGCGGTGCGATGCGCACCCCCACGGCCTGGTCGCTCGCCGCGGTGGGCGCCGTGATCTGCGGCGTCGCGACCCTCGGCGTCTCCCCCGACGAGGTCGACTCGGTCACGATCTCCTGGTTCACCTGCGGCGTCCTCGCGGGCTGCGCCCTGGTGTGGATGGCGGGCCAGCGGCTCCCGCCCCTGGCCGCGACCGCGTGCCTCGTCGTCGCGATCGGCGTCTGGGCCGGCCCCGCGGGCATCATCCGCCTCGGTCTCGCCGGCGAGGTGGTCCTCGTCATCGGCGGCCTGATGATGCACCGCGCGCTCCATCGCGTGACCGAGGCCACGCGCGTCGCCGCCGCCGCCGAACGGGAGACCCTGGCCCGACGGGCTGAGCTGGACGCGTCGCAGCAGGAACGGCACGCGCGGCTCCGCTCCGCGCACCGGGACTCGGCTCCGCTGCTGCGCCGCATCATCGACGAGGGCGGCGACCTCGACGCGGCCGCGCGCGCGGAGTGCCGCGTCGTCGAGCAGACCCTCCGCGACGAGATCCGCGGCCGCCTGCTGCTCAACGAGGCGACGCGCGCCGCGATCCTCCGGCACCGGCGCCGCGGCGCCGTCGTGCAGGTGCTCGACGACGGGGGGCTCGACGACGTCCCGACCGACGCGCGCGAGGCGCTCCTCGACGAGGTCGCGGAGCTGCTGGGCCCCGTCCGGTCCCGCCGCATCGTCATCCGCGCGGCGCAGCCCCGCTCCCGCACGGCGATCTCCCTCGTCGCGTCCTCCCCCGACGAGACGGCCGCGGCGCTCGGCCTCGACACCGGCGACGACGTCGACCTGTGGGTGTCCCTGCCTCGGCCGTCCGCGTCCGCGTCCGCGCCGGACCCGGCGGCGGCCGATCCCCGCGACGCCTAGGGCACCGTCCGCGAGGCCGGCCGCGACGCCCGTGCCCGCGTGAGGATCCCGCCGATGACCTCGGACTTCGCCTCCGCGTAGTCGTTCACGTCGTCCCAGCGGCGCGTCATCAGCGCTCGCTTGGTGCGCGCGTACAGGTCCCGGTCGGCGGCGTCGGAGCGCAGCCGGTCGCGGAGGAGGAGGTAGGCCCCGATGGCGTCCGCGCCCTCCTCGTAGACGTGCACGTGGACGTCGCGCGCGGGC
>Ga0265797_10003207_pt1 | contig 26473 bp, 19 predicted proteins | sample P2T30metagenome_FD_192433 | JGI IMG/M metagenome (GOLD analysis project Ga0265797, IMG submission 192433) | Plant litter microbial communities from East Loma Ridge, Irvine, California - P2 T30 | ecosystem: Environmental > Terrestrial > Plant litter > Unclassified | place: USA: California... | reverse complement strand
TCGTCCCGGTCGAAGCGACGCGGAGCACGCTCGTCACGGTCGAACCGACGCGGGCCACGGTCCTCACCGCCGCGAGCGGGACGCTCGTCACGGTCGAACCGACGCGGAGCACGCTCGTCACGGTCGAACCGACGCGGGCCACGGTCCTCACCGCCACGGGCAGGACGCTCGTCACGATCGAACCGACGCGGGGCCCGATCGTCACGGTCGAACCGACGCGGGCCACGGTCGTCACCGCCGCGAGCGGGACGCTCGTCACGATCGAACCGACGCGGAGCACGCTCGTCACGGTCGAACCGACGCGGGCCACGGTCGTCACCGCCACGGGCAAGACGCTCGTCCCGATCGAAGCGACGCGGGGCGCGGTCGTCGCGGCTCACGAAGCCCTGGTCGCGACCCCGCTCGCCGTTGCGGGCGTCGCGGCGGTCGCGGTCCCGGTCCCGGTCGACGAAACGGGAGTTCGCGGGCTTCTGCCGGGGCTCCCAGTTCGGGCGCCGGTCACCGTCGCGGGGGGCGCCGGGCGCGCGGGTGCCGGAGTCGCGGCGTCCGCGGTCGGCGTCCCAGCGGTTCTTCTGGCGGGGCGCGTCGGCGTCCTCGGGGCGGTGTCCGCGGTGCTTGGAGCTCTTCGAGCCGGGGCGGCGGTCGCCGTCGGTGCGCGGGGCGCGCGCGGGGGTGCGGTCGTTGCGGGGCATGGTGCCTTCGTCCTGGGGCCTGTCGGGTGACGCGCGGACGTGCCCGGGCTGCGATGGCCGGCGCCGTCGATCGTCGTGATCCGCCGCGACGAGATCCGTCGGGGCTCCGGCCCGGGAGACTGACATGACCCTCGTGGAGGTGGACGCCGTACGCGGCGCCCTGGTCCGCGCGCGCAGCGCGGCGTCTCGAGCCGACCGGAGGACTCTACCCGAGTCGGCGTCGGACCGACACCCCTCGCCCCTGCCGTGCCGCACCTCCGGTCCCGCGGGCGAGCTCCACCGCACGGCGGTGGCTTCGTCGCGCGACGGTGGGAAAGTTCCTCCCGCCGCGCGAGAAAGCCACCGCCGCAGCATCACCCGACCGCAGGCACCGCCGTCACCCGCAGGTAGGACAGCGCCATCGCCGCACGGCTGCGGTCACGCCGCGGCACGCAGGGCGGTCACCCGCGCAGGTGGTCAGGCCGACGCGGCCGCCGCGCAGGTGGTCAGGCCGACGCGGCCGCCGCGCAGGCGGTCAGACCGACGCGGCCACCGCCCACGCGGTCAGGCCGACGCGGCCGCGGCCCGACGGTCGGCGCGACGCTCGCGCCAGCCCTCGTAGAGCTGGTACAGCACGGGCAGCACGATGAGCGTGAGCAGCGTCGACGAGACGAGCCCGCCGATGACGACGATCGCGAGCGGTTGCGAGATGAACCCGCCGTGCCCGGTGATGCCGAGCGCCATGGGCAGCAGGGCGAAGATCGTCGCGGTCGCCGTCATGAGGATCGGCCGCAGTCGGCGCGACGCCCCTTCGAGCAGTGCCTCGCGGACCCGCAGTCCCCGGTCGCGGTACTGGTTGACGAGGTCGATGAGCACGATCGCGTTGGTGACGACGATGCCGACGAGCATGAGCACGCCGATGATCGAGGCGACGCCGAGCGGGATCCCCGAGACGAGCTGCAGCAGGATCACGCCGGTCGCCGCGAACGGGATCGACACGAGCAGCAGCAGCGGCTGGAACAGGCTGCGGAACGTCGCCACCATGACGATGTAGACGATGAGGATCGCGACGAGCACCGCGAGCCCCAGCTGCTCGAAGGCGGTGGCCTGCTGGGCGGCGGCGCCGCCGACCGAGGCGTCCGCGCCCGTGGGCAGGTCGACGTCGGCGAGGGCGCCGTCGACGGCGGTGGTCGCCGTCGACAGGTCGTCGCCCGACGGCGTGACCGTGACGGTGGCGGTGCGCACGGCGTCCTTCGTGGTGACCGAGCTGGGTCCGGTGGTCTGCGACACCGTGGCGACGCTGCTCAGCGGCACGGGGCCGGTGGCGGAGGGCAGGGTGAGGTCCTGCAGCTGCTGCAGGGTGTCGGGCGGCGTGGGCGCCACCGTGTAGACGTCGACGCTCTGACCGTCGATCTCGAGCGAGCCCACCTGCTGCGGCTGGATCGCCTGCGCGACGATGCCGCCCACGGCGACCTCGCTGAGCCCGAGGCGTGCCGCGGCGGCACGGTCGACGGTGATGCCGACGACGGGCTGGGCGGCCTGCAGGTTCGAGGTCGCCTCGGCGGTGCCGTCGAGGCCGGTGACGGCGTCGAGCACGGCGCCGGTGGCCTGTTCGAGGGTGGACGGGTCGGGGGCGGAGACGTCGATGGTGATGTCGTTCGAGGTGCCGAAGCCGCTCGACGAGGTGACCTCGATCTCGCCGGCGCCGTCGAGCCCGTCGAGGCGGTCGCGCACGTCCGCCTGGAGGGCGTCCTGGTCGGCGTCCTCGTCGGTGGTGATCGAGTACGTGACGGTGCTGTCGCCGCCGCCTCCGAAGAACGAGGCGAGGCTCGTGCCGCTCGAGCCGATGGTGAGCTGCACGGTCTCGACGCCCTCGACGTCGTCGAGGACCCCCTCGACCTGCTCGGCGGCGTCGGACTGCACCTGCAGGCTCGAGGCCGGCGGCAGCGTCTGCGTCACCGTGAAGGTGTTCTGCCCGCTCGACCCGAGGAAGTTGGTGGACAGCAGCGGCACCATCGCCCCGGTGCCCACGAGCACGAGCAGCGCGACGCCGAGGGTGACGAGCGGTCGGCGGAGCGTGGCGGCGAGCACGGGCAGGTACCCGCGCCGCAGCCGGTCGACGGACGCGACCGCGGCGTCCTCGTCGACCGTGGTGGCGCCTCCGGCAGCACCGACCGGGCCGGCGCCGGCCGCACCGGCGCCTGCGCCACCGGCGACGGGCGCCGCGACGGGCACGGGCGCGGTGACGGGGTCGCCCCCGGAGGCGGCGCGACGTCCGTGGCGGCGGCGCCCCCTGGCCTCGTCCCGGCGGGCGACGAACGCCGCCGCCCCGACGGGGAGGGCACCGGGATCGGTGCCCTCGTCGCTGCCCGCGCCGTCCGCGGACGCCTTCGGGGCGCGGAGGAACCAGTACGCGAGCACCGGCACGATCGTGAGGGCGACGAAGAGGGACGCGGCGAGCGCGATGCTCACGGTGAGGGCGAAGGGGCGGAACAGCTCGCCCGTGATGTCGGCGACGAACGCGAGCGGCAGGAACACGACGATCGTGGTGACCGTCGACGCGGTGATGGCCCCGGCGACCTCGCGGACGCCGACGAGCACGGCCTGCGTGCGGTCGGAGCCGGCGGTGAGGTGCCGCTTGATGTTCTCGATGACGACGATGGAGTCGTCGACGACGCGGCCGATGGCGATGGTGAGGGCGCCGAGGGTGAGGATGTTGAGCGTGTAGCCGCTGGCCTGCAGGCCGATGAAGGTGATGAGCACGCTCGTGGGGATGCTGATCGCGGTGACGAGCGTGGACCTGACCGAGAGCAGGAAGACGAGGATCATGACGACCGCGAAGACGAGGCCCAGCAGCCCCTCGGTGGCGAGGCTCTCGATGCTCTGCTGGATGTAGGGCGCCTGGTCGAACACGACGGTGAGCTCGACGTCGCCGCCGAGCTGGTCGACGAGGTCGGGCATCGCGGCGCGCACGGCCTCGCTGACGTCGACGGTGTTGGCGTCGAGGGTCTTGGTGACCGCGACGGTGAGGGCGTCCCGGCCGTCGACGCGGCTGATCGAGGTGACGGGGGCGCCGGTGAGCTGCACGTCGGCGACGTCGCCCACGGTGGTCTCGCCGCCGGTCCCGCCGAGCAGGGGCAGCGCGGCGACGTCGTCGACGCTGGTGAGGCGCGCGCCTGCCTGGATCGAGAGGGTCTTGCCGTCCTCGGTGATCGTGCCGCCGGGCAGCAGGGTGCCGTTGGCGTCGAGGGCGTCGCCGATGTCGGCGGTGGTGAGCCCGGCCGCGGCGAGCGCGGTCTGGTCGGGCGTGATGGTGACGCGCTGGCCGGCGGCGCCGGCGACGCTGGCCTCGCGCACGCCGTCGATGCGCTGCAGGTCGGGCACGACGGTGGACTCGAGCCGGTCGACGAGCGCCTGGTCGGTGCTCGCGTCGACGTCGCCCGTGCCGGTGACGGCGATCTGGAGGATCGGCAGGTCGTCGAGGCTGCCGGTGACCACCTGCGGCTCGACGCCGGACGGCAGGTCGAGGCGGTTGATCGCGGACTGGATCTTCTGCTCGCTGGTGGCGAGGTCGGTGCCGTAGGTGAACTGCACGGAGACCTGGCTCTGCCCCGTGGACGAGGTGGCGGTGGTGGTCTCGAGCCCGGGCACGATCTGCACGGCCTGCTCGATCGGCGTCGAGACGTCGGCGGCCACGACCTCGGGCGTCGCCCCCGGGTAGGCACTGACCACGGCGACCTGCGGGAACTCGACGCTCGGCGCGAGCTCCTGCTTGAGCGAGGTGAGCGCGATGCCGCCGAAGACGGCGACGACGATCGTGACGAGCGCGATCAGGGCGCGGTTGCGGAGGCTGAAGACGGAGAGGAAGTGCACGACGCTCCTGGTGGGGGGACGGCCGCGGGCCCGGCTGGTCCCGGCGCGTTCCCGACGATCATCGCCCCTGCACGCTGGGAGGCGGCCACGGCCGTCGTGCCCCGTGGAGGGCGGACGGACGGCGACGCCCGGGGAGGAGGGGTCGGCTCAGACGACGCCGGCGGTCGCGGGCGCCGGCACGGGCCGCCCGTCGAGCCCGGCCCAGGCGCGACGGAGGGCGGCGAGCGCCCGGTCGGCCTGCTCGTCGGGGTACGAAAAGGGTACCCGCAGGTGCCGTTCGAAGGCCCCGTCGGTGCCGAAGACGGGTCCGGCGGCGAGCAGGACTCCCTCACGTCGTGCGGCGAGCACGAGCGCGCTGCTCACGGGTGCGCCGAGGCCGACCCACGTGCTGAGTCCGCCGGCGGGAGAGGGCACGGTCCACCCGGGGAAGGCGGCGCGCAGCCCGGCGACGACCCGGTCGCGCCCGTGCCGCAGCTGGTGCCGTCGCCGCTCGAGGACACCGTCGAGGTCGCCGAGCAGCTCGGCGGTGACGAGCTGGTCGAGCAGGGGCGTGCCGAGGTCGCCCGCCGACCGGGCCCGGACGACGCGGTCGAGCAGGGGGCGTTCCGCCCGGATCCAGCCGACCCGGAGGCCGCCCCAGAGGCTCTTGCCCACCGAGCCGACGAGCACGGCGGGGCCGTGCGCCGCCATCGGCAGCGGGCGACCGCCCGGAGGCGCGGGCTCGGTCGCGAGCCCGGCCATCGTCTCGTCGGCGACGACGACGGTGCCCTCGGCGGCGGCGGCCTCGAGCACGCGCGTGCGCTGGGCGGGCGGCATGCTCGCGCCCGTGGGGTTGTGGAAGTCGGGCTGCAGGTAGGCGACGGCGGGGCTGCCCCGTCGCAGCGCCTGGAGCAGCGCCGGCTCGTCCCACCCCTCCTCCACCGTGACGCTCACCGGCGTGAGGCGGGCGCCGGCCTGGCGGAGGGCCTCGTAGGCGTGCGGGTAGCCGGGTGCCTCGACGAGGGCGCGCTCCCCGCGGGTGACGAGCACGCGGGCGAGCAGGGCGATGGCGTGCTGGGCGCCGAGGGTGACGACGACCTGGTCGGCGCTGGTGGGCAGGCCGCGGCGCCGGTAGTGCTCGGCGACGGCCTCGCGCAGCACGGGCCGGCCGACGAGGTCGTAGCCGCTGTCGTCGAGGTAGGCGGGCAGGCTCGCGGCGGCGCGCCGGGCGGCCTCGGCGACGCCGTCGTCGGCGGGCAGGGCGGCCTTGGTGAGGTCGAGCAGGTCGGGCCCTCCGTCGACGCCGGGCAGGAGGGCGGGCGCGCGGCGTCGACCGGGCAGGCGCACGGTGCTGCCGCTGCCGCGTCGGCTGTCGAGGTGGCCGCTGTCGCGGAGCTCGGCGTAGGCGGCGGCGACGGTGGTGCGGCTGACGCCGAGGTGGCCGGCGAGGTCGCGTTCGGCGGGCAGGCGGGTGCCGAGCGGCAGGCGCCCGTCGAGGACGAGCAGGCGGACGCGGTCGGCGAGCGCCCGGTACCCGGTGCCGCCGGAGGCGCGCCACCCGTCGAGCAGGACGCCGAGCGCCCGGGAGGACACGCGCGGTGCGGCGGAGGGGACGGACACGGGGCCACCTTACGAGCCAGGTCGGGTGCGGACCAGGCCAGTCGGGCCGGACCGGCCCTGGTGGACCGGTCGCGACCCCTGGTCTGATGCTCGTGTGGCCCTGCTGATCGAACGCTCCCTCCGCCTGCTCGTCGGCGTCGTGCTCTACGGCGTCTCCCTCGCCCTGATGGTGCGCGCGGACATCGGGGTGGGGCCGTGGGACGTCCTCAGCCAGGGGCTCTCGCAGCGCACGGGCCTCACGTTCGGCACGGTGGTGTTCCTCACCAGCGTCGCGGTGCTGCTGCTGTGGATCCCGTTGCGGCAGCGTCCGGGGGTCGGCACCGTCGTCAACGCCCTGCTCATGGGGCCGGTGGTCGACCTGGCGCTGGCGGTCGTGCCGGTGCAGACGACGTGGTGGGCGCAGGGCGCGGTCTTCGCGGCCGGCCTCGTCCTCTTGGCCGTCGCCTCCGGCCTCTACCTGGGGGCCGCCTTCGGCCCGGGCCCGCGGGACGGGCTCATGACGGGGCTGCACGCCCGCACCGGCTGGCCGGTGGGGCGGGTGCGCACCGGCATCGAGCTGACGGTGCTGCTCGTGGGCTGGCTGCTGGGCGGGCAGGTGGGCGTGGGCACGGCGGCGCAGGCGCTGCTCATCGGCCCGCTCGTGGCGGTGACGATCCCCCTGCTGCGCCTCCGCGACCGGCCGCCCGCGCGACAGGTGTCGTCAGACGCCGTGGAGGGCACCGCGCCCGCGAGCTGACGCGGCCCGGACGGTCCGGTGACCACCGGACGACGACCCGCCCCGCGGCAGTTGACAGGCCTTCCGTTCGGAGTAATCTCGCCGCTCGTGACCAACGAGACCCGGTCGCCGAAGCGGTGGCTGATCGGCGAACCCCTGCCCTCCGAGAAACTCGAGGGACAGCTCCTGCCGAAGCGGTTCGCGCTCCCCATCTTCGCGAGCGACCCGCTCAGCAGCGTGGCCTACGCGCCGCAGGAGCTGCTCATGATCCTCATGCTCGGCGGGCTCGCGATGCTCACCCTCGCGCCCTGGGTCGCCCTCGCCGTCGTCGTGCTGCTCGTCGTCGTCGTCGCGTCCTACCGTCAGCTCATCAAGGCGTACCCGTCGGGCGGCGGCGACTACGAGGTCGCGCACCGCAACCTCGGCGAGAAGGCCGGCCTCGTCGTCGCGAGCGCCCTGCTCGTCGACTACGTCATGACGGTGGCCGTGTCGGTCGCCTCGGGCATCGACAACATCATCTCGGCGGTGCCCGAGCTCGCGCCCGCCCGCGTCGAGCTGGCCGTCCTCGCCGTCGTCGTGCTGGCCGCCGTGAACCTCCGCGGGGTGCGCGAGTCGAGCAAGGCGTTCGCCGTCCCCACCTACCTTTTCGTCGCGAGCGTGTTCGTGATGATCGTCGTCGCCCTCGTCCGCACGGCCCTCGGCGACCCGCCCGTCGCCGAGAGCGCCGAGTACACCGTGCAGGCCGAGGGCCTCACCCAGGCCGCGTTCGTGCTGCTGCTGCTGCGCGCGTTCTCGTCGGGCTGCTCGGCGCTCACCGGCGTCGAGGCGATCTCGAACGGCGTGCCCGCGTTCCGCCGCCCGAAGGTCGGCAACGCGCAGGCGACGCTCGTGCTCATGGGCGGCATCGCGATCACGCTGTTCGTCGGCCTCACCGCCGTGGCGCTCATCTCGGACGTGCACTACGCCGAGGTCCCCTGCCACCTGATCGGCTGGGAGGGCTGCGCCACCGAGCCGCAGAAGAGCCTCATCGCGCAGGTCGCCGAGGCCACCTTCGGCGGGGCGCTCTTCGGGATCCCCTTCTACCTGATCCAGGCGTGCACGGCGGCGGTGCTGCTGCTCGCGGCGAACACGGCGTTCAACGGGTTCCCGCTGCTCGGCTCGATCCTCGCCCGCGACACGTACGCGCCCAAGGCGCTGAGCACCCGCGGCGACCGCCTGATCTTCTCGAACGGCGTCATCGCGCTGGCGCTCGTGGCGACCGCGATCCTCGTGGTCTTCCGGGCGAACGTGACGCAGCTGATCCAGCTGTACATCATCGGCGTGTTCGTGTCGTTCACGCTGGGGCAGACGGGCATGGTGCGGCACTGGCTGCGCGCGCTGCGCGAGGGCTGCACCGACCGGGGCGCGGTGACCCGCGGCCTCGTCATCAACGCCCTCGGCGCGGCCATGACGCTGTCGGTGCTCGTCGTGGTGACGATCACGAAGTTCACCCACGGGGCCTGGATCGTGTTCGTCATCATGCCGGTCCTGTACACGCTGATGCTCGGGGTGAACCGCTACTACCGCGACGTCGACCACGAGGTCGAGCCGGACGCGACGACGACGTTCGGGGCGAGCGGCGACCACGCGATCGTGCTCGTCAACCGCATGCAGAAGCCCGTGCTGAAGGCCCTCGACTACGCGATCGCGGCGCGGCACGAGTCGCTCGAGGCGGTGCACGTGAGCATCGACGACGAGGCCACCGCGAAGCTCCTGAGGGACTGGGACGACCAGAACATCGAGGTGCCGCTGCGCGTCGTGCCGTCGCCGTACCGCGACATCGGCGTGCCGCTCATCCACTACATCAAGGCGCACCGGGCGGAGCACGGCAGCGAGGTCGTCACCGTCTACACGCCGGTGTACATCGTCGGCCACTGGTGGGAGTCGCTGCTGCACAACCACCGCAGCCGCCGCATCAACCAGAAGCTCATGCTCGTGCACGGCGTGACGATCTCGCTCGTGCCGTGGCTGCTCGACTCGTCCGAGCTGCTCTACGGCCGCCGGTCGCGGCCGATCCCCGGTCAGGACCGTCGCGGTGAGCCGTTGCGTCCGGTGCGGCGCGCCCCGCAGCCGGCCCTCGCCCCGGCCGGAGTCGCGGGTGCGGCCACCGAGGCGGGCACCGTCGGCGAGACGGCCGGCTCCGGCGAGCCCGCCCGGCAGCCCGGGCCGAAGCAGACCCCGCGCGCCCCCGGCACGGGCAAGAACGTCGGGAACCAGGGCGGCCGCGCCGCCCGACGGGCCCGGTCCGCGGCCCGCAACTCGCCGAACGGCGGCCGCAAGAAGGGCTGAGCCGCGGGGACGGGCGGGGTCAGCCGAGGCGGGCGAGGACGGCGTCGGCCGTGCGGCGCCCCGACCGGTTCGCGCCGATGGTCGACGCCTGCGGCCCGTAGCCCGCGAGCACGACGCGGGGGTCGCGCACGACGACGCCGTCCTCGACGCGGATCCCGCCGCCGGGCTCCCGCAGCCGCAGCGGCGCGAGGTGCCCCAGCTCGGCGCGGAACCCGGTCGCCCAGACGATCGCGTCGACGGGGCTGCGCTCCCCGCCGGGCCAGACCACGGACTCCGGCCCCACCTCGACGGGCAGGGGGCGCTCGACGAGCAGCCCGCGGGCGCGCGCGGCGGCACGGGCGGGCGTCGTCGGCAGGCCGGTGCCGCTGACGATGCTCGGCAGGGGGCGTCCGGCGCGGGCGGCGGCGTCCTGGTCAGCGATGGCGGCGACGGCCCGGGCGGTGCCGAGCCGCTCGTCGGCGGTCCAGCGGACGGGCCGCCGCGTCGCCCAGGTCACGGACGCGGCGACGCCGTCGAGGGCGAGCACGTGCTCGACGGCGCTGATGCCGCCGCCGACGACGAGGACCCGCAGGCCGGCCAGGTCGTCGGCGTCGCGCCAGCCGGCCGTGTGCAGCTGCCGCCCGGTGAACCGGTCGAGCCCGGGCAGCCACGGCACGAACGGCGCGCCCCACGTCCCGGTGGCGTTCACCAGCACCTCGGCGAGCAGGGGGCCGGAGGAGCCGGTCACCGCGACGTGCAGCCACCGACCGCGGTCGGTCACCCCCGTCACCTCGACGGGCCGCCGCACGGCGAGGCCCGCGGCCTCCTCGTAGCGTGCGTACGCGTCGCGGACGACCCGGCTGGCGGGCAGCGTCGGGTCGGCGTCGTCGAAGGAGAGTCCGAGCGCCGCCTGCCCGGGGAGGTCGGCGACGCGGTGGGTGCGGCCGAGGCGGAGGGCGTCCCAGCGGTGCTGCCAGGCGCCTCCGGCGGTGGGGCCGCGGTCGAGGACGACGAGGTCGCGGCCCGGCTCGAGGCCGCGTCGGCGGAGGTGCCACGCGGCGGAGAGGCCCGCCTGGCCCGCCCCGACGACCACCACCCGCGTACGCTCGGGGTCGCGGGTGCCGGTCACCCGCCCATCCTCGCCGATCCCCGCGCGGCGCCGGTCGCCGCGGGTCGCCGTGCCCCCTCCGGGGCGGGGCTGACGCGTCGGGGTACATGGTAGGATCGATCCAGTTTTTCCACTGTCACCTGTCGGCTGTTCCCGGGTCTCGAAGACCCCCGGGCCTGAATCTACGAGGGGGTCTCGCATGGGGCGCGGCCGTCAGAAGGCGAAGCACACCAAGGTCGCCCGTGAGCTGAAGTACTTCAGCCCGGACACGAACTACGGTGCGCTCGAGCGTGAACTCGCCACGAAGGGCGACTCGTCCGACGAGTACGTCGACAAGTGGGCCGACGACTACGACGACGAGTACGACGTCGACGCGGGCCAGTCGGGTCACGACCAGAGCAAGAGCGCGTAGCGCACGGTCCCCGGTCCCGACCGGAGACCCCCGAGGCCCGGGACGCCGTGGGCGTCCCGGGCCTCGTCGTGCGCGACGGACGCGGTCCCTGACCCCCGGTCGTCGCAGGAGGCGGGGCGGGCGTCCGTCGCGCCTCCTGCGTCCGTCGTGGGGCACGACGACGACGTCGCCCGGTGCGTCCTCGTCAGTCGGCGTAGCGGCCGACGAGGCGCACCGCGCCACCGTCGACGCCCTTCGCGCCCTGCTCGTACCCGGTGAGGTCCGTCGCGGACGTCGTGACCGTGCCCACCTGCCACGTCGCGACGTCGTGCCCCCGCAGGGACGCGGCCACGGCGTCGGCGCGCGCGGCGTCGACGACGGCGACCATGCCGATCCCGAGGTTCCAGGTGCCCTCGCTCGACTCGAGCGTGCTGCCGGCGACGTCGCCCAGCACGCGGAAGACCGGCAGCGGCGACCAGGTGGAGCGGTCCACCTCGGTGCTCGCGCCCCGCGGCAGCACCCGGGCCAGGTTCGCGGCGATCCCGCCGCCGGTCACGTGGCTGAGGGCGTGCACCGCGCCGTCGAGCACCGGGTCGTCGAGCACGGCCAGCAGCGGGGACGTGTAGAGGCGCGTCGGCTCGAGGAGCACCTCGCCGAGCGTGCCGCCCAGGTCGGGCAGCGTGTCGCCCCAGCCGAGGCCGGCCCCGGCGAGGACGTGGCGGACCAGCGAGAAGCCGTTCGAGTGGATGCCGGACGACGCCATCGCCAGCACGACGTCGCCGTCGCGCACCAGGTGCGGGCCGAGCTGCCGGTCGTGCTCGACGACGCCGACCGCGGCACCCGCGACGTCGTAGTCGTCGGGGCCGAGCAGGCCCGGGTGCTCGGCGGTCTCGCCGCCGACGAGCGCCGTGCCGGTCGCCGAGCACGCCCGCGCGATCCCCTCGACGATGCTCGCGATCCGCTCGGGCACCACTCGCCCGCAGGCGATGTAGTCGGTCATCACCAGGGGCCGGGCCCCCACCACGACGATGTCGTCGACGACCATGCCGACGAGGTCCTGGCCGATCGTGTCGTGCTTGTCGAGGGCCTGGGCGAGCGCCACCTTCGTGCCCACGCCGTCGGTGGACGTCGCCAGCAGCGGGCGCTCGTAGTCCTTGAGCGCCGAGACGTCGAACAGCCCCGCGAAACCGCCGACCCCGCCCACGACCTGCGGGCCGTGCGTCGCCGCGACGGCCGCCTTCATCAGCTCGACCGCGCGGTCGCCCGCCGCGGTGTCCACCCCCGCGGCGGCGTAGGAGGCACTGCTCGACGGGGCGGGAGAGGTCACCATTCGTTCATCCGTTCGGTGGCGTGGCAGACTGCTGCGGTCCCCCCAACCCTACGGTCTGGAGCCAGATCCGCATGTGCGGCATCGTCGGCCTCGTCGCGCACGAGCCCGCCAATCAACTCGTCTACGACTCGCTCCTCCTGCTGCAGCACCGTGGTCAGGACAGCACCGGCATCGCGACCGCCGAGGGCGGCATCTTCCACGTGCACAAGGCCAAGGGCCAGGTGCGCGAGGCGTTCCGCACGCGCGACATGCGCTCGCTGCTCGGCAGCATGGGGCTCGGCCACGTGCGCTACGCGACGCGCGGCGCCGCCACCAACGAGCAGGAGGCGCAGCCCTTCTACGTCAACGCGCCCTACGGGATCGTGCTCGTCCACAACGGCAACCTCACGAACACGCGCGAGCTGACGAGCGAGCTGTTCCACGTCGACCGCCGGCACCTCAACACGAACAGCGACACCGAGCTGCTCGTCAACGTGCTCGCCCACGAGCTGCAGGCCCAGGTCACGGGCGCCGAGCTCGACCCCGACCAGGTCTTCGCCGCCGTCTCGCGCGTGCACGACCGCGTCGAGGGCAGCTACGCCGCCATCGCCATGATCGCCGGGCACGGGCTGCTCGCGTTCCGCGACCCCTTCGGCATCCGTCCGCTCGTGCTCGGCCGCCGTCCCACCGAGACCGGTCGCGAGGAGTGGATCGTCGCGAGCGAGTCGCTCGTGCTCGAGTCCGGCGGGTACGAGGTCGTCCGCGACGTCGCCCCCGGCGAGGCCGTCTTCGTCTCGCTCGACGGCGAGATGGTGTCGCGGCAGTGCCACGCGGCGCCCCGGCTCGTGCCCTGCTCGTTCGAGTACGTCTACCTCGCACGTCCCGACTCCGTCATGAACGGCATCTCCGTCTACGACGCCCGCCTGCGGCTCGGCGACCGCCTCGCCGACACCATCGCCACGCACGCTCCCGCGGGCGACATCGACGTCGTCATGCCGATCCCCGACTCGTCCCGCCCCGCGGCCATGCAGGTCGCCCGCAAGCTCGGCATCGAGTACCGCGAGGGCTTCTACAAGAACCGCTACGTGGGACGCACCTTCATCATGCCGGGGCAGTCGGAGCGCAAGCGCTCGGTGCGCCAGAAGCTCAACGCCATGAGCAGCGAGTTCAAGGGCAAGAACATCCTCATCGTCGACGACTCCATCGTGCGCGGCACGACCTCGAAGGAGATCGTCGACATGGCGCGCGCCGCCGGGGCCGCGGGCGTGACCTTCACCTCCGCCGCGCCCCCGGTCCGCTACCCGCACGTGTACGGCATCAACATGCCCTCGCGGCAGGAGCTGATCGCGCACGGGCGCAAGATCCCCGAGATCGCCCGCGAGCTCGGCGCCGACCACCTCATCTACCAGGAGGTCGACGACATGGTCTCGGCGATCACCGAGGGCAGCGACGTCACGCAGCTCGAGTCGAGCTGCTTCACGGGCGAGTACGTCACCGGCACCGTGAGCCCCGAGTACCTGGCCTGGGTCGAGGCGACGCAGCTCAGCTGACCCGTCCTCCCCACCCGGAGCCGCCCCGGCGTCGCCCCCCGCTCCCCCTCGCGGGGGTGGCAGGCGACCGGGGCGCCTCCCTAGGGTGGGGGACATGACCGACGCCGCAGCCGATCCCGTCGTCCCCGCGCCGGGGGGCGCACCGGGCCCGACCACCCCCTCCGGCGCCCCCGCCCTGCAGATCACCGGCCTGCGCAAGGCCTTTGGGCAGAAGCTCGCCGTCGACGACCTGCACCTCACCGTCCCCACCGGCTCGTTCTACGGCCTCGTCGGCCCCAACGGCGCCGGCAAGACGACGACCCTCTCGATGGCCACCGGCCTGCTGCGCCCCGACGCGGGCACGATCACCGTCCTCGGCACCGACGTCTGGCGCGACACCGTCCGCGCGAAGTCGCTCGTCGGCGTGCTCAGCGACGGGGTGGCCCTGTTCGACCGGCTCACCGGCGAGCAGCTCGTCACCTACCACGGCCTGCTCAACGGCATCGACCGCGAGACCGTCGCGCAGCGGACGGGCGACCTGCTCGACCTGCTCGACCTGCGCGGCGCCGCCGGCACGCTCGTCGTCGACTACTCGGCCGGCATGACGAAGAAGATCGCGCTGGCCTGCGCCCTCGTGCACGCCCCGCGCCTGCTCGTCCTCGACGAGCCCTTCGAGTCCGTCGACCCGATCTCGGCGGCGAACATCCGCGACATCCTCGCCGGCTACGTCTCGGGCGGCGGCACCGTCATCGTGTCGAGCCACTCGATGGACCTCGTGCAGCGGATGTGCGACCACGTCGCCGTCGTCGCCGCGGGTCGCGTGCTCGCCGCCGGCACCACCGACGAGGTCCGTCGGGGCTCCACGCTCGAGGACCGCTTCGTCGAGCTCGTCGGCGGACGCCAGCACAACGAGGGGCCGTCGTGGTTGCGCACCTCCTGAGCCTGCGGTTCCGCCTGCTCGTCAACGGCTTCAAGCGCAGCACCTGGCAGCTCGTCGGCGCGATCATCGGCCTCGTGTACGGGCTCGGACTGCTCGCCGCGATCTTCGCCGGCATGGTCGGGCTGTCGTTCGCCGAACCGATCTGGGGCCGCACCGTCGCGGTGCTCGCCGGTGCGCTGGCCGTGCTCGGCTGGCTCGTCGTGCCGCTGCTGCTGCGCGGCTTCGACCAGTCGGTCAGCGTCGCCAAGCTGCGCTCGTTCCCCCTGCCGCCGCAGAAGCTGCTCGTCGCCCTGCTCGTCGTCGGGCTGCTCGGCGTGCCGGGACTCGTCACCCTGCTCGCGGCGCTGTCGACGACCCTCAGCTGGATCGGCGAACCGGTCGCCTTCCTCACCGCGCCCTTCGCGGCGGTCCTCGGCGCGCTCACCTGCGTGACCGCGGCCCGTGCGCTCGAGTCCGTGGGGGCGTCGCTCGCCTCCGGCCGGCGCTACCGCGAGGTCATGGGCGTCGTCGTGTTCGTGCCCGTGCTGCTGCTCGGTCCGCTCGTCGCCGTCGTCGGGTCGTCCGTCGCCTCGATCGGTGACGACCTCCCGTCGATCGCGGCCGTCGTCTCGTGGACGCCCCTCGGCGCCGCCTGGTCGATCCCCGGCGACCTCGCCCTCGGCCTCGGCCTCGAGGCGCTCGCCAAGACGGGCATCGCCCTGGCGACGCTCGGCGTGCTGCTGCTGCTCTGGCGGCGTGCGCTCGCGGTCTCGCTCGTCGCCGCACCGACGTCGTCCGGCGGGTCCAGCGCGTCGAAGGGGCTCGGCCCGTTCGCACGGTTCCCCGGCACGCCGACGGGCGCCGTGGCGGCACGCACGGCCGTCTACTGGCTGCGCGACCCCCGCTACGGCGGCTCGCTCGTCGCACTGCCCGTGCTGGTCGTCGTCGGGGCGTTCCTCGCCGCGACAGGGTCGGACTGGTTCCTCGTGACGCTCGGCCCGCTCTTCGGGGCCGTGCTCGGCATCACGCTCTGCGCCGAGATCTCGTACGACGGCACGGCGTTCGCGGCGCACCTCTCCACGGGCGTGAGCGGGGTCGCCGACCGGGCCGGACGCGTCGTCACCCTCGCCCTCTTCGCGGTGCCCGTCGTCGTGCTCGCGACCGTCGTGCCGCTCGTGCTCCTCGACCGGGCCGGCGACGTGCCCGCCCTGCTGGGCGTGGCGCTCGGGCTGCTGCTCACCGGCTTCGGCGTCTCGAGCATCGCCTCGACGCGGTTCCTCATGCCCGTGCCCGCCGCCGGCGAGAGCCCGTTCAAGACTCCGGCGGGGTCGACCTTCAAGTCGCAGCTCGGCATGTACGTCGCGTGGGCGATCGTCTTCGCCCTCTCGGTGCCCGAGATCGCCCTGGGCGTCGCCGGCGTCGTCACCGGTCAGCTCTGGCTCGGCCTGGCCTCCCTCGTCGTCGGGATCGCCCTCGGCAGCGTGCTGCTCGTGGTCGGCGTGCGTCGCGGAGGGGCGTCGCTCGACCGTCGCGGGCCCGAGCTGCTCGCCGCCCTGCGCAACGCGCAGGGGTCCTGACGCAGGACGTCGCGCGGCAGGCGCGTCGTCGCGCGGCAGGCGCGTCGTCGCGCGGCAGCCGCGTCGTCGCGCGGCAGGCGCGTCGTCGCGCGGCAGGTGCCGTGGCGCAGCCGGGGCGTCGCGCAGCAGGAGTGTCGGTCGAGCCTGGTGAGGGACTCGGCGACCCTTCGTGAGCGCCACTCGTGCGGCCTCACAGGCGAGCGCGGCAGCGAGCGCGGGCGCGAGCAGCGAGCGCGGCCGTGACAGCGAGCGCGGCCGTGGCAGCGAGCGCGGGCGCGAGCAGCGAGCGCGGCCGTGACAGCGGACCGCGTCAGGGCTCGAGGTCGCCCTCGACCACGGGCGGCTCGGCCTCGACCCGACGGCGCTCGGCCTCGAAGCGGCGGGCGCGACGCGACGCGCGGCGGTCGAGCACGAGGGCCACGAGCGCCCCGAGGACCATGCCGACGACGCCGCCCACCAGGCTCACGTAGCCCAGGGTCGGTCCGACGGCCTCGCCCGGCTGGAAGCCGGCCACGACCGTGGCGACGCCACCGCCCACGACCCCGACGAGGGCCCCGAGCGCCAGGAACACGCCCACCTTGGGCGCCCGTCGCAGGGTGACCTCGTGCTGACCGGCGTGCTGCTCGTCGACGCCGTCCGCCGCGGGCTGCGGGTCGTGGGGGCGTGCGGCGTTCTCGGCGGGGTCGGTCACCCGTTCATCATCCCAGAGGCCACCGACGCGTCGGCTGGGACGACCGCCGGACCGTCCGGCCGCTGCGAGCGCGCGTCCCGTCACCCGTGGACGGGCAGGTACCCCGAGAGGTCGGCGCGGCTGCCGCTCGCCGACACGAGCCCCGCGGCGGTCGCCTCGGCCCAGGTCGTCCGCCCTGTCGCGAGGGCCACGAAGGTGGCGGCGTCGGTCTCGACGACGTTGGGCGGCGTCCCACGGTGGTGGCTGAGCCCCTCCCGGAACTGCACCGCCCCGAACGGCGGCACGCGCACCTCGACGGTCCCGCCGGGCTCGCGGTCGGCGAGCACCTGCAGCAACCACCGGACGGCCGTCGCCGTCGTCGTCCGGTCGACCCGCGACTCCTGGTCCGCCGCCGCGGTCACCGCCCGCACGGCGGCCGCACCGGCCGCGTCGTCGATCCTCGCCCTCGCCATCCCTCCACAGTAGGCCTCGCCCCGGCGCAGGAGGCGCAGGTCGGCCCCGCCCCCGACGTCCGGCCCGGCGCTCGGTAGGGTGTCACCGTGCGAATCCTCGTCCTCGGGTCCGGTGCTCGCGAGCACGCCATCATCACCGCGCTGCGTCGCGAGGAGGAGGCGCACGACGTCGTCGCCGCCCCCGGCAACGCGGGCATCGCTGCCGACGCCGACATCGTCCACCTCGATCCCACGAACGCCGCGGTCGTCACCGAGTACGCGCTCGAGAACGACGTCGAGCTGGTCGTGGTGGGCCCCGAGGCGCCGCTCGTCGCGGGCGTCGCCGACGCGCTGCGCACCCGCGGGGTGCCGGTGTTCGGCCCCGACAAGAAGGCCGCCGCCCTCGAGGGCAGCAAGACCTTCGCCAAGCGGGTCATGGACGCCGCCGGCGTGCCCACCGGCCGGGCCACGCGCGCGGGCACGCTCGACGAGGCCGTCGCCGTGCTCGACGAGTTCGGCGCCCCCTACGTCGTCAAGGCCGACGGGCTCGCCGCGGGCAAGGGCGTCGTGGTGACGGGCGACCGTCAGCAGGCCGTCGAGCACGCGACGTACTGGCTGCAGCACGGCCCGGTGCTCGTCGAGGAGTTCCTCGACGGCCCCGAGGTGTCGCTGTTCTTCGTGAGCGACGGCCACACCGTCGTCCCGCTGTCGCCCGCGCAGGACGCCAAGCGCCTCGGCGACGGCGACACCGGCCCCAACACGGGCGGCATGGGCGCCTACTCGCCGCTCCCCTGGCTCGCCGACCGCTTCGGCAGCGAGAAGGACTTCGTCGACGAGGTGCTCGACACCGTCGCCGTGCCCACGGTGCGGCAGCTCGAGCACGAGGGCACGCCGTTCGTCGGCCTGCTCTACGCGGGCCTCGTGCTCACCGAGCAGGGCGTCCGGGTCATCGAGTTCAACGCGCGCTTCGGCGACCCCGAGACCCAGGTCGTGCTCCCCCGCCTGCTCACCCCGCTGAGCGGGCTGCTGCTCGCCGCCGCGACCGGCACCCTCGCGAACAGCGAGGCACCGCGCTTCTCGCGCCACGCGGCCGTCACCGTCGTCCTCGCCAGCGAGGGCTACCCCGAGGCGGTCGTCAGCGGCCGCCCCGTCGAGGGCCTCGCCGACGCCGCGCGGGTCGAGGGCGTCCACGTCGACCACGCGGCGACGGCCGAGCTCGACGGTCGCCTGCTCGCCACGGGCGGACGCGTGCTCAGCGTCGTCGGCGAGGGCGACGACCTCGCCACCGCGCGCGCCCGCGCGTACGAGGCCCTGGCCCACGTCCGGCTCGAGGGCGGACAGCACCGTCGCGACATCGCCGAGGCGGTGTCCCGGTGACCGACGCCCCGCAGCTCGACGGCTGGGTGCACGCGTACTCGGGCAAGGTCCGCGACCTCTACGTGCCGGCACCGGAGGTCGGCCCCGACGGCACGACCGCCGCCGCTCCCACGCTCGCCGACGCCGAGCACCTGCTGGTCGTCGCCAGCGACCGGGTCAGCGCCTTCGACCACGTGCTCGAGCCGGGCATCCCCGGCAAGGGCGCGATGCTCACCCAGCTCAGCCTGTGGTGGTTCGACCAGCTCGACGTCCCCGACCACCTCGTCGACCCGACGACCGCGCCCGTGTCGGTCCCCGCCGCCGTGCGCGACCGGGCGATGCTGGTCCGCCCGCTCGACATGTTCCCCGTCGAGGCGGTCGTCCGCGGCTTCCTCGTCGGCAGCGGCTGGCTGGAGTACGAGCAGCACGGCACCGTGTGCGGCCTCACGCTGCCCGAGGGCCTGCGGAACGGCGACCGACTGCCCGAGCCGCTCTACACGCCCGCCTTCAAGGCCGAGCTCGGCGAGCACGACGAGAACATCAGCTTCGAGCGCACCGTCGAGCTCGTGGGCGCCGAGACCGCCGCCTCCATCCGCGACCTGTCGCTCGAGACCTACCGCCGGGCGGCGGCCGTCGCCGAGGCGCGCGGCGTCGTCCTCGCCGACACGAAGTTCGAGTTCGGCGCCGACCGCGTCACCGGCGGGATCACGCTCGGCGACGAGGTGCTCACGAGCGACAGCAGCCGCTACTGGGACGCCACCGCGAGCGCCGAGGGCGACCGGACGGCGAGCTTCGACAAGCAGATCGTCCGCAACTGGCTGCGCGACCACTGGGACGGCGAGGGCGCTCCGCCCGCCCTGCCCGCCGACGTCGTCGAACGCACCGCCGCCCGCTACCGCGAACTGCTGGAGCGCCTCACGGCCTGACCCGTGCCCGGCACGAGCGCTGCGTGCGCGCGTGCGGGCCTGCCTGCGCACGCGTAGGTGCGTGGGGCCTGCCTGCGCCGCGCGCCCCCACTGCGCCACGAATCGTACTGCCCGCCACGTCTAGACGTGGCGGGCAGTACGATTCGTGGCGCCGCACGCCTGCGTGCCGACGCGCCGCCACCCCGATCCGGCGCTGCCGCGCCCGCCGCCACCCCGATCCGGCGCTGCCGCGCCCGCCGCCACCCCGGCCCGGCGCTGTCACGCCCGGCGTGGGACGCGCCTCCGGCTAGCGTGGGCGCATGACCGCAGCGCAGCAGCCCCGGTTCGAGCACGTCCACGAGGGCGACCTGTCGCTCGCCGACCACGAGGCGGTCGCGGCGATGCTCGCGCAGGCCTTCGAGAGCTACGACCACTGGTACCTGGGCGCGCGCAGCTGGGCGGGCATGCAGCCGGAACGGCGGGTGCTGGCGCGCGACGACGACGGCCGGGTCCTCGCGCACGCGGGGCTGCGCCGGCAGTTCGTCCGGGTCGGGGACGACGAGCTGCTCCTCACGAGCGTCGGCATGGTCGCGGTCTCACCTCGCGCGCAGGGCACCGGGCTCGGCGGCCGGCTGCTGGCCGAGGTCGACCTCGCACTGGCGGGACTCGGCACGGGCTTCGGCCTGCTCGAGACGGGTGAGGCCGTGCAGGGGTTCTACCGGCACGCCGGCTGGCTCCCCCTCGACGGGTTCACGGGGCACTTCACGGCGTTCAGCGCCGAGGGCGCCGGGGTGCTCGTCACGCAGGGCGAGGGGTGGCTGCTCCGCGAGGTGCGGGCGTCCCGGGACGAGTGGCCCGCGGGCGACCTGCACGTCGACGGCCAGATCGTCTGACGGGGCGCCGCGCCTCCGGCACCAGGCCTCGCGCGTCCCGGGCTTCCTGCCCAGCGGCCCCTCCCCGGTCACGACCGGCCGCCGGACGCGACACCTCGCCCCCGACACGCCGGGTGCTGCGCCGCGCCTGCGGCGTGTCCTCCAAGACCTGTCGCCTTGTCGGCCAGAGGGCCCTCCGAGCCGGGCGGGGTTCGCAGGCGCGGGCGCGGCGCGGGGCGCGCAGGCGCGGAGCGGGGCGGCCCGCCGAACGGGACGGTGCCGGCCGGCGCGGGGCCGGGACGCACCGGAGGCGCGCCGTCCTCGTGCAGGACGACGCGCCTCCGGTGCGTGGTGACGGACGGGCCTAGGCGCCGACTCCGACCTCGACGGGGTCCTCGTTCGAGCCGGGCGCGCTCGGCTCGACGCCGGCGCGGACGCGCAGGCCGAGCTCGGGGTGTACGTTCGTCCAGTACTCGTACACGCGCTCGCGCAGCTCGGGCCGGGTGACCTTCGAGACGTGACCGACGATGTTGGTGACGAGGCGCTCCCGCGCGGCGTCGTCGAGCACCTCGGCGTACAGGGTGCGGGCCTGGCCGAAGTCGTCGTCCTCGGCGTGCAGGGTGGCGGCGGCGCGCGTCAGCTCGCCGTCGCTCTCCCAGCCCCCGGTGTCACCGGCGGCCTGCGGGTCGGCGTGCGCGCCGCCCAGCGAGTTCGGCGCGTACACGGGCACCTCGGACTTCTGGAAGTCGAAGCGCATGGCGCCGTCCTTCGAGTACGAGTGCACCTCGTTCTTGGGGGCGTTGACGGGCAGCTGCGCGTGGTTGGTGCCCACGCGGTAGCGGTGCGCGTCGGCGTAGCTGAAGATGCGGGCGAGCAGCATCTTGTCGGGGCTGGCCGCGATGCCGGGGACGAAGTTCGACGGCGCGAAGGCCGCCTGCTCGATCTCGGCGAAGTAGTTCTCGGGGTTGCGGTTCAGCTCCATGGTGCCGACCTCGACCAGCGGGTAGTCCGCGTGCGGCCACACCTTGGTGAGGTCGAACGGGTTGAACCGGTACGAGGCGGCGTCGGCGTAGGGCATGACCTGCACGCTGAGGGTCCAGGTGGGGAAGTCCTCGCGGTCGATGGCGGCGGAGAGGTCGCGGATGTGGAAGTCGGCGTCCTCACCGGCGATGCGGTCGGCGTCCTCCTGCTTGAGGATCTCGATGCCCTGGTTCGTCTTGAAGTGGTACTTGACCCAGAAGCGCTCGCCCTCGGCGTTGATCCACTGGTAGGTGTGCGAGCCGAACCCGTCCATGTGCCGCCACGACCCGGGCAGGCCGCGGTCGCCCATGAGCCAGGTCACCTGGTGGGCGGACTCGGGCGAGAGGGTCCAGAAGTCCCACTGCATGTCGTGGTCGCGCAGGTGGGTCCCGGGCAGGCGCTTCTGCGAGCGGATGAAGTCGGGGAACTTGATGCCGTCGCGGAGGAAGAACACCGGCGTGTTGTTGCCGACGAGGTCGTAGTTGCCCTCGGTCGTGTAGAACTTCAGCGCGAACCCGCGGGGGTCGCGCCAGGTGTCGGGCGAGCCCTGCTCGCCGGCGACGGTGGAGAAGCGGGCGAGCATCTCGGTCTGCACGCCGGGCTGGAAGAGCGCGGCCCGCGTGTAGGCGGACACGTCACCGGTGGTGGTGAAGGTGCCGAAGGCGCCGCCGCCCTTGGCGTGGACGACCCGCTCGGGGACGCGCTCGCGGTTGAACTGGGCGAGCTTCTCGACGAGGTAGTGGTCGTGCAGCGCGATGGCGCCGTCGCGGCCCACGCTCTGGGAGTGCTGGTCGCTGGCGACGGGCGCTCCCTGGTTGGTGGTGGTGATCGGCTGGTCGGTCACGGTGGCTCCTTCGTGGTGCGGTGGTACGGGGGGAGGTCGGGGAAGATCGGATCAGGAGGCGGCGGGCGCGTCGACGGCGGGCGCGTCGACGTCGGGCGCGTCGGTCTCGCCCTCGCCGTGGGCGCACGCCGGGCAGAGGCCCCAGAAGGTGACCTCGGCGGTCTGCACGACGAACCCGGAGGAGTCGGAGGGCGTGAGGCAGGGGGCGTGCCCGACGACGCAGTCGACGTCGCTGATCGTGCCGCAGACGCTGCAGACGACGTGGTGGTGGTTGTCGCCGATGCGCAGCTCGTAGCGCGCGGGTGACCCGGCGGGTTCGATGCGTCGGACGAGCCCGGCGCCGGTGAGGGCGGCGAGGACGACGTAGACGGCCTGCAGCGAGGTGCCGGGGAGGTCGCGGGCGACGCCGGCGTGCACCTCGTCGCTGGCGGCGTGCGGGTGCCCGTCGAGGGCCCGCAGGACGGCGAGGCGCTGCTCGGTGACGCGGAGGCCCGCCGCCCTCAGCGCCGCACGGCCGGTGGCGTCGGTGGCGGCTCGGGCGTCGTCGCGCGGGGCGGTGGCGGTCGTCGTCATGCGACCAGTCAACCACTTCTCGTGAACGATTCACAACAACACCTGCTGACCATCGCCCCAGAGAACGCTGTCACCCACCGGTCGGTCCGCGCTACTGTCCACTGAGCGAGGACAGTCCCCCTCAGAGGGGACTGTTCCTGTACCCGCTCCGAACTACGGTGGACGAGTGGGGTACCCGGCCCCACCACCCGAGGAGCACCCGTGACCACGACGGCACACCCGTCGGCGACCCCGTCGCGACGATACGAGAGACTGCGGCCCGCGTTCCGGCTCTGGTACCTCTGGTGGTTGTCGCGCTCGCGCCGCGTGCTCTCGGCCCGCGACGAGCCGTCCGCGCGCAGCGCCGACCGCACCGCCGACACCGTGCTCGTCGTCGGCAACGGCCCCGCGCACGGCTGGGGCGTGGCCAGCCACCAGGACGCGCTCGTCGGCCAGCTCGCCCGCGCGACGACCGCGACCACCGGACGCCCCACCTCCGTCGACCTCGTCGGCGACGAGATGATGAGCCTCGAGGCGACCCGCGCCTGGATCCGCGGCACCGACCTCGCCCTCTACGACGCCGTCGTGGTCGTCGTGGGCCTCAACGACGCCCTGCGCCTCACGCCCCTGGCCGTGTGGGAGCGCGAGCTGCGCGCCCTCGTGACCGAGGTCGAGGGCCGTGCCCACGCCACGGCCCGGACCGTCCTCGTCGGGATCCCGCCCGTCCGCAGCCTCAAGGCGTTCGACTCGCCGCTCGGGTCGGTGGCGCAGCGGCACGCGGACCGCCTCGACGCCGTCGCCCGCGAGGTGGCCGAGGAGGCGGGGCTCACCTGGGTCCCGCTGCCCGCCGCCGACAGGCCCCGCCGCGAGCACGGCTCCGCCCGCACCCACGCGGTCTGGGCCGGCGCGATCGCCGAGCCCCTGTCGCCGCTGCTCGACGCCGTGCGGGAAGGCGAGCCCGACCGTGCACCGCGCGCCCTCCCCGAGCGCCGCTTCGCCTGGAGCGGCGGCGACCAGCTCGTCGCCCGGGCCCGCACCGGCGGGTCGGAGACGCTGCAGCAGATCGCGGCGGAGGCCGAGGCCGAGTTCGGCGTCGACCTCGCCGTCGTGAGCCTGCTCGACGGGACGCGGCTCTACTACGGCCTGCACACCGAGCTGCTGCCCACCTCGATCCCCGCCGAGCTGTCGTACTGCCGCCTCACGGTCGAGTCCGACGACGTGGTCCTCGTGCCCGACGCGCGTGAGGACGAGCGGTTCGCCGGCAACCCGTACCTCGACGTCAACCACGGCTGGTCCTACGCCGGCCACCCGATCCACGCGTCGACGGGTGAGGCGATCGGCTCGTTCTGCCTGCACAGCACGCGGCCGCGCAAGGCCTCGGCCGTGTCGCCCGAGCGCCTGCGCGAGTTCGCGCTGCGCGCCGAGGCCGAGCTGCAGGACTACGAGGTCGTGCCCGTCGCACCACAGGCCCGGTCCCGCCGCGAGCGCCGCGCGGCCGAGCAGCGCGCCGCCCTCGAGGCGGCGGCCGCGATCGGCGCGACCCTGCGCGGGCTCGGCCAGGAGGACGCCCCGGCCCGGCTCGAGCCCGGCGGGGTCGTGCTGCCGCCGACGCTCGGCCAGGGCACCCCGACGGCGTCCCCTCCGCAGCGCTGACCCCGCCGCGGGAGCGCCGAGGGCCCGACCGAGGGCCCGACCGCAGCCGCCGCCGCAGCCGCCGCCGTCGTGACCGCAGCTACGGACCCGGCTCCGGCCCGAGCCCCCGTCCCGGCCGCGGCGCCGACGTCAGCGCTCGTCGCGCGGCACCTGCACGAGGGCGCTCGCCGCCTCGTCGGCGGCCCGGGCGGCGTCCCGGAGGCCCGCCCCCGTCGCGAGCCGTGCCGCGAGGACACCGGCGAACTCGTCGCCGGCCCCGGTCGTGTCGACGGCGACGACCCGGCGGCCCGTGGCGACCGTCTCGACGCCGTCCGCGTCGGCGACGACCGCCCCCGCGCCTCCGGCCGTGACGACGACGCTGCGGGCGCGCGCGAGCAGGGCGCGCGCCACGTCGGCGGGGCGCCAGGCGGACGCGCCGGGGCCGGCGCCCGAGGCCGCGCGCAGGAGCGCGAGCCCCTCGGGCTGGTTGACGAGGAGCGGGTCGGCGACGGCCACGAGGTCGGCGGGCACGTCGTGGACGGGGCTCGCGTTGAACGCGAAGCGGGCGCCGTGCTCGTCGCACCAGGCCGCCGCCTCACGGAGGGCCTCGACGCGCACCTCGTGCTGCGCGAGCACGACGTCGGGCCGCACGCGGTCGAGCTGGGCGCGCACGTGCCCGGCGTCGAGGGCGGCGTTGGCGAGCGGGGCGACGACGATGACGTTCTCGCCGTCGGGCTCGACGGTGACGAGCGCACGGCCGGTGAGGCCGGAGGCGCGCCCCACCCCCTCGACGTCCGTCCCGCGGGCCGCCGCGTGCGCCACGACGCGGTCGCCGACGGGGTCGTCGCCGACGACGGCGACGAGCGACGTCGCCCCGTGCCGGACCGCGCCGAGCGCCTGGTTGAGCCCCTTGCCGCCGGGCACCTCGTCGTAGTCGCTGCCGAGGACGGTCTCGCCGCCGCGGGGGAACGCCCGGACGCGGGCGACGAGGTCGAGGTTGACGCTGCCCACGACGGCCACGCGGGGCGGGGCCTGCTCGGGGCGGACGGGGGGCTCGGCGGGGGCGTCGGTGGGGGTCACGGGCCCATCCTGCCTCGTGACCGTCAGGAGGATCATGGTCCGCTCCCAGCGGATCGATGGACTCGGTGCGCACACTGCCTGTGAGCGGACGGTGCACACGGCCTCGTGATCGGGTCGTCCTCCGCCACCGGCCGTCGGGTCCCTGATCCGCCCGAGGCCGCAGGACGCCCGGCCGTTCCCCCCAGCGGCCGGGCGTCGCCCCTCCTCCCCCACCTCGCCGGGCCGCGGTCGTCCACCGGGCGGTCCCGCGCCTCCGGCCGACGTCGGGCGCTGCCCTAGACTCGTCGCAGTCCCCCGTAGCTGACAGCTAGGAGAGCCCTGTGCCCACGATCGTCGTCGAGGTCATGCCCAAGTCCGAGCTCCTCGACCCCCAGGGCAAGGCCGTGGCCGGCGCCCTCCGTCGCCTGGGCGCGTCCCGGTTCACCGACGTGCGGATCGGCAAGCGGTTCGAGGTCGCCGTCGAGGGCGAGGTCACCGACGAGGTGCTCGCCGAGGTGCGCGAGCTCGCCGACTCGCTGTTCTCGAACTCGGTCGTCGAGGACGTCGTCGGCGTCTCGGTGCTCGACGACGCCGCGGCACGCTGATGCGCGTCGGCGTCGTCACGTTCCCCGGCTCACTCGACGACCGCGACGCGCAGCGCGCGGTCCGCCTCGCCGGCGCCACCCCCGTCGCCCTCTGGCACGGCGACCACGACCTGCAGGGCGTCGACGCGGTCGTGCTGCCCGGCGGCTTCAGCTACGGCGACTACCTCCGCGCCGGGGCCATCGCCGCGCGCTCCCCGATCATGACCGAGGTCGTCGACGCCGCGGGCCGGGGCGTGCCCGTCCTCGGCATCTGCAACGGCTTCCAGATGCTCGCCGAGGCCCGACTGATCCCCGGGGCGCACACCCGCAACGCGCACCAGCAGTTCATCCGCCGCGACCAGGTCCTCCGCGTCGAGAACGCCGACACCGACTGGACGGCCGGCTTCGACGCGGGGCAAGAGATCACGATCCCGCTCAAGAACGCCGACGGCCGCTTCGTCGCCGACGCCGAGACCGTCGCCCGCATCGAGGGCGAGGGCCAGGTCGCCTTCCGCTACGTCGGCGTCAA
>Ga0265797_10003206_pt1 | contig 26479 bp, 25 predicted proteins | sample P2T30metagenome_FD_192433 | JGI IMG/M metagenome (GOLD analysis project Ga0265797, IMG submission 192433) | Plant litter microbial communities from East Loma Ridge, Irvine, California - P2 T30 | ecosystem: Environmental > Terrestrial > Plant litter > Unclassified | place: USA: California... | reverse complement strand
GACGTCGCCGACGAGCTCCGCGGGCTCGACGGCGACGCGGCCCGGGCCCGGGTCGCCGAGCTCGGCGACGTCAGGACCATCGCCGCGGACGCGACGGCCGACACCACGGCACCGGCGGCGCCCGGCAGGGGCTACGCGATCGCCACGTCCGTCACCCTCGTCGCGGGCTGGTACCTCGTCCCCGTGCTCGGGTGGGTGGCCGGCCTGGTCATGATCGGCGCCGGCAGCCACTGGACGCCGGAGGTGCGGCGTCGCGGCATCGTCGCCGCCGTCCTCGTCGTCCTCGTCTCGACCGCCGCGCTCTTCGCCTTCCGTGGCACCGGCGTCTACGGCATCGGCCTGGTGGTCTTCGCGGTCGGCCCGCTGATCGGCAACATCTTCGTCGCCTCCTGGCTCCGCGACCGCTGGGGCCGCGCCGCGGCGGGCGTCCGCACCAGGGCCTGACCCGCGCCGGCCGGGCGGCTCCGTCTCCGCCGTGCCTCGTCCTCGCCTCCGCTGCCGCACGCTGCCCGGCGCGGCGCCGCCCACCGCCCCGTCAGCTCGTGGCGACGACCGTCGAGCCGTCGCGGGCGCCGTCCTCGGTCGTCGCCGTGCCGAGGACGCAGGCGCCCTGGCGTCGCGCGTCGGCGACCACCGCCCGGACGGTCGTCGCGCTGGCCGGGTCGAGCTCGCTCGTGGGGTCGTCGAGGCAGAGCACGGACGGTCGCCCGACCAGCGCCCGTGCGACCGCCACCCGTTGCTGCTGGCCGCCCGAGAGCTGCTCGAGCAGGTTGTGCCAGCTGGCCTCCGGGACGCCGAGGCGGTCGAGCAGGTGCTCGACCTCGTCCCACGAGCGCGGCGCCGCGCCCCGTCGACCCAGCAGGGGCAGTGCCACGTTCTCGGCCGCCGTCAGCGAGCCGAGGAGCTCGTGCTGGCGGGTCACCAGGCCGACGTCGGGCCGGTCGGCGCCGCCGGCGACGTGCACCTGGCCGGCGAGCGGCTCCTCCAGGCCGGCGACCACGCGCAGCACCGCCGAGGGGACGCCGTCCGGGTCGCCCAGCAGCGTCGCCTCCCCGCCGCGGGCGAGGACGAGGTCGACCGGCGCCGAGGGCGCTCCGTCCGGGCGACGCACGACGAGGCCCACGAGGCGGAGCGCGGGGGAGCCGTGGCCGTCCCCGGTACAGGGCCCTCCGCGGCCTGGTCGCACCCGGCCGGCGCCCGTCGTCGTCTCGGGCTCAGCCACCGTCGTCTCCTCGCGCTCCCTCGACCCGACGCACCCGGAGCTCGCCCGGCGCGGTCTCCTCCACCGACACCAGTGCGCCGTCGGGCCAGCCCGTGCGGAGCGCCTGCGGCAGTTGCAGCGACCCGTCCGTGCCGACCACCGACCAGCGCCCCTCGGCCGTGGCCTCCTCGCCGACGCGTCCGTCGCGGAGGTGCACCATCCGCTGCATGCGGGCCGCCACGGCGTCGTCGTGGGTGACGACGAGGACGGCGGTGCCCGCCTCCTGCGTCGTCTCGACGAGGAGGTCGAGCAGGGAGTCCCGCGCGGCGGGGCCGAGACGGCTGGTGGGCTCGTCCGCGAGCAGGAGGCGCGGGCGCGGCGCGAGGGCGACGGCCAGTGCCACGACCTGCTGCTCGGTCGGCGTCAGCCGTCCGACCGGGCGGCGGTCGCCGGCGAGGCCCGCGGCGCGCAGCACGCGGCGTCCGACGCGGAGCGCCTCGCGGTCCCGACCGCCCACCGCCCAGGAGACGTTGCCGACGGCGTGCTCGTGCAGCAGCAGGTTCGCCGACGCACCCTGCATCATGAGGCCGAGGGTGCCGCGACGGAGCCGCGCGATGCTGCCGGCCCTCGCGGTGGCGAGATCGGTGCCGAACACCCGCGCGCTGCCGGCGGACGGGCGGGTCACCCCGGCGACGATCGAGAGCAGCGTCGACTTGCCCGAGCCCGACGGGCCCAGCACGGCGACGCGCTGTCCGGCGGGGACGACCAGGTCGACCCCGCGCAGGGCGGCCACGTCGGTGCCGGCCTCCCGGTACACGTGCACGAGTCCGCGGCAGAGCAGGGCGAGGTCGTCGCTCATCGTCGCCTCCCGCCGTCGCGGGCGCGCCACGGACGCTGCTCGACCCGTCCGGCCACCCCGGCGACGCCGGCGAGCAGCGCCAGCGTGCCGACGACGAGCAGCGCGAGCGGACCCCACGACGGGACGAGGTCCGGGGGAGGCGTCCGTCCCGACCCGACCAGGAGCGGCAGCCGCGACACGGTCACCAGGTAGGCCGCGACCCCGGCGGCACCACCCAGCAGCGTGCCCACCGCGGGCGGCAGGAACACCTCGAGCGCGGTCGCCCGGCGCACCTGCCGACGTGACGTCCCGGCCACCTCGAGCGCGGCGCGGTCGCCGCGGCGCGACGGCGCCGACACCACCCGCGCCGCGACGGTGCCGGCGAGCGTCAGCAGTAGGGCGGCGGCCGCCACGACGAGGGCGAGAGAGGAGGCGCGGGTCGGGGCCGCGTGCCGGTAGCGGTCCGTCACGTCCGCCAGGGTCCTGGTGGCGACCACCTCGACGTCCTGGTCCGACAGGGCCGACACGACCCGCGCCTCCTGGGCCGCCGTCATCGGGGCCAGCCAGACCTCGTGCTCGGCCTGCGACGCGCCGGCGTCGGTGACCCGGTCGAGCAGGGGCAGGTCGACCAGGACTCCCTCGCCGCCGATCCGGGGAAGGACCCGCGCGTGGCCGACGACGGTGAGAGCGCGCGCCGTGACGTCCGGGCCGATGCCGACGACGGCGTCGTCGAGGCCCGGCAGCGGGCTCACGGGCGTGCCGTCGGCGATCATTGCGGGCAGGGGCTCGGGGGCGTCGAGGGGGGCGATCGACGAGGTGCCGCCGCCCTTCTGGTCGAGGAACGTCAGGGTGAGGCCCGGCGTCCTCGGCACGGTCGGGTCGTCGGTCGGCGTGCCGCCGATGATCGTCGTGAGGGGGCGCTGAGGGTCGAGGTCGTCGCCGCGACGGTCGCGCCACCGGTCCGTCGCGAGCCATTCGACCGTGTCCGCGGTGGCCTGCCGGTCGGTCGAGATGCCGGTCACGGTGAGGCTGACGCCGAACGTGGGGGTCGTCGCCCGGGAGCTGACCGCGCCGAGCCAGACGACGCGGCAGCCGGCCTCGCAGGGGAACCGGCCGGGCACGCTCGTGAGCGTCCCGTCGCGCGGGTCCCCGAGGTCCACGGTGTGCCACCCGTCGTCGGCCTGCACGGTGAGGCGCAACGAGACGTCGGCGAGGTCGGTGGGGAACTGGGTCGTGCTGAGGCCGTCCGGGGCGGCGGTGGCGACGTCGGCGAGGTCGAGGGACACGCTCGACCCGGTGAGGACGAACGAGTCGCCGACGGGCGGCGCGAGCAGGTCGACGAGACGGTCGGTCGTGCCGGCGGAGCTCCACGCGGGCGACCAGCTGGACACGCTGCCCAGGCGCGCCGTGTCGACGGCCACGATGCGGCCGACGCCCTGGCCGCGGCGCAGGACGTCGACCGCCATCGCCCGGTCGCCCCCCGGGTCCGCCGCCCGGACCGCGTCGACGAACGACACGCCCTCGTCCACGGCGACCGTCAGCGCCGTCGTGGCGCCGACGGAGGCGCGGGCCCGGTCGACCTGCAGGCGGTCGGCGGTGACGGCCACCTGCGTCGCCCAGCCGCTCACCGCGACGCCCAGGCAGACCAGCACGGCCGCGGTCAGGGCCGACGGCGTGCGGCCGAGACGACGCGCGACGAGGAGCGACGTCAGCGACCGAGGGGGTCGTCGGGCCGACCGTGCGCCGAGGAGCGCGACCACGCGCAGCGCGGCGACGCCGACGAGGACGGCGACGAGGCTCGGGGCCAGCAGTGCCACCCCCGGGCCGGTGGCCTCGCCCTGGGTGACGAGGGCGACGAGGACGGTGACCGTGACCAGCGCGAGGCCCGCCTGCACGACCACGCCGAGCCGTCCGAGCCGCCGCGGGTCGGCCGTGCCGCCGAGGAGCTGGTCGAGGGGGACCCGCGCCGAGCGCAGGCTCGCCGCACCGAGCGCGACGAGGGAGCCGAGCAGGGCCAGGGCGGCGGCCCCCACGACGAACGGCGCGGTCGGCTCCACCGGCACCCCGTCGCCGAGCCAGGCCCGCGCGGCGACCACGGCCGTGCCCCACCCGGCGACGGCGCCGAGGACGCCACCCAGCAGGACGGCGAGGGCCGGCTCGGTGAAGACCGTGGCGAGCCAGCGGCCCCGGCGCAGTCCGCGCAGGCGGGCGAGGCCCCACTCGGCGGCGCGCACCCTCGCGAGGCGCTGCACCACGAGGGCCACGGCGAACCACGCCAGCGCCAGCGCCTGCAGCGCGGTCGCCGCGGCGATGACCGTGGCGGCGTCCGACTGGCGGTCGAACCGGCCGACGACGTCGAAGAGGCCCGTCCGGGAGCGCGCCGCCGCCACGGCCCCCTCGGCGCCCAGCGTGGACTCCTCGATCGCCGCGGCGTCGGCGAGGACCCGGTCGACGTCGTCGAGCCGGAGGGGCCCCCGGGGGACGAGGACGACGTAGGCCTTCGCCTCGAGCACGAGCGAGTCGAAGCCGCGGGACGAGAACACGAGGTCGTCGACGCCCGGTGCGTCGGCGCTCACCGCGCGCGACGGTGCCGCGAGGACGCGGCCGTCACCGGACGTGCCGTCGTAGCGGCCCGACACGACGAAGGTCGCCGGGCCGGAGTCGGGGCGGACGACGATCTCGTCGCCCACGGCGATCCCTTCCCACGCCGCGGAGACCATCACCTCGTCGTCCTCGGCGGGGCAGGCGCCCTCGACCAGCGTCGTGTCGCCGCAGTCGCTGCCGGCGAGCCCGACCGCGCGGGCCTCGCCCACGACGTCCGGGTCCTCGGACGAGGTCCACGGGACGGCGTCGCCGGACTCCGCGGCCACCACCGGACGTCGCCACGTGGGGCCGACGTCCACCGCGTCGACGACGTCGGCCGCGGTGCGCGTCGTCACCGCCGTCGTGTCGGCGTCGGCGTCGGAGACGACCACGACGCTCGTCTCGTCGACGTGGGCGCGGGAGGTCGCCTCGGCCAGGCTCTGCTGCTGCACCGCGCGGAGGAGCATCGGGGTGAGGGCCGAGACGAGGACGGCCAGGGCCGAGAGGACGACGAGCGCCAGGGCGCCCGCAGGGCGTCGGCGCACGCTCCTCGACCAGGCAGGCTCGGCCACCCGCACCCCCTCGTGTGTCGTCGGACAGCCAGACACTACAGCGTGCCTTGCGTGCACCCGCGAGCTCGCGCACCGGGGCCGGACCCCTGCTCGGGGGCGATGACAGCTCGCCGCCCGCGACGCAGGCTGGAGGAGTCCTCGCCCCCTTTCCGTGACATCCGTCGCCCCGACGACGTCCTACTGTCGCGGCCTCGCCCCACCAGCGATCCTGCGGGCGGCGAGGAGGACCAGGAGGACTCGTGAGCAGCACCTACGTCAGCCGGGACGTCGTCGACGACCCCGGGTTCCGGCGCGACGCCTACGCCGGCGACAGCCTGCTCGAGGGCGCCCGGATCATCGAGCAGGCCTTCGGCGGGCGCGAGTTCCGCTTCCGCCCCGGGCCCGAGCGCCCCGGCTTCCGCTTCGCCTCCGCCGGCGACGACCGCCTGTCGCTGCACACGGGCACCTTCACGGGCCACCTGCAGGGAGTCATCCCGTGGTCGACCGACTACGTCCTCACCTGGTTCCAGCACGGCAGCACCGCCGTCGACCACCCCGGCGGCCACCTGGAGAGCAGGGGGTCACGGCCCTTCCTCACCCCCGCCGAGACCTCGTTCTCGTTCGCCATGACCCCGCACCGGCACGGGATCCTGCGCGTCGGCGCCGACTTCCTCGAGGGCGTCGCCGCCCGCCGCCACGGCGGACCCGCCCACCGCGTCGCCTTCGACCACGCCGCGGTGCCCGACGACGACGCCGTCACGGCGTGGCGGCGGGTCCTCGCGGCGGCGACGCCCGTCGTCACCGCCGAGGAGACCGCCCCCGCCGACCGCCTCGCCGCCCAGACGGCGCTCGCCGACGCCCTGCTCGACCTCGTGCCGTGGCGGCCGGTGCGCGTCCCGCCGAGCGTCCGGACCGAACGCACCCGACGACTCCGGCTGGCCCTCGAGCACGTGCAGGCCCACGCCCACGAGGACCTCACGCCCGCGGACGTCGCCCGCGCCGTCGGCCTGCACGAGCGGACCCTGCAGCAGCAGATGCGGGCCCACCTCGGCGTGACCCCGGGCAGGTACCTGCGCGACGTGCGGCTCGACCACGTGCGGCAGGACCTGCTGGCGGCCGCGCCGGGCGAGGTCCTCATCGCCGACGTCGCGCGGGCCTGGGGCTTCCGGCACGTCGGCCGGTTCTCGGGCACCTACGCCGCGCGCTTCGGCGAGCACCCCCGGCAGACGCTCCGCACGTCGGAGGGCTGAGGGGCGCACCAGCGGCGGGACCACGGGCCCGCGGCCCCGCGGGGCGGAGCGTCGTCAGGACCCGATGACCGTCACCAGCGCGGACCCTGCCGGGGGCGGCGGATCGTCGAGATCGTCCCGACCACGCACACGGCGGCGCCCAGCGCGAGGAACACGAGGACGGCGACGCCCCACGCACGCCACCCCTCGGAGACCATGCCCGAGACGAGGACCAGCGCGTTCACGACCCACAGGACGGTGAGGACGCCCCACCCGACGCTCGACCCGCGGAACGTCGGCCAGGCCAGGCGCCACCTGCCGCGCTCGCCGTCCGTCCGGTCGTCGTCCTCGTCCACGGTGACCCCCTCGTCGGCAGATGAGCCTCCACGGTACGTTCTGTCCCGGACTTGCACCAGCGGCGCACCAGCGGCGCACCAGCGGCGCACCAGCGGCGCACCAGCGGCGCGCCAGGGGCGCGCGGCAGGCGGTGCGCGGCCGGGTCAGGCGCGGCCGGCGTCCCAGGGGGTGCCGTAGCGCTCCGCGAGCTCGCGGGCGGCGCCGTCGGGCAGCGGCACCACCGGTCGCCCGCTGGTGAGCAGGGCGAGGCGGCACACCTCCTCGAGCTCGACCGCGGCGTCGAGGGCCGCCGCCAGCGACGTGCCGCTCGTCACGGGACCGTGGTTCTGCAGCAGCGCCGCCCGGAACGAGAACGGCAGCTCCTCGACGTACCGCGCCTGCCGGTCGTCCCCGGGGTGCGCGTAGGGGATCAGCGGGGCCTGCCCCACGCGCATCACGAAGTACGGGGTGAGCGGCGGCAGGGCGCTGCGCTCGTGCCAGGCCGGCAGCAGGGACACCGCCGCCGCGTGCGGCGAGTGCAGGTGCACGACCGCCCGCGTGCCGGGGTCACGACGGTAGAACGCCGTGTGGAACGGGTGCTCCTTCGACGGGCGCGGGCCCTCGACCAGCTCGCCGTGGAGGTCGAGCACCGACAGCGACTCGGGGTCGAGGTCGCCGAGCGACGCCCCCGTGGGGCTCATCAGCACCAGGTCGCCCACGCGGACGGACACGTTGCCGCTGCTGCCCGGGCTCAGCCCGAGGTCGACGACGCGCCGGCCCACCGTGACGAGGTCGTGGGCCGCCTCGGCCCGCAGGTCGGTGGTGGTCATCGCAGTGCCTCCCAGGCGTCGGTGAAGAAGTCGACGGTGCCGAAGTTCCCGGACTTCAGCGCGATCGAGACGTCGACGCCCGCGGCCGTGCGGGCGTCGGCCCAGCTGACCCCGGGGGCGATCGCCGGTCCGAGGCGCAGCTGGCGCACGCCGAGCCGCGACACCACTGACCCCGAGGTCTCCCCGCCCGCGGCGACCAGGCGTCGTGCGCCCGCGTCGACGAAGCCGGCCAGGGCGTCGGCGAGCAGGCGCTCGACCAGGGCGGCGCGGTCGGCCCGGCCCGGGTCGGCAGGGTCGCCGAGCTCGTCGAGGGAGTCGGTGGCGAAGACGAGCACGGGCGCGTCCGGGTCGGCGGCCCACACGCCCCGCGCCCAGCCGACGAGGTCGGCCACCGCGTCGGGAGCGTCGGGGTCGAGCTTCCGCCAGGCGACGCCGGCGGCCTTCGCCGCGGCGACCTGCTCCCGGGTGCGCGCGGACGCGCTGCCGCAGACGATCGCCCGGTGCCCGCCCCGCTCGGGCAGGCGCTGCGGGTCGCGCGAGGCGCCGTGCGGACCCGCGAGGCCGAGCGCGAGGCCCGACCCGCCGGTCACGAGCCGGAGGTGCGCGGTCGCCTCGGCGAGGACCCGCAGGTCGTCGTCGTCCACGGCGTCCGCGACGACGACCCGGGGTCCCTGGTCGGCGTCGAGCACGGCGCGCACGGCGGCGGCGCCGGCCCGGACCGTGTCGAGGTGCACGGCGTCGACCGGCGTGCGGCTCTGCTCGGCGAGCAGCACGCGCAGGTCGGACCGCGTCATGGGGGTGAGGGGGTGGTGGCGCAGGGGGCTGTCGCCGAGCAGCTGGTCGTGCACGAAGAGGTGGCTGCGGTAGACCGTGCGTCCGGCCGCGGGGAACGAGGGCACCGCGACCGTGACGCCCCCGGTGAGGTCGAGGAGGGCGTCGAGGACGGGGCCGATGTTGCCCTCGGGCGTGGAGTCGAACGTCGAGCAGTACTTGAGCCAGAGCTGGGCCGCGCCCGCCGCGAGCAGCGCCCGGGACGCCCGCAGCGACTCCTCGACCGCGACCGCCGGAGGTGCGGTGCGCGTCTTGAGGGCGACGACGACGGCGTCGACGTCGGGGGAGAAGGGGCCGGCGGCGCCGTCGGCACCGATCACGACGACCGTGCGGAACCCGCGCCCGGCGAGGTTGCCGGCGAGGTCGGTCGCCCCGGTGAAGTCGTCGGCGACGCAGCCGTACGCGAGAGCCATGTGGTGCCCCTTCCGCTTCCCGTCCGCTCAGCCCCGAGGACCGCGGACGTGAATCTGTGTGATAAATTGCCCCTGTTCGTGTGAATCATTGTTGCACGAGTCGGAGAGCGACGGCGCCCCCGGTGCGGCGGCGACGAGGCCACAGGAGGACCATGGACATCCAGACGATGCTGGCGGCGCACGGCGACACGATCGTCCGCTACGCCCTGACCGGCGCGAAGGGCGGCTTCGCCCGCACCCTGCTCGCGCAGACCGTGCACGTGCCCCGCCTCGAGGCGGGGATCCTCTGCGACCTCGACGTCGCGGGGACCGTCGCGCTCGCCACCGAGGTCGGCTTCGACCCCGCACGCCTGCGCGCCTGCACCACGGCCGACGAGGTCGCGGCCGCCGTCGCCGACGGCGTCGTCGCGGTCGTCGCGACGCCCGACCTGATCCTCCCCACCGGCTTCGACGTCCTCGTCGAGGCCACCGGCAGTCCCTCGTTCGGCAGCCGCGTCGCGCAGGACGCGCTCGAGGCCGGCCGCCACGTCGCCATGGTGAGCAAGGAGGTCGACTCCGTCGCGGGCATCCACCTCGCCGCCGTCGCCCGCGAGCACGGCGTCGTCTACACGCCCGCCTCGGGGGACCAGCCCGCCAACCTCATCGCCCTCGTCGGCTGGGTGCGCACCCTCGGGCTCGAGATCGTCGCCGTCGGCAAGTCGAGCGAGTACGACCTCGTGCTCGACCCGGCGACGGGCGTCGTCACGCAGCTCGACGACCAGGTGCACGCCCCGGGGCTCGCCGACCTCCTCGTCCTCGGCGACGACGTCCCGGCCACCCTCGACGCCCGGGCCCGCGCCGTCGAGGGCCTGCCGGTCGGCGCCACCGCCGACTACTGCGAGATGGCCGTCGTCGCCACGAACACCGGCACGGTGAGCGACGTCGAGCTCATGCACTACCCGGTCGCGCGCATCGCCGAGCTCGCCGACGTGTACGCCCTCGAGGAGCACGGCGGCATCGTCCGCCGCCCCGGCGTCGTCGACGTCTTCCGCGCCCTGCGCACCCCCGCCGAGGCGTCGTTCGCCGGCGGCGTCTTCGTCGTCGTCCGCACCCACGACCGCGAGACGTGGGAGGTGCTGCGCGGCAAGGGCCACGTCGTCAGCCGCGACGGCCGCACCGCCTGCATCTACCTGCCGTACCACTTCATGGGCGTCGAGACGCCCGTCAACCTCCTCGAGACCGTGCTGCTCGGCGGCACCTACGGCTCGCCCACGCCGACCCGCACCGTCGTGCTGGCCGGACGCGCGAAGACCGACCTCGCCGCCGGCACCACCCTGCACATGGGCGGGCACCACCACGACGTCGAGGGCGTGCAGGCCGTGCTCGTCGACGCCGCGACCCTCGTCGGCGACGCGACCGCCGCCTCCGGCACCCCCGTCGACCCGGCGCCGCTCTACCTGGCCGCCCACGCGACGCTCGTCCGTGACGTCGCCGCCGGCGAGCTGATCTCCGTCGACGACGTCGACGGCCACGACCCCGCGCTGCTCGAGGCCTGGCGCGCGGGCGAGACCACCACCGCACGAAGGAGTGTCCCGGGACATGTCTGACCTCTTCATACTCGGCGCGTTCGTCGCCGCCATCGCCCTCCTGGTGGTGATGATCGCGAAGTTCAAGGTGCACCCGGTGTTCACCCTGTTCCTCGTCGTCGCCGTCCTCGCGCTGCTCTTCGGCACGGGCGGGTCGGCCACGCCGGACCTCATCAACGAGGGCTTCGGCAACACCATGGCCAGCGTCGGCCTGCTCGTCATCTTCGGCTGCGTGCTCGGCAAGCTCCTCGAGACCAGCGGCGCCGCGCTGCGCATCACGAAGGCCACCGAGAAGCTGCTCGGCACCCGTCGCAAGATGCCGTGGGGCATCGCCCTCGCCTCGACGATCATCGGCATCCCGCTCATCGCCGACACCGTCGTCGTCATGCTCATCCCCGTCGTCTCGGCCATGGCCGCGCGGTCGAAGGAGAGCATGATGAAGTTCGGCCCGATCCTCTACATCGGCGCCTACGTCACGACGTCGCTCATCATCCCCGGCCCCGGACCGCTCGCCGCCGCCGGCGTGCTCGAGGTCGACTTCGGGCAGACGATCCTCTGGGGCCTGGTCGTGGCGGTCCCCGCCATCGCCGCGGCCACCTTCTACCTGACGCGCATCAAGACCTACGTCGCGCCCAAGGAGGAGTTCGTGGCCTCGGTCGTCGCTGCCCCGGCGACGGTGCAGGAGGCGCGTCCCGTCACCGCACAGGACGCCACCGCGACCGGTGCGGCCGCGACCGGCGCGGCCGGCGGCACCGACACGACGGACGCCCGCACCGGCGCGGCCGCCGTCACGACGGCGCCGCGGGAGGACGACGACGTCGTCCGCAGCGCGTACACGGGGAAGCCGGTCAGCCTCGGGCTGTCGCTGCTGCCCATCTGGCTGCCCATCGTGCTCATCATGATCGACTCGCTCGTCACGCCCCGCCTGGCCGAGGGCTCGCCCGCGGCCGAGGTGATCGGCTTCGTGGGAGCGCCCATCGTGGCGCTCGCCCTCGGGCTCGTGGTCGGCATGCCGCTCTTCGGGTCGGCGTGGAAGGAGAAGCGGGTCCTCACCGACATGTTCGACGCGGGCCTGCGCACGGCCGCCCTGCCCATCGCCCTCACCGGGGTCGGCGGCGCCCTCGCGCTGCTCATCCGCAACACCGAGGTCGCCGACCGGCTCGCCGCCGGCATCGAGTCGTCGGGCTTCCCCGCGATCGTCGTGCCGTTCCTCGTCGGAGCGATCATCTGCACCATCACCGGGTCGAACATCCTCGGCATGCTCACGTCGGCCGCCGTCATGGCGCCGCTCGTCGACGTCCTCGGCATCTCCGCGCTCGCGGTGTTCCTGGCCTGCGGGTCCGGCGCGCAGATCATGAAGCACGCCAACTCGTCGGGCTTCTGGGTCACCACGACGCTGTCGAACCTGTCGGTCGGTCAGGCGATCCGCTCGATCGGCGTCGCGTCCGTCATCTCGGGGGTCACGAGCTTCGCCGTGACCTGCGTGCTCTACTACACGGGCGTCATCTGACCCCGGTGCGCGGGGCCGGGACCGGGACCGGGGTCGTCGGACCGTCGACGGCCCCGGTCCCGTCGCCGGCTGCACCAGAATGAGGACCATGGCAGAGGCGCCCCTCATCCCCGACCAGCGGCGGCAGAAGATGCTGCGACTGCTGGCGCGGCACGACGTGCTGAGCGTGCACCAGCTCACCGAGCTGCTCGACGTGTCGCACATGACCGTGCGCCGCGACATCGCGGAGCTCGAGCGCGGCGGCCACGCCTTCACCGTCCCGGGCGGCGTGCGGCACGCGCGCGGGGTCGGACTGGCGCCCTCCTTCGACGCGAAGAGCGTCATCGACGGGCCGCAGAAGGCCGCCATCGCCGCCGAGGCCGCGTCGTACGTGCGCGACTCGGGGACCTACTACCTCGACGCGGGCACCACGACGGCGGCGCTGCTGCCGGCGATCCGCAGCGCGCAGGGGGTCACCGTCATCACGAACGACTTCGCGATCGTGGCCGAGCTCATGCCCGACGAGCACGTGCAGGTGGTGCACGTGGGCGGTCGGCTCGACCACGCGAACCGGTCGAGCGTCGGCGCGCTCGGGGCCCTCGTGCTGCGGCAGCTCGCCCTCGACGTCGCCTTCGTGAGCGCCACCACGTGGGACCTGCAGCGCGGCCTCACGTCGCCCGACGCCGACAAGGTCGACGTCAAGCAGGCCGCCATGGAGGTGGCCGCCACCAGCGTGCTGCTCGCCGCGAGCAGCAAGTACGGCAACTACTCGGTGTACCGGGTGGCGCCGCTCGACCGCTTCGACCGGGTCGTCACGGACGACGGCCTGCCGTCCGCGGCGGCGTCCGGGCTCGCCGACGCCGGGGTCGACGTCGTCCTCGCGGCGACGGAGGGCGTGCCCGCCGCGGTCGCCGACACGGGCTCGGGAGCGACCGGGACCGCCTGACCCGGCCCGCCCCTCCGGCCCGTCGGTCGCAGCCGCGGCCGCAGCCCGGACGTACGACGCGGTCCCGCTCAGTCGCGGGGCGCCCGGAGCGCCGCGAGCGTCGCCGCGTGCAGCGGCGGCGTCTCCCAGCGCACGTCGGCCGCGCCGTCGGCCAGCACGAGGTGCAGCCGGTGGGGCGTCTCGACGAAGGCCACGTCCACGTGCAGGGCGTCGTCCCGGCGACCGGCCGTGACGGCGAGCGCGTCGGTGACGGTCCACGCGCCGAGCGCGAGGTCGGCCGTGAGCACCTCGTCGCCCTCGCGCAGCAGCAGGCGCCACGACGAGCCCTCGCCGGCGAGCTCCACGCCGGTCAGGGTCGCCGGCCCGTCCGACGACGACGAGGGCGCCCACGTCGAGGCGACCAGCGGGGCGGCGGCGGCGTCGTCGTCGAGCGGCGGCAGGGCCAGGCCGGCCGTGCGACGGGCCAGCGCCTCGTCGGCGGACGGGTCGCCGGGACCGTCGAGGGCGGGCAGGAGGTGCTCCCACGCCAGGTCGAGGACGGCCTGCATGTCGACCGACTGGCCGGTGAGGGCGAGGACGACGTCGTGCTCGGGCAGGACCACGCAGAACTGCCCGAAGGCGCCGTCGCCGCGGTAGCCGTGGCGGGCCGTCCAGAACTGGAAGCCGTAGCCCTGGCTCCAGTCGGCGTTCTCCTCCTGGGGGTTCTCGACCTGGACCCGCGTCGCCTCGGTGACGTACGCCTCCGGCAGCAGCTGCTCGCCCTGCCACTCGCCCCGCTGCAGCCACAGCTGGCCGAGCCGCGCCACCGCCTCCGTCGTCGCGTGCAGGCCGCTGAAGCCGAGCTGCCGACCGCTGTCGTCGCGCTGCCACCACGCCTCGTCGATGCCGAGCGGCTCGAAGAGGCGCGGCCGCAGGTAGTCGGTGAGCGACAGGCCCGACGCCTTCTGCACGATCGCGGCGACGGCGTACGTGCACGGCTGGTTGTACGCGAAGACCGTGCCGGGCTCGGCGTCGGGGGGCGTGAGCAGGAAGCCCCGGACCACGTCGGCCGGATCCGCCTCGAGGGCCCGGCCGAGGGTCTCGGCGTGGTGCCCGCTCGCCATCGCGAGCACGTCGCGGACGCGCACCGCCCGGCTGCGCGGGTCGACGACGTCGGCGTCGAGCTCGGGGAAGTGGCTGAGCACGGTGTCGTCGAGGGCGAGCAGCCCCTCCTGCACCGCGAAGGCGACCGCCGTCGAGGTGAAGCTCTTGCTCAGCGAGTAGAGCAGGTGCACCCGGTCGGCCTCGTACGGCGCCCACCACCCCTGCGTGACGACCCTGCCGTGCCGCAGCAGCACGAGGCCGTGCGGTTCCACCCCCGCCGTGGACTCGAGGCCGTCGAGGAACCGGTCGACGCCGGCCGCGTCGACCCCCTCGGCGGACGGGGAGCTGAGGGGCAGGGCGGCAGCGGTCACGTCCCGACGCTAGCGAGTCGCGGCCGCCCAGGGGTGGACCGGCGGGTCCTTGATGCGGAGGGCGCCCCGCGACAGGATCGGGTGACCGCCGCCCACGCCCCAGGAGGCACCATGGACAGGCCCGGACTCGCCGAGTTCCTCCGTCGCCGCCGCGACGCCCTGCAGCCCGAGGACGTGGGCCTGCCCCGGGGCTCCCGTCGCCGCACCGAGGGCCTGCGCCGCGAGGAGGTCGCCGCGCTCTGCCACATGTCGACGGACTACTACGCGCGGCTCGAGCGGGGCACCGGTCCCCGCCCCTCCGAGCAGATGATGGCGGCCATCGCCCAGGGCCTGCACCTGGGCCTCGCCGGCCGCGACCACGCGTACCGCCTGGCCGGCCACGCGCCTCCTGCCCGCGGGCCCGCCGCCGAACAGCACGTGTCGCCAGGGCTGCTGCGGGTGCTCGACCGGCTCGACGACACGCCCGCCGAGATCGTCACCGAGCTCGGGGAGACGCTGCGGCAGACGCGGCTCGGCTCGGCCCTGCTCGGGGACGCGTCGACCCGGCAGGGGTCCGACCGCAGCATCGGCCACCGCTGGTTCACCGACGCCGCCGCCCGCGCCGCGTACCCGCCCGACGAACAGGAGGCGCTGTCCCGCGTCTACGCCGCGGGCCTGCGCGAGCTCGTCACGCTGAGGGGGCCCGGCTCGCGCGCCGCCGCGATCCTCGAGGGCCTGCTCGACGTGCCGCTGTTCCGGAGCGCGTGGGACGCCCACGAGGTCGGCCTGCGTCCGCCGTCGGTGAAGAGGTTCGTGCACCCCGCCGTCGGTGAGCTGCAGCTGTCGTGCCAGACGCTGCTCGACCCCGACCAGTCGCACCGCCTGCTCGTCTACACGGCCGAGCCGGGCAGCGCGAGCGCCGAGGCGCTGCACCTGCTCGCGGTCCTCGCCGGAGGCGCGCTCGCCCGGGCCTGACCGGCGTCCCGTCACCGGGTCCCCGCGTCCACCACCCGTCGGCACGGCGGCTCCGGCCGCCGCCGTGCCGTCGGTGCCCGAGGGGTGGACCGGGAGGTCCTGGATGCCGGTCCCGTGCCGCCGCAGCATGGAGGAACCACCACCCGGTGGCCTGACCGAGGAGGTCCCCGTGCCCCGTACGCCCGAACCCGTCGTCCCCGACCAGACAGGGCGGCTCGCCGTCGTCACCGGTGCCAGCGACGGCATCGGAGCCGTGATCGCCCGCCGTCTGGCCGAGGCGGGCGCCGAGCTCGTCCTGCCCGTCCGCTCGGCCGAGAAGGGTGCTCGTGCCGTGTCGCGCCTCCGCGAGCGGGTGCCCGGCGCCGTCGTCGCCACGAGGCCCCTCGACCTCGCCGACCTGACGTCGGTGCGCGCGCTCACCCGCGACCTCGTCGCCGAGGGACGTCCCGTCGACCTGCTCGTCGCGAACGCGGGCGTCATGCGGCCGCCGCATCGCCAGGAGACCGCCGACGGCCACGAGCTGCAGTGGGGCACCAACCACCTCGGTCACGTGGCCCTCACCCTCGGGCTGCTGCCGCTCCTCCGGTCGGGTCGTGGCCGTGTCGTCCACCAGACGAGCGTCGCCGCCCGCCGGGGCGCGATCGTCTGGGACGACGTCGACTCGCGAGAGCGCTACGACGTGATGCGCGCCTACGCCGCCTCGAAGGTGGCGAACGGGCTGTTCGCCCTCGAACTGGACGCCCGCAGTCGGGCGGGCGGCTGGGGCGTCACGAGCGTCCTCGCGCACCCGGGGATCTCGCCGACGAACCTGCTCGCCGCGCAGCCCGGGCTCGGCCGTGACCGCGGCACCCCCGAGCGTCGCGTCGTGACCCTGCTCTCGCGCCTCGGCGTCGCGGGAACCGTCGAGAGCGCGGCGCTCCCGGCCCTCGTCGCCGCGACCGACCCGACGCTCACGGGCGGCGAGTTCTTCGGGCCGCGCCGTCTCGTCGGAGGGCCGCCCGCTCGGTCGGCTCCCTGGGCGCCCTTCGCCGACGCTGGCCGGGCGCGGCGGCTGTGGGACCTGTCGCTCGCCGCCGTCGGCGCGACGACGCCTGCCTGACGGGTTCTTCGGCGGCATGGGCGGCTGCGCGATGATCGGTCAGACGATGATCAACGTCAAGGCGTCGGGGGCGCGCACCCGCGTCTCGACCTTCGCGGCCGGCGTCTTCCTGCTCGTGCTCGTCGTCGGGCTCGGCGACGTCGTCGCCGTGATCCCCATGGCAGCCCTCGTCGCGGTCATGGTCATGGTCGCGGTCGGCACCTTCGACTGGCACAGCGTCCGCCCCTCGACCCTGCGTCCACGGCCGCCTCGCCGGCACGCTCGGCGGCCACTGAGGGCGCTCGCCGCGGGCCGGGGCGTCCGCGCGCCGACAGAGGTCGGCGCGCCCCGGGGCGCGGGGCCGGAGGTGCGAGCCCGGGCAGCAGGACCGGGCCGGTCCGCGCGGTGCCGGCCCGCGCCTCCGGCCCTCCGACGTGTGAGGATCGTCCCGTGACGACCGGACCCGCCGACCGGACGACGCGCCTCGGCGCCGTCGTCGGCGGGCTGTGCTCGCTCGTGGTCGTCGGGGGCGCGCTCCTCGTGGTGGGGCACGAGGGGACGCCGGGCACGGCGTGCCCGGCGGTCATGTGGGGGAGCACCGTCGTGGTGACGACGACGGGTGACGTCGACCGGGTGGACCGCGTGGAGGTCGTGCCCGTGGGAGCGGACGACACGGCGCCGCCGCCCGACCCCGCGGGCGGGCAGGTCGAGGAGTCGATGGTCGTCGGCGAGGGCGTGGCGTGGGAGTCCGTCGACGACCGCTGGTCGATCGTGTGGTGGGGCGGCCCGGCCGGCCCGACCGGGGAGTTCACGTCGGGTCGCGGCGTCGCGCGGGCGTGGAGCGCCGACGACGTCCTGCTGGCGTCCGTCGACACGGCCCTGCGCTTCGAGCGCACCGACGGCGGCCGTGGCCGCTGCGGCGGCCCGACGGAGGCGCGGGTGTCCCTCGACGTGCCGCCGGGGTCCGCGTGACCCGCCGCCACCCGTCGACGATCGCCGCCCCGGTGGAGCACGAGATCGTGCTCTCGCGGTCGCGGTTCCTCACGCGCGTGGTCCCGGTGGACGGCGTGCCCGCGGCGGAGGCGGCCATCGCGGAGGCGCGTCGCGCGGGGTGGGACGCCCGGCACCACTGCACGGCGATGGTGACCGGGGTGCTCGGCGACCAGGCGCGGTCGTCCGACGACGGCGAACCGTCGGGCACGGCGGGCGTGCCGATGCTCGAGGTGCTGCGCCGTCGTGAGCTCACCGACGTCGTCGCCGTCGTGTCGCGCTGGTTCGGCGGGGTGAAGCTCGGCGCGGGCGGGCTCGTCCGCGCGTACTCGACGTCGGTGTCGGAGGCCCTCGACCGGGCGGTCGTCGTGCACCGCGGGCTCGCCCTGCGGGTCACCTTGGACGTGGGGCACGCCGACGCCGGTCGCATCGACAACGTGCTCCGCGAGTGGGTCCGCCACCACGCCGCGACCCTCGGACCGCCGAGCTACGGGGCCACCGCCGCGTTCGAGCTGTGGGTGCCGCCGGCCGAGCTCGACGCGCTCCGCACCGACCTCGCCGCCGCCTCCGCCGGGGAGCTCGTGCCCGTCGTCGGCGAGGAGCGCGTCGTCGACCTGCCGCCCGCGGCCTGACGGCGCGGGGCGGGGCCGGCCCGCGCCTCCGGCCCCCGCGCGACGCGCGAGCGTCGACCCCCGGTCGAGGGACGGCCGGAGGCGCTGCTAGCGTGACCGGACGCGGTCGCCTCGTCGAGGCGGTCGCCACGTCCGTCACGAAGGAGTGATCGAGTGAGCAGCGTCCCCCCAGGCAGGCGCGCGGAGGGCGGCCCCGACGGGCCCCCGCCGCGCCGAGACGGCACGACGAGGGACGGGGACGCGCACCCCGGCCGCCGGGGCAGGAGCCGCGTGCTCGGCGCCCTGGGCATCGTCGCGACGGCGGCCCTCGTCGGCGTCGCCGCGGTCGACGCGGGCGGCGGCACCGAGGGTGCCGACCCCCGCGCGAAGCTCACGATCATGGCCCCCGCGGCCCCGGGCGGCGGCTGGGACCTGGCCTCGCGCGAGTCGCAGCAGGCCCTGCGGGCGGCGTCGATCGTCAACAACGTGCAGGTCGTCAACGTCCCCGGTGCGGGCGGCACCATCGGGCTCACCCAGTTCGCCGGGTTCGACGCCGACCCGACGAACCTCATGATGACGGGCACCGTCATGGAGGGCGCGATCGCGCTCAACGGGTCGAGCGTCGACCTGTCGGACACGACGCCGATCGCGCGCCTCGCCGAGGACTACGAGGTCTTCATCGTCCCCGCCGACTCGCCCTACGAGACGCTCGACGACTTCGTCGCGGCGTGGCAGGAGGCGCCCCACAGCCACGCGATCGGCGGCGGCAGCCTGGGCGGCACCGACCAGATGCTCGCCGGGCTCGTCGCCCGCGAGGTCGGCGTCGACCCCGCCGACATCAACTACGTCGCCTACTCGGGCGGCGGCGAGGTGCTCACCTCGCTGCTCTCGGGCACCGTCGAGCTGGGCGTGAGCGGCTACAACGAGTTCAGCGACCAGATCGAGGCCGGCAACCTGCGGGTGCTCGCCCTCAGCGCCGAGGAACGCCTCGACGGCCTCGACGCCCCCACCTTCTACGAGGAGGGCGTCGACGTGCACCTGCCGAACTGGCGCGGACTGGTCGCCCCGGCCGGCATCACGGACGAGCAGCGGGAGGAGCTCGTCGACATCGTCGACGAGATGGTCGCCAGCGAGGAGTGGGAGGACGCCCTGCGCCGCAACTCGTGGCAGCCCGCGGTGCTCACGGGCGACGACTTCTCGTCGTTCCTCGAGGAGGACCAGCAGCGCGTCGCCGGCATCGTCGAGGAGCTGGGCCTGTGAGCGGCGTCGTCCGGACGATCTCGGTCACCCGCCGCGCCGTCGTCACCGCCGACGGCTTCTGGCGCCGCCGCACGGCCCTCGTCGTGCCCGCCCTCATGCTGCTGCTCGCGGTCGGCCTCGTCGTCGGCATCGTCACCATGGACGTGCCGGCGAACACGGCCCCGCCCGGGCCGCAGGTCTTCCCCTCGATCGTCGCCGCGGGCCTGTTCGTGCTCGCGGCCCTGCTCGCCGTCGACGTGGTCCGCAGGCCCGAGCCCGCCGCGGTCGACATCGTGGAGTCCGCCGAGCCCGGCGACCTCGACGACGACCCCGACGGCACGACCGAGCTGCGCACGACGAGCAACCACCGCGCCCTGCTCGGCGCCCTGGGCACGGTCGTCGTCTTCATCGCGGCGCTCACCCCGCTCGGCTGGCTGCTCTCGGGTGCGGTGCTCTTCTGGGGCATCGCCCGGTCGCTGGGCAGTCGGCGGCCCGTGTTCGACGTGTTCCTGTCGCTGGCGGTGTCGTCGATCGTGCAGCTGGCGTTCTCGGCCGGCCTCGGCCTCAACCTGCCCCCCGGGGTGCTGGGAGGGATCCTCTGATGGAGTCGCTCGCGAACCTCGGCGACGGGTTCCTCACCGTCCTCACCCCGATCAACCTGCTGTGGGTGCTCATCGGCGCGGTGCTGGGCACCGCGGTGGGCGTGCTGCCGGGCCTCGGCTCGGCGATGGCGGTCGCCCTGCTGCTGCCGGTGACGTTCTCGCTCGACCCGATCGGCGCGTTCATCATGTTCGCCGGGGTGCTCTTCGGCGGCCTGTTCGGCGACAGCATCTCGGGCATCCTCATGAACACGCCGGGCAACAGCACGGCGATCGCGAGCACCATCGAGGGCCACAAGATGGCCCTCTCGGGTCGCGCGGCGCAGGCCCTCGCGACGAGCGCGATCGGTGCCTTCACGGGCGGCATCATCTCGTCGGTGCTCGTCGTGTTCTTCGCCCCGCGCCTCGCCGAGCTGGCGACCCTGTTCGGCCCCGCCGAGTACCTGGCCCTCGCGCTCTTCGCCTTCGTCGCCATCTCGGCGGTCGTCACCGAGTCGGTGCTCCGCGGCCTCGCCGCGCTCGGCATCGGGCTGTCGATCTCGGTCGTCGGCATCGACGGCATCTCGGGAGCCTCGCGCTTCACGGCGGGGATCCCCGAGCTCTTCGACGGCATCGACATCGTCGTCATCACGGTCGGGCTGCTCGCCCTCGGCGAGGTCTTCAGCGTCGCCGCGAAGCGCGGGTCGCGCGACGAGTCGAAGGTGCTGCCGTCGACCGGTCGGCTGTGGCTGACGCGGCGCGACCTGAGGCTCGCGGCCCCGGCGTGGCTGCGCGGCACGGCGATCGGCGTGCCGTTCGGCATCATCCCGGTGGGCGGCGCCGAGGTGCCGACGTTCCTCGCGTACGGCACGGAGCGGCGCCTCGCGGCGCGGCGGAAGGACGCCATGTTCGGTCGCGGCGCCATCCAGGGCGTCGCCGGGCCGGAGGCGGCGGGCAACGCCACGGCGGGGACGGCCATGGGGGCGCTGCTCGCCCTGGGCCTGCCCACGTCGGCGACGGCCGCGATCCTGCTGGCGGCGTTCCGGCAGTACGGGCTGCAGCCCGGGCCGCTGCTCTTCGACCGGGCGCCCGACCTCGTGTGGGCCCTGCTGGCGAGCTTCTTCGTCGGCATGGTCGTGCTGCTGATCCTCAACCTGCCGTTCGCACCCCTGTGGGCGAAGCTGCTCAAGGTGCCGCGCCACTACCTCTACGCGGGCATCAGCGTCTTCGCGATGCTGGGCGTGTACGCGACGAGCAGCAAGGTGCTCGACCTGGTGCTCGTCACCGTGGTGGGCCTCATCGGGTTCCTCATGCGCCGCTACGGGCTGCCCGTCGCGCCGATGCTCATCGCGATCATCCTCGGTCCGCTGGCCGAGACCGAGTTCCGTCGGGCGATGGCGGTGAGCGAGGGCGATCCCGGGATCCTCGTGTCGAGCCCGATCTCGATCACGCTGTACGTGGTGCTCGTGCTCGCGGTCGTCGGGGCGGGCATCCAGAAGACGCGCACCCGCCGGGTGTCGCGCACGGCCCGCGAGAGGGAGCGCGTGTGACCGTCCTCACCGTCGAGGGGCGCGCCGAGCGGCGCGTCCCCGCCGAGCGCGGCACGGTGCAGCTCGACGTCGCCGCCGAGGGCGCCGACCGGGGCGCCGTCGTCGCGGAGGCCACGGGCCTGCACGCCCGCCTCGTCGAGCACGTCCGCCGCCTCGCCGCGGAGGGCACCGTCACCCGGTGGTCCGCCGACCGCGTGCGCGTCGGCTCGTCGCGCCCGTGGAGCCCGACCGGCGAGCAGCTGCCGCCCGTGCACGTCGCCGCCGTCGCGCTCGAGGCCGAGACCGCGGACCCGGAGGCGCTCGCCGCGCTCGTCGAGGAGGCCGCGTCCCACGAGGGCGTCACCGTCACCGGCGTGCACTGGTCGCTCACCGACGCCACGCGCGCCGCCGTCGTGGCCGAGGTGGAGGACGCCGCCGTGCGTGACGCGGTCGACCGCGCCGGGCGCCGGGCGCACAGCCTCGGGCTCGGTGCCGTGCAGGCCACGGCCGTCGCCGACGCGGGCCTGCTCGGCGAGGGTCCCTCCGCGCCGCCCGGCGGACCGGGCGGCGGACCCGGCGGCCCGGGCCTCGCCCGCGCCCTCGCCGCCCCCGTGCAGGACGGCGCCGCGCTCGACCTCACGCCCGAGCCGGTCACGGTGACCGCCGTCGTCCACGCGCGCTTCACGGCCTCGTGACCCGCGCCTCCGGCCCCCGCCCCGCGCACGACGGACGGCGCCCTTGCGCGACGCCCCGCGGGCGTGGTCGAGTGGACGACAGCTGTGGCCCGTCGTCGTGCACCGTGCCCGTCGGCCCCACCCCCGAGAGGACACCGTGACCCGTCAGGCGCTCGTCGTGCGAGGCGGGTGGGACGGGCACCAGCCCGTCGAGACCACCGACCTCTTCGTCCCCTTCCTCCGCGACTCCGGCTTCGAGGTGCGCGTCGAGGACGGCCCCGCCGTCTACGCCGACGCCGACGTCATGGCCGCCACCGACCTCGTGCTGCAGGTCGTCACCATGTCGACGATCACGAAGGAGCAGTCCGCGGGACTGCGCGCCGCCGTCCTCGCCGGCACCGGGCTCGCCGGCTGGCACGGCGGCATCGCCGACTCGTACCGCGACGACGCCGACTACCTGCACATGGTCGGCGGCCAGTTCGCCCACCACGCCGCCGTCCACCCCGACGAGCGCACCGGCGAGCAGAGCGACGCCTACCTGCCCTACACGGTCCACCTCACCGACCTCGGGCGGGAGCACCCCGTCACCGCCGGCGTCGCCGACTTCGACCTCGTCACCGAGCAGTACTGGGTGCTCTCGGACGAGTACTGCGACGTCCTCGCCACCACGACGCAGGAGGCGCGCCCCTGGGACGCCTGGCACCGCCCGGTCACCTCGCCCGCGATCTGGACGAGGCAGTGGGGCGAGGGGCGCGTGTTCGTCTCCGCCCCCGGGCACCGGCTCGAGGTCGTCGAGTCGCAGCCGCTGCGCGGGATCGTCGAGCGCGGGCTGCTCTGGGCCGCGCGGGGAGGCGCGGCGTGAGCGCCGGCAGCGACGCCGCCGCGCCGGTCGACGCCGCCGCGCCGGTCGACGCCGCCGCACCGCTCGGTGCCGCCGCGCCGCTCGGCGTCGGCCTCGTCGGCTGCGGCGTCATCAGCGCCCAGTACCTCGAGACCCTGCCGCGACTGCCCGGGCTGCGCCTCGCCGCCGTCGCCGACGTCGACGCGGCCCGCGCCGCCGACGTCGGTGCCCGGCACGGCGTCCCCGGCACCGACCTCGACGGGCTCCTCGCCCGCGACGACGTCGACGTCGTGCTGAACCTCACGATCCCCGCCGCCCACGCCGAGGTCGCCCACCGTGCCCTCGCGGCCGGCAAGCACGTGCACGGCGAGAAGCCGCTCGCGCTCACGACCGCCGAGGCCGAGCCGGTGCTGCGTCGTGCCCGCGAGGCGGGGCTCCGCGTCGGCAGCGCCCCCGACACCGTCCTCGGCACGGGCGTGCAGACCGCCCGCGCCGCCCTCGACGACGGCCTGGTCGGCACGCCGGTCGCCGCCGCCGTGTCGTGGAGCTCGCCCGGCCACGAGCTCTGGCACCCCGCCCCCGACTTCTACTACCTGCCCGGCGGCGGGCCCCTCTTCGACATGGGCCCCTACTACCTCACCTCGCTCGTCACCCTCTTCGGGCCCGTCGCCCGGGTCTCCGCCGCCGCGACGCGCTCCGACCGGGAACGGACCGTCGCCACCGGGCCGCGCGCGGGGGAGCGGCTGCGCGTCGAGGTCGACACCCACGTCGCCGCCGTGCTCGAGCACGAGGGCGGCGTCGTCTCGAGCCTCACCGTGTCCTTCGAGACCTGGGCGACGCGCGCACCGCTGTTCGAGGTGCACGGCACCGCCGGGTCGCTCGCCGTCCCCGACCCCAACCGGTTCTCGGACCCCGTCGAGGCGTCCACCGCCGCCGAGCCCGGCTGGCGGGTCCTGCCCGTCGCCGCCGGGTACGCCGACGCCGGGCGCGGCCACGGACTCGCCGACCTCGCCCACGCGATCCGGACCGACCGGCCGCACCGCGCCTCCGGCGACCTCGCGTTCCACATCCTCGACGTCATGGAGTCCGTGCAGCGCGCCGCCGACGCCCACGCCGTCGTCGACGTCCGCTCCCGCGTCGAGCGGCCCGCCGCCGTCCCCCTCGGAGCCGAGCCGCACACCTGGTGAGCCGGGCCGGTCGTCAGCGCGCGCGGTGCAGGGTGTCGCGCGGGTACTCGCCGTGGTGCCGCGCGTACGTGGCGGCGAAGCGGCCGAGGTGCGCGAAGCCCCAGCGGCGCGCCACGTCGCCCACCATCGTCGTCGCCGGGTCGGCCGCGAGCAGCTCGTCGCGGCAGCGGTCGAGCCGCACCTGGCGCAGGTAGGCGGTCGGCGTCATCCCGAGGTGCCGCAGGAACGCCTGCTGCAGCGACCGGACGCCGAGGTGGGCGACGGCGGCGAGGTCCTGGGTCGTGACGTCCTCGTGCGCGTGCTCGTGGACGTGCTCCACCGCGGCCCGGATGTGCGCGTTGCGGGGCAGCAGCAGCGACGGCACCGTCGTCGCCGCCGTCGTCGCCGGGAAGAGGTCGAGGAACGCGCCCGCCGCGAGCCGGTGCACCTCGCCCACGAGGACGGGCGACGTCGTCGGCGACGACAGGTTCTCGGAGACCAGGCGCACGGTGCGCCACCAGCGGTCCACGGCGCCCGCGTCGAGCGTCGTCGGGCGGGCGAACGCGAGCGGCCCCGGGGCGAGGTCGTCGCGCTCCGCGGCGACGAGGGACACGAGGTCCCGCGACAGGTGCACGCAGCGCTGGTCGAACTCGGAGTAGCCCATCTCGGTCACGCGCTCGCTGGGCAGCAGCGTCGGACGGCCTACCGTCGCGTGCGGCGCGTCGAGGTCGAGCGGACGCCCCGAGCGCAACCACGACACGACCAGCTCGTCCTGCGCCGACGCCGTGCCGCGCAGCGTGCCCGCCACGCGCAGGGCGCTGAGCCCCACGTCGCCGTCGCCGAGGAACGAGTGCCGCCAGCCGTAGCCGCCCGCCGCGGGCGAGACCTCCCAGCGGCTGCCCTCGAACCCGGCCTCGAGCACCGCGCGCGTCTCGTCGGGGTCGCCGCCGCCGACCGTGCGCCGGACGGCGGGACCGCGGAAGGCGGAGGGCGCGTCGGTGGTCGTCATCGTGCTGCGAGTCTCGCACGTCGGGTGCGCATTCCGGCCACCTGGCCAGGGAACGAACACGCGGCCGCTCGTCGTCGACGCCCGGTCAGGCTCCGACGGCCGGGACCTCGGCGGACGCCACCTCGCCGTCCGCACCGCGGACCTCGACCGCCGCGACGTGCTCGCGCAGCACCGCCGCGTTCAGCCGGCAGTCCACCGGCACCTCGCTGCCGAGGAACGCGCCCGACGAGAACTCCTGCCCGCGGTCGTCGACGACGACGACGGAGAACGCGTCGCCCACCGGCAGGCCGTCCACGACGAGCACGGTCTCGGTGCCCCAGGTGTGCGCGACGAGGTCGGCGTCGAGGTCGACGCCCGCGGGCACTCCGGTGAAGTCCAGGTGCTCGACGGCGCCGAGCGTGCCGGGCGGGCCCTCGACGACGGCGTCCCGCGGGGCGACCGCGAGCGCGCCGAGGCCGGCCCCGACCGCGAGGCACGCTGCCGCCCCGACGCCCGTGAGGAGGAGTCGTCGACGTCGACGCAGGGGCGTCACGGGGGCGAGGGCGGCGTCACCGGCGTCACCGGCGTCCCCTGCCTTCCCGGCGTCACCGGCCCCGGCGTCTCCGGGCGTGGCCTGCGGCTCCGCCACCGCGTGCACGCGTCGGCGGAGGTCCTCGGACGGCGTCACGTCCTGCCAGTCCGCGACCGCGGCGGTCCGGGCGACGACGCCGCCGAGCAGGGCGAGCTCCTCGTCGACGGTGGGGTCCGCGGCACGCAGGCGCGCGAACTCGTCGGCCTCGGCCGACGACAGGTCGCCGGCGAGCGCCGCCGCGACCAGCTCGCCGCGTCGGTCGGCGTCGGGGCCGTCGTGGTCGGGGCCGCGGCCGTGGCCGTGGTCGGGGCCGGAGGCGTGGGCCCGGGTCGGGTCGGTCGGGTCACCGGGTGCGGTCATCGGTCGTCCCTCCTTCGTCGAGGTGGTCGCGGAGGGCCCGGAGGCCGTAGAACACGCGGGTGCGGAGCGTGGCGACGGGGACCCCGGTCGCCTCGGAGTGCTCCCGGTAGCTGAGCCCGCGCAGGTGCACGGCGACGACGGCGGCCCGCTGCTCGTCCCCGAGGCGGGCGAGGCCCTCGACGAGCCCGAGCCTGTCGAGCGGGTCGGCGACGTCGGCGGGGACGTCGACGAGGGCGTCCTCGTGCTCGTCGAGGCGGGGCGCCCGCTGTCGGGCGCGGAGGACGTCGAGCACCACGTGCCGCTGGATCGTGAAGAGCCAGGTGCGCTCGCTGCCCCGGCCGGCGTCGAAGGTGTCGCGGGCGCGCCAGGCGCGCAGGAACGTCTCCTGCACGCAGTCCTCGGCGAGCGGCCGGTCCCGCAGGGCGTTGACGGCGAAGCCGAGCAGCGCGGGGCCGTGCGCCGCGAACGCCGCGCGCACGTCGAACGCTGCGGGCGGGGTCATCGGGCTCCACTCGGGTGCGGGTGCGGGTGCGGGTGCGGGTGCGGGTGCTCGGGTCGCGCGGTCGGGGCGCGCGAGGGTCGTCGCGGTCATCGACGTCCTCCTCTCACCCTA
>Ga0265797_10003204_pt1 | contig 26480 bp, 22 predicted proteins | sample P2T30metagenome_FD_192433 | JGI IMG/M metagenome (GOLD analysis project Ga0265797, IMG submission 192433) | Plant litter microbial communities from East Loma Ridge, Irvine, California - P2 T30 | ecosystem: Environmental > Terrestrial > Plant litter > Unclassified | place: USA: California... | reverse complement strand
TCGAAAAGACCATTGACCAGGAGCACATTTGGCAATTTGGTCCAACGCTCGTATGTCGCCGATTTTTTGCTGTGAATATTCGAGTTCTTCTGCAGAAGGAAACATGCGCAGATCGCCTGGCCGCTTGTTCGCCATATATGCGCATATGTCTTGCACAGTGCGATCCTTGGGATCATATCGACACCATGCAAACAGAAGCAGAGTATTCGAACGCAGTAGACGGCGGTTGTGTTGGAGTTGCTGCCACAACCATGTGCTTGTCTTCATCTCGAGCTTGATATCTCGGCGGTCCGCCAGGAAAGAGGCTATGATGATAGATTGGTGAGCATCGACATGTTCCCGATCCGTATGCAAAAAAGACGATCCGACAAGCGTCTGCAGCTGTTCGGCTTCCCCGTGCAAGAAACAGCTAGGTACGAGAGTGCTGTTAATTGCTGAAACATGCCTGTGCCGAAGCATCTGTGTCGGTATCGGTTCCGCTGAAAGACCCTCACAACCGATCCAGATAATGGAGTCACAACGGGTGTGCAGGCTAGGTGGGAAGGCTCTGATCTTAGAATCGGTGGAACCGCTGTGGCAGTTGGTCGTTGGTATTGATATGACATCGGAGTACGGGTTAGCTCCTGGTTTGAGAGCACAAGATGCCATCAGGTATTCATGAATGGCGGCCGAATCGTCCAGATGTATCATGGTAGGGACTTCGGCTCCGGGGGTACAATGGTCGCAATGTGCTCTGATGAATCTCAGATGCTCTTTATCGACTCCTGTGTACCTTGAAGCAATCTTCGAGTCGACGGCGTCATGCTTTTGCTCTTTGTCGTAGATCACGTGCGACCGCATGTGTTCCCAAGCCTGCAGATACCGGTACATCAGCGGTTTGCCTTGTCTGTAGACATAGATCATCGAAGGCACTGTGACTTACAGCAACGACGAAAGCAAGCCTATAAGGAATGCACACTGTGACACGTCCATCAGGAGAGAGACGGGTCGGAGGTGATCTTCGATAGATGACCCCTGTCAGACTATCCCGCTTGAACCACGGTTTGTCCAATCGTTTCCATCCATCCTCGCCATCAAGCAAGTTGACCACCTGCCGCTCCCGACTCACGCCAAAAGATTCTCTGGATTCGCGGAAACGATTGTAAAATGTGGTTCGCAAGTCAAGATCGTGAGAACGGAGGTGTGAGAGAAAGCGTGGGATGGTGGTGGTAATTAACGTCCCCGAAATTTGCTCAGCATGTAAAGCAGGCGACGAGCTTTTTGTATCGACCTCTAACATTGGTGGATACTGTACTATCGGATGGACGGTACTGTAATATCTCAAAACACTAAGTCGGGGCAGAGGAAATCGGTGAGTGACCCAGATAGGTCTTGTTTGTTCTGCTCTAGGTGATCTGTGCGGGCGGGCAGCGGGTATGTGCACTACAACCAGTATGTACGCTACGCCATAACAACCACAGGACTCTCCATCGTTCCGAGTTTCCAGAGCAACTTGCGAGTTCTCCACACGTCGCGTGGTTCACGCGCCGTCCGCGCATGCCACACACGCACCATTGTCGACCCCAATCATTTTGCGCACAACCTCTGCTTTGGCATAGAGACCAGCCCAATGGCGCGAACGAAATTCATTCCCAAACCGAAACCCCCACAACCCGCGACGCCGAAATCGCCACCGAAGACGGCTGGACGCGCAGCATGGACTGCAGCAATCGAGCTTGGCGCATCTAACGGTCAAGCTCTGATCGAAAGACCAGGTGGTGGCACATGGGAGCTCGTGAGATGGGCGCATGGTGCTGGTGCGAGTAGTGTGGGCGGAGCGGAAGCAATCCCTGCGTTGACGGCCATACAAAGAGGGGAGCGAGAATCTCGAGAGACACGTCACGGCCATGCAGCTGTGCGGGCTCGGAAGAAGGATCCCACCGACTGGGAAATCTTCGCGTATCCGAAGCATGTTTTCATGGACGGAGACACTACACCGGACATTCAACGGACACTGGAGCTTCAAAAAGAGAAAGCGAAGGCTCTTGGGACGACGCCTAAGGAGATCGCCGTGGGGTTCTTCCAACACATGATAAGCGAAGTCGTTGGCTCGAAGGAAGGAACATTCGAGATATACCTAAACATCAGCGATCGTTGGCGGAACCGGCCTGTACAAGAGCTCATGCTGAGTCTGCAAGCTCTCAAACCCAATGTATACTTCGAGAATGTTGACGAGTGCTTGAGCACTCTCGTGGGACGGATATCCAGTAAAGAAGGCGACTTGAAGCCCGGCGAAGTGGTAGTAGTGGTGGATTGCGGCCATTCGACAACGGTTCGTCTTCCGCTTGGCAGCGCGGCCTTCTCGCCAACAACACTGACTCTACACAGAACGTAGGCTTGGCCGAAATCGCGGATGGACCGACGTACAGGGTGCATCGATATGAAGAATACGCCGCAGGCGCTGGTGCGATAAACATGGCGGTCGAAGAAGAAGTCCGATCCATCAACAGAACCAACGGCGCCAAGTTCGTCGACACGAATGTGTGGGAAGTAACAGAGTTCATCGATGACTATTTCAAGCCTGAGCCAGACTCGAAGCTTACTACACGCTATGGGTTTACGGAAGCAGAGTGGAACATGATCATAGGGCGCGCGAGACTGGCGAACACCGCCCTGGATAAACGTCGTGTTGAATTAACGCGACAGATACTGGCCGAAGCGAAGAGCAAGGCCAATTCTGGCTTCCAAGTACTTTTGACTGGCCGTGGGTCACGGAGCCCTACGTTCAGAAGCGCCTTTAAAAGCTTGCTCGATAACGAGTATCCTGCTGCAACCATGCATGAGGATCAAGAAAGCCATAGGTGAGCATCTTTCGAAGCGGCTTGAAGTAATTGACTAACACTATCGCCAGCACTGCCGTCCTTGCGGGACTGATGCGCATCTCTGACGAGCCTGACATTCTCTCGGTCAAGGAGGTGCCGATGTCGCTGTGGCTGAGAAGTGATCCGGACGAAGCGACGAATGGAGAGGACTGCAGAACGGTGATTCGGATCTGTACGCAGGGTAAAACCACAAAAGATACGTTTAGTGTGCGAGACAGAGCATCGGCATCTCATCCCATCCATTACGAGCTCTCTGCTGCTGAGGATGAGCCTCTCTTGCTCGACTTGTCAGTTTTCGGAACACCAATCGGTGTGCCTGATGACGATATCATCATGGGATGGAATGCAGAGAAATTCGCGTACACGGATGCTGATAGGGTCTCCGAGTTTGGAAGATTCGAGCAGAAGATGCCACAATTAACCCCCGCGAATGGCAGAAAAGTCTGCCATGTGTATCTATACGTGGAGGTGTCCAGGCTGTCGGTAAAACTCCACGCGGTTTTTGCCCGCGACGGGCACGAAGTCAAACGCTTAGAGAAGACGCCATTCGAGAATGCATTCCAGAATGGGGAGATCAACGAACATTTGAGAAAGGACAAAGGTATCGATCTGGAAATCGTACGCCTCAAGCAAGTTGCGAGACCGGAGTCGTTAGCTGTGAACCGAAGGGACTCCACGATACCAGAAAGTCAGCTACCAAGCGATGATGATAGCCAGCATCAGCCACCAATCACAACTTCGGCGCAGCAGGACGAAATTTCGGTCAGTCACGGGAACAGGAAGAGGAATACGTCGCTGCTACAAAAAGGTCAAGCGCAGCGACGGAAAGTATTGAGTTTACTGTCAAGCAAAAAGACGATCTCTCAACGTAGAACGGGACCAAACTCCCACAATACGGACGAGGACGAGACAGAATCGGAGATGGAGATGTGAAAATGCGGCAGACTAGGTTTGGCCGAAGAAAGCGGATAGCGAGCAATAACCACAGCTACTATATGTCCCTGCTTGATTAGGTAGAAGTTTTGCCTACATGTTCCACAAAATCTTACAACGTACCGCCACTTCAAGAGGACCTCGATTTAGAAGGTGATCTGCACTGAGGAAAGCCTCATCCGAGTTCAACATAGCATGTGCTGGGAGTGGTGGAGGCGAGAAGCGTGGGCGGGTAGATCCTGCCTCGCAGGCGACCGTAACAAACTTTAGAGGTGATCACTTTTCGAGAGACTCCTTGGGAAAGCTCGTATACCTCAACTAAAATGAGCCATCAGGTACATGGAAGTTTCAATCTCTTCACCCATGCTCGTCATATAGATTGCGTAGCCTACGACCGTGCCACCGCCCAGGTGCAGCTGTGGATCTCGCCCGAGTCTGCCTTTCTTGCGGACTAGTATTATCTCCAAGAAGTTTCGGTATCCTTATCCCCACCACATGTGCAAAGTGACTCTTCACACACCTGGTTTGTCCACAGTTTATGTATAGCTTGCCAAATACTATCAGACATATAAACCGCAAGAGTGGTCGTATGGATGGATGGACAGCTCGATAGGCTTCACATTCTGGGCCAGCATCATCGCTATATCAGTGGTGCAAGCGCACGAAAGAACATCCTTCTCAGGCGATAATATATCACTTCTCCATAGCTGTAGAGGCATGTCACAGTCCAGGGCATATCTGCTTCATCGCTAGACAGTATCAGACTGCTTTCCTTTGCACACAAGGTATCGGAGAGTCTTTCTAGGTCTTTGCTGCCATCCAATCGTTGTGATCACTCTGTCTCCATGTGTGTCCGACACTTCAGTAGGCAGGCGAGCCAGTGAAGAGCTGCCACGGTTGTTTCGGTCTTACGGGCGCTACGGAGCTGCAATAATTTGCTGTAGCCCCGCGTTTAAGCGCTGGGTGCTACAGCTGGCTGTCATCCCAAATGTGTATATCAAGGCGCCCACAAAGCTCCACCATGTGTCTCTCCTGCTTCCTCGTTGAACACCAAATCCCAGGCATCCCCTTAAAGGTTGACAGCTCGCATTTGTATTGGCATCCACCTCAAGGAATTTTCTTCGATGGCTCAAGGCAATGCATATAACGAGTTACTGCTTAAGTACGTGACTGCAGATCCCATGAGCTTTTCCCGAAGGTGCAGGTCGTTTTTACTGACAGCTTTTAGCCTCAGGTTGAGCAGTGCGTACTCTGATCTCACCATCACATGTGGTGCGTTCGAGGCAAAAGTGCACAAATGCATTGTCTGCCCGCAGTCGGAATTCTTCCAGAAGGCTTGCGAGAACGGCAGATGGAAGGTACATCTCACGTAAGGAAAAGATAAACAACGAGCTGATTCGCGGACAGGAGGGACAAACCGGGGTCGTTGAGCTTGAGCCTGCCAGCCATGACGACGAAGCCGTAGCTGAGGACGATCCCGAAGCCGTGCGATTAATGATAGATTTTTTCTATCTCGGCGACTATGATCCAGACGTCATCACAAAACATTCTTCCACGAGCTCAGCAAATGAGATCGACTCGGCCCTTGGAACAAGTCGCAGTCCCCAGCAGGAGGCTGTAAAATGCGACACAGTAACGGAGATGGCAATGGAGCCAAGAGATGACACCGAACCAGGATTGCAAATTCCTAATGCAGACCCTGCTGCGGACCAGCCAGACTTCCAAGCTCTTCCAGTCAAGAAAAAAAAGAAGAAGGGGAAAGTCAGGCTATCGAACGACGATTGCTCGGTCATTCAAGATTCGAAGTCGCTGCGGACGAAAAATCTCCTCACGACGCATGCAAAGATGTACAGCATTGCAGCAAAGTACAACATCAGACCTTTGATGGACGTTGCAGTCATGAAGTTCAAGTCGGCAGCGAATGACAGGTGGGATGTCCACGACTTGATCGCAGCTGTACCGGTTGTGTATAACCAGACCGTGGGACACGAAGAAGAAATACGCGACATACTTGAAGTGATGATTCTCGAACATACCTACAGACTGGTACACGAGACAGGATTCAAGGAAGCCGTCGAGCATGTTGATGGTCTGACATTCAGTCTCTTCAAACGTCTGGGTGCCTTGTCACGCCACCAGAAGGTCTGCCGACGTTGCGGTGCCGCCTTCATGAGCATTTGCGCGTTAGAAGGATGCAGGCCCATGCCATTTGGGGACTATAACCACGATTGTGACTTGAAAGGGCCTTGTCGTGAGTGTAGATAAAGAAAAAACCTGCGCTGACTGTTGGTCCTGCAAGTCAGTAACAGAAGACGTTTGGGGAAAGACCTTTGATGCTCGATAGATGCAGATAGCAAACCGGAATCACGGCTGACAATCCTACAGACCTCTTTGCGGCTCGACATGTTCACATCAACCAGTTTAATCGCCAGCGGTAGAACATGTTACTATCACAAATATGCACTCTTGGTCTCAACTTCTGCGCTTGGAACGCGTCGCCTCTTCCTTGCATTGGAAGGACGCCTCTATACGAGTAGTAAGATGACAATAGAGTAACTCAGTCTCTTTTGGACCAAACCTATAAGTCTGGCATGATTACACCACGCTTGAGCAACTCTAGTCCTGTAATTAACAGCCCATCGTTGCTGCGTGCCAACGGTGACACCCTATCAGTATTGTTATGGTCCAGCAACCCATGCTTGAGAGCCCTGGAATATATAAATATCTGCTCCTATGGATAAATCGCTCAACCATGCTACGGCGCCGCGGTAGGTCTGTGTGCGTGTAAGTAGCTGACTTGTAAACTCACCAAGCTGAGATTTTCTATGAGAGCGAAGAGATGCCTTGATCTCAGCCTGCACATGAGACGGCCCTGACCCGATATTTATGGTATACTGGTTAACCGCCATTCGTGTCATGATACATTGGGTGTTAATTGAGGCTACACATTCATTAGATTGGCTAAGGCTAAGGCTGAGTCAACTGCATGGTCTTGTCCAAGAGGGTGGCCAACCAATAATGACGGTCCCGTGATCATTGTGGGTGAAAAAGACCATGCCGTTGATCCATCGCTCTGGAAGCACAACACGGCTCCCGCACAATTTGACCTTCAAGGAAACCGCATTTCCTGCCTCGCCAGAATCTTCTTGTGGAGGCTGCCATGTGGTCAAAATATTCATGGATTGCCCCAATTCCCATCGACGAGGGATGAAGATACCGCTTGCGGATTGCCCCGGAAGGCTAGCTAAGCGTAGCTGGAGCCCTCTATCTATTGCCCGGAAAAGCTTACAGGCCATGAGGTCCATATAGTCAAGTGCAGGCGAACTTATGTTATTCCTCCGTTTGTCTAGATATTCACATAGCTTTGCGGCAAGAAAGTATTGCTGACGTTGCTTGAGCTTGGAAGCCAGTACTTCCAGCTCACGCGACTCCCACGGATATTTCTCCAAGTATTCTCTTCTGGTATCCGAGAGTCTGGGCAGGTTGAAATCACTGGTGTAGAGTTTCGCGTGCTTCGGAAGACACCATATGTACCCGATAGTCTTCAGACCTCGTGAGACGAATTCGACCGGGGGCAGTCGGCAGCATTTGAGAAAAGTCAGTCCTTTTGTCGAGGTGGGCAGGTCCTCAATTGCGGGCTGTATCTGATGCAGGACTCCGTCAATCGTGTGCTGAAGCGATCTTGGATCTGTCCTTTCGTGGTTGATACCACAAGCAATGATCTCTCCATTCAGCAAGAACTGTGCCAGTAAGCAAATACTTAGACTGCGACCCTCATTTGCCAGACTTTGAACGTCCAGTCGCGTTCGGTATGCACACGTGTTGGCTGTGATCGCTAAAGTGTCCCAGGCGTCCTCAACACCCCGTCGCTTGATGTCTGCAAAGATGGTGGCTGACATTGGTTTCAACCGACCATTGGATCGTTTGAGAGTAATACTGTATTTCCCAATCTTTGAGAGCATTACAGCGCACGATTGATGATATTGCTTCCACCCAGTCGCAGAGTATGCCAGAAGGAAGATTGTGGCTTGTTCGCGGAATCTCGTGGCCTGAGCACAGAACTCTCCAGTCATCTCACCGTAACGTCCTGGCACTCGGACACCGGACTTGACTGGTATCAAAAGATCCATTCGAAGGCCTGAGAGATATTCCTCCTGGTAAATCCAAGCCCTATCCCACCAACTGTCCCTTGTAAGATCTTCGAGGATGCGAATCACCTTAAAAATCGTCTCGGTGCAGATGTTGGGGCCAAAACGGAAATTCCCTGCGCTGCCCTCGAAGCTTAAGTCCCTATCGAGGAGATTTGCCAGCAGTTGTGCTCCAGTATATGAATAGATCGGGGTCGAGAGTAGACCGACCGTCTGTGTGGCGTTTTTATAAACCAAGTCCATAGAATTTATTGCTTCTGCTTGCTTTGTTGGGTTGGCCTGATCGATGCAAGCTTTGTCTATCCAGAAGATGTCTATGTTGTGTGCTTCCAGGTACTTCACCGTCCTATCGAGCACACTATTCCCTATGTGCAGCGTGTCTCGCTGCTCGACAGTCTTTCCAAACTTGACTCTACGTGAAGAAAGCACGGAGTATTTGCCATGGCTTGATTTTTCGTGTACAGACGGCTGGCGAGTCCATGACACCGCGATGAATTTGCGCCTTCGCCCGCGATTCAAGACTTTACGAAAACAATTTCCATGTGGCGCCTCGCGGCGTAAGCAGAGGAGATCGTCCGCCCACTCGTGGGCCTTTTCGACCGGCTCTGCGTGTTCCTGTATTGCTCAAAGCTCAGACACAAGACTAGATCGCCAAAGGGCTGGAATGTCTTCGAATTTCGTCAGCCTGTCATCCCTTCCGATCGTAGCCATGTTGGTGTTTCGTTGTACTGGTTTCGAAAAGCTCCAAGACGTGTCCTGCCAGTACTGATGACGACTGGTGTCAAACTCCGATCGAGTGGTAGAATGCAGCCTCCCGCAGTTTCAGATCCGCTAATAACAAGATTGGCGCGTTTCAAGCTGAATTTCTTGTGACAAGATGTGCTGTTGAGTGATGATATCAGAAGTTTTTTTGATCGGCTGAGCTTTATTTGCTGACAGCTCAATTTAACGACCGGTGTAACTGCTTACTCTCCGTACAGTTGACCCCGCAGTGCACGGCTTCATCTTCCACTCGACTATCACCATCCGGCCATGAATGTCAATGCAGTTAAGGTGGCAGACTCGCGATAGAGTAGTCTGTTATCGTCGCGCGCGGACATGATCAAGTACTGAACAGCATGTGCAGCAGTTCCATGTTTCAAGGCGCTGTCACTTTCCGCTTTACCGATTACTCGCAATACGCGACGCGCATAGTATTTTGCCCATAGCCCTCAAATGCGGTGGAACGGTATGCAGCCGACATAGAAGCATAAGTAGATTACGTTGCGCACGCAGACTGCTCATGACGATGTGCCGTTTACAGCCTGCACCGCAATGTTATTGTGGGTGCGACTCGATTGCCAGCAATTCCTTGCTACAGAACCAGTGAAAGCTACCGGAAGCGTGCCCGTAGCTACGCAACATGGCCCTCCCTCACTGCGGTAAAAAGTTCCAGAGGAAAGTATTAGTAAGACGCTCGGTGCTCTTGAAGATAGTCACAGACATGCGCAGCTGTGTCGATGGTGTCCTATGTGAAGTGGAACCTTCAAGACCCTAACCCTAACCCTGATCTGGCATCCTCCCAGGTCAAATGACCTCTTCGTCTGAGGAGTCGCGAATCGAATTCGAACAGTACCTTAGCTCTGGTAATTGTCTGAGCAGCGACTAAAAGTTTATCTGATCAGATTTCATGTGGCCGCCGTTGTGGTAATGAACCTGGACCTCCTAAGATGTTTCAGTTGTACCAAAAGCGCGTCTTGGAGTGCCTAAAATGCATGCAGAGCTTTGGGACGGCTAAAGTCGTAGATAACCAGCATTTTCATCATTGTTTACGGGAGACATGCCTTCGGAAACATCGTTCACTCCACATAGAAGCATGGCTATCGCATGTCGCTGGAGGAGATGTCTTCCCGGCGAAAGATTGACCTTCCAAACTCTTTGTGGTTTGAATTTCCATCTTTCGTCATTTTCTAGTCACTAACCGCACTCATACCTTCCACACTTTTAGAACCTGTCATAAAACATTGTCTGTCCAAGTTTTCACATTCCTGGTTTTCGAGGAGGGCGGGCTGCAAAATAGCCAAGGTTCTCACCTGGAGGAAGTTGATGACTTTCAGGGAAAACGAGTTCCACTCGAAGCTCATTGATGTCTGGACCACTAGGAACCATGGTACGTCGAACTTGTTAGGCACGATATTTAGTGTCAGCATCTTTGATTCGCTAGTGTATCCAGGATGACGCAAGAAGAACGCGATAAATCATGGCGGGCGTCCTCATAGGTGCGATATCTATCAATTGTGTCTAGTGGCTGATGGTTCCATCCAAGTTGCAGCAAGCACTATGCCTCTCCGATCACTTTCAAGCTCTTATACTTCGACAGGTCTGCAGAGGGTGTCACACTGGCGCTTGATGGAGGTTTTCGCATGCTGGCTAGAATTTTGAGCGACGATATAGCCATCGCAATTGAAGGCTCCGTGAGGGTTGCTTTTCCAGAGAGGAGTGCACGCGCCCACGCGTAAGTTACGAACTGGCTGCAGCTTACATACTGGTCACGACGTTTCGCAGCGTAGTTTACGAACTACCTGCATTTTGCATACTGGCTAGTCCTACCATGCCTGGTATGCAGTCTACGCGTGATTTCTCGAAACATCGATGATCATAGTTTGTGCACTGTGGCACAACACTCAAGATAGCCTCGCACGAGCTGACGTGAATAGAGATCGGGCCGGAGCTGTTCAAAGTCAAGCTTTTTCAGCTCGGCAGCAGGGAGATCGAAAGACAAGCCACCAATCTGGCAGCATCACAAGATTGGATGAGGCTGCGCATGCGTTTGAAGTAGAGTACGTGGCTCAAATCATGAAGGCTTGATGTGAACTACAGGAGACGTTCCCAGTGGCTACGGTGGCTCAAGCCAGTATCAACCCTAACACCGCAATCCTCGCACAGCCTGGCAAGCCTGTGGAGCTGATGACCCATCTCAAGATGCAAGAGATCGGCTCACATTGACGGATGAACAACACTGCCTGGCTAGTCCTGAGGCGGTAGCTGTCGCGTCAGTCTAGTGCCAGACTCGAGGTTGGTATCCCGCCCTGTGTCTCGGGCACTTTCTTGCCGAAGTCGATACTGTTCGAGGCCAAATACGATCGCAATGAAGATGGCGACAAGTGCAAGGAAGGCCTGAATGCCACTCAAGACGATTGAGGTTATGTCCACGGCTGAAAGACCAAATTTCCCGAGTCAGTCAATGCGAGGGGAATATTGGCGCGTAGGGAGACCTACCTTCGGTAGCAAGCAGTTCTGGAGTTGGCGTGAGGCTCATAGCCATGATATATGCGCAGTTACGTCAATGGATTTGTCGATCAAACGGGAGCTGTTGTTGTTGTTGTTGTCGTTGTTATTATTGGGAAAAGCTGGCAGTATATAGACGGAAATGGAAGCTTTTGTGTGTTGATAGGCGGTCGGATCGCTCGAGATGAGATATGGTAGCACCAAGAACATGTTCGTGTCACAGCATTTGCGCGCTATGCAGCTATCCACTAGACTGTCGAGTTGACCAAGATACAATGTATCACAGCCCCGCGAAGTGTGGTACTACCTCTTCTCTTAGCGCGTCGAAGACGTTATTATCGCTCCGTCAGGTGAAAAGGAAGTAGTCTCGACAAAGAGCAGGTGGTGGTACGGAGGCGTTCGAGACGCAGGATTCGTGTTCATCGTTAATGGCGAATTCAGCGAGACGACTAAGGTGTTGCTTAAAACATACGCCGACGAAGAAAGATGTAGTCTGCTCGTAGGCAGCTCCTGAGGCAGCTTTACTCTTCGACACATCGTGTGGAAATTACTCACGGAAGGGGATGCTCGTAGGGCATCGGCCGCCGCACAAAGGGCACTCACTATACAAATGCCGCACGAAATGCTTCTGTCTCACTTCGTATAATTGAGACATGGCTTGGGGACGAGGCTTACAGCCGCATCCTTGCTGAATGTGAAGCTGATTCGAGATCTGCTCCTCTTTTGACAATCTTGTGCGCCCTCCGTCTCGTCACAACGGCCAAGAGACCGCGGTGAGTACGCAATCCTAAGACTACATGGCGTAAGTAATGCATACCATATAGTGAGTCCTACACGTCCCCCAGAATCAACCAGTTTAGACATTTGGTCTGCTTGCACTTCAAGATCGAGATGCCGCTTCCTTTCGCCAACTTTGTGTTCGAACTCAAGCAATTGGGTCCATGAGTAGGTAACCTGTTGCGCACAGTAAGAGTCCACAGCGATAGCTGTATGAAAGCCTTGCTATCGCTGCCAAGCTGGTTCAGTTGTTGACACACAGGGGGCAAGATCTGGAATCCCACAGTGTGTCACGTGACCAGACAATGAATCGAGATGTCGAGTTCGCCTTCGACTCGACCCGCCTTTGCTTTGGGTTGAAGCCCTTCGAGCTATATCCTTTCGTTAGAGCCGTCCATCGTTTTGCTCACTCCTTCGTACATAGCTCTATATTCAATTTGTTCTATCAGCATACCTATGCGCCGCCAAAACGTTCGATACTCGCCCATGCCAAAGGGTTACATTAGACACGTCAAGCACCAAACTGCACAAACTGCGCCCAGTCTAGCGGAATATCCAAGTTTTGCACGCGCACCGCCATCACAACTTCCTGTAGTGTACATGCTACCCGCCAACCTTTGACCTCTGACACGCCTCCGTCTTTGAACAGCTTCGAGTAGAAGCCACTTGTCACCTGCACACACTCATCGTCTCCAGCTGGCCATAGCGACCCTATGACATGAAGAAACCCGGCTACTTGAAAACCGCTCACAATATGGATAACTTCATCTTACAGCTGGGCGCTTTTGTTCTCCGCAGTGGAGCATGCCGAGAGGTAAGCAATTTTTGCATGCCTCAGCTGCAGCTGCGAGATACGGTAGACCGAAGGATAGTCTTGCTCAAGCGTTCCATCAGAGTCGAGTCGCTGCAAGATGAGACCACTGTTGGACGTAGCTGCTATATTCGACACGCCGTGGCACGCAAAATGCGAGATCTGGTACTTCTCCAGCTGTCCCAAGATGTCGTCTGCGCTGGGCCCGTTGCGAACGATAAGGCTCACATACGGCGAGGCTATCCTGACGATCTTTGTCCCTTCATGAATGAAACCCTTCAACGTGCTGAAGCCTGCTTTGTCACTACTTCCTCTGGGAGTTTCTGGCATAAGTGTGATGAGTATCTGATTCTTCGCAGGCTGATGGCTCCGGATATGCTTGATCTGGTATTGCGCATGTCCAAGTGCCTTGATTGAAGGCGTGTACGACCATAAAACCCTGCTCAAAGCGTTATCTACTGATTTCTGAACATGGTCGCTCGCAGCGTGGAAGGGTATAGAACTTGCGAGGTCGCATCCGATCCGCCAGATTCGAGGGAGATATTGATATTGTTTCCCATGAAGATCGGAGACATGGTAAAGTATGTACTCCACGCATACAGGCCAGAGCCAGGAGAGATCCGCTAAGAAGATGTCGTTCTTTTGCCTTTGTGCTCGCCGTTTCGTCTTGATGCTCCAATCAATTAGAGACCGACGCCTGAAATCTTCCTCTAAGTAGTATGACCAAACGACTCAATTCTACTTTATGCTCTTCTCCGCTCGAAACACGTTCCAAACGCTTATGTTGGTCCTCCTTGTCGACTTTTATGTGCAAGATATGCCTACACCTGACTGATATGAGACCAAATCGTCTCCTCCGTCGGAGTACAGGAGCCCCGGCGCGACACAAAAGGCTTGGCGTCAAACCGCACTTGCGAGATCTGTATATGTTACACGTAAGAAAATTCCAAGAGAGGTCGTGGCTGAAAAAGAAGATAACGCGCGGTGACACGAGCTAAAGGATGCACAAAAATGCCGCCTGATAGATGCGCAGTGATGTGATAGTTGTAAGTACCATCGTGAGGCAAACGTGCTGCACGCGGGGTGCATCTGTGCTATATATCCCAACAGCGATTTAGCTCGCTATAGCTATGTTAGCACTTTCCGTCAACAGTATGTACAGCTACTGCGACTAAGCTCTTGTTGTCTGGTCACTCTCGAATGACTGGTTCATGCGATATATAGTTCGCCTTGATTGTACAAGTGCTTGCGGCACCTACTTGCTACTTTCAATCCCGAAAGTCAGAGTTGATGAGTCGTACACTGGTCTCAATCAGTTCGGCTACCTTCACGAATCTGCATGGGCAGTTCTCTCTGGTTTTTTGAAAAAAAAAAAGGGGCGCTGGGCTCGTATTAGAGTGTCGTCATAAGTGGTGACCCTATGGTATCCCTCTTGGAAAGGGCGCTGGGGGAAAGGGCGAGGTGCAGAGGTTATATACTATCGAGATCACAATATTACTGCTTTCACTCGACTCGACTCTTGTGAACTACACGAACACGTATCTGACTGTCGGCTAATACCAACCAAGCAACTACCTCGGGCCACATAATATCATGTCGTCCACGGATGTAAGGTATGAAGTGTCAAAAACTCGTGTCGACGTTCACGCGTTGACCAACACGAACAGGTCAATTGCCAACTCTGTCGAGCCTCATGTCGGCAGCCGCCAGGCGGATAATAGAGGCATGCAGAATGTCTTCCAGGCCGCGAAGTATGGGAGCACTGCTGTGCCGCTGCCTCAGCTGAACCATACACACGACAGAACCAACGCGGATGTCAAGGCCCGCTCCGTTGATGCTATCAAGTCGGATAATGACGTCCCCGGCGGCGCTGAAGACGGTTTTTATACCAGAATTCATCCAACAGATGAGGTTCATGGCAAGGCGAAGCTTAGAATTGGCCAGCGCAAGCGTGACATAGTCACAACTAAGGCCAAGAAAATCTGCCGGACGTTACGGACTAGTGCCACTGTTTCAATTGGTTTAGCACTTTTGTGCGAGCGCATCTTCGAGCTCGTTACAAGCTTCGACTGATGCCGGCCAGCACATGGTTGATCATGCAGTTGATGAAAGGAGAGACTTTCGAACAAGACGAAGATCGGACGAAGATGAGGGCGAGCCGCAGCAGGCATAGCGATAGCGATAGTAGCGGCTCTCAGGTAATCTTCAAGAGCCACTAAAGTACGGATCATCATCAGTGTCGACAGTGTGTTTATGAAACATGGGCTGTGATACAAGGTGTATCGTGCCGTTGAGGCAAGTTTAGTGAAGAGCATCAATGCTGAAGGTAACTGTTTGATCATTGCTTCATGACCTCAGCTTTCGTTTCAGATGTTCATTGTGTGGCAGACAAATGCACGTGATCATGACCGACGTGGCGTGATGCTGCGCTGGCGCCCTTTCCTTGACGCGCCCATTTTGCTAGACTCTCGTCCTCATTCGAAACCCGCCTTGGGAATGAATCTTTCCTCTCTGTTTCATACAAATGTAAACTGAACGGGATAAAATTTCTCTCTAGCACGACACCTACCCAGATCCTCGGATGTTCCGACATCTTTTGCATTATTGTTTCCCGTCATCGCCAATTGCACACTACGAACCACGGGTATAACGTGTCAACAACAGAATACACCATGTCGGACCTTCCATTCGACCTCCGCATGTTGCATGAGCGCCTGGCTCGTTCGGATAATACTTCAATTCTCGCTCCTGATGCATGCATCGACCCTCAACTCCTGGAAAAGGAGATGCCCCACACGCAGGGGCTTGGCATTCCTGCAGGGCAAGATGTTCTCAGTACATCTTGTCTGGCTGGGTAAGTTTTTTTTTTTAGATCATGCTAACGCACGAGCACTTCAGGAAGCCAAAACCGGTTAACCCAATGACGGATGGCAAAGGTCACACCAAACACCACGATCTCGAATGCTGTGCCATCGACTGCGGATATCAATCGAAGACAGGGCGAAAGGATCATCTGTCCCAACACATCCGTAACAAGCATCAAGCTGTTGACTCGAAGTTTCGATGCCCCGTTAACGGATGTCCCATGACTGATTTGTCGCTAAGAGAGTTGGACTTGCACGTGAGGCTGAACGGACACTGGGTCACGTGTTCCAGCGCCATCTCTGCCGCTGCCAATCGTCCCAAGTGCACATGCAAGCGTAGACTTATCGTTGGTAACATGTGTCAGGCATGTCACTCAATCGGATCCTAGACTCCAAGCGCAAGTTTAAATCGTCTCGCCTGGGTAGTATAACCAAAGATACCGGCTCTGCAAAGAACTGGACTCCACTCTTTATCCCTTATCGCCTAGAACACGCTCCCACCATATCCTCCCGCGCGGCGCTGTCCGTTGTTCCCGCTCGTCATGCGTCTGCTTTCCAGCCTGAGTTGAGTTATGAAGCACCGTGCCCTTCAAATACCAAATACTCAATCTAGGGGTGGTAGCTGCATATCCGAAATTCGCCGTGTTTCAGCTGCTGCAAGGGCGTAACTTATCACAAATTTGAGCTTCAAATTTGTCCACGACTCCTGGCAACATGCGAGTGTCGTAGAGATATATTGGAAGGTAGCTCTGTAAATGGAATACATTACTCGACCTACGAGTCCATGCTTTCTTAGATGACATGGGACTTCGATAATAGTCTTGTGATCAAACAGGACCCGAATTCACGCGCGCCGCTAACAGAATGCACGTGAAAGGCAATCAATTGGCTCAATTTTGGCACTTATCCCGATTCTGGCAAAGTTGCAGCCTTGTTTAGTGTCTCGGTCCTGGTGCTCGCTTGCGTTGGAATGTAAGCCCTAAGCTCACCCATTACTGCGGTCTCGTTAGAATTTGCATAAGAGCATGCGCTACAAGCGAGCTGTGTTTGCTTTCCTGGCGTGGACACGAATATCCCTATCATTACATTCACGTCATTTATTGTCACAGAATCGATTTTGTACGATCTGCCCTTCTCTCGAAAGAATGAACGACGACCGCGTGCCCATGATACAACTTCCAAGCGATAATAACAAGCGCGATGGCGAGACCTTTACTTGCTACGAAGAAAGGCGTCGGACCGCGAGCTTTTGGTCGAGATACTCGTCTGTAGCTGTCATAGTGGTCTCTACCATCCTCAGCACAGTGCCGGCAGTGTTGACATGGAAGAACACAAGATACGCCAACCCCCAATTCTATGCTTGGACAACACAGCAGAGAGCAACTGTGCAAGTTGTTGTAAATGTTTTGGCCTCTATACTTGGCTTGCTTTGGACTTGGGCCGTCTGCGCTTGCTTTAACATGACTATGCGCTCGTTTCTCAGTGGGAGATCTTTCCCGTTGAACACACTTCGTTTCTACGTCTCGATTTCTAAGCGTACCCTGGATTGGAATCTGCCTCCTCGCTTGGCGTTCTTGTCGTTCATCTTTGGGACTTTGAGTGTGCTGCCCACTTGGCTTTGGACAGGGTCTCTCACCCCTCAAGCAAGTGTCACAACAATCTCGGCACCAATGTTCGTGGGTAAGACCGGCCCAGGGTCTTATCCGTTTCTCCAAGCCTATGATCCTCGGGCCGCTATCAGCGAGTTTTGCGATGAGACGTACCAGCTGAACGGCACATTCAGCAAGTGCCCTAGCAGGCAAAAGTCTGGTCAATTCGTGGAATCTCTCGCATCCGCAAATGTTGCGGCAGGTCGTACTAGAAACCACCCGAAACTGGACAACTCTGGCTACATGTACGAAAATCGATCGTACGGTATCGGTGCTGCTGTGGGCCTACAACCTCTACCTGACGCTGGTCACACAGAATTTTACGACTTCTCTGAGACTGGATATCTAGTGGATACGATATGTGCACTCAATGGCTCTTCAGATTTTACACTATCAGGGCCTATCATGGAAACTCACGACGAACCTGGCGTTCCCCGACTATTTTGGGCACAAGGACGACGGCCAAACAACGACTGGAAAGCAGACCCAAGGACAGCACCAGGATTCTATCCGATGCCCGGATGGGGTCCTGCCCCAGATACTGTAGTCGCCTGGTCGGTGGGTAGTTGCTGCAACACGAATAATGGAACCGCACCATTCATCCTATCCATCGCTGCTGGGAAATCTTATGCAGCCCTCGACAAGCTTCAATGCCAGATCCACTTTCGACCCACTCTTTTCGATGTCAGAGTCTCCGTAAGTAACCGGACGATACACGTCGAGCCCCAGCACAACATCGTTGTTTCTGATCCTGAGCCTCGGGGTATGTTACGCGAGTGGACGCTTCGCGACCTTCAATCATTGCCTGAGGTACAATCCAGCCTCTATGTCTCCACGATAGGCGAGGCCCTCCGAGCCAACGCCATAAACTATATGAACACAACGACGCTTGACCTCTCTGGCCCACAACATCAGGGTATCATACTTGCAATCGAGACATCTCTTGCCGCAGTCATTGATGACATACTGTTATCTCTTGCAGGTTTCGCCTTAACCCAACCTGGAAGTTGGGACAATGACTCTAACGTCAAATTTGCCATATCATCAGTTCGACTCGGCTCATGGAGATACGCATACCCTCTTCTTGCCATCAATATCATAGCTCTTATCGCCATTGTTCTCATTGCTACCCACTCGCGGATGTTCGCCAAAAGCTCAGCATTCGATTTCACGGACCTTTTTGCCATGGCAGCTGCAGCTAGTAACGGTACTGATACGCGGAACATGGCCACTGGTAACGTGAGCTTGACTCAATGGAATGGAGACCCTACAGCTCGAATGCTGACCGGCACGAGACTCTACGTCAATCAGGGTCTGGAGTCGAGTCGCCCAATCGCAATTCATTTTCGGACTGGGGCGCGCCACAACACAAACTTATCATAGACCACCACTCGTGTTCGGTTCTCGTTCTCCTGAGCAATAGGACTAATCTGTGGGTATCGCGATCAGTACCTCACTTGAAGCGGTGGATTCCAATGTCAGGACCACTCTGACTATCCATAGTGACTGTATGAGTCGTCTCTGAGCGGTGATCTGACAATCAGTTCATTTTAACGCCTAAAAGTTCAGTTCAGAGAGAGTCCCATGCCTGAATAGCATGCTCGAATGATTCGAAGTTCCGATCCTTGAACAAACAAGAAATCATGCTATTTTTCTACTAACATTAGAAGATAAACACTACACTCCTGATACACGAATAAACCGTCTCCATTTCTCCGCTATTTCGAATTTGGTGGGATACCGGGGCTCAGCATTGTGGAAGACGATTTTCATGATTCTTTGCTGCTCACCTCCACTCTGCATATATGTCGAGTACAATGTACCACCAAATTGGTCTCAGAACCCGAAGATCCTGTGTCAATCACAGTCGTCCTCAAGAGATCATTGGCACAGCCAGGCAACAAATGTAGTGGCTGTAGCCACACCCGCGCCGAAAAAAGCGACAGCAGGTGCCAGAAAGCCCACCATTCCCAAGCTAGTGATAGTTGCGAAGATGCCGGCTGCTGAAGTAAAGGCCCCGTATGCCCAGCCCTGGAAAGCAGCGGCGAAGGAACCTTGAGAATCGTCAGCTATCATTTGCATCTTCGAGAGGTGGGTGGTGGTAGCTCACCAGGGATCACACCGGACGACCCAAAGCCTAGACACAGCACGCATGTCACGACAATTAAACGTGACCCACCATACAGTGACGAGGACGAGTGTCTCTGGATTTTTGTCAGCCAAATCAGCATTATCTCATAGCGTCCCGAACGTGGCTCACGAGGCTGTGCTGTCCAATTCGCAAAGCCACTTGCGTGGCTTGAGATAAAGTCCACGACTGGATTCCTTTGGCTGATGAATTCTGTCAAGCCTGCAGTAGAGCCTGCGGTAGTGCTCGGAGCGTCTCCGACTTTCCAGCTGCTTTGTGCGTAGAAGCTGATTTGCCAGTCGAATGTTTGGAGAATTTATGGACTTGGTAGAGGAACTACAAGCTTAGTAGTCTGAAATACAGATCCCTATGATAAAAGTGCGGAGAGAAAGTGAGAGTGGACAGTCGTCGCTGCAGTCAGGTCGATACTTATCACAACACAAGTCGAGTGCAGCATTCGTTGTACTAAGTGGAATTGATTGACTGACTTCCCATGAGCGGCACGCCGTATCACTGGCGAAGGGGGGTCGCCAGGCCATTGGCACAGAAGCGCTCATAAAGAGCTTTGAGGCGCAGTCTTTATGCACCGCATCGTTCGCTTGCTGCGGACAAGCGAAATTCGTCCGACGCCGCACGCCAATTGTGAGCTGCCTGGTTGTACCAAATCAGTGCCATCGCTCACCTCTATTGTCATTGATGGAGGAGTCGGCCAGATAGGCGTGACGGAGCTTGACTTGGCGGTTGCCATAAAATGAATAATATCATCAACTAGAGCCTCAAGTAACGGATTGTCTCAGAAGCCCCGGCCTTCGGTGCGAGCCGACGTTTCGTGTCTGGAAGTCACGAGGCATGTCCAGATGGAGCTGCGCCTCGCAGCAGCTACAAGCGCGCGCCTTCCGAAGCCGCCTCCGCGTAGCCCAAAAAGGAAGCGATTGGAAACGAGAGTTCCGCTACATGACCGGTGAACTCAGCCTTGTCTGCGCCGACTGCGAATCAGGCTGTTCATTCATTATGCGGCACAACTTACAAATAAATTCGCAGTACTATAGCACCACCGTCCACCGACATTTTACAAATCATTACGCTCTCATTGAACTATCACACATCGACCATGGCAGTACCATTTGGCTTATCCGTTGGCGACTTCATTGCTATCAGCCGGCTAGCGTTCGCAATCTACGAGTGTGCAAGTGCTTCACGTGGATCACGGACAAAAATCCAGATCCTCATGATCCAATACGCTGAGCTACATACACTTATGTACAGAATCATGAATTCTTGCCTTTCGGGCGAGACAAAGATCGAACTTGCTACACGAAAACGCATGGAGTATCATCTTAGCCGGTGCCGAGAGCATCTGGAACTCTTCGAACGAGAAACAAGGGCTTTCACACATAGTCCAAAAGGGCACAGCGCTGTAGCGAGGATGGCGTGCATAGCACGGCGCATAAAATTTGTGCCTAAGAAAAGTGCGCTCTTCGAAGGGCTCTGTATGGACTTTCGGCACGAAGTTGAGGCTTTCCGGCTCTGCGTTGAAGCTGTGATATTGTGAGTGGCTTCTAACGTGTATCAACTAGTGACTCTGCTAAGTGCAACAGGGAGAATCAGCAACAAACTCGATCAGCTATTCACGAATTGGCCAAAACGAATGTAACGATGGCTTCTAATTTCAACACCTTGATCGCTATGCTAGGTAGCATACCTAGGGATGCGGGCTATACGTGGGAGGGTAGAGAATTGAAAGCACATATCACGCTAATATGGGCGACCGGAGAAAAAGTCCTTGTACCTCTCGACTTGTGGAACAGCTTCGAGGTGAAGTTCTCGTTACCATATCAGCAGGCATTGCTGACTATTACTAGACACTTCACGGATTTTTACTCCTTAGAAAGGACTATCCCGGCCATAAACGCCTATCAAGAAATCATTATCGCCTGACGGACTGCACTACCGGTGTAGGTGTCGATGCAGGGGACGCTAACTCCTGGCACAAAGTCGCTCGCCCTGGAGGCAAAGTCATGATGAGCATCGTCCTCGGTACTTGGCAAAAGTGGAGGTCTACAGGGCAATTTTGTCCAAGATGTGCAAGCGAGGATATCAAAGCCGCTGTGTTCTCGGGATGGAGGCAATGGTATGTCAAACAGCCCCTATTGTAAGCGCTTGTCTTGACTTTGCTGATTGTAAACAAGCACACATTGCCACATCGAGTTCAACACCCAGTCAATCGAAAGCTGGCCTCATACGGAGGAGCCAATTGATATGGCATATGATACTTCTAAGGATCAAACTCTCGATCACGACATCTGTCGTGATTCTTCGGATGCAGAACAGAAGATGCCACTGATTCCATTCCAACTTGGCACAAGACCACAAAGCAAAGAGTCGATGCCAGAGTCTGCTGTGTCTGTAACCCCGCTAGGGGAAGATGCAGATAGAGAAAAGGACTTGGAACACATTACAATAGTTTGGGCTCCGATTTGGAACATGGTCTTCAGGTCGAGAGGCTGCATGTGTCGACTTGGTGGGGACTCTTCACCCTTCGCCAGAGATGTCGATATACCTTTCGAGACCCCCTGTCGTCTTCACTTCCCACAGGAAATAGCTGCCGAGTTGGGTGTAGAACTCAAGTGTCCACAAGAAGGATATGAACCTGATCAAGACCCATACTTTGACAGGTTTGGTGGGCGTATGGCTTTCGCTGCTTTCATAGCTGACCATCCCATCATCAAGAGGTCTATCGACGTTCGTACGCTTTTGCCAGCAGGCTCGTGGTCCGAGGCCTCTGACCGACTTCGAGCCGCGGGCCAGGTCAAGCATCAGCGCGAAGCTTTGCTGGACTGGAAGAGAGACTACCAAGAATGGTACTTTGAATCGAGAAGTAAATATAGCACTATGCGAATGAAGCCGAGGAAGCAAACAAAGCCAAGCAGGCGCACAAGCCAACATGAGGCTACAAAGAGACTAGAGATTCGCAGAGGCAGTTTTTCTTAGCTTGTTTTAGGAAATGTATGCGCCGAATGAATCAAGTAAATTTGTTCTCATGTTCCATCTTTCTAGTGTAGCTCTCTTAAAGTATTTATGCAGGACGCTCCTCTATATGAGATGAAAGAGAGAAACCTACAATCTTGGTATACGTATAAAGCGCTCCGTATCTTCACTAATCCAGATATTGCAGGGTACTAAGGTTGAGTATCATAGAAGACAGTTCTCTCAAGGCGCCATGATGCAAATTCCAGGAGATCACCCAAATCGCTGCACATTGGCGCACTCGAGATGCGTCGTATTCCTCGAACGTGCACTTTCGGAATTGTGGCTATGAAAAATAGAACTAAAAGCATTGCAGCAGCCTCAGGGTTGTATTACAACACGACTGTAATGCTTTTTAGCTATACAGGGCGCCCCTTCTCGGCGATTGAACACAGCAATACCCGCAGGGCCAACCAAGACTATGGTATACCAACACCGATGAGAACGAAGGAAATTTTGAAAGTAGCCTCGAACATCGAAGTGTATAAACATTTGGCTGTTACGAGTTCGAGCACGATCTTCCTTGTGGAGAACCCAAGTGTGACCACGGTGTTGACGATTACAAGGTGACTGCACAAGGCTCGCATACCATATGGACTGCAGTTCCTTGCAATACCTCCAGGGTTAGGGTTGAGTTCTAGCTAAATTCTGTCAACCACTGTCACTGATGTGTAATCATCTCGACGATTTGACAGTAAATTGCGAGAGTGTGACAAGATCGCAACACTTACGTATATATCATATCTGGCGTGATTGAGAAGTAGTCTTGAATTCGTGCTGTCAAACAGTAGGATTTGCAGTGGTATGGGTTCTGATATGATCAGTCTGAAGCACATACGTCGTGACGACGTGCAATTGGTCGCTCGAAATATACCCCGTATTCGTTACCCCAATCACGAGTAATATGTTTGCTAAGTAGTATAGATTGATTGATTGATTGATTCTGTCAGGCTATTCACGGTGACCGTATGAGCCGTTCCTAAGAGAACCTTACTTACAAATGAAATTCGTTGCCTTCGCTCAGGGTGAGTGTGAGAGTAATCCATCCCCTATACTGCCTGTATGACCTCCTGCTGGTAGGTCAACCTGCCTGTTTTCTCCAAAAATCGGATGGTAGCCTTGACGACTGCCAAATCCGCCCTCCATTTCTCTTTCGGGCCGTCCAATAACTGCCCTGTTCTGGTGTCCTTCTTCGAACCCCATCCTCCTAAGAGGTAGGGTATATCTCCCGACCTATCGCCTGCGGCTGCTCGTAGCTCCCTACGCTCGTCTGCCCATCTCGGGCACCAAAGAAGGACGTGTTTGATGGTTTCGTCGTTGTTTCCACATCCGCATTTGGCGTCGTCCCTCAGTCCTGCTCGGGACGGGTACTGGTTCAGGCGGCAGTGTCCCGTTCTCGCCTGGATGAGGATCGACGCCTGGTCCGAGGTGAGCGATCCGTATAGCTGTAGGGTGTGCTTTCCTGGTAGGGCGCGATCCATCTTCCACGTATATTGGCCGGGCAGCCTCGTGGTGTCGAACGGGTTCGGATCTTCACTCCTATCCCGATTTATCAGACGGATATTGACTGCCACCTCCCGCACCCTCTCTAGTGCCGGAGCCGTAGGCTTACCCGTGTGACTCGACGCCTCTCTTGCTGCGTCGTCGGCCTCTTCGTTTCCCACTACGCCTTCATGGCCCGGGGACCACCTGAATCCGAGATCTATCCCTGCCTTGCTAAGAGCCTCTATGCTCTCTGCGATCTTCGACAGGAGCGCTCGTCCGGTCCTAGCATCGTTGCCGGCTTGAATTGCTCGGAGAGCCTGCTGATTGTCTGAGAATACCGCCAGCTGTTGAACCTCCGTGAGATCCTCCTGAGCGTACTTTAGAGCCGCTGCTATCGCTGCTATCTCTGCACTCAACACCCCACACGTGGATGCCCAACCTATCGAGTCCTGCCTGACGACCTGGGTGACCATCCCGGTCCTCTTTACGACTGCGATGGCGGCCAGCCGCTTCGCGACTGACGCATCCGTGTATAGGCCCACAGTACTTGCTCCTGCGATCGTGGCCGTGTCCCTGATTGCCTGATCTTTTTCTTTGATGACCACTCGATGGCTGTGGTCTGTCCATGGCGCTTGGATCCATGGCGGGTCACCCATAGGTAGCCTAGATCCATTTGGTTTCAGCCGCTCTTTCGATACTGCGACTGTCGTTCCGAGCGGCGATACTTGTGTGTTCACGTTGAACCCACGTAGTAGCGCGCTTTTTGCTGGGTTGCTCTTTGGGAGAGATATAAGCTTTGCCACATGTGCCGAAACCTTCCTGTCTAGACGTTCCTTGGTGGGTTCGAGGCACGCTTCTGCCTCGAGGATAGGTAGGGCTACCTTCTTCCATGCTCTCGTTATCAACCTCGCTCCCAGCTTTTGTACTTTTTCGAGTGCGTTCACGAGCCTGACCACGCCGACCTTCCCAGGGCCGTACCACGCCGAGGCGGCGTAATCGGTGATCGGTAGAACACCGCTGCGGAAAAGCTGTCTCATCTGGGCTGGCCTTGTACCTTTGATCGCCTGGAGTGACATGCACGCTCGAGTACCTTTGTTGATCACTCGTGAGAGGTGTTCGTCCATCGCCAGCTTCTTATCCAACGTGACGCCGAGAACTTTGACACTTTGCTGGGGTAGTATCGCGGTACCGTTGGAATGGACTGCTCTAGTGTCATCTGCCCCCGTCCTCTTGGTGAAATGGATCAAGCTGGTTTTGTCGGCCTCGAACGTTGCGCCGCTCTGCCTCGCCCATCGCTTGGTATGAGGTAGGATGGTATTCTCAATCGCTGCTGTAGTCTCTTCCTCGTCCGCCCCTACCACCCAGGCGTTAAAGTCGTCGACGAATCCGTTCGACCCCCCTTGGCCGTCAATCGACCTCTCGACTAGGTCGGCGTTGTAGAACACGTATAGCAGCGGTGACAGCGGTGATCCCTGTGGAATCCCTGCGTACTCGATCTCCGCTACCTCCGACTCGTACCTACCTACGGTGACTGAGGCGTGCCGACCCGTACAGAAGTCCCCTATCCACTCGACCATCGGCTTTGGGACCTTCCTCGCCGCTAATCGACGTTCTAGCACCTTCGAATGCACTCCGTTGAAGGCGCCTTTCACATCGAAGGAGATCAGCGTGAGAATCTTGCCGCCTCTCCATGCCTGATAGATCCTCTCAACGAGGACGTTCAGTGCTTGTTCGGTTGACCTCCTAGGTCTCGCGCCGAAGTGGTTCGTTGGAAGAAGGTTGTACTTTTCTGTCATATACGAAAGGCGTGCCGCTACCACTGCTTCGAGTCCCTTACTTATCGTCGGGAGGAGTGATATTGGGCGGAAGGCTTTCGGTCTTGTGTAGTCTGCCTTTCCCGGTTTCCTCAGGGTGATGATCCTGGCAGTCTTCCATTGCTTAGGTACATGTCTCAACTCCAGTGATGTAGAATACAGCCATAGTATGTGGTCGCCTACCGCTGGCCATAGTTCCCTCCAGACTCGGAAGCTGATCTCGTCCATGCCTGGTGCCTTGTCCGGGTTGCTCCTAAAGATAGCTCTCTCTACCTCGTGTTTTGTGAGACACGGCCACTCTAGAGGTCGGGCCTGGTGGATGGCCCGCCGCACTCTATTGGTTGATGCCTCTGGCATTGGAGGTGTAGGGAAGAAGGCTTCCATCAAGGCCTTCGCCTTTTCTTCATCCGATTGGTACCTTTGTCCGTCCACCAGTAGCTCGGGTATATCTATGGCCGCGCCGAATGGTTTGGCGTATCTGGCTGCCTTCCAGATGTTGTCCGGGTTGTCTAGAAAATCCTTCCAGTGCTGTTTCTTCTGCTTGTCGATCTCGTCTAGGTAGGTCCTTCTTGCCAGATGGGCTACCATCCGTGCCTGCGTAGTATCCTCGTCCCTCCGACGGAGCGTCGTGACCCGGTTCCGTTTGATAGTATAGTCCTTCCGTAGGGTCGAGAGCTCCTTCGTCCACCAGCGTTTCGCGTACGGCGACTCTTTCG
>Ga0265797_10003203_pt1 | contig 26486 bp, 22 predicted proteins | sample P2T30metagenome_FD_192433 | JGI IMG/M metagenome (GOLD analysis project Ga0265797, IMG submission 192433) | Plant litter microbial communities from East Loma Ridge, Irvine, California - P2 T30 | ecosystem: Environmental > Terrestrial > Plant litter > Unclassified | place: USA: California... | reverse complement strand
CACCCAGCAAGGCCAACACGAGTACCCAATGGTACCCCTGACCGAACACCTCATTGCCAGAGCATGGTGCCAGCGCAGAACCACCGCCCACCAACCACCATCTCCATCAACACCTAACAGCAGCGCACCCCCAACCCCCACCCACCCATCCCCCTCACACACAGCCTCCAACCCCCATCTCGCCCAAGCCACTTCCGGCCTATACAACACAGCCTTCCTCGAAAACATCCAAAGCGCCCCCAACCTCGACTCCCTAATCAACCTCGCCGAACTAAAACAAAGCACCGTCAGCCTCCTGTACCTCAAAAACTGGTCAAGTTTCGCCAAAACGATCGAATTCCGCCAACACGCAGCCGTCACCAGCGCCGCCGAAACCCTGCCCTGGATCGACTTCGTGACGTCTCTCGTCGCCGCCGCCCACGAAAGCAGCGCGGAGAGAGTCCTGCGGTTCTGCGCGCGCGCGGCCGAGAACCCGGACCTGACGATTGAGGGCTTGCTTGATTTCCTGCCTATGAGGGAGGAAGGGGATGTCGTCTACTATCTCGACCGCATGATCGACGCGGGACGCAGGTTCTTCGACCACGATGCGGCGCGGGCGGAGGTGGAGGCGGTTCTTGGTGATGCTGGCGATAAGCGGTTGCGGAAAGTCGCGTTGGAGCTTGTTGAGGAGAGGAAGGCGGAGTATGACCCTGGGGTTGTTGGCAATGCTGTCAGGGGCAAGTTTGAGGCGGGCGGGTATGGGCAGTTCAGTCGCAAGTTCATTGACGTGTACGCTCCGGGTTTGAGCGAGGAGGATAAGGTCAAGCTTACGATTGGGTGGGAGGCGCCTGTCGACGGGCCTGTGTCTGAGTATGGGGATGAGTCGGAGTATGGGTCTGGATCTGAGCCGGGGCCTGAGTCGGGGCCTGAGTCTGAGCCTGAAAAGGAGCCTCAGCATAAGGCGAACGAGCTCTCCTTAAGGACGTTGTAGTCCTGGGGTGTTGACTTATCGCCTTCCTTCACTCGGGGGATAGGAAGGGTTTGGAGAATATCGATTGGAGTACAGGCAGAAACAAAGCAATTGTCAATTAGGTATACATCGTTCTAATTCTAAGTCATAAACTCATCAACGTGCAACAACGACCAGGCAGTCTAGCCCTGGTTTTCAAGCGCACCAGTGACGTGCGTAGTCTCGCCAGTGGTGTAGGTCGAAGTGGCGAGGAAGATGAAAGCGACGGCAACCTCAACGGGCATGCCGGGCCTGCCCAATGGAGGCGGGCTCTTCTCGCTTCCGAGACCCTCGACACCCTCGGGACCCTGGCCCTTGGTGGCAGGCTGCAGCGGCGTCCAGATGATACCAGGCGCGACCGAGTTCACGCGGATGCCGTGAGGTGCTTGCTGTTGGGCCAGGGCACGGGTGAAGGCGGCGATGGCGCCCTTGGTCGAGCTGTAGTCTACCATGGTAGGGTTGCCCATGTAGCCAGCAACGGAGCCGCAGGTGATGATCACCGAGCCACGAGGCATGTGAGGGATGGCGTACTTGCAGATGGCCATCATGGAAAGGATGTTGAGCTGGAAGGTTTCCTGCATGACTTGGAGGTCGATGTCTTTGTGGTTCATGCACATCTCTTGTTGGGCGGCTGGGAAATTTGGTGTTAGTGTGAGCTGATCAAGAAAGAGGGACTGGGAGGGACTGACCATTGGGAACGAGGACGTTGAGTCTGCCGTGGACAGACATGTGCTCTTCGACGGCTTTCTTAGCGTTGTCAAAGTCCTTCAAGTCGGCGGCGAAACCGTGGGCCTTGCGGCCTGCCTTCGCGATGTACTTGATGGTCCATTCGGCGTCCTCCTTCTCCTGGGGGAGGTAGCAGATGGTGATGTCTGCGCCCTCGCGAGCCATGAGAATGGCTACTGAGCGACCAATGCCACTGTCGCCACCGGTGATGAGGGCGGCCTTGCCTTCCAATTGTCCGCGACCTTCGTATTCCTTAAGGTATGGCTTGCCCTCGTTGTCCCAGTGCTCAATCTGAGTCCAGGCGGCGGGAGGGTCCATCTTGCTGTCCAGGCCAGTGCTGCCGGTCTGATCTTGTGCGTGGATCCATGAGGGGTAGGCGGTGGTAACGCCCTCCTTGTTGTTGTTCCTGTTCTCGGGCATCTTTGCGGTGATGTGTTGGGCGGTCTTGGTTGGTGGGGGTGTATAGATCGGTTGGTCTGGGAGAAGTGAAGATGGGGATAGGAAGAAAGACAAAACGCTCTTGCCTGATCACTTTTTTTCCCGCCTTTAGACAGCTGCAACTCCATCTCCTAGCGTTCAACTGCTCATCATCAGGTCATCGCATTATCACCACGTTCGTGATGTCATGACGACGAAAGAGTGCAGAGATGCAGTCTGGCCTTGTCGAAACTCCACCTTTTCCAGTCGGTGGTCTGCAACGTCGAATGCACCACCCATGATATTATCCCTGCGGCTGTTCAGTATGACACTGCAAAGACGAGCAAGCGATGATCCAAACACAAGATGGAAAATACATATCCGATAGCAGTAAGAGTTGAGATCTCCGATGACTCGAGGTACTCGTCGTCGGCCTTTGAACGGGAAGCGGCGAGAGGACCGAACGGGCCGAATGAAGTGAATGTCCGATGCCGACGTGGCTCTTATCTTCTTCGCCTGTAACGAGCAAGGGAGTCTCGCCTCTCCTGTCGTACGGTACTCACTTCATATACACAGCAGCACTTCGTAAGCCTACTGTATGTCGAAATTTTCGAAATATGCGAAATCTTCCGAGACTTGATTAAATACTCCTGGACAGATCACATGCGTAATCGATCATCAAGACTGAGTGAACGACTTTGACACTCCCGCTTACTAACATACTTGATGCACGGCGCATATTGCAGATGACATGGTCGTCGGAGCAAACGGGACAATGCATTCGCGTGTTGTACAAGTCTCAAGTCTCAAGTCTCAAGTCTCACATTTGACATGCACATGGTGCAGATGTGCCAGCTTCAAAGAACGATCCAGGACTCCTCATGTCTTAGTTGGTAGTGAGGTTTTTGACAGCTCACGCAAATGTGCGGCCATGTCTCGCCTGCTAAAGCCATGTGTTAAAGATGGGCAAACTCATCAGACCAAGCTCACCTCCTTGGCTTCTATTCTATATATTATCTGTGTGCAGCAGCATTTCTTGGAGTGTCATCAACCCAACACATCAGAAAAAGACAGTCAAGATGAATAACAACCAATTCGACCGCAGAGCGAGCGGCACACCGCGACACACAAGAAACACCAGAGCGCACGGTGATGCGCAAATGGTCCTTCCGAAAGCAGCACACAGCGCTGCCCTCCTCCAGCCCACCAACCTCCGCGGACGCTCGACCAACGCAGACGGAAGCTTCAACAACAACGTCCCCTACCTCATCTTGACACCTCAATCCCAAGGCGAGCGTAGAACCCTGATCACCAGCATCAGCAACTTCCTAGGTAACGACATGAGTCTCTGGCACCAAGCTCTCCACTGCCCACAGGGACTTCCCGAGAATGCCTTGGACTGGAGCACCGTGCTCCTCCAGCGGACGTACGATCTTGCGAGAAGCATTTCTGAGAACGGCAACGGCACCGTTGCTCAGTGGCGCCAGGGAGTCTACCAAGCCATGAGCCTCACACCCCCCAGACCTTACACCTTCCAACTGGGTCCAAGCCGCCCTTGAGAAGAAGAGTTCCACTTCTTCCGTGTCTACTTCTGCTTCATCTGCTTCTTCCTCCAGGGCCCACTCTTCCAGAAGTGCCGTGATCAAACAGTTACAAGCCCAGGTGAAAATTCTGCAAGAGAAGCTGGCAGAGTCCGAGATGGATGCGAACTTATGGCGTGAGATCAGTGAGTTACAAAACGAAGACGACGACGACGACGACGACGATAAGAGCTCACGGCACACCAATCCGGGGCCCCGGTGATGACAAAGTTGGCGAGATGACGGCGACCACGACCGTTGTCAGAAAAGCCTCTTCGCAGTCGCATGGTGGTGTGCACCCATCCGAGGAAGCTGCGAGCTCCAAAAAAGGCTCGACCAGCCACGAAGCGCTCAAAGAATTCGAGGACACCAAGCGTGAATTGGACGACAGACGCCTCGAAATGGACAGCCTCTTTGATGGCTCCTCGGACGGCGGGATCAAAAAAGAAGACGACGGAGCCCCAGCTTACAGCTCTCCCCCGAGCCCTGCCCCATCTTACTGCCACTCTGCTGCTTCCTCTGAGGTCTCCGAAGAGTTGTAGCGTTTGGTGACGCTGGTGGAGATTGAATGTGACCTGACCGAGCTGAGAACTTTCGCACTGCTGGGTTGTGCGACATGGAATAGCGTCGATGGATCGGATGTGACTGAGCTGAGTATTCAGACGCTTGTTGTGTAGTGCGGAACGGCATCGATGGATTGAATGTGACCGACATGCATGCGTAGACGGTAGAAGTTGTTGAGCAGTGTGAAAAATGCAAACGAAATCTTCCTCGTCTCCCTTACCCTTACACTCATAGTTGCACAGGATGGAACTGAACAGACCTGATGTCGCTTCATGTTGGTGTGTAATGCAGGTCAACTCTCATGTTCAAGCTTTCAAGCTTTAAAGTACGACGTCGAGTGATGAACACCAAGTATCTTGGAGGCGAACTCTTTGCCGCACTAGTCTTCGGATGTAGACTTCCATGACAGGCGTAGTGAGCCCTACTTTGAACATCGGGACCGGGGTATACTGAATCATGGAGATATGGTTGAGCGTCCAGGTCGGAGGAGAAGACTTGTTGTGCAACATGAGTCCGAGAGAACGATGGGCCCAGACTCCAGATCCAGTAGCAAAACACATGCTTACTATAGGCAGTTAGCTATCAATTAGCTTGACTCTTCGCAACGCGGCGTCTGCCGAAGTAACATCGGGTGTTGAAGGTATCACCAATCCGTTGCGCCGGCGCCTGGTGTGCGATGTTATGATCTTGGCAATGCTGTGATACAGTATCTCTGACCTCGGTGTCACGCGTACCTTGGTGGTAGTATGTATGCATGTTCGAAGCATACTCTCGACGGAGGTGATCGGCAGGAAACGGGATCTGATAAGTGATTTGTCCAATTCTTCCCTCTCGAAGGATCCTCCTAGTTTTGATGGCGTGGATGGCGTGTCAAAGGCAAATTGATGGGCGGAAAGCGCCGGCTGCGTTGGCCGACACTGCCCGTGGACGAATAAGGCTTGCCATGGCTTGCTCCAAGCAACGACAAGACGCCAGGATGGAGGCCAAGAACGCCTTATGCGGCGAAGGCGCAGAGAAGGACGGCGCAGAGGTTTAATCAGGGTGGAGATGCCTCGCAGCGTTGGAGAACGGCGTTGTGAAGGTAGCGAGATATCCACCGAAATCATCAGACCCTGACTGGTGTTGGTACAGGCCAATTGAAAAGGTTGAAGTGCTTCTGAGGGTTTTGAGGGTTCGCTAATCTCGGCCGTTGCAGAACGCTTGCAGAAAGCTAAAATCGGTAGTTGCAATGCTCCCCTCCGCGGAAAGCTTGGAAGTAACAAAACCCAGGCGTGCCGTTGCCTCCGCTCCATCGCAATCTTTTCCTCCCATCTAATCAGATCCCTGCCATCACCCACACCACCTCCTCACTTCACCTGCGGAAACATAGACAAGATGGGTTTCCTACGACGGTCCAAGGCACCGGCCGCAGTTCCTGCTCCTGCCTTTGATCAACAGGATGTCGAAAAGGCCCATCACCAACCTACCGTCTCTAGCGACAAATACGACAGCGACACCACTTCGGACACCCTGAGCATCGAAGCCCGCAACGAACGCGAAGTGCAGCAGCACCCTGAGCAAGTCACTGCTGATGCCCATATTGGTATCCAGAAGGCAGAGGCTGCAGCTCTGGTCTGGGGCAAACCCGCTCTCATTTTCATCTACGCATGGTACGCTTCCGTCTCATCATTCTTGCTCAACATCCAGCGACCAGATACCGAACACTTCTAACCCACGCACAGGGTATGGCTGGTCATCTTCATGCTTGCCTTCCAATCCTCAATCCAACTACTTGCTACGCAAAAAGGCCTTGGAGACCAGTATAGCCTTCCGGCTATCGGCACCGCTAGCATCCTCGGTGCCATCATCGGTGGCGTCCTCAAGCTGCCCATTGCGAAGACTCTCAACCTGTGGGGACGTGCTGAGGCCTGGTTCTCCTTCCTCGTTGTTTACATCGTAGGCATCATTGTCTCCACTACCTTCAAAGGCACTGCGGGATACTCGGCTGGATACACGCTCTACTGGATCGGCTACGATGCCATCTACTTGATCTGTGACATCTTCATCGCCGACACCTCCGGCCTTCGCAACCGGGCCTTCAGCTTCGCCTTCATCTTCACGCCATTCGTGGGTTACCAATCGCCGAGTTTCGTCGTTGAACATACACTGACCTCGCACAGATCATTACGTCCTTCGTCGGACCGCTTGCCGCCGAATCGTTCATCAACATGGCAGGATGGCGCTGGTCCGTTGGAGCCTTCGCCGTCATCCAGATCGTTGCAATGGTAAATGAACTCGTCCCGTAACAAAGGCAGTGTACATGCCGGCTAATACATGCCTAGGCTCCCCTCGGACTCTTGTTCAAATACTACGAGAGGAAGGCGAAAAAGCAAGGCTTGTTCGAGACTCGATCAAGCGGCCGAAGCGTAGCCCAATCCCTCGTGCACTACTTCCACGAGTTCGACATCGTCGGTGCTCTCATTCTCATGGCCGCTTTTGTGCTCTTCCTTCTGCCTTTCAGCTTGCAGACCAACAACCGTGTCACGTACGGTAGTCCTGCTTTCATTGCAATGATTGTCATCGGTCTGTTGCTGTTCCCCGTCTTCGCCGTCTGGGAGAAGTACGTTGCTCGAACCCACTTCATCCGTTGGGAGCTGTTTAGGCAACGCACCGTCATCGGAGCCTGCATGGTCGCTGTTGCCTTGCAGTTCAGCTTCTACTGCTGGGACCAGTACTTCAACCAGTTCCTTCAGGTTGTCTACGGCCTCTCTTACTCCAAAGCCGGTTACATGGTTCAGATTTACACCGTCGGCTCCTGCTTCTGGGGCGTGGTGCTCGGCTTGTGGGTGCGATACTCCCGTCATGTCAAATATGAATGCCTCTGCTTCGGTCTGCCGCTTGCATTCCTCGGAGCCGGTCTGACTATCCATTTCCGTGGTCAAGGCGGCGGAGACGACATTGGCTACGTGGTCATGTGCCAGATCTTCATTGCCTTTGGCGGCGGCACTCTCGTCATCGGCCACCAGGTTGCCGCCATGGCATCGTGCGACCGTGAAGGCGTGCCCATGGTCCTCGCACTGCTCGGCTTGTTTGGCAGCGTTGGTCAAGCTATCGGCTCGGCCGTCATCGCCGCCGTCTACAACAAAGTCTACCCGGAAGCTGCGGCATCCAAGCTTCCTGCAGGCAGCGAAACGCTCGTCAACGAGCTATTCCTCGGCGGTGCGGCGTCCGCGGTGAAGTACGCTTTTGGCACGCCGGAGCGCATTGCGGCCAACCATGCTTTCCAGGAAGTGCAGAAATGGGGCGGAGTTGCCGCTACGTGTGTCTTGATCATGGCTATCCCCGGCGTTGGCTTGTGGAAGAACTACAACCTGGACAAGAAGCAGAACAAGGGTACCGTGTTCTAGACGTGTCGACTCACAGGGACGAAAGACAGGAGTTCTGTTATGCTGGGTCGGCGCTGTGGAGGATCGCTAAGTTCTGATGGACTTCTGAAAGGATGCGATACCGCAGTATAATCAGTATAGTATGTGTCACAGTGTTATTAATGTCTTGTTACGATAAACATGGAAAGCGCCCACGTCGTCTTGTGTACTTATGGGCCCGCCTGAAATGCTGTTTCGTGCCCCCGAGGTTGCCATTGGGCGATCCGAAACGCGATTTTGACGGAGGAGATGAAAGTATGCGTACATGTTGAAATGTGTTAACTAATATGGAGTCCGCTATATCTTCACATGCACTACTGCAGGTCTGAGTGTTCGAGGACATGGTCAAAGCACAAGGCTCGTGGGGCGAGACTTGTGGACGGTTGCATCCCCAGCCCTGCCTCGGGCTGTGTAGGCTGTGTTTCACAATAACAAAACGGACGATACGACACCAGCCATCCCGAAAACCGTTGCATGCGCCGCCGGCCACATTGGACTGACTCGCCCTAAGAACATTGACCTCATTGCTCTGCCCACAGCCACGTCAAGCCTACAGCACATCACGTGTCTCGCGCAAGCACCCCTCGACAATGATACGTGCATAGCACGCGCTTGAGACCTCAAGATGAACCAGGACGAAGCCGACACCTTCAATAGCCCATCGCGGCGCAAGCCCAGAAAGCTGCAGGTCCGCAGCACGAGAACGAGCGTCGACGAAAGCGCAACCGATCTCTCGCATCTGCAACACCGCGACGACGATAACCACCACGACCAGGATCGCGGCCACGCCGAACACGACGACAACGAGGCCCTTGAGTCTTTCAACCGGCCTGATCACCAGCTTCCTGCCCTACCCATGGACGAGGATAGCTATCTCCACGAAGACTCACTTGGCGCTACGCAGCGGCACTCCGATGAGCCTAGCGAGCTCTCACTGCGGAGCGACGACGGCGACGTGAACGATCTGGACGAAAAGGCAATGCGTAGGCATCTAATGGATGTCGAGTCCAGCTTCATGCCCGAAAGCGCGCCTGCGCAGACGCTTGGAGAGTCTGTGGGTGTGGACGATACCTACCTTGAACTCGCGAAGCCTGGGACACCTTCGCCCAATTCTTTGCTGGGTAGCCTGAGGAGTCCGCGATCGCTGCCGAAGCGCCCTGATGAGCACGATCAGGATCAGGATCAAGAGCAAGAGTCGCATACACCAGATTGGCAACACGCGCAGGACAGCTCTGGAAGCAATGGCACAGAACAGGATGGAGGAGAGAGCGTGTTGTCTCCAGCAGCAGCAGCTTCGCAAAGATGGAATTCACGGCACACATCAGCTATCAGCGATACGAGCTCGCAGTCTGAGCACGCGAATCAGCCGTTTGTGCACTCGATATCAGACATCTCATCCGATTCCACGCCCGGCTCTCCTTCCATGAACCGTCCTGCCTCAAGAGAGCCGACACGCGCTTCTGGTCTCACACCTCAAGCGCAGGACGTTCCGTTGCCTTCCTCCCGCGCTGCTTCTTCACTGGCTAGTTCGCAGGTCGTGTCGCCGCGCCGACTTCGACCCGCTTTCCTCAGCAGCCGACAAGCCAGCCAGCGATCGTCAAGATCCACCGCCACAATAACATCGTCATTTTCGGGAAGCGATACCACAGTGGGAGCCGACTACGCTCTGCAGACAGGAGGCGCAAGGCCTGGAAGCGGCTCACAGGGCGGGAATAAGATTCGCGCATCAGACTTCTTGAACCGACTGCCGAGTATGGGGAGTGAGGCGTCGTACATGAGTCGAGATGCAGACACCTTTCCGACCATTGCTCGATTGTCGGGTGGTATGGAGAGAAAGAGGCTATCTACGCGACTGGAGGAAGAAGAAGAAGAGCCTCAGACCCCACGGCCTTCAACTTCTCGCAACGATGCGCCGACAGATACGGTGCTGGCGCAGCGGATCGAGAACATACACGTGCCCGAAACTGTAGCACGCGACTTCCGCGCCCGGAATCCTACTCTGACTGACAGGCGACCTGCTTCTTCCGACGGCCCTGCTCCCTCTGCCTCGCTCGGCGGCCGTCCGCGCAGGACGTTGACGCTGAAAGAGCAGAATGGCAAGATCGACAAACTGAGCAAGGAGAACTTTGACTTGAAGCTGAAGATTCACTTCCTCGACCAGGCGTTGCGCAGCCATTCGGATGAAGGGGTTCAAGAGTTGGTTGATAAGAATGTTCAGTTGCAGACTGATCTTGCCAACGAGAGAAGAGAGTCTCAATCGATGCGCCGAAAGATCAAGGAGCTGGAGCGCAAAACAAAAGAGCTGGAGCAAGGACTCGAGGATGCACAGAATGCCAAGGGGGCCTCTAGAGAAGAGGATTTGGACGAAGACGATCCTACCCTGCAGGCCGAAATGCATGAAGAGATCCTGTATTTGCGCCAGCAACTCGATCACTCGGAGAACCAGGTCACGACAATGCGTGAGGAGATGCTCACAGAGAAGCTGGAGAAGCGCAAGATGGCAGAACACATGCGTAGTATGGCTGGCCATCGCGCGGAAGACAATTCTGGTGTGCGCGAGACTATGGAAATGTGGCAGGATCTTCTCAATGCAGAGACTGGACGAAGGGAGCAGTCGGAGGAAGACGTCCGCAAGCTTAGAGAGGAGCTCACAGCGCTGCGGATCGAGAGGGCTTCGACTGCAGTACATCGTCTGGACAAACGACCAAGTCGCAACAGCAGGCTTGGCTTCCCGCAGCAAAGCGCCGACTCGGAGTCCAACTACTCCAACGGCGTTTCTGGAACTGAGTCTAGCCATACTCTGGTTGAGAACTTGAGGCACGAGAATGCAGAGCTGCGTCGTGATCTGGGTGCGCAGACCAGCATGCTTACCTCACGGAATCGCGAGCGCGAGCGACTGCAACAAGAGATTGAAGATCTCAAGCTACTGCAACGCAAGAGCGACGGCGCCCGCTCCACTACGGGCGACAGCATCTTTGACCGCTCGATCTCGAGAGCCCATCAGCGTGCACCTTCACGTGTGAGTGATAATACAGGTATCACTGATGCTGAGCGTGACGACTGGGACAGGAAAGAGGGTCAGCTGAGGGACCAAAATGCCGAGCTTAGGCTAAAGTACCAAGAACTTGAGCGGACACACAACACACACCTGCAATACGTCTCGGCCCTGGAGAGTGATTTCCAGGAGATGGAAAACGATCTCAACAGTACTACAGAGGACCTCAAACTTGTGGTCGCAGAACGTGACGAAGTGTTACAATCCTCTGAGGATTTGCAGAACGAGCTTCAGCGGCTGGAACAAGAAGCTGTGGCCGAGATCGAGAAGCTTGAAAAAGAAATTGATCAACTCCATTCGCAGTTGCAAGGCGCGCTCAAGAGGGCTCAGAAGACGCAGACTAAGCTCGACCACACGACTGATGGGTACAAGGGCCTGCAAGGAGAACTCAGGGAGATCACGCAGAGTGTGATGAACCTTGAAGATGAGAAGCAGGCAAACATGCGCACAATTGAGACGCTTGAACAGCAGCTAGCGGAGACTGAAGACGAGTTGCGCCAGTGGGAGGAGAAGTGCAAAGAGTTCGACGAGAAGAACCGCAAACTCGAGATCACGCAAGAGAGCTTGCATTCTGAGATCACTTTCTTGCGCGAGGAGCAAGAGGGCGACAAGATCAAGATTGGAGAACTCGAAGATGCCCTCAATGCTGCGCACCAGAACATCCAGGACGAGCAAGAGAAGCTCCGCGAGATGGAAGAAGATATTGTCCAGGAACGAGAGCAGCGAGATGTTTTGGAAAATCAATCCAAGGAGGAAGTCCAGAAGGTGCTTGACGGCTTGAACATCGAGAGCGGGAAGACCAAGGACGAAATCAGGAGGCTTAGACGTGCGCTTTCTGCCAAGGAAGTGGAGGCTGGTTCCTGGAAACAGCGTCTCGAGGAGCTCGAAGAGAACCTCAAGGAGGTGCTGGGCGACCCCAATGGCACCAAGCAGAGCATGCTTGCTGAGATCGAGAAACTTCAGCGCGATCTTGAGCAGACCGCAAACTACCTTGACCGCGCCAAAATGGATGTGGCCGACAAGGATCGTCTTCTGCGACACCGCGATGGCTTGCTGGAGAGCACCAGCTTGGAGAGTAGGCGTCTCTCCGACCTTCTCGACAAGGAACGCATGGCAAGAAAGCACGACCTCGAGCTTTTCGAGAAAGAATCTCGAGGCAAGGCCACGACCATGCGCACGATCGCTCAACACGAATCGAGAGTCCTGGAGCTCGAGACTGCTTACAGCCAGGACAAGCGGAAGATGGTGGCTCTGGAGCAACAGTACCGCGACCAGCTCTCTGACCGCAACGCCCTGCTTCTTGCACTCTGGAACCGTCTTTCAACCCTTTGCGGTGGCGATTGGTCTCACAACAACAGTCTGGTCAACGGCGAAGTACCATCTCTCGAAGTCATCAGTCGCGGCTTCTCCAGCTTCAACAAGAATATGATATCGGCCGTGAAGAAGATCGAGGGCTTAGTCGGAGACTTCAAGCAGCGCATCAAGACCGTCGAGCGCGATCTCACCAAAGACTACCAAACTCTAGAAAACAGCCTCGAACACCGCGTCCGCCGCGTAGAGTACCTCGAGCGCGCCGTTAAAGACACCCAAGCCCGCATAGCAGAAGAAGCCGCCGCGGCCGCACAAAGGCCTCAGACAAGCCGCTCCGTCAGCTCCAAGAGCATGAAGCACTCTGAGGAAGTATCCAAGCTCAAGTCCGAGGTTAAGGTCCTCAAAGCCGAGCTCAAATTCCACCGCCAGCACCCCAGCGCCATGGCCCAGCAGCTCATGCACCAGCAATCCCAGGGCTACCACATCCGAACTCTCTCGAGCGGCAGCGGCAGCGGCATGAAGCCCCCGAGCCCCGCCCGCACCATCATGAGCACCCTCCTCCGCCACCACAGCACTTCCGCCGTCGAGCAGAGCGCTTCACAAGCGCAGCACCTCGCCCAGGCTGCCCAGGCTGCTTCTGCCGCTACGGGTCTGCAGGGCCAGAGTCAGAGTATTGCCCTGGACCCTAATGCCGCTTCGCAGCCCGGTGACCAGCGCTGGATCCACCGTTTGAAGGAGATGGAGCGGAGACTCAAAGCCGAGCGCGAGGCTAGGCTTTTGGATCGAAGGGGTGCTAGGCAGAGGTTGGAAGAGGGTCGGTTGCAGAACGAAGAGCTCAAGGCTATGTTGGAACGGGAGAAGGAGAGGGGCGAGAGTCAGATGGGGAGGAGGAGTGTTGCTTCCGGGGCTGTGGTTGATGATTATGAGGATGAGGGTGGGTATGATGGGGAGGAGAGGCGGGATTGAGAGGGGTTTGGTAGGTTGTGAAGGGTGTCATTTTTCTTAACTGTATTGCTAGCTTGGGAGCTATGGGAACTATTGGAAGTTTTTGATGAGATTTGCGCTTCTGTTTTCGCTTTGCACTACTACTACGTCACAGGCTGAGTGGAAAGATGGGACACTTTGGTATTCTTCACCATGAGCTCGGAATTGGGGAAACCGGTGAAGAAACACGAGCGTAGCGAGTATTGCTCTGAACATTTGATCAACTTCACTCTTCGGCATGAGGTGCAAGAACATTGGTTGGAGGCTGCTACGGCCAAGCATATCGATCTCGCAGTCCGGTCGAATTCACGAAGCCATACTCAAAGCCAGCCACGTCCGTTCGCCGCGCTAAGCCCATTGAACCAGATACCTGCCATCTTCGAGTACCCTTGATCGTTAGGGTGAAGGTAATCGCTCAGGTCAGTCGCCGGGTTGAGAGTACTCATGTCCACGACGGCGACTTTCTTGCCAGCGTTGGCGCGCTGGGAGACAACCCCTGTACGTCGACGTCAGCCATCTGGACTTCTACTTCAACCAGAACACATCAGGATCCCAGAAAGAAAAGAAAAACATACCCTGAACCCTCGAATTGAAAAACGCAATATTGCTCTGCGTATTAGCGCTCGTGCTCGGAACAATCTTCGCAACCAACACCGCCGCCCGCGGCCACTTGGCGGTCACCACGTCCACCAACTTGCCCAAGCGCTCGTGCGCGGTCTCCCAGCCGTACGTGTTGCAGTCGTTCGTCCCGGCGTGCAGGAGGACGGCGCTGGGGGTCCCGCCTACGTTCGCCACTGCGCCGGCGATCTGGTCGATCGTCCAGCCCGGGTGGCCTTCGTTGTCTTTGTCCGGGAGAGTGCCGCTGCGCACGCTGCCGATGTAGTCGACTTTGGCGCCGGCGTTGGTTAGGCTGGTGAGGAGGGTGGCGCGGTAGGAGTTGCTGGAGGGGGAGCCGACGCCGTACTGTGCTTGGGATTATTTTCAATGTTTTGGGTGCGGGATCGATTGATACGTACGGTGATGCTGTCTCCGAGCGGGAGGATGCTGAGGCTTTTGCCGTTGAAGGTTGTTTGGCGGGTCTCGAGCTTGGATGGTGAAGAAGTGGGTGCTCCTAGCACAGCTGAGGCTGCTGTGCAGAGCGCGAGGAGGGTTTGGGCCAAATGCATGTTGTTGGCTGATCGATCGAGTCGAGGTGATGCTGTTGTTGTAGAGGTTGGGTTTTGGATTTGGGAGAACTCCACGGGGACTCCTCGTTTACTTGTATAACATTATATTCTACGTTCATTGATCCGGTCGCTTAGCATTAGTTACATGAAGGCTTCGAAACGATCGGCGGGTTTCGGATTGAGTTGATTGCTCGTTTTACCCGACTTGGCGTTTTTGGTGTGCTACTGTTTGTCCTCCGGATCGTGAAACTTGATTTGTGGAAGTTTGCGATGTATTTATTATTCAATTCCGGAGACGCGGGGTTGTTTTGATGGAGGAAGTAATGAGTGGTGGTTGTATACCTTAGCAGTAGCATGCTATATATATGTATGCTGGTTCTATGCTGCGACGCTGTCGAGAATTTGATTCAGGCGAGCCCAGTGACAAGATTTCCAGGTCGTCACAATGATTTTTTCAATTTTCTTATTGAGGCGATCAGTCGTTGACGGTCACATAACCTTCGTTCGTTGTAACGACATGTCGAGACTCAATAATCCTTGCCATTGCTTGGTGGAGACATCTTGTCGATCTCGCGGTAACGACCACCACATGCCGAATAGCTGTGCGGAGGATTCCGTTTTGGGAGACATTCACTAACAAACATAGTCAACGTCAATCTACTCTCGCTACTTCCATCACAACTGTTCTATCCTCAATAATACACCACCCCACTCCATACGACGAAACGAACGACTCCGTATCAGTGGAGCGAGGCATGTCTTTAAGAACAACATCCAACCCTAACCCTAACAAAGCAATACGCTGATGTAACTCAAACGTTTTGGTGAGAATTTTATCCCGCTCTTCTTTTCCATGTGTCACTCGAGCCTCCTGCTGAGGACTTTCTGTGTCAAGGCGTCTGCAATGGCGCTAGGCCGTTCAATTTCCTTCACTCCTGTAGAGACACACGGTAGGTCAGCGTGGAAGAAAAGACAAACAGACAGACACGTAAAATACAAACTCTCCCTCCGTCACCGCACTCCCATTCCTTAGCTTGCATATCTCTCGCATACGCCAAGTAGACGCGGTGTAGCGCGCCGCCGGACAAAAGGATGACTATCGCTGAGAACATCGCTCTCGCGCCCCAGCAACGCCCTGCGCTCCAGCGGCAATACACGTCCAAAATGAAATCCCCCATCCCGGACTACCTCAAGGTCGTTCTCGACAATGCCCGTGCCAATGACGAGGGCGCGCCGGCCCACTACATCGAGCCTCTGGCCAAGGCAGACACCTCAAAGATGGCCGTCGCCCTGGCCATGGTCGACGGCAACGTTTACTCGGCCGGCGACGACAAGGTCGAATTCTCCATTCAGTCCATCTCCAAGTCGTTCGTCTATGCCCTGGCCATTGAAGATGCCGGCCTGCCCAAGGTCCTGGAGAAGATCGGTGTCGAGCCGTCTGGCAACAGATTCAATGAGTTGTCGCTTGAACGTGGCACCAACCGGCCGATGAACCCCATGATCAACGCCGGCGCCATCACAGCCCACTCGCTCGTTGTTGGTCCCAATGCCACGGCGGACCAGAGGACGGCGCGCATCCTGGACGTGTTGTCTCGCCTGGCTGGCCGCCAACTGCACGTCGACGAGGAAGTCTTCGAGGCCGAATTCAGCACCGCAGACCGCAACATGGGTATTGCCTACATGCTCAAAGCTGCCGGTATCATCTCGTGTGACCCCCGTGAGGCTGTCAAGGGCTACATCCGCCAGTGTGCCATCAATGTCAACGTCCACGACCTGGCTATGATGGCCGCCACCCTCTGCAACGCCGGCGTGCATCCCGTGACAGGAGAGAAGATCATCCGTGACGTGCACAGTGTACGCCAGGTGTTGTCCGTCATGACGACTTGCGGCATGTACGACGCGGCTGGAGACTGGGTCTCGAACGTTGGCATTCCGGCAAAGAGCGGTGTCGCTGGTGGCATCATCGGTGCCCTGCCAGGTCAAGTCGGTATCGCCGCCTTCTCCCCAAACCTTGACGAGCGTGGAAACAGTGTTCGCGGCGTCGCCATCTGCGAGCAGCTCTCTCGTGATATGGGCTTGCACATGATGGACGTCAGCCAAATTGCGCGTGCCACCGTCCAAACTTCCATCGCCACGATCGTCCCTAGTGAGAGCCAGCCTCACCATGCCCACTGTGCACGCGAGATCGTCGTCTTCAAAGTGCGCGGAGCTGTTCGCTTCGCTGGTTCGGAGCGTCTCACACGAGCCATCGCCCGCGAAATCGGAGAGCCAGACCCCGACGACCCCGGTTCTGGACGACACATGGATGCGTGCGGAGTCGTGCTTTCTTTCAAAGACGTGTACTCTCTGAGCTCCATCGCGAGGCGCATCGCTCATGAGGATGTCAACCGCATTCTCGCTGAGGGCAAAAAGGTTGTCGTGATCGACCCGACGGGCATCTTGGAGTGGGATGTCGACAAAGCTATCAATGGCCGCCACCCACGCGTCGTGGAGAACGAAACCGAAGCGCGCGACTACCTTGGAGGTACTGGCTGCAAGACTGTGACTGAAGATCAAGGCTGGTGATCGTGAAGATGGACTGTTAATGGCACCTGGTGCCGGCCACAGAGTCGGCTGCTTTGGGCGCGTCCGTTCCTACTACCCTCGACATACCACGTAGACGAAAACAACCAGAGGACGGCACACGGTGGTGCGAATGATGATATGTCATGAAACACGACATTCTGAGACAGCATTCTCGGCACCGATCATCCAGAACTGCAGAATCCGATCTGCCAGAACAGGCTACAGCCACAAAGGGTCGCACCTGTCTCATGAAGAACGATACCGCCGAGTTGTTTCACGCTCATGGGATATATCAGTGACTCGGATTGCCACGACCCATGACGCCACAAGAATATCCGAGTCGCGACAATGGGACTGTGTAATCGCATCATGGCCCATCCCTTCGATCCTGCGCAAGGACCCGGACGCTAGGCAATTGTATCGGGCTGTGTGTCGGCGAAAGCAAGACACAAAACACATGTGTTAAAGATCTTGCAGATGGCTCGAAAATGAGACAGCACCGAGAGTCAGCCCCGTGGACTCGTACGCACTGATGAACGACCTCAAGATTTTATAAAGATAAAAAATAGAATACAAAATTCCTGCCGCCACGTTCGATCTTTCAATTCACATACCGGCATGCCGATATCTCTGTCGAACCAAATCAGAAAGCCACCACTCGTGGAAGCATTTCATGCACTATGGCCTTGTTTACAGGTACCGACCAGACCTGAAGTTCCCCACTCCTCGGCTACGACTTCGGCATCACAACTCGGCACGAGACTGTGTCAGACAACATACAAAGGCATCCCACTAACACTCATCCAAGCATAAACCAACGTCTCCGTGTGTACTATCCACCAATGCCTGCCCCATCCAAATCTTCCGCTCCGGAAGGCTGGGTCAAACCCGATTTACAGCTACCCACGCCCGAGCTCCAACTCGACTTCAGAATATGCGTCCAGCTCAACCCAATCATACCCGTGGGCAGCGGACCTTGGGGCAAACGCAACTGGATCAGTTTCAAAGGTGGCCAGTGGAGTGCGACATGGGGCCAAGGCACCGTCGAGGTAATACCGCCCTCCACCGTCGAAGAGATCGCGCATTAACTTCTCAAATCAGCCCGGCGGTCAAGACTCGCAGATCGTCCTCCCTGATACTCTGCACACTTTCGTGTCGACTAACTATCTGCTCCGCACGGCTGACGAGCAGCCCGCTTTCATCGCTGTGCAGACTTCTGGCTGGCGCACTGGGTCGAGGGAGGTGATGGAGCGGCTGTTTGATCCTGAGAGAGCTGATGGTGTGGATCCGAGTGAGTACTCGTTTAGGTTGAGTATCAAACTTGAGACCGGTGATGAGCGGTACAAGGAGCTTGTGAATAGCGGCATGTGGGTTGGATCTGGGGCGAGAACGGGGTCTGAAGGTTGGTTGATCAAGGGTCCGGAGTGAGAATGCTTGTTTGCTGACGGGATCTAGTAATTTACGACGCATATCGTGTGGTGTGAGCTTTGCTCACGGCAATTACGGACCATTACTTCGAATTCGAGATGGCTAGGATGTCCGACTTCAATAACCACCTTTAGCAGGTCCAATATGATTTGGCATGAGAAGGTCAAGATTAGGAACGCCTTAGTCTTGAACATTATCATTGACCGTATCGACAAATTGAGTGTATCTCCCTATGGAACTGGAATCTTACTCCAATCACGACATAACCCGAACAGCGTACGGCAAAGTTTGCCATACGTGACATGAACATCTGCTTTCCGCCAAGATCCAGCTGCCAAATGTACAAGCCGCGCACTCGGATGGCTCGTTGGCTGGCTGCCCATGTTTCGGAAGCGTCCACGACCGGGGCTGAAGCCTGTGATGGGTAAGACCAACACATCACCAGCGACGATCTTTGCACGACCTCCTGGATGGCTATCGTTGCGGCTGGACAGAGATTGCCAGGAAAATTTGGATTCCGCGCTCTCGGTATGATCTTTGACCGTCTGGGTTAGTGCTGGAGGGCCGGTAAGGTCCAGCGGATCAATGCTTGGTAATATGTTCTCGTCTGTCTGTATCCTGGCGGCCAAGCTAGACAAGAAAAGGTTCGCGACAGGATGGTGTGGAGACATGGCCAATGCCCAGTTTGTAATCTGAACGGGGAAAGTGTAGCCCATGCGCCAATAAGTATCGTCGGGATCAGGCAAGTTGTCGGCTTCAATGCCAAAGATTGCGTTGACAGCCTTTGCCGAACCGATGATGCTGGGTGTCGTAGTCTCGATCAGGGACGTATAGCTGACCGGAGCATCTTCAGGAACGGCGTACCCTGACTTCAGTTGATACTGGCCGTGTTTGTTGCCACTGCCATCGATCCAGTCGTCGAGATCGCTCGCTTGTACCCAAGTGGACGGATGCGTTAACGGCTTGGAATCGATGTCTCCGTACTGCAGAGAGTCAGCCTTCTGGCCGATCAAGTTTTGGACACTCGATGTATGCACTTACAACACCCCCAAACCACTTCAGGACCAGGACCCGGAAAGCATCGGCTTTCTCTACCGGATAAGCAAGCGTTGTAAATGCTGCGTGGAAGTCGGGTTCGTATTCTTGTACCAAGACGTCCACCCCGGCGTCATCCCACATGAACCATGCCATTTCTACATCTGAGAATTCATCGAGGCCAATGGTGGCCGCCAGCCACTTTTCGACGCACTCGTGGACGAGCGAGCTCCATGTTTTTGGATCAGCTGAACGAGACGTCTGATGTGCGATCAGAGGAATGTTACTGTTGTCGATGAACGCTTCATTGGCGAAAGCGAGATGAAGAGCGCATGCTGCAGCATCGGTGATGTCGACTATGTGACCGACTGTTTTGCACTCTGATGCCACTCCATCGTGGTCGATCCATGACCGTGGGATGTGCCATTCTGGATTCTGTGTTAGCTGGATACAGACCGTCTGGCATGTCTGCTACGCACTTCCACCATTTCCAGTCGTTACGCCTTGTATTTGGTGAACGATGGGTCGAGATGGAAAGCCGGTGCTGCGGATGATGAGCAGAAAGATCACTGAAAAAGCGACCAGACTCAGCGCGGTCTTCTGCACGATTTTTTGAACCGGTTTGATGTGCATCGAGCTGGCAGCGGGTCAATTCTTGAGACGACGCTTCAGCTTCATGCAAATTGTCGCTCAAGAAGCATGGGACTATATAGAAAACCGCATGGGAATCCATCATCGCAATTTCATCCCAGGCAATGTATATCATCCCACCGCCAGCAACCTTCGCAAGTCGAGTACCATGGCCACGTGTGATAACAAAGCAGTATGTAAGGCAGACCACGAGTCAAAAACGAGTCGTGGTGACATGAACGTGCTCATCGCTGCAAACACAATAGGTGGATTTCCAGAGCTGGGGAAACCGTTTTGCATTCCAAATTGGCAAGACCACGAGGTCTAACGGTTGGCTCTAAAGGAATAGCCCTAACCGCCTTGGAGAAGCGTTATCACGCGGTCTAGATGGCCGGTGGCCTAGTTGCATCAGCGCGTCGATACCAGGTCGCTTAGTGTCTTAGCTTTGAGTTGTTTTGGCCTGCATGTGATCGAGTCAAGTACGTTTTGGCTAGGGGAATCAAGGCGTTGTCGGCTGGATTTAAGCATCGAGAAGCAAGGAGGCTATGTTTGCTCCGCTCAGTTGCCGCCGTACTAGCTACGCTCGTGGGAAATGCTCTTTGCAGCTTGATGCTTTCTCAATAGGATCACAGTGATAACGCGGTATATACATCAATTGAACATCTAGGGTCACCAGAAACTCTTCGCAGTCAATTAGATCGAGACAGTGTTGAACGTTCATGAGAGTAACAGGTCCTAACTAACTTGTCTCATGAGAGCGTAGGACGATCGACTACATTTGACTCGCTCGCTTGAAATTGCTTAACATTAGAAGCTTTCGTATCTCGCATGCATGAAAATGGGACCCTATGCGATTGATCGTCCAATCAATCCCACAGCGCTTAACCGAAGTCTATGTATATACAGTAAAGCCGGTTAGAGTGCCCTACTTCAAACCCCCACTTTGATCGTCGCCGGCGTTAAATACGCATCGGCAACTATGCCTCTAGCAAAGAGTTATGTGAAGACGAATGGCTCCCGCTGTCGGCGATCATTCTCGCTTGCATCTGGAAGACTTCGTATTGAGATCGAGACGAAGGATCATACTAATGTTTGCTATAGGCCTGAACTAGATCCTTCGCTCGCAATAACGATCTGTAATTCATTGAGGACAGCGGTATCATGATCATGCCGCGGCAAGAGCGCTCCATTGTTAAGGTACAACATCTAAAGGAAGAAGCGATAGTGTCATTTTTGATGGAACGAGACAATGTCTGCAGGAACAGGTACCCGTCTTCTGTACATCGATCAATCCACGTATGAGATCGAGAAGGGACGCGAACGCAACCGCAACGCTAAGAGAAGATGGAGTACGTGCTATAGCTACAAGCAGCCTTGCAACCCATTGTGCTGATAAATTATCTTGTAGGACAACGTCAACAACAATCGGGAAACGACTCTTCGAATCATCGAACGCCCAGATCGCCACCACATACTCCGTGTATGGTCGACTATGGCCCAGTCAGCTCACAGCTTGACTCTCTAGCACTCCCCACGGCTACCGACTTTGTGGCTTGTTCCAATGATCAGGATCAATCGACTATGTCAGACCACATCCAGTCCATCGCATACTCGCAGGGTAGATCGGCAGTTGATATCGATGACTTTCTCACAAGAGATCTCGTATCGATGCCCTGGCCCAAAGACCTGTGTACGAACTCGATGATGTCGCCACACGATGTATCTTGGCAGAATGATCGTTCATGGGTATCGTTTCGTTCCTTTCTTGAGTGTGCAGCTATATCTAACAGCACTCTAGGGTACGCCGTTGCAGCTTGGGAGAAGAGGTACATACCCTTATATCGCGGACGTGACAGCTCTCAGCCGCGAGATGAGTTCGTCCACGAACGACCGGCCAACGACTGGGGTTGAAACCAGTCGCCACCCACAAACTGAGTCGCTCCGGATCGAAAAAAGCCCATTGCATCTGGCCGTGTTGAATGGTTCGATTGGGATTGTTCAGATCTTGATCGATGCCGGTGCCGACATTAACGTGCGATGCTTTGGAGAACTGCCTGGTATCGACCTTGGTAGCTTCTGCCAGGACGGCAGGACGCCGCTTGAGATCGCTATTTTACTACGAGATGAGGATATGGTTCGTCTACTTGTTTCGTATGGGGCCAATGTTAACAATTAGCCGGTGTCGACAGCGTGTGTCTGCGAGTCAGGTTGATGGATTGTATATCACCTCAGAGCAGTACATCTTGTAAGATAGTGGGAAATGTCAAGAATTCGGATCACCACCTGCATCAAATATCTTTAATGTGAGGTGTCTCTCTATCCTTTCGAGAAATATGCGCCTTCCTGGGTTACCACATTTGACAACAGAAGAGATCGACTCGCGGTAGGGACTGGATATTCATTTCGAATCGTCTATGAACTATGTATTCTCCCCTTTTAGGTACATCCAGATGCACGGTTGCTGATACACACGTCGGCTCCGTTGAGGATACCATTCGCCTGTGCAGAGTAAGTGTTGAATCCGACCACACTCTGCGCATCCGAGATGTATCCCTCGGCAGTGCCTTCGGTGAAGCCGTTTTGCGGAGACGACCAAGAGATGCAGGCTTGCACGTTGGCGGAGTAGATACAGTATGATCTGGGGGAGGTTGGGAAGCCGTAGTTTGGGTTGCGGCCCAAAGCACCAGCCAGAGCATCAACGGCACTGCCGCTGGAGACGTGGCTGGTGCTCTTGCGCCAATCGTAGCGAGCTCGCTTCTCGAGAAGTTGTTCATCGGCTGTCGAGGCCTGGCATGAGCTCACCGCAGCCCTCATGGTGCTCGAGAGCTCCGAACACTTCCACTCGGTGTTTTGGGCTTGGTCGTTAACCAAGGTACCGCTCATGGTTGCGTTGAGGAATGAGGTGACGATGCGATCCTCATCACCGGTGGCGAAAGCCTGAGAATAGGCGTGAACAGCTTCTTTCGCTGCAGTGGATTCCGAAGAGAAGAGGAAGTAATCGTAGTTGGTGCTGTCTTCTCCGAAAATGACCGGCGTCACCTTGGATATCCAGATGTAGGTGCCATCAGCAGCAGCATCAACGCTAGTCAGGGCCGACAAGCTTGTAGGGAGTGCAGCTCCAGTTGACAGGAGGCCTGCGAAGAAGAGTGCACTCAGTGTTGTTTTCGTGGAGGCAGACATGTTGATTGCAGAGCAAGTGGAGGATTGGTCGATTTGCGAGAATGAGGTGAAGTTGAATGGAGTAGTGAAATTCCTTTTGCTTCGCGGTTGTCTTTCCACCTTATGTCTCTTGCGAAAGTGCACTCACCTTTGTCTTCCTTGCCATCTTCGTGTCCTCGGACCGAGGAGTTTACTGAACAAGGATTCAACCTCTTCAATAGTTTCCTGCAATGTCCTAGACTCGTGAGCAGGACCTTACATTGAGTTGCATTGGGTTGCCATTATAGACTCAATCCAGTGTGATGATCTATTCCAGAGCCACGCTAAAGTTGAGGCTAGTTAGATCTCACTATCGATTTCTTCACATGGGAAACCACGCTGCTCCAGCTCCAAGTTGTTTTGGGCGAGTTGCTCACGCGGCTTTAGCTTCGGATGCTTGAACCGATAGTGTTTTGACTGGAACGGCCGAAGCACTCCGTAGCGTGATCGTCGCGATCGACAGGGAAAAGCTTGTCAATCTTGCTATTGCTTAACCCTAGAGGACTAACGTCATGGAGGTCAATCCTCCGAGGAGAAGCTCGTACCTGCGAGGTCACAATATAACCTCTCCGCTCGAGGCAGAGACGTGGAGCACCGGGATAGCATCTCTTCCACTTCCAACAGCCCATAACAGGATAACGATGCAGCCCAAGACCGCAAACCTTCTGAAGCAGGTGTCCGTTAGCTTCGTGGCAGGAATGGTAGCCACGGCTATCTACAATCGCACAATGAAGGACAAGAATGAAGCTCAAGCACATCTACCAGCATCAGCTGAGCCCAAGTGAATATTCTCTAGATTGAGAGCGGTTCGCAGAAGACTTGCTGACATTTCAAAGAGTGGCGTCGAGAACTTGAGTCTGAGCAATGCCGGCAGCTCAGCCTGGGATTTCGTAGTGGCAGATGGTGCGATGGATCTATTCCGGAGGGGACAGGGGTGGGGCATCCATGGACACAGCGCCCGCAGTAGCATAGCTCTCACTGAACAAGCAGTCGTTTCTGCTGTACTCTGACCTTCAGATCAACTTGTTGAAGGATCGATCCTTCGGTGCCGTATGTCCCGCATGGAGAAGCTTGTTCTGGGCCAAGTGTCAGCCACCGGTTAGGCTTTGATCGTTATTGTGTTGTTGCGGAACAGGGCAGCCGGAACGGAAACAGAAACGCCATCGACTAGGACTTGATCTTCAATGCAAGGTCATAATTAGTCCGAGAGTCTGATATCCTCACGGTCAACGCAAGCGACCGACTTGCAGATCGTTCGCTAGCATAGCAGGTTAGTGCAAGGCCATACCGAGCCCAGTCACGTTCCGTGATGTTGGCCCTGCGGGCAGAAAAAGATATAACGACGGGATGGAGTCGAGGAACTTCCACTTTTCGCATCTCAAGCAATCTGCGAATACTCCATCATGTCTTCCTCATCCTCGACCGCATCCACCTCCTCCAAAGCCATGCTGGGAGCTACATTCTTGATCAGCTTGGCCTGCGGGACTGCTGCTATGCCTGTTACTGCAAACACAGCAGCAGCCTTTACTACGACTGATGCTAGTCAGCCCGGTACCTTCATCTGGATCTCGAAAGTTGCCCCCAGCATCTTCGGCGAAGATACTTCGGCTTACGACTACTATCTGCACTCCGATGCCACCGCAGCCAAAGAGGCTGTTCAGGCATACGCCGGATCAGTCGCAGCCAACGACCACGAAAGCAAGCTCTTGACCTCCTTCCTGAACGCTACTTTAGCCGGGACAATGAGCGCCGAGCAGGAAGCCGACAATGCCTGGAAGTGTCTTGAACTTCCGAGCTCGATCAGGTCCACGGTAGCGACCTGTGAAGGCGTGGAAGCCGAAGAAGTGCAGGAAGCGAGCTCCATCGAACGCCGCAGCATGTTCAGGTGGGCGCTGAGCACCGCACACAAGTCATCCAAGTTCGCGATGAACACGCTCTCTGGCGTTCTTGGAAGTGCGATTTACAACAATCTGCCCGAGTCTCCTCGATCGTTCTGCAACACCGCCAGCGATGGGACTAATGCCTGTTTCTCGTGGTCCCGGGTCGAGCAGTCATTCAACGAGGGCTATGCGAAGAGTTTCGTTGATGATGCATTGACCACGGTCGACTTCAACAGCTTCAGTGCCCAGGCGAACGGCGTCGTCAGGAAGCGTCAAGCGGCAGCAGATGCATGTCTCAGCAACCGCCCAAGTGGATGCACCTAAGCAAGATGCCGTCGGAGATCGGAGGTGAATCAGTTCGGGTAATACGGAAGAGACGCGATCGCGAGAACTGCGGTTCCTCAACGAGCTCAGTGGAATCGCCTTGGTGCCGGATGTCGGTAGACCGCTATCGTCTTCCAGGGCTTGCTGTCGCTGCAATCCAGACCCGCAACGGGAAACAACACAATCCCGAAGTAGCTTTGCAGTCATTGTACAGATACGCAAGATCATCTCTTGAGACATATGCGTCCGAGTTCGTGAGCACCTCAAGTCGCAGTGAGACTGACTGTGGAATAGATCTTGGTGTCAAATGTGTTCGAGCCGAGGACATTGTATGTCGACGCTGCCGAGTGAGTCCAGGTATGGCTCCTGAGGTTTTCGGGAATAAGCAAACATCGATCGAAGTAAGATGGTGATGGGCGCGAGAGACCTTGGACGCGAGTTAAGGGACTTCCATCGCCTAAACTCCGCGGCCCCGGGCACGTGATGATGGAACTAATTACCGCGACGTGACGCGGCTGACCTCACCATTATATGTCCCGATTAATATGTCTCTCAATTCTAACCCCTCGAAGGTAGATCCATCGTTGACTTGTGTCATCTTCCTCACCTCCGACATCTTCATCATCATCATCATCATCACTCTCGTGTCTCCGATAGACATGCCTTGCATCTGTTTATGCCCATCACAAGCAACCATCAGTGTGCTGCCAGACATTCAACATGACTGGTCCGGTCGTCCTTCACGAGGTCGCAAGAGTTACTTACACGCTTCAAGCGCCCAGGCTTCATGAATGTGCCTAGACATACTGATGAAAGCCCTAGCCTATCTCGCATACAGCTGTTCTACCGCAACCAATAATGGAGCTGCTGCAGCCCACCGGTGTACGCACAAGACGATGCTGCGCCTTGTAGCCTTGTACACGCATTCAGCCTCAGCTCCAAGCTTAGGTGCTGTACATTCGCAGTTCAGCTGGTCTGTATATTGACATGCCAGGCATCATGATCGATTACTCTTTCCTCAGTTCCACAGCCAGCCTCCATCGATCCAAACGACACAATGGCAGCTTCTACTACCCAAGCGCACGATCTCTGGAAGAAAGCAGTCGACACCTTGGATCCTCAAGTGTTTGCGGGACTGAACCCGGCAAAGACTGGAATGTACGACATCGTCTCTGCAGTGTTGAAAGTGGCTAAGACCAAGCATGATGAGTCTATCAAAAGACGATGGCGG
>Ga0265797_10003202_pt1 | contig 26499 bp, 23 predicted proteins | sample P2T30metagenome_FD_192433 | JGI IMG/M metagenome (GOLD analysis project Ga0265797, IMG submission 192433) | Plant litter microbial communities from East Loma Ridge, Irvine, California - P2 T30 | ecosystem: Environmental > Terrestrial > Plant litter > Unclassified | place: USA: California... | reverse complement strand
GTAAGTCAGACCTTCCGTGGGATAAGCGTACATTGTCTTCAGGATACCATGTTTCTCTGTCATTGGCAGCCAAGATTGCGTAAATGCGAAATAGTACTCCAAGAGGTTCCACGCATTTTGAGGAAGAATCAATTTCTTGGAGCGGTCGAGTCCAGTGGTACTCCCATACCGCTTCTGTGGTCCAAAATCGGGTACACTGACAGAGAGTGACTGGTCGCGATGCAAATCTGGTGGATAGGCTGCACTTGCGCTGCTTTGTGAGCGATGTGAGATTGTTGCGGCTCCTGATGTAGCCCTCGCACGATTGGGCCTCGATGAAGGATCATCGATAGGATCAGAGAGCAGACTTGAGAGTACTGGGTCAACAGCCTCCACGTCGCCCTTTTCCACTACAGCTCCAGATAGCATCTGGTCAATCTGTCGGCACACCAAACTGTTACGCCACGCTTGATGCAACGTTTCTGCTCCAGCACCATCTTTGCTACCAATCAATCTGGTCTAAGTCAGTAATATGTTCGTTCCAGTCGATATCCCGGTACGCGCCTCAAACGCCACACGTTCGCTCAACGGGGGGTCAGGCTTAAATTCCAAAGCTTCATGAATATTCTGACATCGCAGCAGAACATTCAAAGTACAGAGTAAAATGCCACAGATAATCTAGAACTACCTTGAGGGAAGAACACACCTTTGCGCCGGCCCGTTTAGAACAGGCAAACTTCTTGAAAGAGCTGCCTGAGTTTCTGGGACCGTTTGGAACAACCAGGCAAGCGTGAGCTCGAGAGTCCGGATGTAATTTGGCTGAATACCGCGCTTCTTTGGAGGTTCGTCGTAGGTGCATGACCGTTTCTGGGAGTCGCAAGTGTGACATACCGGCTTTACGCCGTCGCATTTCTCACGGCTTGCTCGACATTGGTCGCAAGCTCGCGACACGCGCGATCTCTTTGCTGGTGTCGAATCCGTGCCATTTGGGGGAGGAGAGGTGCCTCTGCCTCTTTTCGAGGGCCTCGGCTGCGATGGCGCATCATGATCATGACCATTATGCTCCGCCGCCGCAAGCCTGCCGTCAACCATGATGCTCAAATTCGTCTCTCATGGCCCTCTGCGGTCAAGATGAGGTCGGTGGTCAGCGTCGAGGTATGCGGCATCCCGGCGACTAAGCCATGTCAACTCGCTGGATGGCAAAGAGGCGACCTCGCACACGCGCGGAGAAGCATCCAGCCATCTCGGGAGACCCGCAGCGCTCGAGCGTCGCCAATTCTTGGGATGAGATGAGGGCTCCATCACCACTGCCATTGCACCTGGAAGGCATTGACACAATAATCGAATTATATCTACAGCTGCAAAGAGTCGCATTGACAGCACTGGCCAGACTGCAAGATCACCCTTCCGAATAATAGGTAATAGCCCAGCACAACACCAGCACACCGCAGGGGTCGCATACCGAGGCCGACGATACCCGCATTTCATTGGCTGCGCAGGCTGAAGTCAACTCCCGACGCAAAGGATTCATCCGGGCCCAGGCCAGCCAGACCGACACGGGCATCGCAACTCTACGGCAACGACACGTCCATTACTGCAACGCCGCCTGGGAACGGGTGCGCCGTATTATATTCTGGACATGACGACCACGCACGCGGGCGTCAAACGCTCGTTCCAGCAGATGCACAATAAAGAAGGCTCGCCAGGTCGTGTGCCTTCAGCGGCAACGTCGCGAGAGACTTCACCACGCTCCCGGACGCCCCAGGCCCACCGCCCTACGGATGGATTGGAGAGCCTTGGGAACTTCGCCCAAGTCACCCCGACTGTGCTTCCACGCCAATCTTCATTCGAACCGGATGCTTCTGTCGTTCTCGTTGGTGTCAAAGGCGTGGGCAAGAGTTCGCTTGGTGTCCTTGCCGCCAGCGCATATCGCCGACGCCTCTTAGAATCAGAGCGAGTATTCTTTGACAACACAGGTCATACAGCGGCAGCATATCGCAAGCTCAGAGGATCTGCAGAGTACCACAGACGCCACCATGAGATTCTCGGACAACTTCTTGACCAGCACCCCAAAAACGCCATCATCGTATTGAACTTTGCCGACCTTGAGAACAGCGGTGCAGATATCCTGCGTGCATACGCTCAAACGCATCCGGTAATTCATGTCATGCGAGATGCGAAGAGTGTATCGCAGTACTTGAATCTTTGGGCAGAAGACCGAGTGAAGCAACTTCTGCGCCTGGGTGGACCGCTTCTACGGTCATGTGCCAACTATGACTTCTTTAACCTTTCTGCCGAGGAGCCGGGTGAAGACGGTGGTAAGCTCGAGGATTCAGACGAGAATGCACATTCAGCGCGATCGCCCAATGGTCCTTTCCTCACCTTGAAGCGAGCTGAAAGAGATTTTCTGAGGCTTCTCCGCAACATCATTGGCGACCATGACCGAGGACCATCACATCAGTCAGCATACCCGCTTTCACAGATACCAGTCGAACGTCGGACATACACCTACGGCGTCATCGTTGACATGAACCGTGTTCTTCGAGGCGAGGTTGAACTTGAGGACGCACAAATTGGAGCAGATGCTATCGAAGTTGTTGTACCAGTAACCGGGATCGAGGGAGAGTCGTCATCATCTGAGCCTGTTGGAGATCCTAATTTGATTGCCAAAGCGTTTGCCATGGTACGCAGAGCAAGCATCCTTCCTATCATTCTCACGGTAGCAAAAGCAGAGGGAGAAAGCGAAGCCGATCGATCACGGAGGCTCGAACTAGGCCAAATATTCCTGAGGCTCGGACCAGAGTACTGCACAGTCGACATGCATCTTGGCGATGCGACCATCGGCAAGATCGCCTCTGGCAAGGGACGTACCAAACTCATTGGATACAAACACTTCCCCACTCGGTTACTGAACGGTTGGAACGACTCGGAGCTAGTGTTCACATATCACAACATGCATCGCTTGGGCTGCGATCTTGTCAAGATCTCTATGATGACCACCAGAGAGATGGACAACTTCGAAGTCAAGCAATTCAAGCGGCGAATACGCGAAGACAGCACTATGCCAAGGCTCATATGTTACAATACTGGCCTGACCGGACGCACTTCGCTTTGTTTTAATTATGTCTTGTCTCCAGTACGGCCACGCAAAGATATGATCTCAGCCCCTAGGTCTGGCGACTGTCTGCCTCTAGTGACGGCCAAGGAGCTGACACATGCGCTGTTCGCCATATTCAAACACGAGCCCATGCGCTACCACATTTACGGCCGCGATGTCAGTTGGTCGCTTTCTCCGGCTATGCACAACGCCGCATACGCTGCCTGTGGCATGTCGCACGAATTCACAACGTTCTCATCGCCCTCACTGGACGAGCTGGAACGCCTCATACACGAGCACAACTTTGGTGGATCCGCCGTTGTGCAGCCATATAAGACCAGCGTTGTGCCGTTGATGACTGTTCTTAGCGCGCACGCGAAGGCAATTGGGGCAGTCAACTCGATCATTCCTATTCGAGAGCTCCTGGACGATGGCAGCGTGCCAGATGAGCTGAGGATCATGTCATCAAGGAACAGGAGTGGTCCTGTCAAAGCACTTTGGGGTGATAATACTGGTAAGTTTGGCTCTCCTTTGACAAAAGCTTAGTCACTCTAATGTTGGCGTATCGCTAACATCTGATAGATTGGATTGGCCTTCGCGCCTGTGTCCGCCGGGGACTTTCCCCTGCAAATACAATTCGTCCAAACAGCACGGGCATCGTTTGTGGAGCAGGTGGCCAAGCTCGTTCCGCTGTATATGCAATGCTCTCCATGGGCGTGCGTCACATCTTCGTCTGTAATCGCACAGTCGCCACTGCGCATGCACTCGCAGAGCACTACAATCATCTCATCGACGAGGACATCATCAAAGACGCACGAGAGAGCGACGGCACTGTGGCGCGTGTCCGGGTGATTGAGAACTTCACAGACCCATGGCCGCAAGAATACAGCTACCCCACTATGGTAGTCTGCACGATTCCAGCACAAAAGCAAGATGGCACTGCGCCAACCAGTTTCAGAGTTCCGGACAGTTGGCTAAGGAGTCCAACAGGCGGAGTCGCAGTTGAGGTGAGCATCAAACACATCTTATTGTTTGATCCAGACTTGCTAACAGTCTCGTACAGCTTTCCTATAATCCTATGGTCACATCTTTCGTATTACAGATGCGACCACAGGCCAAACGAGGCTGGATCTTGATGGACGGCTTTGACCACTTGCCTGAGCAGGCATTTGCACAGTTCGAGCTCTTCACAGGTCGTCGAGCGCCCAGAAAGCTGATGAGAGACGTGGTGCTGGATCACTACCGTAATCAGCAGAATAAGCTGATGTCTACCGGCAACTTATGAAAGTGACTGGACTCAAAATTTGGAGGAGAATAATGGATGATGATGCAAACGATATTCTGTGTTGCGCTGCTCGCTTCACGTGTACTAGATTAGAAGAAGAAATACAGCATATATTTCAATTCTCGAGACAGACCTGTTATCTCCCAAAGGACATTCTCATACTTGGCGGTGCATACAACCTGAGAACCGAACCAATATATTCGTATGTAGACATCTGTCAGACCTCGCAACGTATCTGGCCAAATGACGCAATGACAACAGCGATGTCGGTCCATCAAACCCTCCTCGACCCCGCCATCAGGTCTCAAAAATCTACGAGTCAATGGCCTAGCATCAAGGTACTGGCCCAAGATACAACATACACATATCTCTACAATTAACACAATGTCTGGTCCCAAGCAAATTTTCGTCGCAGTCGTCGGTGTCGGTGGCGTCGGCAAAGCCTTTTTGTCCCAGCTCGACCACATCCGCCAACGCCTTTCCAAGCAGCCTGTGCCAGTCAACCTCTCTCTCGTGCTTGTCCGCCGCAGCACCAAACAGCTGTTCAGCCGCGACTTCAAGCCATTGGACATCTCCTCTGCTCTCTCACAGCTCGACCAGTCCTCTGAGCCTCAGCAGCCTTTCCCTGCAACCATTGACGAGCTTGCCAAAGCTCCAGGCCGCGTGATCCTCGTCGACAACACTTCCGATCAGACCCTCGCTGAATCCTACCCTAGCATCCTCTCCAAGGGCCTCAGCATCGTCACACCGAACAAGAAGGCTTTCTCCCACACATACGATCTGTGGCAGCAGATCCACGCCGCCGCCGCCAATGGCTCCGGTCCCGCAAGCGCTGGCCTTGTCTTCCACGAGAGCACCGTCGGAGCCGGTCTGCCCGTCCTCAGCACCTTGAATGAGTTGGTCGACACTGGAGACAAGGTCACAAAGATCGAGGGTGTCTTCAGCGGCACCATGAGCTTCCTGTTCAACGCTTTCATGCCCGTGGCTGGCGGCGGAGGATCTTTCGCTGCGGAAGTGACAAAAGCTAAGAACCTGGGATACACCGAGCCCGACCCTCGCGACGACCTCAACGGCTTGGACGTCGCCCGCAAGCTGACCATCCTCGCCCGTCTCGCCGGACTGCCCGTCGAATCGCCCACATCGTTCCCCGTGCAGTCGCTCATCCCAGCCGAGCTGGAGAGCTGCAGCAGCGGTGACGAGTTCCTGCAGCGCCTCCCCGAGTTCGACTCGCGCATGGAGGAGCTGAAGGAGTCCGCGCGCAAGGAGGGCAAGGTGGTGCGTTTCGTCGGCAGCATCGACGTGGCCAAGAAGGAGGTTAAGGTCGGTCTGGAGAAGTTCGATGCCAGCCACCCGATTGCCGCGCTCAAGGGAAGCGACAACATCATCAACTTCTACACTGAGAGATACGGCGGCAACCCGCTTATCATCCAGGGTGCTGGCGCTGGCGCGGATGTGACTGCTATGGGTGTCACTGGTGACCTCCTCAAGGTTGTGCGATCGCTTTAGGGGGAGGATGAGATCACGAGTTGGAAAATGCTGTTATGAGGTATACACAAAATCGAATCGATCTTTGGCATAATATGGCCAACTATAGGCGCATCACACCGAAGGTTTTCTCATCGACGTCTCCATCATGGCATGAATATAAATGTTGACAGGTGATGAATCTTGCGGGTTAGGGTTGGGTTTGTTTCTCGCACCATTTATTGTCTGATCATACCTTAATGGCCATTCTGCAGCTATGGTATGGCAGTCAGTCGCTCATGATGGTCATTTGAGGCTCAGTGCGTCAATTCTCGCTCAATGTGGGCTGCCCAGCTGCACTATCTAGGACCTTATCTCATTTCCAGAGTTCCGTGCTGAAATCCCCAGAGAGCGGACCAGATAGATCTCAATGCTCACCACCCTTTTCTGGTCTTGTGCAGGTCGACTGCGACAATGCCGCGCTGAACCAAGACATCGACAAGCAATGCATCGTTTTGAACATGGACGATAATACTGCACCGCAGACTCATCAGACTCCTTCAATGATACAAGACCGAACGCCTCCACGGCGCAACGTGGTAGATATTCCGCCTTTTTAATCGGCATCTTGCCGATCGTGTCGTTGACCGTACCACCAGAAACCACCACCAATATACAGGTGAGCGCATGTGCTAGCATATGCGTGCTACTACCGGGCAGACCAGACGATGTACCGCCTAGCCGCCCTCGCTTCGCCCTCAGCCGCACGCTCAACGATAACGAACGGAGCATACTTGCAGGCGCCTCATGATTTCTCTCGAAGTCGCGACTTAGGGCTGATATACATGTACTGTTCAGATTCTTCGTCCCCGTAAGCATGCTAATTCCACTAAGAACAACCGTCCTTGCTATTGCTCCATCATGAATTCGCTTACGATCCTTTGGGCGATCTTTCTACTCCCACTATCAGCCACTGCTATCCTCAGACTCAAACTGCAAAGATGGTTTCCAGATGATTCAGACTATTGGATCAACGCTGCCTCCAAATGCGAGGCTGAGATCAGCGCCTACCTTACCAACAATCGCACCGAAGTCTGTCCAACGCCTTGCTCGTGTGCTGCGGATTGCATACTCAACGACATCCCTGGGACTCTGGAGTCTAATTATGCTTCGGCGCAAGTGGTTCTCGGTCTGATTCCTGCTGTGTTGCTCTTGATTGGTCCGAGTATCGCTGAGGTCGCCGTCATATCTACGCGACGCCCGCTTTTGGCGGTCCTGATTGCACTGGGTTGTCCGACGAGTTATCTGGGGAGAGTGTTTCGACGCGTGGATGTTCGTGAACCTTTGGGCCTTACAGATCGAAGCCTCATTGGGACCAAGCTGGGAGAATACCTGACCAAAAGATACTCCGGGAACGCAATTGTGGTCGATTCTAATGGCACCGTCAAGCGGTGTCATCGCCAGGTCACGGATCATGTCGTGGACTTGGCTATGTACGCTCTCGCACTTCTGGCTATCGCAAATGGCGTGCAGATTAGTGTTTACACAGACTTGCGCACGATCTCGGGCTGGAGATGTGGGGCGCTCTTCATGCCGATGGTTTGGTTCCTTATGAGTGTTGTCGAACATGGGTGGGAAATGATCGCAGTACGAGTCCAGAGATGGCCGGATCGTCAAAATGCTGGAGCATGTACTGGACCTGAACCTTTTAACGCACATACAAGCCCAAGCGGCTCACATGTTAGCGTTCCAAGTTTCGCCTCGCAGTCCCAGACAGCATCAGAGTCGCATATCAAAATACGCGATACACAGCAGCCACTTTCCTGGCTACGATCTCTGTTCGCCTCGGACTTATACATCCAGCTACCGAATGCGCGGCCTACGCTTTGGTCAGAGTTCATCTTCTGGATCGCGCAAGCCAGCGCACTTGTTCACATGATCTTTGGAATCTTCGAGCTTTCCAGTTTGGTCTTCATCAGCGCGCTCGAAAGTGTGCAGGTGTTCGCGCGATTCGCACTGAGTATAGTATTGTGTCAGATTGTGGTGCAGGTCGAGCTCGCTATTATCAGAGCGGAATTGCAACATCAATTGAGCACAAGAGCTGCCGATGTCGCAAGCATTGTGAGAGATCCCCATGGAGGGAGTGGCGAGCAGATCATGCTTTCTGACGTGACGAGGACTGTTGTCGGAAGTACTAGAAGTCATCAGAGTAACGGAAGCTTAATGGACAGTGCTCGAGCTGTTGGAACAAGTGCGAGCACAAGCGCAGTTGTAGTCAATGATTAAGTTGTAGTGGCAGTACAGCCATACTCGTTACGTTGTCAGAGTTGTCGATCTGTCATCATGCTATAGGCTAGGAGTCGATCGTCACTCCCCAGCCGATTTCATTCATCTGCCATCGCGGACGTCTTTCTATTGATGCGACGTCTCTCCCAGCAGTACCTTCCCACCGCAAGACTCAACGCAGCAGCAAGAAGGCCAATGTTTGTCGCAAAAGCCCGGCGATATTTGGGCGCGTCGTCACTCTGGAAGATCTGGGCTCCGTATATGGCGCCGATGTTGGCACTCATTGCAATCCTGGTCATCGTCAGTTAACTGATCCACAGAGCAGAGAGATTTACAGGCAGCAAAAGTGCCTTTGAACGTACATTGCCATCGCAAGTGATCGTTCTTCCGAGTCCCGGCACACGAGTGCCATCCAGGCTACGTTCAATGGATGAGAAATCGAAGCGAAGATCTGAGTCCAGACAACGCCAAAGTAGCGCACGTCACGATTTGAGAGTTCGGTGAAGATGCGATTGAATATGTGGCCTGAGAGGTGCAGACCTATGCTTGCGATCACAGTCTCACCTCGCATATCACTGTCACACGTTAGCTCCAGGGAGTGGTAATCTGGTGACAATGGATCGACAATACTCACTATCGATCAGATACCCAGCTGAACCCAAAAGCCACAGGGATCTGGATGAACAAGCCAACAGACGCAAGAGCGTTGCTAGCCAGACCTGGATAGCCGAAGCTCTTGATTATAGTCGGACTGTAGGTATCGAAACCGCGCGACGGTCCACAGTTAATTATGCTGATCATGACATGGACCCAGAGCAGCCAATTCGAAAGCTAAACAGCAACGTCAGACATAACTTCTTGAAACGATCAGTGTCTCACCTACTGTGCGCTTGAAAGTCGCAACACCAATGCTCTTCTTCTTCCAGTTCTTCTGCGGGTCATCGACAAGCACTCGCGTACGCAAGATGTGGATCTCCCTTGGACTGAAGAAGCTATGGTTCGGAAGGAACCAGCTCTGTGGCCGGAACAACGAACCCGGCAAGCAGAAGCCCAATAGTATACCACAGGCAACCGTGAAAGCGCCCATGAGCACGAACAGCCAGAACCAGCCGGGGTAGCCAGCAACTCCTCTCATATGTAGTATTCCGTAAGCGATCAATTTGGCCGATGCTTGTCCCAACTGGCTCCCGATCGAGAATACCATGATCCTCTTAGCCGTTTCCTTTTTAGTGTACCAGGTCGATACTGTCCAAAGGCCACCAGGAATATACCCGGACTCTGCCGCACCTAGCAGGAACCGAGTGGTTAGATAACCGGCGTAGTTGGTCTGGAAAGCTTGAAAAGTGCTGACGAGACCGAAGAGAAACAGTTGGAACGACAGCCATTTGCCGGGGCCGACTTTGTAGAGGATCATGTTCGAAGGGACTTCGAATAAAACGATGCCGGCGTACAATAGTTGCTGACCGATGTTGAATTGGAACTGCGTTATGCCGACGTCTTCCATCATTGAGTCTGTGATTGCGTTGGCGATGTTGCCGCGATCCAGTTCTGTGCTTTTTGTTAGAATGCTTGAATGACTTTGGGGGCAAACGCGCGATACTCACGCAAGCAAAAGAAGCCGAGCACGAGAAGTGGCATGAGAATGAGGTCTAATCTGGTAGGGACATGGCATCAGAATCATTAGAGACAAAGCAGGAAATCCAGAAATGACAGTGGTGTACATTCATCCAATGTGCTGTAAATCCAGCGGCTTATACTAACTTTCGTTTTGCCCGTCGCTCTTCGTCCTCTGACCAGTCCTCTTGGAATGTCGCATCCTCATCGATGCTACGAGCATCTTTGTCCGTGATGCGCTGCACAGGCTCAGCGCCTTCGTCGACTGGGCCCATTGTGCCTTCGAGGTTGTTGGCGGTGGATCCAGCGTGGAGAAAAGGCTCGCGGTGAGGTAAGGTTTGTCAAGAACTCGTTGAACCCGCGATCAGACCATGCCGATCATTGATAGTATACCCCCAGTATCGCGGATGTTTCACTTAATCACGTGACGTCAGATCAGGCCAGCTTCGCATGATTCTTGTAGCTTGGTTAGAGAGGGACATGCATAAGATAGTATCGCGGAGTTCGCATCGAACCAAAAAGGATTTTGAGTACCGCGCTATCAGTGATGATCGCCCGGGTGGAATGCTGGCTTTTCATATCCCAGCTAGAAAGGGTATACATATTTTTACATCACTCCTCTTCCTCCTCATCTTCCATCTCCTCGTCCTCGTCGTATTCCTCCTCCGCGTTCTCCATATCATCATCCTGCCACTGATCCTCATCGGAGTCGTAAGCTTCTCCAACGATCTCATCGTCATCATCCTCCTCCTCGTTGTGTTTGCCGCTAGCCTTCTTCTCAGCCTTCTTTCTCTCGACGTTAGCCTTCTGCTCCGCCTTGCGCCTCTCCTTCTCCTGCCTTCTCTTTGCGTGCACACGATCCATCTCCTTGAGCTCTTCCGCGGACTTGTGAATGTACTCGTGCCACATGACCTTGCCTGTGCACAAGCCCTCCTCGACCTTGGTCAAGCGTAATCGCATGCGCGGACCAAGCTCGTGCATCTTGATACCCCTACGCTCGACCTTTCGTGTCGGATCACGACGGTCACTGAGGTCTTCTTGACGCTTCTTGTGCTGGGCCTTGTTCATCACGCGGCGTGTGTCGTCCTCCAGAATGTCAACTTCGGCATCGGTCTCGGGCTCGCTGTCGCTACCGCTTGTGAAACCATCTTCTCCGCCGTTGGGATCCAGGAGGTAGTCTGCTACGTCGTCCAGTTTACCAAGGTTGGGCAGACCACCGCGGTTGCGCTTGCCCTGGGCCTTCAGCTTCTCAGCTGCATCCAGTTTGCGCAGTGCTTTGGGCACAGATTTTGCGGTCTTGGTCTCAATCCCGTAGTGTCGCAGGTTGAGTACGTAGCTGGGGTTCTCTGTGTTGGCGTCTTGTGGTGAGCGGTCCAAAAGCATGATGCGCTTGATCGATTTGAGAGGTGTGGTTGTAGGGTTAATTGGAGGGAAGAGTGATTGGAAGATGGTCGTGGTCAGGCTCTCGAGGTGCTTGGGGATGTTCTTCTTGTCCTTGGTCTCCTCGGTTTCGCCTTGTGCCGAGCTGAAGTTGTTCATGACGAGCAGCGGCGACGAAAGGTACTCGCTGCCTCCGCTCTTCGGCCTCTTCATGCTCTTGTGTACGTCCTTGCAAAGACTGTATTTCTCCACTCTGAAGCAGAGTGTTGGGCCTCTGGGAGTGACAGCCATTCGCAGTTGCACGTTGCCGTTCTCGCTGCGACTGAAGAGAAGCAGATGTGATACACCAAGAGGTCCAGCCATAGAAACGTAGTCGCGCAGTCTGTTGCTCTTTTGCTCCTTCAGCCTCGTCGCAGTAGCAGGCTCCATCATCGATCTGACATCCTTGACCAGCTGGGACACTGAAGGTCCAACATCGGATGCGCCAATGCGAATGACCATAGATTTGGGTGTTCTGTCGCCGGGTTTGCCAGCCCTGACAGGCGCGCTACCAGGAACAGGCGGCCGCCCTGGAGCTCCGAGATGTGTGCGCTTCTTGACTCTCTTCTTCACCATGTTTGCGGATATGTGGTTGTTGTTGTTGTCGATTGGGTTGCTGGAAATTTTGGCAACTATCGATTGAGACTTTATTAGAATTAGCCTTTCTCCAGCTGAGAATTAGCTGGGTCCGGTTAGATCCGGCGCATGATAACCTTCTTCTACCGCGGCCCGCCAGAACTTTTTGATATGGAAGTTGCGACCGGACGAGTTGTGCAGACATCACACATCGCAAACATGCCGGCCTATCCTGTTCAGAAGAAGAGGAAACTCTCTAACGACGCCACCGACCGCACTGCCCTACACAAGAAAAAATCTGCGAAGCCCACGAAAGCAGCAGCGCCACCGAAGAAAGTTCAAGAGGAACCAGTCGACCAGGATAGCGAGAGTGCTTCAGACGATGGACAAGAGCGAGTAGAAGAAGGAAAGGATGTTGCAGAAGAAGAAGCCGAAGCAGAGAAGACATTCGCCGATCTTGGTCTCACTGAGTCGCTATGCGACGCTTGTGCGACTCTCGGTTTCAAGAAGCCTACGCCCATTCAGCGCGAATCGCTGCCCGTGGCACTGTCTGGAAAGGATCTCATCGGTCTGGCCGAGACTGGATCAGGAAAGACCGCTGCATTCGCACTTCCCATGCTGCAAGCACTGCTCGACAAGCCCCAACCTCTGTTCGGCCTGGTCATTGCTCCTACCCGTGAATTGGCATACCAGATCAGCCAGCAGTTTGAGGCACTAGGCAGCCTGATCAACGTCAAGTGCGCCGTTCTTGTCGGAGGTATGGACATGGTCCCTCAAGCCATAGCGCTCGGCAAGCGTCCTCACATCGTGGTTGCCACTCCTGGACGTCTGCTGGATCACCTCGAAAACACCAAGGGCTTCTCGCTGCGCCAGCTCAAATATCTCGTCATGGACGAGGCCGATCGTCTTCTCGATCTCGACTTCGGCCCTATTCTCGACAAGATCATTCGTGTGTTGCCCTTTGAGCGCCACACCATGCTTTTCTCCGCTACAATGAACACGAAGCTGGACAACCTGACCCGTGCCGCCCTGCGCAACCCAGTCCGCGTCAACATCTCTTCATCCTCCTACCAGACCGTGAAGAACCTTGTCCAGAACTACCTCTTCATTCCCCACAAGTACAAGGACATCTACCTGATCTCTCTCCTCCACAACCACGCTGGCCAGACCGGCATCATCTTCACCCGCACAGTCAACGAAGCCGCTCGTATTGCCTTCCTGCTCCGCGCCCTTGGCCGCTCCGCCATTCCTCTGCACGGCCAAATGAACCAGTCAGCTCGTCTGGGTGCTCTAAACAAATTCCGTACCGGCGGTAAAGAACTTCTGGTCGCCACCGACGTTGCCGCACGTGGTCTCGATATCCCCTCCGTCGACCTGGTCGTCAACTTCGACCTGCCGCCCGACTCGAAGACGTACGTGCACAGAGTTGGTCGTACCGCGCGTGCCGGCAAGAGCGGTGTGGCCATTTCCATTGTCACGCAGTACGACATCGAGATCTTCCAGCGTATCGAGAAGGCGTTGGGCAAGAAGCTCGAGGAGTACCCCACTGAACGTGACGAGGTGATGGTGTTTGCACAGAGAGTGGGCGAGGCGCAGCGTGTTGCTGTGCAGGAGATGAAGAACATGCACGAAGGTGGCAAGAAGGGAAGCGGAAGCAGGACCAAGGGTATCAGCGGTGGTCGCGCGAAGAAGGGAGGCAGGAGGGAGAACATGGATGCCGATGAGGGTTGAGCTGTTTAAGCGTTGCATCCTTGGGGTCGGACAGTCAGTCATGGATGACCGTCCGTTGCATTGTTTCTATCATGTACCTTTTAGCGCTGGCGTTCCTGGAGAGAAAAGAAAAATGTCAAAGTTCCCATCCTAATCTATACAAAAACACCTACATGTCCTCAATCTCCCCTAGGCAACCACTCCCCCAACTGCTTCAAACTACTAAACCCAACCGCCTTCGTCCTATCCAGCACAGCGAACACCGAAGCAGGCTCATCCCCATGCAACCACTCCACCCCCTCACACTCCCCAGCACTTTCGCGATCGATCAGCACAGCTTTCCAACCCGCCTGCGTCGCCCCAACGACGTCTTTCTCATACTCATCCCCCACGTAAACTTTCCTCCACTCGTCAGGATCTACTCCCTCCTTCTTCTGATCAGCACCCCGCAAAGACGTCAGCATTTCGTCCGCGGCGGCGAAGATTTCTTTGGAAGGTTTCTCGAAGCCGACGTCGTAGGACAGGACGGTGAAGTCGATGTCGAAGTGTCCCTGCTCAGTCTGGGTGGCCGAGGAGGGGGATGGCTTGTCGCCGTAGTGCAGGGGGTTGACGCGGACGCCCATGGAGGTTAGGATGTCGGCTGTGCGGTTGTCGGAGTTTGTGATTATGCCGATTACGACGCGTGGTTGGGTTTGTTGGGTTTGGTGGTTGGGTGCTTTTAGTTGTTTGAGGAGGGGGAGGACGTCGGGGTAGAGGGTGTAGCCTGGGGTTGGGTGTTAGTTCGGTGTTGTTGATATGGGGATGTAGAGATGGAGTGTTGATAGGTAACTTACCTTCTTTGGAGTGGAAACGGTGAATTAGGCTTGGGATGAGGTTTGCTGGGGCTTGGTGTTGGCCGGGTTGGTAGTAGGGTTTGAAGGTGTTGTGGATGATCTGCGCCGATGTTGTTAGATTGAATCCTCTATCTTGGTCCATATATCATCATAATGAAATTGATGGTTCAAGAATCACGATCGAGCCCAGATATGGCTCCAAGACACGGCCATCCAACTTACATTGCTCCACCACTTCTCGGCTCCCAAGCCTGTAGCTTTGCCATAGTTTGGGTTCTGCTTAGACTCTTGTTTAAAAGCTGCAAGCACGAGATCTCAAATCAGCTCATCATCCATCACTTCATTCCACGTCTACAGTGATCACTTACCATCCTTGAATGATTTGGCTATGTCATCGTCACTGAAGCCAGCAAGGCCGAAAGTCCTCGCCACTTCGCTGTATTGCTGGGCGACAGGTTTGCGGGGCGTAAACAGCGTGCCGAACGCGTCGAAACAAATGAAGAGGTTCTTTTTGGACATTATGTGATAGGTGTTGGATGGGAGAAGATGTCAGGATACGAAGAAGAAGTGAAAGTTACACAGGCCACCCGATGATTGTTTGTGTTTGTGGTTAGTCACGGTCGTGATATGATACGTACATTACAGAACAGTATCTATCTACCATTGGCTATATACAAAGAAGTGATAGCTCACATTCTCGCAAGAAAAGTGATGCATAAGATACACGCCTTATAGACGTGCAGTGCACCCTGAGGCAATACCGCGTAGCAGCGCGCGGCCAATCAGCGGTCAAGGCAGCCTGGTGGATGGCGGGACTCTCAGCTGCGACACCCCGCGGCAGAAGCAAAAGCAGCGTCGCAGCAGCAGGACACCGACCTTTGAATGTAACAAGCGAGTCAGGCGGCGGCGACTTTTGTTGACTACTGTGGATTTTGCCTTTCTCTGTTTCCCAGACATACACCGCCTGCGCCAGACAGTATTTTCGCGGTAGCACACACACACCCAAGTCCTGCCTCCCATCACGCACACAAACACGCCTCCCGTCACTCATCACGCCCAAGACAGGTCTCACGTCCCGCTTGAGCCTCGTCGCAGGTCCCCAAGGTCCCCTCATCCCTGCAAGTCGACCGCTCGCTTTATTACCCACCAAGCACCAAACCCGCCAAACACCCCAGCACCACCAGACCAAAGGCACGTGAACACGTGAACCCGTCCAACACGAAACACCACGTCAAGCGTGAGCTGCACCTGCCTAAAGTCTTCTCATACAAAGCAGACCCATTGCCTGTTATTAGCCGCTGCACCAACAACTCCTCCGCCGCCGCTCGCCCTCCACACAAACACCGCTCACCGCACAACAGCACCGCTGCCACACCCTCACAGACCGCAAGATGCCTTGCTTTAAGGGCCTTGCGGTCAGCATCCATTCCGATGGCCCCTTGAAAGAGAACGGCATTCAGAAGCAGGCCCGCCAGTCACGCATATCATCCTACATTGCCGTCCCGCCCGCGAAGCTGTCCAAAGACCCAAACTCCACCAAGCTCGAACAGCCCTCGTTCGCCATTTCTATTACCCTCCTCACACCGGGCCTCAATGTCCCCTACTCCGCACCCGAGGCCACCCCAGAAGATCCCTTCCCGAGATCACGCATCGTAGGCGGCCTGCCGGGTTCCACCAGCGAGCGTGGCCGGTACGACTCGGTGATTCCGCCCTACGTTCCGCAGACCACAAGCCCAAACGAGACTATTGCTGCCTACATCTACTTTGACGGCAGGCCCAAGGAAGAGGTCGCGACACTTTTACGACGTGGCGAGGAAACATGGGTCAACTCAAGATGGGTCAGCGTACCCGAGTCAGAAGGAGGTGGGCTCGCTGAGCGGGAATTCTTGTTCCGAGAGGTCGGACTTGAGAGATGGTTGAATGGCTTGGATCTCGAGGGCAGCAAAGACAAGGCTGCGCGCATTGAGAAGAGACAACGCAAGCTCGAGAAGAAGAGACGGAAGAAGTCTGAGCAGCTTGACAGCGACGATGATAATCTCAAGATCAAGCGCGAGGATGGTGAGGATGTCATGCACGACGATGCCAACCTGTCAAGCTCGGACTCGGACGACGAGCCGCCCATGCCAGAAGCTGCTGGACAGATCAAGGTTGCTCTCTTCCGTGTTCTTGCAAGCGGTGAGATCAAGAAGGGTGAGTACTCACCGCAGTTCGACGCACACGACGATGACGAAGGTGGCGACCAGAATGGAAATGGCAACGGCGGCGGCGACGAAGACATTGACCACACAACATCGTTCGCCAAGCCCAAGACTCTAGATCCCAAGAGCATCAGCACTCAAACAGTCACCGGTCTTGACCCTCCGGAGCGGCCATACGCGACCTTCACATTCTTCTACCGTGGTGAGAAGCAGCTTAGGAAGATGGGCATTCTGGAAACTCCTGAGCCTGAGAAGACGCCTGTTAGCACCAAGCGCAAGTCATCAGGTCCGGACTTCTCTAATCTGGGCCCTCTCAACAAGTTCGGAACCGTTGGCTTCTCAGGATACCGTGACAATGCTAGTGCCAGGAAGAAGTCAAAAGACAAAGCCGCCAACGTTGATGCCATGGACAGTGATGCGGAGGACAACGATGATGGCCCAAGCATGGAACAGGACGAGGAGACTGACGCCAAGCAAGAGAACGGCAAGTTGCTGTCACCAGAGGATGCCAGGAGGCAGGGCGAGATCGCCGAGGGTGTGCAGAAGATCAAGGTAAGTTACAGTCAAAGGCCACACAGATCTGAGCCATACTGACATTCCCACAGCTTAAGCGGCAACATTCGGCAGAGCCGATGTCAGACAACTCCACGAAGAAGTCGACACCTGGCTCTCCGTCTGCAGACACCCCGCAGTCCTTGAGCGCTGGAAACACAACCTCTGGCACGCCTCCCCTGGATGGCAAGCCCTTCAACAACATCAACGGCGCTTCCGAGGCTGTCGGCTCTCCATTTAAGAAGCAGAGAGCTAGCCTTCCAGGCCTGGACGGTGCAATGATGTCTTCACTGAACGACGCTACTGCTTCAAACAATGTTGGGCCGCAGTCACAGGCAGGCAGTGCCGCTCAAGCACCTGCGTTGGATGATGACGAGGAGTTGTGATTATTTGATTCCACCTCCTCAATTTGTTCATTGTTGCAGCCGTGCTGACCGGAAAACTCTGTAGCGTTTCGGGTCTAAACAGTTCTCTCCCTGCTAATCTGAGGCGCCGAAATGCAATCGTACCTGGTCCGGACTTGGTTCTCCACATGATGACAGCATCCTGGCAAACCCCAGCGTCTTCAGAGACTTTCCAGGAGCAGGCTCAAGGGCCTCAGAACGCATTTGTCTCTGATGGTGCGCGCCACATATCTGGTCGTAGCGAGCGGTCCATCAATTCGTCCGACACAGAGCACAGTCTATGGCGCGATCCGGATCTTGAGAATAGCCTTTGAAGCTCCCGTCGACGCACACACATGTAAGCGTGAACGGCGACCTGAGAGCTTACCAAATCCTTCACCAAAGCGCGAATAGATCGTTTCCCTCCTCATTTCATTTGTTGCATGCGTTTCAAAGTTCCCAATTCATTCCCTTTTGCCCGTACTCCATACCAGCGACAGCGGAACAGACCTGGTTTCTTGGATTCCTGGACTGCAGGACTTTTGCCATTACAATTGAACGAGTTTTCTTTTTTCTTACGATTCATTACGGGAAGGGGTATGGGCTCATGAAACATCAGCCAGGGCGCTACAGACTACTACTAGACTCTTTGTTTGCAGGCAATGGGATAGCGAGAGAGGCTATTCTATGGTGAGCCTTTCTCTGCTGGTTTTCTGGGGTTTGCTGAGCTGGGGCGGTGTTTTTTACTCGCTGTATCATAGGGGTATACTACCGTTGTGTGTATTGTGGTAAAACAATGTCGTTTCCTTTTCGGGTTTGAGAGGCTGTTTGTGTTTTGCTGGTCTTGTATTACTTCCTCGTCCCTTGTCTCTCCTGGATTCCACACCCTTGCAGGACGTGGAAGCAGCATCCGAGTTTGTCTGATTGTGGTGTACGCTAATGCTGTCAACCTGCCACACATGTAGACCTTTTGCGAAACACGCAGCCCAATCTATGGTCGTTCAATTTTCTTTCGTCAACCCTCACGCCGCAGACTCAAGATCTCACCCAACTTAACCTCATTCTTCCCACCCCACCCCGCCACCCCCTGCTCCACCGCAGGCCGCACGCGGATATACCAGCCCCAAACTCGCCTATCCAGCTCCGCAGGACCTACAGTCCCGATCCAAGACTGATATAGCAGATCCAGCGCTCGCAGAAGCATTCCTAAATTTCGCTCTTTGTCGGCGGCTTTGCTTGCTGTGGAGGGGGAGGGCTTTTTGCTGGTGGTGGTGGTGGTGGTGGTGGTGGTGGAGGATGCTTGGTCCGAGGGTGGTGGCGGAGGGTTGTCGAAGGATTTGAGGAGGTAGGCGCGAGCGGCTTGGGGGGTGTGGATGGGCATGTTGGTTGTGCTGGGGGTTTGGGCTCTGGCGAGGGTTGGGATGGTGTCGGAGGTGGAGGCCTTTTTGAGGGATTCGAGGTCGAGGCCCCAGAGGGGTGGGTTGGTTTCTTGTTGTTGCTCTTGTTCTTGTTGTTCTTCGTCTTGTTCTGTTGGTGGTTCGGGTTTGATTTGTGTCTGTTCGCGCTTGAAATACTGCTGAGTTTCGATCGATGATTCTGTTTTCGATTGTGCGCCGTCGTCTTTCCAATCGTAGCCCCAGCGCTTCAGCACTCTTAGCTCTTTGCCCATGATTTGCACCGTCGCTTGTCCAACTCCCACGCCCAGTTCTTCTGCACTCTGGCCGTTCTCGATACCGAGACTGACGGCTCGAGCTCTGCTCGTCACACTCACGTACGTCTGGGCCAAGCTCAGTCGGCTCGACAGGGGCTGCTCGGGCATAGTATACTTGAGCAACACCACAACGAAAGCAAGCACCAGTGGCGCCCGGTTAGTGAACACCACCACATCTGCAAGCTCTTCGGCTGAAAGATCGCTCTCGGACAGTTTAAGAGACGCTTCCAGCTCGGCGGGCGTTAGCTCCTTCTGCAGCGAAAACATGCTACCCTCGTTTCGCTTCTTCCTGGGTGATGAGGGAGTGGCATCGTCGCCGGCCGCGCGTTTCTTGGATACGCGTTTTGCTGCGTTGAGGACTTGTTTCGAGAGTTTCTCGTCTTCGAAGATCTTTTGCACTTCGTCGATTTTGACTTTTGATATGGCTTCGATGGTTGAGAGGTTGGCTTGTTGGAGTTGTTTTACTTTGCTGATGGCCGTTGCTAGGGGGACTTTTGCATCTTGGCTTAGGAAGCGAAGCAAGGCTTGGATGTCTGTGGCACTCATGTTGGCTGGTGAGATGAGTACCGCTGAAAAGGATGATTGTTGATGTTCTCCGATTTGATGTTTGTCAATGGGAACGAGGTGGAGTGGCGAGCGTTTGCGCCGACGTCACACAATCAGAGTCAGCCAACGATCTAGTGTGTCGTTCAATCATTCAGCCCCAGGATCGCATGGTGTTACTCCATCGCAAATATGCAGACTAGTCGAACACGGACTCAGATGTTCTTAGAGGTCCGGCGGGGATAGACGGAGTCTGGTAGGAGGTACTTAACGTAGACATCGAAGGTGTGAAGATCCCAGGGCTGGACAACCGACCCCGCAGGCCGCCATGTGTCGCCGAACCCGGGCAAAGTGACTGGTCACCTTCATCTAATCATCTCTGACTCGCACTGGAGAGCTAGTATTTGAGTATCACGGAACTGTCAGTTCCTTTTGTTATCAGTCGATATCCATCCACAGCAACGATGGGTCAATTCTTCGAACAGATCCCAGAAGTCAGTACACACCATCCCAGCCCCACTTAACGCTCCATCTCCACGCACTGACACCAAACGCAGTCCCTCATACAATGGGTTCTGGAGCAAAAAATGTTCTTCGTCAGCACCGCGCCTCTCTCAGGCGACGGCCACGTCAACGTCTCGCCCAAAGGCGGCAAGTACTTCGGCGTGCTCGACCGCAAAACGTTCTGGTATCAAGAGCTCACCGGCAGCGGCAACGAGACCATCTCCCACATCTACGAGCCGGGCAACAACCGAGTGACCATTATGCTAAACGCTTTCGAAGGCCCGCCCAGGATCATGAGGCTGTTCGGCCACGGCCGTGTGATCGAGAACGGAGCGCCTGGCTTCGATGAGTTCGTCAAAGCGCAGAAAGTGGACTGCATTCCCGGCACTCGTAGCATCATCATCGTCGACATCCACCAGGTCGGCACGTCGTGTGGGTTTTCCGTGCCGTATTATGATTTCAAGGATTACAGGCCTATCCTCAACGATTTCTTCAAGAAGAAAGCTGAGCGAGAAGCAGCCGGCCACACCTCAGATAGCATGCCAAGGTAAACCATTTTTTCCCCTTCCTTCCGCTCTCAACAAACAGACTGACGGGTATGCAGATACTGGGCCAGCAAGAACGCATGGTCCATGGACGGACTCCCAGGTACCAAGAACGCGCAGCTTACCATGAAAGCGGAGAACATCACACCTCTTAAAAAGATGGTGGGACCTCTCGCGCCTAAGCACTATGGATATCCAAGTGCGAGATTCGGCGCCGAGCATTTGCTTCTTGTTGCAGTCGTTTCGGTGTTGAGCACTTACCTGTTGCTACTCTATGGAGCTCAGATTGCGAGCGCTCTGGTCGCTGGGTTACCTGCGGATGCGAAAGCCGTGATCGCAGAGTCTCTTGAGAAGTTGCGTTGATTCCAATCGTTGAGGTATAGCGATGTTCTTAAACTTGTGTTTGTTGAGAAGGTTCTTGTATGCAGGATCTTAATCTGTGACAGAATCATTGTCGTATCATACTTTTCACCCGCTTGTGATCTGAATAGAAACCGTCTCTATCGTTTGTTTGTTGCATGCGAGAAGGATGGAACCTCGAGATGAAAACGTGAAATATATACCAAATGCATTAACCGTAACTGCGCCTCAAGCGTCATGACCCAACATTCACCAAACTCAATCAGACCAATTGCTTCAAAGCATAACCAAAGAGTCCACCCATGCTAACCCAGCCCCAACCGCTCTTATCCAAAAATGCCTTGACCACCTCGCCACAAACCGCAAACCGCTCCCTGTTCATGCCGGCAAGAATCTTCACCTTCTCGTTCTCCTCGTTCTTGACGACGTTCTTCGCCATCTTCTCCATCGTCTTGTCGACGTCGAATATGCCTTGCAAGTATAAGAGCTGGTTGTACAGCGCCTTCTCAGAGTACTCGAATGACATTCGACCCGAACAACCGTAGGCGAGGCCTTTGGGACCCAAGCAGCGATGACCGTACACCGACATCTGGCGCGTACGGGTGCTGCATGCCGCATCATCGCACACAAGCCATGCAGCGTAGTAGCGTGAAGTGTGCTGCCGAATGGCTGTCTCCAGCTGTGCAGAGAGAGTGAGTGTGGACATGGTCTTCTTGCACTCAGCACGAGGGCAGGTGATGCCGTTGTTCGTAAGAACGCTGACGGGTACCAGAGGCTCTTCGTTCGCCGGAGCTGTGTAGTTCAAGCCACGGTACTCGAAGTGCTGTTTACATCCCAAGCAAAGCAAGTTGAGTGGTTCGCAGTCTTTGAAGCGGATGTGATCGGGGACCTGGCTTTCCAGTGTTGTAATCTCGTTAGTCTGCTCGCCAGATTTTGAAGCGCTGGAAACGCGATATTTGGACGTGTCCAGACCCAGACACTCCGCCAGTAGACTGACGTTGGTGCCACTGATAGGGGCACACAGACGCTCCACAGGCGGCAGGATCTGCTTGTGAAGGTAGTAGTCAACATCTGGCACAAGCTCGGAGCCTTTCGCAAGTACTTCGTCCATAGGGTAGGCGTTCTTCGCAGCATGCTCTGCAGAGTTTGCACTGTTGCCGCAAATCACAAAGCTCATAACGTCCTTGGCTTTAATTGTCTTGCCCTTCGCCATCAGCTTGAGGGCGACCTGTACGGAGGGCATTGATCCTCCATTGGGGTAGTCTTGAGGATTCTTGCCGAGCTGTGTGTAGATCGTGTACTTGTAAGCAGGGATGGCGTTGTTACGCATCCTGTCGCCGAGGTCTCTGAGGTAGTCGTGAATTTGTGAGACAACCTTCTCCGGGTCTTCACCAGATAGCAGATGCTTCAGGAGGTCCCTGGCAGAGTGTTAGCCTGATGTATCTTGACGAATGCAATGTAAAACTTACTCAGAGGTGTCCTTCGACAACTGACAGTACTCTCTGCGCCTCATGTCCAAACCCTTGACGTCCAGCTTCTCCTTCCAGACACCCTCGCTCTCCGTCATTGTGATTGCTGCATACTTTTTCTTCGCGTGCAGCAAAAGCCTGCGGAAGATATGATCAATCTCAATCTCCAGCAGCTCATACTGATCGTTCACACTACGTTGGAATTCCTTGCCAAGCTTGACAGCGTCTGCGATGTTGTCGAGATTGGTGTTAACCATGACGGAATCAGTATCACCATAGATGACACGAAGCGCATGTTGGCCTTCGGCAAGCTCCTTAGTCGACCGCAGAATCTCACGACCCTTGCTTGTAGTGAGGGCTGCTAGAGGGCGAGCATAGAATCGTGATTTGGTGTAACCCAAACATCCGTACATGGAGTTGGCCGTCAGCTTCAGAGCTTGTTGCTTGACATCCCATGTCGCAATCTGATCCGGAGTGGCATCCTTGGCCTTCATCAATTTCTTCACCTCTCTTCTTCTGCTGACAAGGCCACGAATAAGTCTCGGAAGGATACCTTTGTCGGCAGTATTACCAGGGACTTCAGGGATCTTCTCATCATCTTCGCCAATATCGCCTCGCTCGACAGTCGTGAAGCAAATGTTGAACTCCTGGATGATACTGGGGTAAAGAGAGTTGAAGTCCATGACAAGGATGAACTTGTCGTAGAGGCCCTTCTCGGGCTCAAAGACCAGACCACCCTTGAACTTGTCCTTCTTCTTGCTTTCGCCGCCTTCTTCGCCCTCAGGATTGGCCTCCTCCAGCTTTTTGTTGGACGCGCCTTTGCCGTACACCTTGTCAGGGCAGATGTACTTGTTGCGATAGAACTCATGGAGCAGAATGAATTCGTTACGCTCCGCTCTTGTACCACTCAGTGTGCGCGCCCATGAGTTACCAGCCAAGTTCGTCAATACCTTGGTAAGAGGAAGCAGTTGGCGCTTCAATGCAAGGGCTGCGATGAAGTACGTATCGGCCTCGCAGAGCTTCACATAGTTGATCAAGCCTGCGCTTGAGGTCGCCATAGCAAGCGCTTTGTCGCTGTCGATCTCTCTCCGCTTGTTGTTGCCGCCCAAGTGAAGTGCAACCATTTCGTCCAAGCTCCAGCTTTGACATCCAGTCATGACAGACTTGCCCATGTCGTTGGAGATGTCACAAAGAAGTCGACCGGCTGCAAGATGTCGCTCGGCGAAGAAGCTGGCGCCTCCTTTACCTATGTTCTTGGGCCACTCGCTACGCTTCAGTCTACCAATGCGGTGCCATCCGGGTGTTTTACGATCCCTCATCCTGGTAAGAAGAACGTTGAAGTCTACGTCATCCAGTTTGTGACCGATGATTGCATCGGGGTCGTACTTTGCGAAAATCGCCAGCAGCTTGCTGAGCAAAGCGCCCTCGTTCCTTTCCATGCTGATGGCTGAGCCCTTGTGCTTGTCGACCTCCAGCTTGAAACCAATCGGGTATTCCCCGTTCGGTCGCATAATTGTAAATGATCGAGATGCCATCTTCTCGGGTGGTGTAACGTCAGTGAGCGAAACATCTTCGTAGAATCGAACGTTGGCCACGAGAATCTCGTTCTTGTTTTCTTTCGTGTTCATTGTAGTCCGGAGCGCTAGGGACATCAATGTGAGTGGCGGAGCATCCAGATTGTCGGTGTCGCCGAGGGTGGTGATATTGTTTGGCTTGTCAACCTGAAGTTCGAGCTTGCACCATGATGCATTGTTGACTGCGTTGAAGTTGCCACCCTCAATTTTGAGCCAGCATGGGCCCATGATGTTCTTCCACATCACGAATTGTTCGAACAGTGCTGTGTTCGTTCCAAATACGTGCGAGAACGTCTGACCGCTGAGATCCATCGACAATGTTGGCTTGGTGTATGGATACAAGAGCTTGAGGTATTCAGCCTCTTTGGGGACCTCAGCCAGCTCGAATGCATAATTTCTCGTGCATGGCTTGATCTTGTGCATCGTGACATTAGATTTTGACATGAGTTCGTCCACTTCGCCATAAACGTCGCCCATCTCAACTTCTTCAGTCGTGTCGCGACCATGACGGCGGCGGTACTCGCGTGGCAGGAAGTAAAGCTTTCGTAGGATGTTGTCGACTTTGACGAAACAAGAAACGTACGAGCCTGTTGTCCTGTTCTTGACCTTTCCGAAGAGACAAAGACTGCCGTTGACCTCAGTGTAATCCGTCCAGAAGAAGCGCAGTGACCCGTCGTCCTCAAGAGTGTCTTTTTCGCTAACTTTGCCGGCAGAGACAGTGCCTTTTTCAGGGCTACTGAGTATGTTGAGCTGCTCTGTGACCCTGTTGACGTTGGCCATATCAATGTCATCAATCGGCATTCGTGTTGGCGAAGAGCTGGCAGGAGTCGGGTACGGTTGCGCAAGTTTTGGCGCTGGCCTGCTGCCTTTGAAGTTGACCTTTTGGACTCTGACGTTGGAGTGTGCTGCGACTTCTGCAACCTCCATCAGGTCGTCCTCTTCGGCGGGCTCTTCTTTGACTTGTGCCTGTTCTCGTCTCTCAACTGCTTTGACAGCAGGCGAAGACGGAAGTGGAGGGTCGCTCATAGGAACGTCGTCGTTGTATTGTGGAACAAAGTATGCATCATCATCGTCCTGAGCACCAAGAGAAGCGGCGGCATCGGTGTTGAGGTTCTCGGGCAAGTCCTCATTGCGACTTCTTCTCGCAGGTGCTCTATCCTGGACGGGAGGTGAGAGTACCCTTGTCTTTCGACGATCGCTGCTCTTGACAGATTTGCTGTATGAGGGTGCCTTGCTTGGGATATTTGAGTCGACCTCGCCCAGCAAGCTTGCCATGAATGCATCGTCGTCGGCTGTTCGTACAGGCTTAGGCTTCGGGGCGTTTGTGGCAGTGTTCTTGCTGAAGTATTTGTTGATGCCCTTGTTGAGCTTTTCTTGTCGATCTGCGTCTTCCTCGCGCTTTCGCTTTGCTAGCTGGGTGTTAATGAACGGATTGTGGTGCAAGAGGTCAACTCTGAAAAGGTTCAAACTCACCTGCTTTGCTGTGCTTCGGCAGATCACCATCACTCTCACTGTCGTCGTATGCTTGTCGCTCATTCTGCCAATCCTCACGGCCATCATCCGCGTATCCCTCTCCGTTGTCGTCTACAACAAAGTCGTCCTGGTCGAGTCTGTTCCTCACAACTTTCTTGTAGCCTTCTTCGTCAACAGTCTCGTACAAATCCTCCGCTTCCTCGACCTTGTAAGTGTCGAAGGCTGTTTTGCCAGAAGCACGCAGAGCGCGAATTTGTGCGAGAGACGCAGCCCTCTGCTCGGCTTTTGAAGGAGCCATTGTGGTTGGGTATTAAGGTCGTATTCTCATGCGGTCGTGTAGGAGTGAGGACCGGCACCCAAGTATGTCTCAAATGTACTGTGATGTTGCAGGTGTGTGGTGTGTTCGTCTTTGGTAGAGTTGGACGGCAACAAATCAATATACACGGTAACGCGCTGTTTCGAGGGGAAAGTCGCGCTTCATCTCTCGCCGCACGCGCTTTCCTCGCGCTCGCGTCAAGCTGGCGGAAGTAGCCGCTTGAGGCCCACTTTTCTTCACATCGCCAAGATTACTCGGTGCGGCTGGTCCCGGAGCACTTGAGGAAAATGGCCTATGTGACTTTTCGATCTGGCTTTGCGACGACGAACGAACGACACCGACGACTTTCGACACGACCAGATCCTTGATCAAATACCGGCACAATGGCAGTCAAGGGCAACAACCCCATCTTGAAGAACCGTACGATCATGCAATTCCGCTCCTCGAGAGACATTGAACCGCAGCAAAATCTGACTCTCTTTTTGCAGACTTCCGCAAGGATTGGCAGCGTCGCGTCCGCGTGCACTTCGACCAGGTAATTCCCCTCTCACCTTGAGAGCTGCGGCGCCTGCAGTGTATAAATCGCATTGTCCTGACCCAACAATCAT